>OKVN01000537.1_pt1 | contig 14566 bp, 11 predicted proteins | sample 1606961 | NCBI WGS metagenome assembly OKVN01 (sample SAMN03281020, study PRJEB24777) | human gut metagenome | isolation source: fecal sample PR170 from 1 month old male Malay infant, vaginal delivered... | place: Singapore | collected 2005-12-29 | reverse complement strand
GGACGCAAAGCGGCGGAAAGCGATCCGAACTGCTTCTTCATTGACGATGAAAACTCCGCACCCCGGTCCTTGGCTACGCCGGTGGGGGGCGGCGGCTGGAAGGCCCGGTTTCCCCTCCAGGGCGGGGGGGGGGTGGCCGTCATCCGCTGGACGGCTACCCGCCGGGCGGGGGCGGCGGCGTCCGCGCGAGGCTGCCGCGGGCCCCCTGCCCGCCGGAAAGGTCGTGCGGCGCACGGGCCAGGTCGATATCCTCGCATCCCATGGCGTCCAACGTATTGCGAATGAGCTGGTCGGGCAGCGCCAGCTTCGCCTGCGACTGTTCGGAGCGGAATAGCCGGCTGAACCTGCCGCGTCTCGCGGAGGTTTTCTTGCCGGTGGCCGCATGGTCGTCGGGCGCACTCGCCTCGTCCGCTCTGCGCACGGCCAGCGTCCAGGGAAGCCGAATCGTGTCGGCGACGCTGTCTCCCATCAGCATGGGCTTCTGCGGCAGATACGCGACGTTCCTCCGCCACTGCTGCAGCGAGAACGATGAGCTGTCCGCGCCGTCCAGCGTGAACGTGCCGTCGGCATGGGGGTTGAGCAGCGCGAAGGCGGTCAGCAGGCTGCTCTTGCCGGAACCGGACGGGCCGACCAGATCGACGATCTGGCCGCGATCGACGTCGAACGACAGATCCTCGAAGATGGTGCGGTTTGACTGCGCAGAAGGCACGACGCAGGAGACCCTACGGGCTGTGAACAACATTTGCATAGTGGCAACGTTACCCGTTCGCCGGCCATAGTCGATGTTTGACAGCGTTTCTTAGTCCAGTGTTAGAGACACACGCGGCGAGCCGGCCGAATCGTGGCGCCCGGCACCGCTGTATCGCTTGGCGCGTACAGTTGCAGTCATGCCGATCGATTCCAGAATGATAGACAACATGAAGGCCGACCGCGTGCGCAAGGTGGCCGATCTTGCCAACCGCCGCACCCGGGAGCGTTTCGGTCGTTTCCTGATAGAGGGCCCCCAGTCGGTTCGCGAGGCGGTGACGTGGATGCCCGACGCCGTCCGTGACCTTTATGTGCAGGCCGTGGACGGGCCGGACGGGCCGCGGATCGCAGGCGAGACGCTGACGTCCATCGTCGAGCGATCCCAGGAACACCGTATATATGTGCATCCGGCGAGCGAGGCGGTGATGCGCCGCATCAGCCCCGATTGCCAGGGCATTGCGGCGGTCGGCGACGCCGATGCGGTGCGCGCGACGGCGCAGGGGACGCAATTGCCCGAAAAGCCGTTCGTCGCGGCGTTCTGGCAGGTGCGCGACCCCGGCAACGCGGGCACGGTTATCCGTGCGGCGGACGCGGCCGGATGCGATGCCGTGGTGTTCGTCGACGATTGCGTCGACATGCTCAATCCCAAGGTGATCCGCGCGACCGCGGGCTCGCTGTTCCATATCCCCGTGATGACGATGGGCGTGGACGAGTTCTTCGGATGGGCCGGCGAGAAGGTGCTCCGCACCGTCGCCGCCGACGTCTACGGGACGGACGGGCGCGAGCCAAGGGAGCTGCCCGAGGCGCTGAGGGACCAGGATCTCGCCGGGGTGGGCAAGGCCGTGATCTTCGGCAACGAGGCCCGCGGACTTGAGCCGGGTCTGTTGGGTAGGTGCGACGACATCGTGCGCATTCCGCTCTATGGCAAGGCCGAGTCGCTGAATCTGGCGACCAGCGCCGCGATCATGCTCATGAGTATGGCTATGTCGAGCCATATAGGGACAATGTGAACTCGGTAAACGCTTGGATTATTTGATTTTTGGCGCAGATAAACCGGTAGTTTCGGTAGTTGTAGGTAGGACGAAAGGGTTCTCGTGGCAGACAATGCTCTCTTCGATGCCCAGTCAGTGACCGATGCGGTCGCCGAGGGCATCAGCAAGATTCAGAACGCCTCCAGCTTGGAGGAGCTCAAAGCCATCAAAACGCAATACGCCGGTGCCGAATCGGCGATGACCAAGGCCAGCAAGGCCATCGGGTCGCTGCCGGTCGATCAGAAGAAGGAAGCCGGCAAGCTTATGGGCAAGCTCCGCGCCGACTTCGGCCGCGCGTTCGGCCCCAAGGAGGCCGAGCTCAAGGCGCAGGAGGAGCAGCGCGCGCTGGAGGCCGAGACCGTCGACATGACGCTGCCGGTCAACCGTCGCCCGCTCGGCGCCCGTCACCCGCTGGCCAAGCTCATGGAGGACGTCGAGGACCTGTTCATCTCCATGGGATGGCAGATCTCCGCCGGCCCCGAGGTGGAGACCGAATGGTATGACTTCGACGCCCTGAACTTCGGCCCGGATCATCCCGCCCGCCAGATGCAGGACACCTTCTATGTCAAGGGCAACCAGGCCCATGACGCGGCCGGCTTCGTCGGCTCCAACATGGTGCTGCGCACGCAGACCTCCTCCGATCAGGTGCGTGCCCTGCTGACCCGCGGCGTCCCGCTGTACATCGCCAGCCCGGGCCGTGTGTTCCGCACCGACGAGCTCGACGCGACGCACACCCCCGTGTTCCACCAGTGCGAGGCTCTGGCCGTCGACAAGCACCTGACGATGGCCGACCTGAAGGGCGTGCTCGACAAGCTCGCCGTGGCCATGTTCGGTCCCGAGGCGAAGACGCGTCTGCGCCCGAGCTACTTCCCGTTCACCGAGCCGAGCGCCGAACTCGACCTGTGGTTCCCCGACAAGAAGGGCGGCGCGGGCTGGCTCGAATGGGGTGGCTGCGGCATGGTGAACCCGAACGTGCTGAAGTCCGCGGGCATCGACCCCGAGGAGTACACCGGTTTCGCGTTCGGTGTGGGCATGGAGCGCACGCTGCTGCTGCGTTCCGATATCAACGACATGCACGACCTCGTTGAGGGCGACGTGCGATTCAGCGAACAGTTTGTGATGGGGGAGTGAGAAGCCCATGCCTATGGTTGACATTGATTGGCTCAAGGAGCACGTCGAGGTTCCGTCTGACCTCACCTACGAGCAGCTGGCCAAGGACCTGGTCAGGGTCGGTCTTGAGGAGGAGGAGATCCACGCCTCCCAGGTCACCGGTCCGATCGTCGTCGGATATGTCGTCGACGCGACGCCGGAACCGCAGAAGAACGGCAAGACCATCAACTGGTGTCATGTCGACGTCGGCCCCGCGTACAACGCGGTCGACGAGAACGGCAAGAAGGTGCCGCGCGGCATCATCTGCGGCGCCCCGAACATGGCCGCCGGCGAGAAGGTCGTCGTGACCTTGCCGGGCGCAGTGCTGCCCGGCGATTTCAGGATCGAACCGCGCAAGACCTACGGCCACGTTTCCGACGGCATGTGCGCCTCGGAGCGCGAGCTCGGCCTGGGCGACAGCCACGAAGGCATCATCCTGCTGCGCGACTACGGCTTCACGCCTCAGGAATACAAGGCGCTCAAGCCCGGCGACGACGCGATGCACCTGCTGCACCTCGACCAGCCGATCCTGGAAATCAACATCACCCCGGATCGCGGCTATGCGTTCTCGTACCGCGGCGTGGCCCGCGAATACCATCATTCCACCGGCGCGAAGTTCGTCGATCCGGTGACCGAGCTCAACAAGCGCGCCCCCGCCGCTCCCGCGGTGGAGTCCGGCGTCTCCAGCGACATCGAGGTCATCGTCGACGACAACAACCCGATTCACGGCGTCACCGGCTGCGACCGCTACGTCGCCCGCGCCATCCACGGGTTCGACCCGACGAATCACACGCCGAACTGGATGCGCCGCCGTCTTATCCGCGCGGGCATGCGTTCGATCTCCCTCGCCGTGGATGTGACGAACTACGTGATGCTGGATCTTGGCCAGCCGATGCACGCCTACGACCTTGACAAGATCGAAGGGCCGATCGTGGTGCGTCGCGCGGCCGAAGGCGAGAAGCTCACCACGCTCGACGGCAAGGAACACGACCTGAGCGTCGAGGACCTGCTGATCACCGATTCGCCCGACGGCAAGCGTGGCTCGCGCATTCTCGGCATCGCCGGCGTCATGGGCGGCCTGTACGGTGAGGTCACTGCGGACACCAAGAACATCCTGCTGGAGGCCGCGCATTTCGACAGCGTCTCCATCGCACGTTCCGCACGACGCCACAAGATCCCCTCCGAGGCGTCCCGCCGGTTCGAGCGCGGCGTCGACACGCAGCTGCAGCCCGCGGCCGCACAGATGGCGGCCGAACTGCTCACCAAGTTCGGCAACGGCGAGCCGTCCGGGCACCCGACCGACGTGAACACGACGATGTATCGCCGTCCGATCCCCTTCAAGGCCACCGAGGTCGCCCGCGTCGCCGGGCTCGACGTGGACGTCAACCGCATCAGCGACATCCTCACCGATGTCGGATGCCGTGTCGCTGGCGGCGGCAACGGCGAGTTCTCCGTGTCCGCTCCGACCTGGCGCCCCGATCTGAATGAGCCGTGCGACCTGGTCGAGGAAATCGCCCGACTGGTCGGCTACGACGAGATCCCCGTCACCGTGCCTCCGGCCCCGGTCAAGGGCGCGGTCGGGCTGACCCCCGACCAGCGTCGCCAGCGCTGGGTCGCAGACACGCTTGCCGAATACGGCATGGTCGAGTCGCTGAGCTACCCGTTCGTCGGCGATGAGGACTTCAAGGCGTTCTCCTATGATCCGGCGGTCATCAAGCCGGTGAGCGTTGAGATCGCCAACCCGCTGGCCGGCGACCGCCCGTACCTGCGTCGTGATGTGCTCCCCACGCTCGCCACCACCGTGCAGCGCAACCTGCGACGCGGCCTCGAAGGCATCCGCCTGTACGAGATCGGCCACGTGTACCTGTGGGATCCGAACGCGCCCGCCATCCCGGCTCTTCCGGGAGGCGTACGCCCCAGCGATGAGCAGCTTGCCGCGCTGGATGCGGGCCTTCCCGATCAGCCGCTGCATGTCGCCGGCCTGCTGACCGGCAACGCGGTCGACTCCGGATGGCTCGGCGATCGTCGCGCCATCGATTGGAGCGACGCCGTGGAGGCCGTTCGCCGGGTCTGCGACCGTTTGGGTGCGCGTTACGAGCTGCGGCAGCCCGCCGCGCAGGATGTGCCCGCGCAGTGGCACCCCGGCCGCGCCGCGCAGATCGTCGCGGGCGAACAGGTCGTCGGCATGGTCGGAGAGCTGCACCCGCGTGTCAACGAGGCGCTGGGACTGCCGGCGCACTCCGCGGCGTTCGAGCTGAACCTTACCGCGCTGTTCGGCACGCTTGACGGCAAGCCCGTGCAGGCGAAACCCATCGCCACGTTCCCGCCCGTCAAGCAGGACCTCGCCTTCACCGTTGACCAGTCGGTGACCGCGGCCCAGCTTGAGGCCGTGGTCCGCGAGGCGGCCGGCGCCAACCTCGAATCCATCGAGCTGTTCGACGTGTTCACCGGCGAGCAGGTGGGAGAGGGCAAGAAGTCGCTCGCCTTCGCGGTGACCTTCCGCTCTCCGTCCAAGACACTGTCCGCGGAGGACAGCGAGGCCATTCGCAAGTCCATCGTCGACAAGGCGGAGGCCATCGGCGCGCAGCTGCGCGCCTGACCGCCGACGAAAAGGCACCATGGAGGACATGCATATGACAGAGCCGCAACAACAGCCGCAATCGTCTGACGATAGTTCGGGCGAGTCCCGGCATGTTGCGGCCCAGCCGCAATACGGTCAGCGCATCGAGCCTGAATATGGTGCCAGGGCGGATGAGTTTCCGCCGAATTACAACCCTTACGTATATGGAGGCCAGCCCGAGCAGCCGGCTCCGCAGGCGCAGCCGTCGCCGTCTCAGCCGGCCTCCGTGTTCGGAGCCGGGCCGGCTCCGGCTCAGGGTGGGCCCGACCAAGGCGGTCCCCGACGGGAGCCTCCCCGATATTTCAACGGCATCGACCTCAACGACCCGCAGCAGAACCCTATTTACGGGCATTGGGATTTCTACGCCATATTCTCGTTCATCTTCGCCCTAGTGTCCTCGTTCCCGGTGCTGCCCGCGCTGATCGGCTGCCTGGCCATCTGGCGCACCCGTCGTTTCCATACGCGGGGCCGCGGACTGGCCATCGCGGCCGTCGTCATCAACGTGCTGACCACCATCATCGTCATATGGATGACGATGCACGGCATATCGATGGACGACATGTACCAGGCCATGCTCAACATGCTGGCGCCCGGCACGGGCGGAAGCGGGTCGGGGGACTCCGTTTCGGTGTGATGGGCCGTGTGCTGCGACACGCAAGCCGATGAATGAATATATGCAATGTACTGCATAACATGTATACTCGCCGTAGTTCGTCTTCGATGAAAAGAGCGTGATATGGCGAGATATACGGTAGCTGTGGCTGGCGCCACCGGATACGCGGGTGGGGAGGCGTTGCGCATCCTTGCCGCCCACCCGGACTTCGAGGTGACCTGCGTGGCGGGCCATTCCTCGGTGGGGCAGAAACTCGGACGGCATATGCCGCATATTCCCCAGCTGGCGGATCTGACGGTGGAGGACACCACCGCCGAAGTGCTGAACGGCCATGACGTGATCATCCTGGCGCTGCCCCACGGCGCGTCCGGGGCGTTGGCCGCGCAGCTTGACCCCGGTGCCGTGGTCGTCGACCTGGGTGCGGACCATCGTCTTGAGGAGCGCTCCGCGTGGGACGCGTTCTACGGAGGCGAGTTCTTCGACCATTGGACATACGGCATGCCCGAGCTGATCACCGGCAAGAGCGCAGACGGAGAGTACACGCGTCAGCGCGACCTGCTCCCCGGTGCCAAGCGCATTGCCGGACCGGGCTGCAACGTGACTGCGACGACGCTCGCCATGCAGCCGGCCATCGCCGAGGGACTCGTGGAACGTCGTGACCTTGTCGCCGATCTGGTGGTGGGGTATTCGGGCGCGGGCAAGAACCTCAAGCGCACGAACCTGCTCGCCGCCGAGGCGTTCGGCTCCGCCGTGCCCTACGGCGTGGGCGGCACGCATCGCCATATCCCCGAGATTTTGCAGAACTTCGCCCATGCGGCAGGTTTGGACGCCGCCCGGGCCGAGGAGTTCACGCTCGGATTCACGCCGATACTCGCGCCGATGGCGCGTGGCATCCTCGCCACGGTCAGCGCGAAGATGACCGACAAGGCGCTTTCCATGAGCGACGAGGAAATCCACGACGTGTGGGCCAGGGCATACGCCGGCCAGGAGTTCATCGTGCTGCTGGAGCCGGGCACGCTCCCGGCCACGGCGAACGTCGTCGGATCGAACGCCGCCTACGTGCAGGTGGTCACCGACCGGCACTCCGGGCGTCTCATCGCCTTCGCCGCCATCGACAACCTGAACCGCGGCACCGCGGGCCAGGCCGTGCAGTCGCTGAACGTCGCACTTGGACTTCCCGAAGACAAGGGACTTACGAAGATTGGAGTAGCACCGTGAGTGTCACATTCGCCAAAGGATTCAGCGCCGCGGGCGTCGCGGCGGGCATCTCCTCCGTCGAGGGCAAGAAGGATCTCGCCCTGGTCGTCAATCAGGGGCCGCTCGACAGCGCGGCCGGCGTGTTCACGTTCAACCGATTCTGCGCGGCACCGGTGCAGTGGTCCCGCAAGACGGTCGCCGACGGCCATATCAAGGCGGTGATCCTCAACTCCGGTGGAGCCAACGCATGCACCGGCCAGGCGGGATACGAGCAATCGGCGGCGACGGCCAAGAAGGTCGCGGAGCTCGTCGGGACGCAGCCCGACGAGATCGCCGTATGCTCCACAGGCCTGATCGGCGAGCTGCTGCCGCTGGATCATGTGCTGTCGGGAGTGGAAAGCGCGTACGCGGCCCTGTCGGACGACGACCAGGCGGGAAGCGACGCGTCCCACGCCATCATGACGACGGACACGAAGCCGAAGACCGTATCGTTGGAAGGTGACGGATACCGCATCGGCGGCATGGTCAAGGGATCGGGCATGATCGCCCCCCAGCTCGCCACGATGCTGTGCGTCATCACCACGGACGCCGCCGTCGGCGCCGGTCAGCTGCAGGCTGCGCTGAACGCCGCGGTGGACCATTCGTTCAACCGCATCGACGTGGACGGGTGCATGTCCACGAACGACACGGTGCTGCTGCTCGCATCCGGCGCGTCCGGCGTCGAGCCCGATCCGGACGAGTTCAACGCCCTGGTCGCCAAGGCATGCGCATCGCTGGCCCGGCAGATCATCGGCGACGGCGAGGGAGCGAGCCACGACGTGCGCATCACCGTCACCGGCGCCACCACGGAGAGCGCCGCCCTGGCCTGCGCCCGCGCGGTCGCGGCCTCGAACCTGCTCAAATGCGCCATTGCGGGCAACGACCCGAACTGGGGACGCATCGTATCCTCGCTGGGCACCGTGCCCGTCGAAGAGGCGCCCTACGATTCGCAGAAGGTCACCGTGGACGTCAACGGCGTGAGGATCTGCGAGAATGGGGGCGCGGGACGCGACCGCTCCGAAGTCGACATGACCCCCCGCGAGGTGCACATCGACATCGATCTCAACGCCGGTGACGAACAGGCCACGGTGTGGACCGATGACCTCACCCACGAGTACGTTCATATCAATGCCGATTACGAAAGCTAGTCTCCCGGTTCCTCCCCGGCACATGCCGGCCGGAGAAGCGGGATGCGATAGAGGAGAATATGGCTACTGAACTGAAGGGACCAGGGTTCCATTTCGACGTGCACACCGACCTGCGCGCCGACCAGAAAGCGGAGGTGCTGATCGATGCGCTGCCGTGGCTGGAGGAGTTCGCCGGGCAGCGCATCGTGGTGAAATACGGCGGCAACGCCATGGTCGACGAGCATCTCAAGCGTTGCTTCGCCGAAGACATGGTGTTTTTGCGGCAGGTGGGTCTGCATCCGGTCGTCGTCCATGGCGGCGGCCCGCAGATCTCGCACATGCTCAAGGCATTGGGCATCAAGTCGGAGTTCAAGGGCGGCCTGCGCGTCACCACTCCGGAGGCCATGGACGTGGTGCGCATGGTGCTCACCGGCAAGGTGTCCAGGGAACTGGTCGGACTGATCAACGCGCATGGGCCGTTCGCCGTGGGACTGTCCGGTGAGGACGGCGCCCTGTTCTCCGCCATGCAGCGCAAACCCATCATCGACGGCAAGCCTACCGACATCGGGCTGGTGGGCGACGTGGTGAGCGTCGACGCCTCCGCGGTGGAGGACCTGATCTCGGCCGGCCGCATCCCCGTCGTCTCCTCGGTCGCCCCCGATGAGGACGACGCCACGGAAGTGCTGAACGTCAACGCTGATTCGGCCGCCGCCGCGCTGGCCGCGGCACTCGGCGCCAGGAAGCTGATCATCCTGACCGACGTCGACGGCCTGTACGCCGATTGGCCCGACAAGAACTCGCTGATCGGCCGCATCGGTGTGGAGAACCTGCGTGACATGCTTCCCGACCTCGAATCCGGGATGCGCCCGAAGATGGAGGCCTGCGTCCGCGCCCTCGATGGCGGCGTGCCGCAGGCGCACATCATCGACGGCCGCAAGCCGCATTCCATCCTGAATGAGATTTTCACCACCGCCGGCATCGGCACCATGGTTGTGCCCGATGATGGCATCGAAATGAGGAGTTCCTATGCCTACTAAGGAAACGCTCGGCCCCACCGACTCGCAATGGCTGGGACAGTACAGCCAGGTCCACATGAACGTGTTCGGCACGCCGCTGCGCGTGATGGACCACGGCGAAGGCGTGCGCGTATGGGACGTGGACGGCAACGAATACCTTGACTTCCTTGCGGGCATCGCCGTCAATTCGCTGGGCTACGCGCACCCCGCATGGGTGAAGGCGGTGTCCGAGCAGGCCGCGAAATGCGCCCACGTGAGCAACTATTTCGCGACCGAGCCGCAGATCAGGCTCGCGTCGCGACTGATTGCGCTCGCCGGGGCCCCGGAAGGCTCCCACGTCTACTTCGGCAACTCCGGTGCCGAAGGCAATGAGGCTGCGCTGAAGCTCGCCAAGCTGTACGGTCGCACGCTGCCGGGCGCGAGCCCGAGCATCGGCGGCAAGCCGGCGCGCATCCTGGCGCTCACCCACGGATTCCACGGCCGTACCATGGGCGCTCTGTCCGCCACGTGGAAGCCCGTGATCCGCAAGCCGTTCGAGCCGCTGGTGCCGAACATCGAATTCGTGCGTGCAGGCGACCCCATCGCGATGTATGAGGCGTTCTCTGCCACCGGACTCGGCCAGTATGGCAAGGGTCCTGTGGCCGCGGTCATCCTCGAACTCATTCAGGGCGAGGCCGGCGTGCGTCCGCTGGACGTCGCATATGTGAAGAAGGTGCGGGAGTTGTGCGACATCAACCACGCCCTGCTCATCATCGACGAGGTCCAGACCGGCATCGGTCGCACAGGCTCGTGGTTCGCGTTCCAGCGCGAGGACCTGACGGGCGGCATCACTCCCGACATCGTGACGTTCGCCAAGGGCGTCGCCGGAGGATTCCCCATGGGCGGCATGATCTCATTCGGAGGCAAGCTGTCCGCGCTGTTCACGCCGGGATCCCACGGCTCCACCTTCGCGGGCAATCCCTTGGGCGCGGCGGCGGCCCTCGCCACGCTGGACACCATCGAGAACGAGCATCTGGTCGAGAACGCCGAAGAGCGCGGCGAGCAACTGCGCCAGGGCATCATGGCATCCGGCAACCCGCTGTTCACCTCCGTGCGCGGCCGCGGTCTGCTCAACGCCATCCTCCTGTCCCACCGCTGCTCGCATGCGGCGATGAACTGGGCTCTGGAACATGGCCTGATCGTCAACGCGGTCGCACCCGACGCACTGCGCCTGGCACCGCCGCTGATCGTCTCCGAGCAGGAAATCGACGAAGCCGTGTCCATCCTCGCGAAGATCCCCGCCGACCTGCCCAACGACTGACCTCCACGACGATTACGGGACGGGCCGCGACAACCAGCCTGCCCCGCACGCCCAAGCCGATACAACATCCGCACCCATCCCGAACCACAGAAGGAGCACCTCATGGCCGGTCAACTTCGCCATATGCTGCGTGACGACGACATCAACCATGCCGAACAGAAGCAGATTCTGGAACTCGGCATGAAATTCCGCGAGAACCGCTTCTACCGTCAGCCGTTCGCCGGCCCCCAGGCCGTCGCCGTGCTGTTCGACAAGCCCTCCACCCGCACCCGTTCCAGCTTCTCCATCGGCGTGGCGGAACTCGGCGGGTATCCGCTGGTCATCGACAAGTCCGGTTCCCAGCTGGGCCGCGGCGAGCCGGTCGCCGACACTGCGCGAGTGCTCACCAGCATGGCCTACAGCATCGTCTGGCGCACGTTCGGTCAGGACCGCGTCGAAGAGATGGCGAAATACGCCACCTGCCCGGTCGTCAACGCGCTGACCGACCAGTTCCACCCCTGTCAGGTGCTCGCCGACCTGCTCACCATCGCGCAGCACCGTGGCGGTGTGGATGCTTTGCCGGGCAAGACCATGGCCTCTCGCGGCGATCCGGCTGCCACCGGGGCCAGCTCGTGCCGGCTGAGGGGGGCCCCGGAGGGCCTGACCGCCCCCAGCGCGCGTCCGTGCGGTGAGCCTCCCGATCCCGCCATGGTCGCCGACGCGGAGGGGATCGCCGGCGAGAACGGCGGCTCAATCCTGGTCACCACCGATCCGCGGGAGGCGGTCGCCGACGCCGACTGCATCTTCACCGACACGTGGGTGTCGATGGGAGAGGAAGCCGAGTACGCCATCCGCTCCAAGCCGTTCTGGGATTATCAGGTGAACGATGAGCTCATGGCTCTGGCCAAGCCCGACGCGCTGTTCCAGCACTGCCTGCCGGCATACCGCGGCAAGGAGGTCACCGCGTCGGTGATCGACGGCCCGCAGTCCGTGGTGTGGGATGAGGCCGAGAACCGTCTGCATGCGCAGAAGGCGCTGTTGACCTGGTTGATCGGGCAGCAGCGGGGCGACGAATCGCTGCTGGCCTAATGCTCGATGCCGTAGTATGCGGGTGGCTTGCAGGGTGCGCAGACGTTCGGCAAACCACCGGAAAGGGCATAAATGAGTGAATCGACACCTCCCGTGCAGCGGCCGGCCACACGTGCCGCGCGATTGAGCGCCATCGAACAGGTGCTGCTCAAGCACATCGTCACGTCCCAGTCGCAACTGTCGGATCTGCTCTCCCAGGAGGGCATCGAGGTTACGCAGGCGACGCTCAGCCGAGATCTGGACGAGATCAACGCAATGAAGACGCGACTGTCCAACGGCAGCATCGCCTATACGATCGGCGACCGTCCGCTCAGGGAGTCGGTCGGCAGCGGCATCGGGTCCAAGGCCGAGCAGCAGATGTCCCGCGTGCTCAGCGGCTTGGTCACATCGGTCGCGTCGGCCAAGAACCTGGTCGTCATCCACACGCCTTCGGGCGCGGCCCAGTATGTGGCGAGCGTCATCGACAAGCAACCCATCGACGGCGTGCTCGGCACCATCGCAGGCGATGACACGGTGATGGTGATATGTGCCGAGGACGACATCGCCTTCGAGCGCTCGCAGTGGCTGCTGACGCTCGCGTCGAAGAACTGAATCGCTCGGGAAGGGGCCTGTTTCAGTATTCGCCACACCGATTGCATAAATATACAGACATTCGTATATACTTGCAGCAGTTTGTTTTTGTAGAAAGGCATCCCATGGCAGACAACAACCGAATCGTACTCGCATATTCCGGTGGCCTTGACACCTCCGTGGCCATCCCGTACCTCAAGGATCGTACCGGCAAGGACGTCGTCGCGGTGTCCCTCGATGTCGGCCAGGGCGGCGAAAGCCTGGAGACCATCAAGAACCGTGCGCTCGCCTGCGGTGCCGTCGAGGCGTATGTGGTCGACGCCCGAAACGAGTTCGCCAACGAGTACTGCATGAAGGCTCTGAAGGCCAACGCCATGTACGAGGGCGTGTACCCGCTGGTCTCCGCCATCTCCCGTCCGCTGATCTCCAAGCACCTCGTGCGTGCCGCCCACCAGTTCGGCGCCGACACCATCTCTCACGGCTGCACCGGCAAGGGTAACGACCAGGTGCGTTTCGAGGTTTCCATCTCGTCCATCGACCCGACCCTGAGGGCAATCAGCCCGATTCGCGACCTGTCGCTGACCCGTGACGTCGAGATCGCGTTCGCCAAGGAGCACAAGCTGCCGATTACCCAGACCGAGAAGTCCCCGTACTCCATCGACCAGAACGTGTGGGGTCGCGCCATCGAGACCGGCTTCCTTGAGGATCCGTGGAACGGCCCGACCAAGGACTGCTACTCCTACACCGACGACCCGGCGTTCCCGCCCGTCGAGGACGAAGTGGTCATCGAGTTCAAGGAAGGCATTCCCGTCAAGATCGACGGCCGCGACGTCACCCCGCTGCAGGCCATCGAGGAGATGAACCGCCGCGCCGGCGCCCAGGGCATCGGCCGTATCGACCTGATCGAGGATCGTCTGGTCGGCATCAAGTCCCGCGAGCTGTACGAGGCCCCGGGCGCCGTGGCTCTGATTACCGCACACCAGGAGCTGGAGAACTGCTGCCTGGAGCGCGAACAGCACCGCATCAAGCGTGACATCGACAAGCGCTGGGGTGAGCTGGTGTACGATGCGCAGTGGTTCAGCCCCGCCACCCAGTCGCTCAACGCCTTCATCGAGGACACCCAGAAGTACGTCTCCGGCGAGATTCGCATGGTGCTGCACGGCGGTCGCGCCGTCGTCACCGGCCGTCGCTCCGACAGCTCGCTGTACGACTACAACCTCGCCACCTACGACTCCGGCGACAGCTTCGACCAGAAGTCCTCCAACGGCTTCATCGACATCTACGGCCTGCCGTCCCGCGTGGCCGCCGCCCGCGACGTCAAGTTCGGCAACGGCATCGAGGTGCCGAAGAACACCGTCGAGTAATATCGTCGAACGGCTCCCGCTGATTTGCAAGGCTCTTTTGCGCATATGCGCAGGGGAGCCTTTTGCCTTACTTGAGGACAACTGACATGACAGGGTTACACCCGCTTGGGAACAGCGTAAGCTGGGGGACTATGTTGTTGTCTCAACCGCCAAAAATGCTGACGGCAGATTCAATAAGGAAGATGTTTTATCCGTCTCCGGCGAGTATGGCATAGTAAATCAAATTGCATTCCAGGGACGTTCATTTGCTGGATCATCTGTTCTGAATTACGGAATTGTCAATACTGGCGACATCGTGTACACGAAATCACCATTGAATTCGAATCCGTACGGAATTATCAAAGTAAACAAAGGAATTCCGGGCATCGTCTCAACTCTATATGCGGTTTATCGCCCGCAGGATAATGTTCATACCAACTTCATTCAAGTGTATTTTGAACAGCACGAGCGAATGAATAATTACATGCATCCTCTGGTCAACAAAGGGGCAAAGAATGATATGAAGGTCACTGCGGAGAATGCTCTGAAAGGAGTGGTCACATTCCCCAGCCGTGAAGAGCAGGTCATTATTTCAGAGTTCTTCGACCGTCTGGACTCGCTCATCACCCTTCATCAGCGTAAGCGCGAAAGCCGCATCATCCGCGTGCGCTCATTCATATGGTTAGCTGGTGATATATCCGGCATCGGCGTAAGCGCATATCAACCAGAAAGAGAAGACCGTATGA
>OKVN01000533.1_pt1 | contig 14625 bp, 11 predicted proteins | sample 1606961 | NCBI WGS metagenome assembly OKVN01 (sample SAMN03281020, study PRJEB24777) | human gut metagenome | isolation source: fecal sample PR170 from 1 month old male Malay infant, vaginal delivered... | place: Singapore | collected 2005-12-29 | reverse complement strand
GCTTCGGCTTCGCGGAGAATACTGATGATCTGTTCGTCGGAAAAACGCTTCTTCATGGGGATGTCCTCATGTGGCTTATGAAGACATTACTAACATCGGGGTGTACTAATCAACGGGGAGCAGGTCAATGTCTCAGTTGCTTTGTTGCACAACCCGATAAAGCCAGTACGGTCAGCACTAACGAAAGACCATTAACCATTTTTCTTACAAAATTATCCAAAAACATTCCTTAATAAGTAGTATTAATATCTCAAACTCTCGATTGACCCCGCCCCACTCATCAAGGTTTGAGCGCAATATACAAGAGGAGCGTGTGTTGGCAGGTGGGTTTTCGCATTTCCAGATGTGACATTTATTTCGTTATTTCGGAATTTCCCCGTCAGCTTTGCTGTGTTTCATCAGATAATTATTCATTGACAGGCAGGCAAACAAACTATTACTCATTCCGGCTCCGCTATGGAAGGAGCGCCAGAATCAAACCAAAAAATGTGCTTTCATCAAAAACCTGCCCATGGCGGGATAAAACCCCTGGCGGAGTAAAGGTCCAGTCACTGAAATGACCTGCCCGCATAAACAGGCGCCCCAACATCATCATGCGGCCTTCAACATGAAGGGTCACTTCCACGCATCCGGTTACACCCTGACCATAAAGGAACGCCGGCACAAATTTTACAGACTGGTCGTCGATACAGAGAACGAGGGCGGCAATATCAAAAGCTCCGCCTTCCACCAGCAGATCCGGAACGGATACCGTCAGTGGCTCCACATTCAGTCCCGTATCTGTCAGCCACGCGTCCATTTCATCCTGAAGCTGAGCCATCCGCTGACGAAACTCTGCAATATCAGCCTGACTCTTGCTGATGGCAGGAACAGGTGCAGGTTGGCGTGCCTGCAACTTCTTCAGGAACTGTAATTTTACAGACATGATGTTATCAAACCTTATATACGGAGGGTCGTATCGAGATATTGTTGTTGCCTGAGATGCCTTAACAGGACCCGTCCTTCGGGCATAAACTCAGTCCCGTAGCGCACCAGACCAACCCCTTTAAGTTCAGCGTCAATGGCATAACGCAGTTCGCCGGGGACGTTCTGTTCCAGCAGGACAACGGTTATTTTTTTCAGGCGGGGTTCATACTTGAGCAGGACGGCAGATAATGTGCCCATCAGCTCATGGGCCGTTCCCGGCATGCCCTGCAGAATTTTGGTCATATCCGGCAGCCCGTAGTCTGGCAGGTGCGACAGCGTACCGGCACGACAGTTGAGAACGCGCTGCATGTTATCCAGCACCGAGAGGATGACCTGATTTTCTTCACTGACCTGACTAAGGTTGAGTCCGCCTGTAAAATTTCCCGTTAACATTTCATACAGCGAAGGCGCGTTATGTCCGTAGGGCATCAGTCTTCCTTAAGCGGCTGTAGCGTCAGAGAGTTATCACCTGCTTCCAGGATACGTGGTTTATCCGGATCCAGGTCACTGCGTTTGATAACCTGCTTCCAGGCGTTGTTGTCCATATCCGGATGGCGGAAGAGCCCTACCACCGCGACAAACTGCGCCTTTTCTTCCATTGGCATATCAAGGTTTGCATCGCCACCCGGTTTCACCACGACATCACGACTGGCCAGCATGTCGTCTTTCAGAATGGTGCTATCATCCTGAAGCAACTGCTGATACACCGTCTTATCAAAGGTTTTGCGGTCTTTGAGCTGGTAAACCCTTATCACCACCGGCTGAGACAGCGAGTTACTTTCACGGGAGTCGGTGTTCAGCGCCTCACGTGCGGTGAAATCGAGGTGCAGCACCTTGATTTTTTTGTAGAACACGGCATTAAACGCCGATTTAGTGCCATCGGTGACGCTCTGCGTCACCCCGCAGCCTGCCAGGCTGAATGCCAGCAGCGGTAGCAGCCAGCGCGAAGTCTTAATTGAATTTGTACGTAACACGTCGGTTTCCTTGTTGTGGTGTTGAGGGCTGCAGGCCGGTGTAATAGCCCAGTTCCGTCGTGAAGGTCTGCGGGATATCGTCCAGGAGATATTCGTCTTCCGCGCCCAGCACGCCATTCATCCCCAGCCAGAAGCGACCTTCACCGAGCGGCGGCGCAGCCAGCAGGCAGGTCCGGGTGGTCAGAGTAATTTTTGCCTTAAAACGCCACCCGAGATAAACCCGCAGCATCACCAGAAAGTCCTGATACAACAGACCGTCCGGTTTCCAGCCCTGCGCTTCCTGTTCGTTATCCGTCGTGAGCGCAATCAGCAGCTGACTGCTGGCATCCATCGCTTCGTCACCCAGAGGCGTATTGCCATCAAGCAGAAACTCTTCGTCACCGTAAAAACCCAGCGGCCTGTCAATCTCTACAGGCCGGAGACAATACGGACTCACCTGCACCGTCGTATCGGGGGCCAGCAGGCGCACCAGTGCCTGCATCCCTTCCTGAGTTTTGCCCGGCTGCTGCAGCACACCCAGTAGCGCCAGAAAGCGGGACACTGGCGTGGCTATATGATTCGCAGTGCCCGGTATGCCCAGACCAACCAGACCCAATAACGACTGCGAAATGCTGTCGGTGCCGCCGGGCTCAAACGTGGCCGGATACGAGTATTTACGCCAGACGCGGTAAAACTGCGTCAGGATGCGATGACTGAAAATATCCAGAAACCCCTGCAGCGCCTCATGTCCTTCCCGGCGCTGGGAAATGTCATCGAGATAGGCGGTCGGTAGAGGCGAATCAACACCGTACATCCCCATAAAGGTCGTGCGGATAAGCGGTGGCCTGCTGTCATCATCCTCGTCATACTCGACAGCCTTCAGTTCACTGGCCGGGAACCCCATTCCAGGGTGCGGCGCAAAGCGTACCGGGTCATCCGCCGGATGGCTGGTAGAGCCCATCAGCGGCCTGTCCGGATGGCGCTTCTCCAGTAGCTGGCATAAACGATAAAAGTTGATGCGGTGAAGATCGGCCTCCAACCTCGGGGTCAGCCGGGAATGCGGCGGTTGTGCTTCTCTTCCCATTCCAGGCGCTCTCCGGTCGGTTGCAGAATAATAATCAGGCGGTTAAACAGATAGATATCGGTGTACAGTGCAAAGAAGCGGCTCAGCATCTCGCCGAACAGACAGATATCGCCGCGCCCGGCAAAGCCGTTGCTCTCAAGCGTCACCTCAATCTGCACCCCGCGCACCAGATATCCCTGCTCAAAGCGTTCCGTTTCACTGTGCTTCACATCGATAATCGCCTCCAGACGACGGCGGTTCATCTCGCTGTCAGTCCACTCGTACAGCGCCAGCGTGCCGCGCAGCACGTCGGCATTGTCCATCATCGACAGGAAACCGCTGCCGAGATGGCTCAGCACACGCCAGTGAAAGCGATCCTGCGCCGGGGGATAACAGGGCAGCGTCGGCGCACACAGGTTACGCACGGCGATACTGGCTGAAGTGGTTTTCATCACTGTATCGAGCACGGTACTTTGCAACGCTCTTCGAGGTAGTTGGCCATTGGTGCCGGTTAGCGTCAGCGACAGGCTTTCATCCTCCGGCACCGTGTGGTTATCAAACGCTTCCCCGCCGAGGATAAGCCAGGTGTTATGCAACCCCGACGGGCCACGGCGCACGCGGGTGTGGTAGTAATATTCCGGGGCTTCATGGCGCATCATTCCGCCCTTGTGGCGGAAGCTTGAAAATGGCACGTAGGTATGCTGGCTCGATGACATCACCGAATCCACCGCATATATCTCGGTATGGCCATCCTGCACGCGCATCGGGCGCAGCATGTATTCGGTCTGCAGGGAGTTTAGCGTCAGCGGGTCAGATTCCAGCGGGAACAGGTTAATCACCGGCACACAGTTCAGGCGCAGATGCTTTTCGGTAAAGCTGAAATCTTGCTCCCAGCGTTCTGCCAGCACCACGTCGATTTCAAACCATGGGAGCTCAGCCGGAAAGGCCACTGTCTCCAGCCCGCGCAGGCCGGTGAACATGAATTTCTCGCGGAAGGTGAAATACTCCAGCAGCAACTGGTAGCCGCTGAAACTGCTGTCTCCCTTCGGCCACAGCCTGTCATCATCACCAAACCCCAGTGCGGTGAAATACCCGTCCATCGGTCTTCTGTCCGTGTCACCCGGCATGCGCAGCCAGAGACGGGCCGTGTTCATGGTAAAGGCTTCATGCATGGCGCAGGCCAGCGGTGCGTCAGCATTGAAGTAAAATGGGATCTGGCTGAGATCGACACGGCTCCAGTCGGCAAGGAGGCTGCAGTTAAAATGCAGGCTGATGACCGAACGCCCGTCAGGGTCAGTCGACAGGCGGGCCTGCTCCAGCGCCAGCGGCTGAAGGGTCATCTCTCTGGTGGTGGTGTAGCGGCAGCGCGTTCCCTTCTCACCGATGGGCCGTGAGTTCACCTCGAAGCCTTTGACGATACGCATCGGCTCTTTCATCTCACGCCAGTCAGGGGTGAACTCCACCACCGACATCGACGGTATGGTGCGCAGATAATGCGGCCACAGCAGGCTGACCAGCCCTTCGGTCAGTTCAGGCAGGTCGTCATCGAGCTTTTCACGCAAGCGCCCCATCAGGAAGGCAAAGCCCTCGAACAGGCGTTCAACATACGGGTCGCGCGCTCCGGCTTTATCAAGGTTGAGCATTGCTGCCTGCTCGGGGTGAGCACGGGCAAACTCTTCACCGGCTTCCAGCAGGTAGCGCATTTCAGCGTCGTAATAACGCAGGGTCAAGTCGTCCATAAAAAACCTGAATTTAGGAATGTTAAAGGTAGCCAGGCGTTTTTATCCGCAAAGCACCGCACTGCTTGCCGGGTCGAGCGCAATCAGACCGGCAAGAAGCTGGTCCATCTCAGGCTGAAGACGTGATTTATCGGTTTCACTGCGTGTAGCTTTCATGCGTAGCAGTCTGAGGCGACGGGATTTCACTTCAAATAACAGCGCCGGTGTCCACTGCGTGAGGGTGATTGACCGTGCGGCGCTATCGAGTTCACCCAGCAGATGCAGGGCCAGCTCATTTTTACCCTTTTGCTCGGCTATGCGGGCCATCAGCAGGCGCAGCAGCCATTTGTCTTTTGTAGAGTCGCAACCAGGACGGGTCTGGAGCCAGTGAAGTGTGGCATCCAGACCGTCAGTGTCCGCTTTCTCCAGCGCTTCCGGCTCGAGGAGCAGGATATCGTTATCTGTCTCACCAGCAGCACTGACCGGCTCATCCTGCCAATTGGACAAATCGTCCAGCACGCTCTGATTTATCCAGTTGAGCGTGACCTCATCGGCAAACGGCGTTCCGTCATTAAAGGCCAGCGTTTCAAGTCCTGTGAGACGGCTCAGCAGCCCTTTCAGATCGGCGATGATGATATCGGCCAGCACATCGTGCCCCAATTTCACCAGAGCCTGGTGGATATACCACTGCAAATCCAGCCAGAGGTGATTAGCACCACGCGAGAAGGTGCTGTCCGCCTGCTCCAGTATCTCCAGCCAGCTCTGCTGCAGGTACAACCGTTTAAGCATGGCCCGCTGGTCAGCCCGCGGTGGTTCGATACGTGTTTTCCCTTCGGCATCCGGTGCAGGGATCGCTCTCAGCGTGTCATGGCGCAGGCTTTTCATCAGCCGGTGTGCGGCAAGCCAGCCATCGGGCTGCTCGCGCAGATATCCCGTCAGGGTACGGGCCTGGGCCAGCAAATCCTGACCGGAGGTGATGCGGTTCAGAACCGGCGCATCTGACTCAGTTGCATGCGTAAAGGGCTGTGACTGCGCCTTATTCCCTGCGTTCTGCGGTACCACGGCATCCACACCACCGGCCTTCATCAGGCGAGACTCCAGCCCGCTGTACAGGGCATTCAGCTCTGGCCGCGATGTTTGCGGCTCGGTCTCCAGACGGGTACTGATGAGCAGCAAGGCCCCGGCGGTACGCTGTGCATCCTCGCGGATGACCTCCGGAAACAGTGACAGACTGTCCAGGACACGGCTACCGGCAAGCCATTCCAGTGCAGCCTTGCGGCTTCGTTCCCGCTGCGGGTGAAGCTGCATGCCGTAGCGCTGCAATAATCCGGCAAGCAGTTCAAGCCCTTCGGCAAAGCCGGCTTCGCCATCCTGGTACAATCGCGCCCAGCAGTAATAGGTCGCAATACGGATGTCTTTGGCCGTGGTGGTCAGTAACTTTTCAGCAAGCGTGCATATCAGATCGGTATCAATACCAGAGAGCTTATTAACCTCTTCGCGGATACGCTGAAAATCATCGTCATATCCCGGGTCTTCCCCGGTCGGACTGGCTACGCTTACCGGAGCAAGCCAGGGCTGCCAGTTATCCGTGCGCGTCTGCGCCTGTTCACGCAGCTGAGCATCGTCAGCCTGACAGGCGATAACCAAATTCTGCAATGTGCTCATTATTCGACGCCCTCCATGTCATTGTTTTCCGTATTAGCCATCAGCGCCTGAGCGGTGGCCGCGCTGTCGACACTGAATATGTGATCCGGCAGCGTGAAACCACGCAGATCCAACAGCGCCAGCGGGCCTTTTCCGAGTTGTGAGCGCAGCACCCACTGCAGGGTGCGACCATCCGGTGCAGTAAAGCTCATCATCCACTGGCTGCGGTCCAGCTGCTGACGCTTGCTCAAGTCCAGCCAGCGGATAAAGCCCCAGGTCCCGCTGTAATCCCCGAACAGACGCGCACTGGCGTTGACCGTGGTCCATGTCAGCATCGTTCCCGGCTTGTAAGTCTCTCCCGGCCAGCGGAAGCTTTGCCAGTCGGCCATCTGGTTGAAGTAGTGTAGCTTTTGTCCATCAATGGTTAGCTGCGTCTCCACCACCTGTGGCACAGGACGCGCCTGCAGCTCAAAGCTGATGCCCTGACTGCCATCGGTGAACAGGATGTCTGACAGCTGGCTCAGCTGGTTAATGGCCCGCAGGAAGGCCGGGTTAAAATTGAGTCCCTGGCTGTTGACCTTATCCGGTACCCACTGGCTACCCTCTTTGTGCAGTACCCCGCTGAGCTCGATCGTCAGGAAGCGTTCTATCCGTCCACTGTCCTTACGCACAAATTCAGCCAGCATCGGTAAAGAGGCATCGCTTTTGCTGGCAGCAAACGGGAAACGACCGTCAAAGGCAGTCTGCCAGTTCGCGACAACCGAGCGGCTCCATTTGTCATTCAGACTGGCTGCCGACGGCTGAAGCACGGTCTCCCAGGTCTGGGTCAGTGGCTGCACAAACATTGTGCTGCCAAACCCGCTCCACTCCTCGCCAAGGCTTGCCGAAATCAGGCTACCGTATTGCTGAGTGTCGGTGAGGTCCACGCTTTTGCCCTGGAATACGGTCTGCGCCAGGGTCTGCATCATTGCCTGCGGGTCAGAAGCGCTGGCCACCTGCTGCAGTCGCAGACGCACGCGGGTGATACGGGTCAGATACGTCTGCAGACTCAGGGAGTTGTCCGCCGACATGACGTTACCGCCTTTGTTTTTACCCAGAAGCTGCAGCAGCGGACCAAAGGTATCGTCCAGCGGCCCCTGCGGCCCTGACGCAGACTGATCAATGGCAGGTTTATCTTTTCCACCGACGAGATCTTTAGCCGATTTGATGAGGGAGTCCGAAAGACCTTCGCTTTGCTGGCCGGTTTGCCCCTGCCAGGCGAGGGTGTTCATCAGGGCAATCAGTGGCGACTGGCGGACATCGCTCATCAGCGTCAGCTGGTCGGTAACGTCCGCAATATTGTTTGCCGGGTTCCAGTGCAGACTGTTGAGGAAATTCAACCAGCTGCCGGCAAAGTCAATGAAATAACGCTCTGTCAGGCGTGCTTTGAGCGCTTCCGGCGACAGATCCGCCGATACGGCTTTACGGGAATCACTCAGCACCCAGTCAATTTCATCCCGGCGGGAATTTGCAGCCTTTTCGATAGTCTGCTGAATACCACCTTCCCAGGCCTGGCGGGTGAACATGCCCGGCACGACCTCCTCGGTAGTAAAAAGTCGACGCGCATCGGTACCGCTGGTCATGTCCTCCAGGGAGACATCGGCGAAGTTACGACGCACTGACTTGAGCATATTTTCATACAGTGTGCTTTCAGCGTTACGACGCCCAATTTGCTGCAGCAGCAGCTGGCGACTCTGGCTGACCAGCTGCGCATCCGGTGTGATTTTCCACTGGGGCTGCTTAGGCAGTTCGGTGATGTAGAAGGCCCACAAATCCGGCGCCAGGCTTTGCCACAGACCGGTAGAAATACCCATTCGTGTCGGCTGCACGGTTTTCAGGGTCTGCGCATAAAACGCGCCGTCGACTTTATCCGGACGAGACATCATCAGCCAGGCTTTAAGCTGGTCATAACCCGGCTTCGCCAGCTGTGCACGCTGGTCGCTGTTGGGGGCAGAGTTTGCCAATGCGCTGAGTTTTTGTGTCAGCGCCTGATTCGCCGGGTCGCGTATCAGGCGGTTGTTTGCCACGCCGTACCAGGGCAGCAACGCATCGAGCAGCTGCTGGTTATGGTCCAGACCGAAGCGCTGGTACCAGGGCGCTCCATCCTGAATACGGTGCTGCAGGCGGCCGGCGTCATTACGTAGGGTATGCAGAGCCGTGAGCTGGTAATCCGATACGGAAGGATGCTCCACCAGCGCATGCGCCTGCTCGGCAACAGAGACTATCTGCATGCGGTTGACCGCGAACGACAGCAGTGTACCCGCTCCCCAGATACCGATGATGGTCATCAGCGTCCAGGCCAGCGTCTGTTCCCAGGCCATACCGACACGGCGGCCACGCACACGGATGCAGTCTTCAAGAATACCCTGCCAGGTTACGGGCAGAGTAAGGGTATGACGCTGTACAGACGCGATAGAGGACTCTGCGTCAGTAGATTTTTTGTCCGGCAGGCAGCTAAATATCAGGCCACGCAGCGGAACACGCTGCTGAGAGACAAAGAGCCATGGCGTCAGTTGCTGAGCCCAACGGGCAATGCCGCCGTCTTTGAGATGCTGGCCCAGACGTAGCAGGAAATCGTGACGGTTGTTCTCAGCGACCTGGTTCACCCCCTGCGCCCGCAATGCCGGAAGCATCAGTTCAAGCTGACCGATAATGTCGCTTTCTTTAGCGCGCAGCGGGAAATGAGTCCCTACCACCTGCTCAATACGCTTAGCCTGCGACCATTTACTGTCGCGCAGTTGCCATAACCATACCGGTGCGGAATAACGCAGCAGTTCGCTGATTTTTTCCAGCCCGCGCAAATCGTTGTCACTCATCTGCGGTGTCAGGTTAAATGCTGGAGGTATGACCCGGATAATCCCATCCAGTGGACGTCCCCGCCGAAGTTTACGCAGCGCGGTGTATTTTTCGCGATCGGGCTCAGAAGCCAGACTGCCGCCATAAATCAGTACAGTACGATTGCCTTCAAGCCACTGGTTTTCCTGCAGGCCAGGAACCAGCTGTTCGATTGCCGTCTCATCACCGGTAACCAGCAGCAGGCGGACGTTATGACGCCAGAAAAGGGTGTAGCGCTTGCGCAAAGAACCCGCGATTTCGGCTTTTAATCCCTGCTGTTTTACTTTTTGCTTTCTGTGGTTTTCTCTCTCTCCTCGCGTCGAGAGCGTCTTGACATGCCATATCTGCCACAGCTGAACGCCGAGAAAACCCAGCACAATCAGGCAAATTGACGTAATCCAGGCAATACCGCAGACAATAAGCAGGGGCCGAACCGATTCCCAGCCCAGCGAGACATCAACAGCGAAATACCAGTAGAGGAGGCCTCCAAAAAGTATCACCAAAGTGACCACAGCAAGGGTGATAGTCACCGTTACGGCAGTCGAGATACTTGTGTCTGGTTTAAGGGCGTTTTCCTTTTCCATGTGGCTTTACTATTCCAAGAGCGAGGGTATGTTGAGGATCGGTACTAATCCAGCCGCAAGGCTGTGCTTCGTTTTGGGCAAAAAGAGCGGCAAGAGAAATAACAATAAGAGGTTCCATGCTTCCCGGCATTCCCCAATAGCTGTCCTGCAGGTTATGGGTGGTATTCCAGCCACACTCGTCAATCTGGGGAATTTGAGGATGCGAAAACAAAATGCAGGCGGCCGGATCTTCCTTAAGTTCACATTGAGTAACTGCGCGTTCGCAGACGATGTCCAATTTGTCTGAAGCAGAGGCGTCATAATATTCCCCCCGAGGCATCACCACCGGTGCGTCAGTGCCTATCAGCCACAGTACTGCAGACTCCCCTGCGGACAACAGGCTATCAGGTGAAGCGGGGCATGAAACGCATCCAACCACAAGATACTGGCTTTTCGCATCCTCCCGAAGCAGGGCCGTCAATCTCGCAAGCGTCGCCTCTCCCTCCCAGCGTTCAGGCTGGTCTGGCAATGCAATTCCTGGAAAAGAGTCCTTCATTTGTGCATAAAAAGCTGACCATACGAGGGCATCTCCCAGAAAAAAGCACTGCGAGATCGACCGCGGCATATCGCGTGAGCTCGTCTTCCACTGCATCACCAGCGCGCGAACCAGCTGCTGCTCACGTTCCTGGCTCTCTGTGGAGAAGGTTCGGGCAATACGCAGTGTTTTCCCACCAGACTCGTGACGTTCAGCAGGGGGCCGCTGAATACGGCGAAGCACCCTTTGCCAGTCCACCGTTTCCGCACCTGCCGGGCCAAGCAGCAGGACGTCTTGCAGACCAAGCAGGCTTTGATGTTCTTCCCACCACAGGCTCTGCTCGTGCCTGACGTTGCGTTGCCAGGCCATTGCATGGTGCAAAGAGAAGCGGTAATAAAGCAGTCGGCAAAGCCAGAGAAAACCGATGGAGACCAGGGCAAAGCCCATTACCGCAAAAGCCGCAGCGCTGCGGTTTGCCTCGCCAGTCAACGCCCCAGCGCCTCCGGCGAGTAAAATAATAAATGCCCCTGCCTGCAGCCAGCGACGGGTTATGGGTGCTCTGGCTGTATCCCAGACAGGATACTCCGGCACGCTCCTCACTGTTCGATACCAAAATCAGGGAAGGAACTCACCAGCGTGCAGCCACACGCGCAGCGATGTCCATGCAGGGCGACAGGCTGACCATCGACCTCTGAGAGTGAACTGCCTTCCGCAATGATCGTCATACCGTGCTTGTTGCATTTAACCGCATCCCCTTTAGCGGCTATCCCTTTACCAAAACAGAGATAGTGTCCCCCCAGAACCTTACCGCCATACTCCTTCAGGGTATCTCCCTCACGAATGACCTGTTTCATTCACTGCCTCCTGCTCAGGTAGTCACCAGCGATTGTGCTTTTTCCAGCCATCCGGACTGAATAATTGATTTCGCCATTTCCAGGCGCTTTTCACCTATTGCTGCGGTCTGTTGCGCCTTTACCACGCCAGGCTCTGTGGTAAAGGCTTTTAACGCATCAGCGTTGTCGACCATTGGGATAGCCAGTCCGGTCAGGTAATCCACTGCCTGCGATTCCAGCGTGAATAACCCGGCAGTTGCGGCAAGGCCAGCCAATTTTGCCGACGTGCCTTTCTGTCTGAAGCTGAAGATCACCCCACCCACCACCGTGGCGGCTCCAACGACGTCACCGGCAATGGTCAACGGAGAGAGCGATTTATTGCAGTTATCACCGAAGTAGATCATCCGGTAGAGGAAGTAGCTCCCCCAGGGCTCACGCGTTCCCAGCGCGTAATGCATAAACCACGCACGGGAATCATGTACCTGATCGTCAAAAAGCGCTCTGACCAGCCCGGCCGGGGTGTCAGCGTTTGAGGCCTCTCCGAGCGGCGGGAACAATGTCGCAACCTTCGTGTCGGCTGAGGCTTTGATCAGGGCATATTCTCGCGGCCTGTCATCGATATTAAGCAGAAATATGGTGTTGTGCGGGATGGCCGCCAGCACCAGTTGCCCAATGCTGGTCGGGCTGCGGAGCTGTTGTCGATAGTCTTCGCCAAACTCCACCGATGCCTGCTTCAGCTGGGTTTGAGCGATATCCGGGTCAAAGTCCTTTATCCCGGCTTCCAGCACTAACTCATCCATTTTATCTGCAGGCTGGCTGGCGATTTTTTCTCTCCGTCGGGCCTCAACCGCCCCCTGCTTCAGGTCCCGTTTAGCTTTGGACGTTTCCAGCGCCCCCGGATTGCCATCTTTATCCGATGCCCGCAGGTAAAACGGCGTAGTAAGCATGGTGCCTTTGGCATAGCGGTCGATTCGCCACGCGGTGATCCAGGCTATCTGATTTTCGAAGGCTTTTTCGAGACTGACTGTCGCCCGAGGAGGATCATATTCAGCAGCCTGTTCGTCAGTTATTTTCTTCCCTGAGGGGGGAAGGTTAAGTGTGAGTTCTCGCCAGGCGTTGAAGCGGTTGATAAGGGATGTATCAACATCAAACTCGGTCAAAACATCTAAAACTAACGCTCTCCATTTGTCCTTTTGAAGATCAGGAGGAAGACTTTCACCAGGAACTTTCAAAGGCGCTCCTGCCTGAAATGCCTGGCAATATAAATCATTAAGAGCAATCTGAGATAACAACAAACTATCATCTCCCCCATTCGCTTTTCCCTGATCCCCCGGAGGATAACCACCACCAATATCTGAGTGCATACCCGGATAAACTATTTCCTTACTGTTTGCCGGATATTGACCGTCAGCACGACGAATAGAATCCAGCGGGAAACAAAGACGCTGCTCGTGCGAGGACACCAGATGCACACAATTCTTAATCGATCCGCCGTAAGTTTTTTCATTTGGCAACTCCTGGGTATTGTCGGCCCAGGACATATGCCCTTCCGCCACCGGGGCTACATGCGCAACCCCCACGGACGCCACGGTATCCAGCAGCCCCAGAAATTCCACGCTGACGGGAATTTTCAATTCATCAACCATCAGGCACTGCTCGGGCTTTTCGTCTTTGCCTGTTGGTACGGGCAGCAGCTCGCTCAGCCAGTTGACAAAGGCACGCGCTGCGGCCGCTCCGCGAGAGAAGCCGTACACATACAGCTTAATCGCCAACAGCTTTGGCTGCGTGGGGCTCGGCTGCTGCAACGCAGGCCCCAGCAAAGGTTTCAGCTTTTTTAGCTCATCGGTAAACGTTTCGTAACGATTATGGCTCCCGGTTAAACCAAGGGAGGCCCAGCTCGTACCCATTCGATCCAGTGCTTTTCGGCTTTCAGCATTACTCATCCATTTCTGAGTCAGCGTAAATTTCAGAGCATCAATAATGCGCAGGAGCCCCCAGTTAATCCTCTCCTCTCCCATCGCCGCTGTAGCCAGCCCCCAACCGTTATAGTCAAGATCGTTAATTTCAGGAAAAGGGGTGCCCACGCCCGGAATATAATATTTAAAATACCGCCCGGAGACGGCTTGATTGCTGTCAAAAAGAGCATCAGACTGACCAATACCCCCTGCATACCCGCTGCCGATAGTGGCACGAAACAGACGAGCAATATTTGTTGGGTGTTTTTGCTCAGAGAGATAAAGGTCGTTATTAAGGTTATTACCGGTGCCATCAAAGAACAGACTAATATGCAGGGTTTTGCAGCAAGGCATATCTACCAGTTTGTTTTTAGCCTGGCAGAGTTCATTGCGATAAGCACGCTCCCGGCTTTCCTGCTGCCTGCAGTTTTTCCCCACCAGTGTCGCCTGCGAAGGCAGACGTCCTTGCGCAGGAAATTCAGGCGGGTACCAGACCAAATCCGTGGTTACTTCGGACATACTTTCGGCTCCTTCATTTCCAGCGGTAGTTTGATTGGATAATTAGCATTGGCAGGTGACCAGCAGCTGGTTGTTACCTTTACGTCATCGCAGGGTAAAAAATGTACCGTAATACCGCAGGTTTCCTGTCCTGTATAATCAGGTATTGAAACAATCGCGCTATGTTGTTTTTTTTGCAAATCATTCTGCCGTTTCCATTTTTTATATTTTTCTCTGTCAGAAAAGCCCGGAAAACCTTTCGACCCACCAACTCCTGTTTCCCAGTCAATTTTGACTGTCATTCCCGGTTTCCAGGCTGAAGGTACACCGTAACAGCATCCTCCGCCGCCCCCCTGAAATGGACCAATAATATCAATGCCCGACTGACCGTTTACGCTGAAATGATTGATGGCCCATTTGGTATGATTGATGGCTTTTATTGTTCCCGTACCACCGCTTTGCGTTTGCGCCTCAGCCTTTGGCTGACTGCATCCGGCCAGTAAGAAAACACCCAGTAATACGCCTGATATTGTTATCTTCATCCTTATTTTCCTTGTATTGCGTCGTCCACTCTTACAGGTAAAATCATTTCGTTGTGCCGTCGGCTGACATAATTAAATCATTTCCGGCCCGGGATAACTTTCTGTTCAGGTTATGACAGGCAGGCTGTAAGCCTGCTGCCACGAGCAGGAAATTCAGGCGGGTACCAGACCAGATCCGTGGTTACTTCGGACATACTTTCGGCTCCTTCATTTCCAGCGGAAGTTTGATTGGATAATTAGCATTAGCAGGTGACCAGCAGCTGGTTGTTACCTTTACGTCATCACAGGGTAAAAAATGTACCGTAATACCGCAGGTCTCCTGTCCTGTATAATCGGGCAGTGGTACCGTTTTGCTAAGGAAGGTGCGAATAAGCGGGGAAATTCTTCTCGGCTGACTCAGTCATTTCATTTCTTCATGTTTGAGCCGATTTTTTCTCCCGTAAATGCCTTGAATCAGCCTATTTAGACCGTTTCTTCGCCA
>OKVN01000517.1_pt1 | contig 14849 bp, 14 predicted proteins | sample 1606961 | NCBI WGS metagenome assembly OKVN01 (sample SAMN03281020, study PRJEB24777) | human gut metagenome | isolation source: fecal sample PR170 from 1 month old male Malay infant, vaginal delivered... | place: Singapore | collected 2005-12-29 | reverse complement strand
GTGGAAAAAATAGCCTAAATAGGCTGATTCGATGTGTTTGCGGGAAAAAAATCGGCCCAGATCCGCGAAATTTTAATCAGCGAGTCAGCTTGGGAAGAAATGACCTGCTTATTCGCACCTTCCTTAGGTACTGCTCGTGGAGATATGGCTTCTGAACGAGTCTATATCCGCACAACTAGTCTGAGCTGTGTTAATTCTAAAGGCAAAAGCTTTGATATCAAATTGGAGGCATACGCTGTTAGTGAAATCGATGGTAAAGCCGGTATCAAAGGTACGCTTATCTCCAGAAACGGTAACGCCATTATGGGTAGTGCTTTTGCAGGTGGACTTAGTGCGCTGGCGCAGGGACTGAGCCCAAGCAAAGTTAGCCAGTTGAATATCGACCCTAACTCACAAGCACAATACCAGGGACCTAATATTGGTGCTCTTGGCGCTGTGGGTGCAAGCGGTATGGTCTCAGGAGGATTAAACAAGCTGACAGACTGGTATACCCACATGATTGATCAGCAGTGGCCAGTTGTAGAGCTTTCTCCGGGTATTAATGCGACTTTTGTCGTTCTTAGTGGTGCATCCATCCCAACCAATTTATCGGCGAAATAAACATGACTCAACCAGTTAAAGATGAAGACCAACATGACGCTGATTTTGAAAAAGTGTCAAGCGAACAGAAAAGCCTGACATTCTCACTGTCTTATTCTTTAGTCGAAAAGGCTGTTAAAATCATCATTGTCGTCGCTATCCTGGTATGTATTTCAGTGTATATTGGGAAGAGAATGAATGAAGGAGTAGGACTGTTTCATAAGAGCGTAAAAATTGCCGTTCTTAACCCTTCTGCTTTAAATGAACAGTATTTAAAAGCACACAATGGAAAAGGTGAAGGTTATCTCCCTTATATTCGCAAGTTGATGGCACTTTACCGGGCACGTGATTTCCTGGTGCTCGATATGAATTATGTCATTACACGACCATCAACAGTAAATGAAGTAGCTTACATAGATGAATCAGAAGTAGAAAGCGAACTGACTGAATATGGTATAGACCCTAAATATTTTGAGGGTAAACAGTGATTATGAGAAAGTTACTTATCAAGTTGCTCGTGTGTATAGCACTACTCAATTCAACTCATTCTGCTGCAGCTGATAAGTATGATGCAGAAGCTGCGGCGTTAACACGCGCTGCTGCTGAAAATGGTCTCGCTTTAAATCAGTCGTCAAGGGGATTAGTTAGCAAGCTTAGTCCTTACCAGCCAAAGGATGCTGTCTACTTACCGACGGGTGGGATTTTTTTATTTGAGGATCAGCGAAGTGGCCTCACCCTAGTTACCACAACGGGTCGCTACTCTTTTTCAGAAGGTAAAGTTTATGATGTTCTCAGGAAAAAACAAGTTCAATCGATATCAGATATCCGAGAAAGTTACTTTTTACCATTGAACGAAGCACCGTTCAAACCTGAGGATGCCTTTACTATCCAGTTCGGGAATCCGTCCCTCAAACGACAGGCAGTTATATTCATTTCTCTTGATTGTCAAGATTGTATTGACTTTCTGAAAAAGATGAATGAAGAAAGGGAACTTGTTCGCTTTGATATTGTTATTTTACCCAGCCCTGGCGAATCAGCTAAACGGGTAAAACAAATGTGGTGCTCTGTTAAAGCTGGTAAAATTACCAATTACGATATTCTTCAGTCGTTATTAGGAAAATCAAAAGATATAAACAACCGGCTTATTCCTCATGAAAATCTGAAAGATTGTTCAGTAGAACCTATTGTTACAGGTCTATACCTGGCATCCATTTATAACGTTCAAGGCATCCCATCTGTAGTTCGTGAAGATGGAGTGTTGGGCAATGGATTACCGACTGATTATAAAAACTGGTTAAAACTGAATTTACAACCTTTGCTTAAAAATCCCTTTAACAAATAAGGTATATAAATGAACAACATCACGAAATTTCTCATGTCTGTTGCTGCGGTGTCTTCTTTATCAGGGTGCATAGGTCAATCTGAGAGCAGCTGCCCAGGTATTGAAAAAGGTGTGCTGTGTATGGGGCCACGGGCAATTATGGAAGCAACTAACAATCATGACGATCTCAAATATTTAAAAAAGGAAGGTGATGAGGGAAAGCAGGATATTGCAGATAGCAAATATCCAACGTCGTTGACTCCGCCACCGGGCGTGCAGTACCCAAAGAAACCGGTAGTAAGTGCTGGCCCTAAACCCTTGTTCACCGGAACTTCTAAGCCGGTGAAGCCGCTGACAACAGCGAGTTATGTGTCGCAGCAGCGCGTACCAGCAGGAAAGGGACTGTATTCAGAATTTGATGGCAAGCCGGTAAACCCAACGCTGAGTTCATATCAAGAGCGTCAGTATCAGGTACAGGGTACGAGACAAGCTGTTATCGCTCCTGAGCCGCTGGCTGTGTTAAGACAAGGCAAAGTTATGCGTGTGCTTATCGCGCCTTACACAGACGATAACGACGCTTTGAACCTCCCTGGCTATGTATATGTCAATGTTAAGCCTCAAACGTGGGTGGCAGGTGATTCAGCATTAAAAAATCCGGCGCGAATTGTCCCACTGGAAATTCAGGAACGCGCTCGTGACAACATGCAGCAGCAGCAACGTAGTACTAAAGGCGTAACGGCGAATGGGGTTACCGGTAGTTCTTTCTAGCCACACGCATAAATATAGTGTTCCACGGAATGTAAGGTAACAGTATGAACAATTCACGTCTCGCAAAAGAACTTGAAAGATATAACTTAGGGCACTTCATTCCCGTGGTCGACAGAATGGTGGATGCCCCTTATTTTTTGCTGGAAGATAACGCGGTAGGTTTCTTTTTTGTCTGCAACCCTTCACCTGGATTGTATGATAACCAACAAAACCTATTGACGGATCTGTTTAAAATGGATTTTCCTGCGGAGTCCATTATGCAAATGACACTGGCTGCTTTACCGGATGTCAACATATCATTGTCCCGTTGGTTACGTCGCAGAGGTAACAGGATGGGAGGTAGGGATAATGAAAAAGCGGATCTTCTTACCGTATACTCACTGGATTACCTGACAAAAAGTCAATATGAGCCTTTGAAAGAAGCTGATGGCATTAAGATCACGCAAGCTGATGATTTGAAGCTTAGGAATTTCGAGTTGTGGGTAACGGTTAGGATACCTATTAAAGGTTTTTCTCCTAATGAATCCGAATCCATGCGACTGGATGGCCTTTTTAAAGACCTTCTATCTAAACTAGAAGGTTTAACCTTGTCACCAATTGTTGGTAATGCTGACACATGGTTGTACAGTGTTGATAAAATATTAAACCCCGGAAAAGACTCCAGATGGAAATATGGTGGACTTGAAGCTAGTACATTAATGCCATTAAATAATCAGGTCAACATTCCAGGAAGGAAATATGAGGTGGGAGAGGATTATTTCGCGTCATTGTCTGCTGATGATGATGAGACAGCTCAACGATATTTTAAGCATTTGTCGATGACAAAATTCCCTGAATATGTCAACTTTGGTGCTGTTTACGAGTTGGTTGTTGACTGGATGACTGGAAGCAAAACCATTTTCTCTCCTTTTATTATCAACTTCTGTATACAATTCCCACATCAAAAGAAAATACAGAAAGAGTATCTTCGTTATAAAGCGATAACAGATAATCAGTCAAAAATACCTATTGTTTTAAAATATCTTCCTCGCCTTGCCGATATGGACAAGGATTACTCGGCATTGACTAGAGAGTTGGAGGATAAAGCTAAACTACTACAAACTTACATGACATTTATCGTCATGGATAATACACTGGAAAAAGTGAAAATAGCTGCAAAAAGTCTAATTAACTATTACAGCGAGAAAAAAATCGTTGTGGCTGATGATAGTTATATTTGTTTTTCAGGTGTCATGTCGGCTTTACCTTTATGTAATGATCCGGCGACTTTTAGAGATATGGATCGTGGTGATGTAATGACTAATACGGGTGCGGCTCACCTAGCTCCTATCTTTGGCCCGTGGAAAGGAAACTCCACAAATCCAGTCATTCCATTTGTAACCCGCGAGGGACAGTTGGTTATGATTGATATTTTCGAAACTTCAGCCAGTTACAACGTATGCGTTGGGGCTACCTCAGGGGCAGGTAAATCATTTGCAGCAAACAACATTATTCTCAACTATCTTTGTTCTGGCGAGCATATAAATCCGCTTTATCATTTTGATGATATTAGAGATCTGCTTACGGCAGATAAATACGATCCGCCTCTGGACCTGAATGGCAAATTTAATGCGTCACCAGATGGTGCTCAGGTGTTTGTTGTTGATATCGGACGTTCATATCAAGGGCTTGCTGAGCAATTTGAGGACTCTCAATTTATTGATTTTGGAGTTGACGCTACCTTTTCTCTTAACCCTTTCGCTTTCCTGGTGAGAAAATATACAGGAGATGAATCATTGGAGGGATTAACGGGAAATTCAGGCGAAGAAAGTAAAGAATCAGACATTATTGCTCAAACAATCATGGTTCTGAATCAACTAAAACTAATGGCTTCAAGTAATGGTAACATTAGTTCTTTACAGGAAGCAGTAATGCTTCGTCTTATTGCTGAGGAATCAAATAGCCCTGAAGATGGATATCTTCCTTCAGTTACTGGCTTCGCTAAAAAATGCATGAAGCATGAGAAACAAGAAATTAAAGATATAGGCATTCAACTTGGACCTTGGTGTGAAGGCGGCATTTACGGTAGGAGGTTTACAACATCATTGCCACCCATTAATTTTAATAGCCGCTTCATTGTACTTGAACTTGAAGAACTCAAACCTACACCACATCTTCAGTGGGTTGTGTTAATGTCGATAATCCAGGCAGCACAGCATGCTATGTTTATTAAAAAGGATGGTCGTCGTCGTTTGTTTATACTTGATGAGGCCTGGGAGTATATCGGCGAAAGCAATGGTGATGATGCTGCTGTTAACTTTTTTACTAAATTCCTTGAAGCAGCATGGCGTCGTTTCCGTAAAACAAACTGTGCAGGGATCTGCATTACACAGAGCTTCGAAGACTTCTACAAGTCGCCAATCGGTGTAGCGATAGCCAACAACTCACCATGGAAATTTATTATGAAGCAGAGCCCAGAGGCGATTGATTCAATGGAGAAAAATAAATATATTTCAGCATCAGCATCAGAATATGAACGGATGAAGATGATCAGGACTGTAAAGTATGTTTTTTCAGAGATTATGATTCGTTTTGAGAACGTGCAACAAATCGTCCGTCTTTATGTTGATCGTAAAATGGAACTTTGTTTTACTACAGACCCGTCTGACCGACGTAAAATATGGAACCTTGTTAATGACGGATATACGTATGCCGAAGCAATTGACAGGGTTTATGAAGAAGAGCTAGTACAGTTAGGCATGAAAACAAGGCAGGTTGCTTAAAGAGAAAAGGGGCATAAGCCCCTTTTTTATTGTAAAGTAACAGGTTGTGACATGACTGGACGCAAATCCACAACAACTTTATCCCGTACTTCATCAATATTTACACTTAAGGGATATTCACCAGGAAGAGCGCTAGTGACCACAACGGGTGGACTATTAGTAAAAGCTCTCTCTGCGGTTGGTGCTGGTTTGTATATCATGAGGGCAACATTTCGGTAGTCTTTGTAAAGGATACCAAATGTTTTTCCTTCCTGTGTATCTGGTATATCCACTTTAATTGGTGTCAAACCCATTCTTTGCTTTGTGATCACATTAATGACTACAGCTCCTTGGGGATTTGAGTCAATCGTATAGGTAAAGGCCCATGATGCACTTGTTGTCAGAACAATAGCGAATCCAGCTAAGCAAACTTTTTTAATTCCACGAGCTATAAATAACATCATTAAATTCCTCTTTTTCTTTAGCAGAAGTAAGCTTAAACTGCATCATCACTTCAATAGGGACAGTTGTATCCTTCTTATCCTTGGACAAACCATTGAATGTATTGTTAATGAAAATCAACTTTATATCATCTGTATAGCACAGACCTAATAATGCTACATTAGGAACCATATATGTACTGACTGCAGCGGGAGGAATGAGCAACTCCCCCTGAGACTCATATCCGCAACGATTCCCGTATAAGGAAAGTTTATCTACAGTCATAAACTCATTATAACCATTGTCAATTATTATATATACGTCGATACCTGCATTGACTACGCGAACTGAATATTCCCCTGTAACCTTCCCTGGCATTTCAACTGTTTTAACAGGGCTAAAGTTAATCGCGGGTAGCGTTTTATGCCATCCTGGGGGGTGCTGACAAGCTGTTAGTAAAATTATTACAAGGAACATCAGACTATTTTTCAACATGAGTTTCTCCGCTAATGTTCATTATTATTTTTTCATGTGGATAGGCAACAAGATTTTTAGTGTAATATTGTGATCCCGCAAGCATATTATTTCGGGTAATTATAAAAGCCTCCTTATCAAAGCTCACAGAAGTAAATTTGTCGACCTGTACTTCATAAAAACCTTTCTTCAGTTTATTTATATTACCAAAGCCTGATAGCTTAACAACCTTGTCATCATGTGACATTCTTTTTTGATTTGGTGAAACTTTATATTCAATTAGCTTTGTCTCTTTTGCAGCACTAATTGCTTTACCGGGTAAAACAGTAAGTACATTTGGTTTCTTTTTCCCTGTAATGTAGACTATTGGAATGAAATCGTAGAGTTTTTCAGCTTCTTTAATTTTTAGTATGACGTTACTCCCAGGTTCTACCCAAATCATGCCATCATCTTCTGAGAGAAGCGTACTGTGTCCATTTTTTATGATGACAGAGTATTTAATTTCCGGTAAGGAGAGGATTAATGGGAATGATCTTGTGTGATTGCTAATTCGAATAAATTTTGTGTTGTCAATTTTGTTTTTAAAATAACTTGTTTGGACAACAATGTTTTTCATTTTCTGGTCAACCATAACATCAGAACTTAGCTGGAGCTGAGAGCCTGCCATTACGTAGCTTGCGTTTGGTAACAATAAGATAACACAAGCTAAATTCTTAAAACTCATAGCAACTCCCATATTCACTTTCAGTGATGTCAAGAAATCTAATTTTGAAATCAAGTGGTGCATTTGAGAGTCCATCCCAGTTGTTAGGGAACAGACACAAGGTTGATTTAGCTAGTTCAGTTTGCCCTGAGAGAATTCGTTTTAATTGGTCAGGTTGATGCACTCCTAATACTACAAGCGATATATCATCTATTGTCTTTCCTGATTCTAGAAAATACCTAGTTCTGGTTATATTACTCGCCATAATGCGTAAGTTTTGGTTATCCAACTTGTTCAAGGTTGCCATGAGAGTGTTCCAGTCACCACCATCGTGGGGGATATCTGACGAACCAATTATGTATGTTCCTAGTTTTGTTTTGAGATTTATTACCAGTGGGTAATCGATTTTATAAATATCACGTTCAAGCAAAATCTGGTCGTAAGAGTCATGCCAGCTTCCACCTAAACTTCTCCAGTGTTTACGAGTATGTGTATCCGGAAAGTACCTGAAGGTTTTAAGGTACTTTTGAGTAATAGCATCAGTCATAAGTAATTCATGAAAACCTACCACAGTGAAAAAATGAACTTTCCTGTCACCAAATTTTTTGTAAACCACTGCCTCAAGCAGCTGACAGGGAGAAGGGCCCCAGTCAAACAAATTACCAGTAGTTATAACAACCACTTCATCACCGGACTGGGTCAGTTTTGAAAGGCCCTTGAGTAACAGTTCAAAATGTCCATAAAGGTCACTGACGATAAGAATTCGTCCTGTAAAATCAGTAAGGTCAATACTTAGATTTGAAAGAATAGTCATTTATCACCTCTGTGTGATCATACATTTATGAGGGATGTGATGACGTCGCCAGAGAGGAAAAAAGCTATTTTTACAATATTTTTTTTCAGTACATTGTTAGATTTATGTAAAAGTGACTTTTTAATAGTTGATGAGAATCATTCCCATGTAGGCATGTAACACACGTGGTTTAAATGCAACCAAAGGTCTGACCTCCAGCGCGGGCTCACTCATTCTTTACAAGGTTAAAGAATTGCCTCAGTGCCACATTCGTAAGCGCAGATCCAGTGAAAAGGCATGTTATCAAACACTTGGCGTTTCGTTATAACTTATTGTTTTAAATGGTGATACTGCAATGTAAAAGCAAGGCATACTCTGATTGCTAAAGTTAAAGATCCTGTTACCAAATCACAATCCAGATTCTTATTCGAGCTAAATTGTGTGCATTCTGATAAAAGTAACTTTTGGCGCGTTGTAATGTGTTCCTTTCGATTGATGATCTAGTTCAACAAGTGAATAATACGAGCCCTTAGAATTATGAGCGGTGCAGATATCGGTAGCTTACATGTTAAGCTAAGATTAGATAAACCTACAGGTTCAGAGCGAAAGTTAACTTTTTCTCACTCTGGCTGAGGTAGGAATACTTTGTTTTTGGTATGATTTTTAGCGACACACTATCCATCAAAGCACATGAGTAACTACAGATGACAGATGGCATGATTTACCATGGGGTACGAAAGCAGGAACTTCTCAAGATTATTGAGCGCTCTGGCTTAAACTTCGAAGAAGCAACCAGTAATTTTGGGTTTGCTGACAACACCCGCAATCCACTTTCTTTGATCCTGGATGGGTATTTTATTCAGATAATTCCTATGGCCCGAGAGGAACACAATTGGGAAATAGCTCCAGTAGATACTGTTATCTTATCCATTATTATACCCCCTTCGCTTGATGAAGACCCAGATGAAAACACGATGACAATAATGTCGGATTGTGGAATAGCTGAGTTTGAACTTGAAGATGCAGGCATCAGAATTAACAGAATGATAACATTTGTAGGTGGTGCTACAGCAGAAAATTTCCTACATCAACTTAGAATTCTTTACATTACTGCATGCCAGACCCAAGGGGGATTTGATGACGATGAAGATAGTGAGTATTAAAAAAGTTAGTTTCTTCATAGTTCCACTTATTACCCTGCTAGGTATTTATTCTCTAACTATGAATAAACCAAGCCTGTCGAGCTTTAAGCAAAACTCGGTTCATGCCGTAAGTCTGGCGGGCGCTGAAACCAGTATGAATTTTAAGATCGTTGATGAAAAAACAATAATGATAAACAACATTCCTTCTATTGTTAAAAAGGAGTACATTAAAAGTCTTAGCTCTACAGAGGTTCCACCTGGTGCTCCATCGGGAGACTATCTAATGCTAGAGACCAGTGCTTATATTTTTGCGATGAAGCAATCTGGAGGGAATACCTACATTGGTCTGGTGAAGGATTTAATCAACGAAGGTGAAGGACATATTTGGTGGAAAATATAAATAATGATGTTCCACAGCATCAACCTTACCGAAATGAAAAGGTATTTAATTCCGGCAAGACTGCACTTGAGCTCAATTATTCTGAGACAAATGGCAGTGTGAATCTTATCCTTGCTGGGCCTTTAGCATCTAAGCTGGGCGCGTTTGACTGGACTGGGCAAAAGGCCTTTTCAACAAAGCTGAGTGATGATGAAGTGATCGCTTTGTGTATGGCGTTTCTTCGCCTTACTCGTGAGGCTGTTCTGAAAGATAAAAAAACAAAGCACCATAATAAGCAAGTCTACAAAAACGTAAAAGTTACTTTTGATGGTAAATCCACAGCAATGTTGGAGGGGGGCGTTGTAGCTATCAACAAAGACGAGCGAGACATTAACTTTATACATAAAATTAGTATTGATCCTGCCGCCTGCCTTCGCTTAGGTCTTTTCCTCTTATCCGTCATACTGGCCCGAAATCCAGGGGTTCCATCTGACGCGGTTCTAACGTGCATGCGTCTTAATGCAAATGCTCAACTACAAAAGTAACTTTTCTGTCCAGCCATTCCCGTTTTACGGGAATTTCAATGAAGATACTTCCCTTAATGGGAAAAATACGCTCTGTTCATAGGATACATTAGATGTAACTATGGCATAACTACGATCAGAGCGTTCCATGACTAAAATTAATAAAATCTCTTTCCTGATGTTCTGTTCTGTGTTCAGTGCTTTTTCAAACGCAGAATCGATAATGGTTTCCGGTACCCTGGAAACGTCATTACCAGATGTCAAATTTTCTACCAGTTCACAAGTAAATACGGCCTTCGTGAAAGAAAGTACGGTTACAGCTATTCCGGTATCTGAGGGATGCGAGGTGTCCTCTGATCCTAATGTCAAAAGTACGGCTGGTAGCCTGAAATGTGTGTTTGAATGGTTACCTAATAATTCCGGTATGCCGATTGCTAATGGGTTCTCACTGAAGGGCATCCCTGCCATCGCTGGGGATATCAAACTTCCATGGCAAATCGTTTACTACTCGGGCTCAGAACGTGAAAAAGTCATAGTCAAGGAAGGGGAGTACAACTTCAAGACTGTTGCGCCTGTAGCTCCTGTGATTACTTCTATAAAAGGTTCAATGAGCAACGGTTCTTCCGGTTCAACACTGACGTCATACATTAAAAACGAGACACTCTCAAATATTGATATAACCGTTGAACCCCGAGACTACGATATGGTCGCGTCTGTCGGTTCTGGGACATCCTGCGCCATTGCTGCAGGAGCCTCAAAATGTTCTATAACGACCGGAAGCGTAGGCATCAGTGATGGGAGTTCCGATTTCGGAAGCAGGGATGTAGGCGTAACCTTAAACTCGTTCAATAATTACTTCTCCCCACCAGTAACCTCTAAGGTGAGATTAAGCTGGGATTACCGCGCTCCAGCGATAGACAATACCTTCTGGAACGTCTCTAAAGAAGCTCGGTCATTCAAGATCGGAGATAAAGATATCTACGTTGCTCCGCAGACGATCGCTGTAGCTGTCTCGGTTCCTGCCCGGTCAGATACCAATGACTGGTGGAAACCTGCTGCAATGTCGCTCACACTTGCTCCTGATGGTAGCTTCTCTCCAATGACAAAAGTTACTTTAGATGATGGTACGGAGCTTAATTTTAACAAAATTTGGTCAACTCCGTCCCGTCGAACTCTTCAACCTGTCGCCGGATATCAGGAAGTTGCGGGTAAATTTGTTTATTTTTTTGATATAAGCGATCTGGCCAGCGCTTCTTACGTTGCAACATATTCTGTGTCTAATACAGCGGGCAATGATTCCAGTTATACCGAACCGGAATCTAAACTTATACTGTCTGATGAACCATCTGTTTCCGTTTTCAAGGACGGCTCAGAGCTTGTTAAGCGGGACCAGGTGTACTTCCTGAATGAGATCGTTATTGCTGCATTCCAGGGCGAAGAGGGTGTTGCCGACATCAAGAGCGTTGTCATTGATAACGTCATGGCTTCATACACTCCCACAAACGTCAAAGGGATCTACCGGTTAAAGCCGATGCCGTCACTCGAAACAAACAAAGTCCATACTTTGACGGTTGTTGCTGAGAATGTTAACGGTATATCCAAAACCTATTCAATCGATTTTACCTATATGCCGATGACTTTCACTCTGAAGTCCATCGAATCAGCGTCTACGATTTACGGTTACGTCCGTCCTTACACTTCGCTGGTTACTCAGCAATCAGGGAATACCTGTAAGATTTTCTCTACTGAAGAAGACGCTCAGGCGTTTCTTAGCCAGTTCGGAACTGCGGTTTATGGAACGGCCTGTTATGTTCAGTGGAACAACGTTCCATCTGGTCTCGAATTTTACTCGAAGTCTAAAGTTCCTGGCCTGACGGGTTACTTCTCTAAAGTTGGCGATAACGTCCTTGACTACAACGTCTATGTGATTAATACAAAAGGCTCTAAAGCCATTGCCACTCATAACCGTAAAACCGTTAAAGCCGTTGAACCGTTTGCACCTGAAATTTCATACAAGATGAGTAAAACGGTAGAGACTCTTGGTAAGGATACAGCACTGGTTTATATCACTGGTGGGGACGCAGCTAAGGTGCTTGCAAAATCAGTACCGGCTAACGTTGTCCTTACAACTAAGGTTGAAGGCCAGGACGCTGAAACTAAAACCTACAAGAATAAATCAGGTGGTGATACGCCGGTAACTTATTCTGAGCGTATAAAAGTACCTGCAGCGCCATTGTGGACGCAAACGAATGTAAACATCGAAGCTTCCTACGAAAATGAAGCCAGTATAAAGTCATCCAGTGTGCTCAAAGTTTATACTGTTCCAAACTTCAGTATTCGTGCCTATATGAAAGTTGCAGAGCGTAAATCAGCAACGAGTTTGAAAGTACCGGTATCGGTAAACATCGGCCAATGGAATAACAGCTGTAACTGTACATTGTACGATGCCTCCACAATGGGGCAGTGGGATGTGGTGGTTTACAAAGTTACCTCTAAATGGGTTACGGATGAAGAAACCGGTAAAGATGTTTCGGTAACTGAGCGAACTCCTCTGACCGGTGATCTGCCCGTTAACTCTGAGGGGATTGCGACCGGTGAGCTCAACATGGACGATCTGACTCTGGGTAGTCACCGCATCATCGCAGTAGCTACGGTACGCAGTCCATTTAAAGATTTTGTACTCAAACGTGAGACATCAACAACAAGTATCAGGGTGTATAAAGGGGCCAACCTCGAAGGTGGGCTGTCTAAATCGCTTATTGTAGGCCGAGTTCCTCTGTCAGCAATGGTCTCATTCAGAACGAAAAGTACCGATGATTATGATTCCCTGAGTCCGACTGAATGGCAGATGTCCAGTAACAATGGATCAACCTGGAATACGCTTGAAGATATGACCGGACTTCGAAGCGTAAGCATCAAACAAAAAGAAGTAGGTAAGTGGCTTTACCGCGCCAAACTGACCAACAAATACACAGGTAAGGTCTCATATACCGATAATCTCACGGTGGTTGCTTACCGGGAACCTAAACCTGTTATCTCGGTTGGAAAGGTTCTTGAGGGGCACAGCATCCCGGTGACACTGACTGATAACAATGAAGATGTACAAGGTAGTGCAGTTGAAGTCCAGTGGTCAGAGGATGGAGAGGAATGGACTGAGGGGGGGGTTAAATACATGATTACGTCCTCGGAGGTGCCCAAGTATATCTTTGCAAAAGTACGGTATACCGAAACCGACGAAATGGCCGGGAAATCGGCATGGAAAGAAACTCGTGCTCGTGTCACTGTCATTAAGCATAAGAAATTGTCGGTTAAGGTTGAGGGGAACTCGCAGGTAGAGGTAGGTAAAAAAGTTACTTTGCAGGGTACCTACACGAACCCTAATATCGAGTACTCATCTGATGCTAAAGTTGTCCAGGAGTGGGTGCTCCCTGATGGAAGCGTAAAACAGGGGGGGCTGCTTGATACCGTCCTGACCGAAGACATGTTAGATGAACGTGGGTATGCAACGTTTACGTATCAGGGCTACATGCCGGAGGCAAAAGACAGAACCATAGCAAAACGGAAAATCAGCGTAAAATCTTGGGTATACAAATTCCCGGAGCCACGCCTGAATACAAAACTGAAATACACCATGATACCTTCGGAACTCACCGTATCAGTCTCTGGTGTGGATGTTTCTTATCCTGGAGTTGTGTTCACCCAGGACTGGCAATACGACAAAAATGTGATGACGCTGTCCAGCGACAATAACGGGACGAAAGTGTTCCAGGTAACAAAATCGGGTACACATACGTTGACGTATGTCCTGAAGGATAACAGGAACAATGAAGCCCGGGTTGATTACACTTTTATCGTGAACGAACAGAGTCCGATGGAAATTAGCGTTACTCCCAAATACTCTAACAAGTTCATGAGGGCCCCGCTGGACCTGTCCTTGAGGTCCAGTGTTAAGCTGGCCCACTCGGCAGACTCAATTGACAATGTGACGTTTAAGCTGAATGGTAAGCCTGTCGATGGTGGCAAAAATTACTGGTCACAGACGTTTGAGAACATCATGGAAGGTAGTTATAAACTGGAAATGGACGTTGTCAGTACGCAGGGTCAGAGAGGGGTTGTTGTGGTTGATTTTGACGTGATACCGAACACGCCTCCTACATGTAACCTGACATACACTGAAACGCAACTGAGCTGGGCATTTACTGCAAAATGCAGTGATCCTGACGGCAAGATTTCCAGTTATGTTTGGAAGGTGAATGATCAGGTTCGTGGTGTGTTCGGAAGTACTGCAACACTGTCCAAAGCTCAAAATAAGGGTAAGCTGGTGGTGTCTATAACTGCTTACGATGACAGCGGTGATTCAGCGACAAGTTTCATTACGTTGAATAACTGACATAAGTCATTCTCTTGAGTAGCCCCTGAGTCAGGGGCTATTTTTTTTGGTAAATGATTAAAATCATCTTGTTATTCAGCAAATGGCCTCTTCCTTTCGGGCATAATATCCTGAAATAATCATTCAGGACCCATCTCATGTTGATGTCCCTTAGATATCTTTCTCCGCACAGAAGAGGTGTTTTACGAGTTGATAAATCACTGATTCTGCACCTGGTGATCATCTCGGTATTAATGCATCTGTTCTTTTCCCGCTTCACTCTGGGGCATGGACTCCTGCATGGCTGTATTCCAGCTGATTATTACATGGTGGATAAATATGATAAGAGCTATGAAATTGGGGATATGATTAACTTCACCATGGACAGAGATGTTCGATTCATTAAACCTGGGGAGAAGGTAATAAAAATCGTTGCTGGTAAGGGTGGGGACAAAATCCAGATTACAGAAACATACGTTAAAAACGGCGTATCTATTCACCAGGACGGGGTTGACGGCATCAGTTCTGCCGGGATGGGATAATCTGTCTTCTCGATGCACGCCCTGACCACGGCCCTCAACCACTCCTGTGGGCAGCGGCCCAATCGCTTGCCGG
>OKVN01000511.1_pt1 | contig 14900 bp, 14 predicted proteins | sample 1606961 | NCBI WGS metagenome assembly OKVN01 (sample SAMN03281020, study PRJEB24777) | human gut metagenome | isolation source: fecal sample PR170 from 1 month old male Malay infant, vaginal delivered... | place: Singapore | collected 2005-12-29 | reverse complement strand
GTCGCCCTGTCGAAAGGTGAATTGCGTGTAGGGCACGGCCGCCTTGGTGGAAAACAGCAGCAGGCGCCGCTGTTCGCCCTGGCGCCAGTTCTGAAAGTGCTGCCAGTCGGCATGGCGCGTGAGCGCAGCCTGTTCGAGGTAATCCATCCCGGCGCGTTTGAGCGACCGGTCGGATACATCGAAGCCCGCGGGCTCGATGAGATCGACCCCGATCCCGAAACAGGCGGCCATGCGCAGGATCGTGCCGGTATTGCCCGGAATATCCGGCTGGTAAAGTGCAATGCGCAGGTCGGGTTTGTCTTCAATCACAACCGGTGGGCTCCGTTGGCAATATTTCGCTCAGGCGCACGTATTTCCTGAGAATAGGCTCTCGCTTTTTCCGTTCATAATAGGTATAGGGTTTCGACCGCAACGCTAACTTTGCCAACACAAACTTTGGAGGTGTCGATGACTGAATTTTTCCGACTTCTTCCAAACCGGATGGCTTCTCCCGATGAAGCCGTGCCCGGTGTCGTTGGCGGTCTTGTGTCTGTTCTTTCCGCGTAGTTTTTTTCCCTGACACAAGTCGCAATCGTCCCATGGTTGGCGTTTGCATGTTTGTCTTCTTCTGTTTCCATCATGCTCCGGCAACCCAAGCGCAGTAACCGCCACGCTGCGTCGGAATCATTTTCGTCTCGCATGTCATGCCGAGACCCTCGCCCGAAAGAGGTTTGATAATGTTTCGCTGGTTTGAAAAAAGGCTTGAGGCGTTTCCATCCGCCGAGCCCAGTGAGCCACCCAAGACACTGGTTGCATTCTGTTTGCACTACACGCGCGGCGTCTGGCCATGGCTCGCCGTCATGGCGGCGTGCACGGCATCAATCGCCGTCCTTGAAGTGTCGATGTATGCCTTCATGGGCAATGTCGTCGACTGGCTGTCCAGCCAGTCGCGCGAAACCTTTATTGCGCAGGAAGGCTGGAAGCTTGCATTGCTTGCCGGCGTCGTGCTGATCGTCATGCCCGGTATCGTGCTGCTCGACTCGCTGGTCATTCACCAGACCCTGTTGAGCAATTACCCCATGCGCATCCGCTGGATGGTGCATCGCTATGTCGTCCGCCAGTCCATGACGTTCTTCCAGGACGAGTTTGCCGGGCGGATTTCCACCAAGCTGATGCAGACATCGCTCGCCGTGCGCGAAGCGGTGATGAAGCTGCTCGACGTCTTGAACTATGTGATCGTCTATTTCAGCGGCACGCTGATCATCGCCGCCGCTGCCGATCTGCGTCTCATGATACCGTTCCTGATCTGGCTGGCCGCCTATGTCGGGCTGATGTGGTATTTCATCCCGAAGCTGCAGGTGGCGTCCAAGGCGCAGGCGGATTCGCGCTCGTCGATGACCGGCCGTATCGTCGACAGCTACACGAACATCGCCACGGTCAAGCTCTTCTCCCATTCCAAGCGGGAAGAGAACTATGCCCGCGAGGGAATGGAGGAGTTCCTGTCCACCGCCTATACGCAGATGCGCATGGTGACGGGATTCCATGTCACGCTCTATGCGATGAACTGCCTCCTGTTGTTCTCGGTAAGCAGCATTGCGATCTGGCTGTGGCTCGGTTCGGCCATCTCCGTCGGCGCCGTGGCCGTGGGTATCGGCCTTGTGCTGCGTCTCAACGGCATGTCGCAATGGATCATGTGGGAAATGTCGGCGCTGTTCGAGAATATCGGAACGGTGGAAGACGGTATTACCTCCATCTCGCTGCCGCGCCTTGTCACCGATGTCCCCAATGCGCCGGAACTGGCCGTCAGCGCCGGTGCGATCCGCTTCGAGGCTATCGGTTTCCACTACGGCAAGGGTGCGGGCGTCATCGACAGGCTGTCCCTTGACATCCGTCCTGGCGAAAAGATCGGGCTGGTCGGACGGTCGGGTGCGGGCAAGTCGACGCTCGTCAACCTGCTCCTGCGGTTCTACGATCTGGAGAGCGGCCGTATCACCATCGATGGCCAGGATATCGCCAGGGTAAAGCAGGACTCGCTGCGCGAGCATATCGGCATGATCACGCAGGATACCTCGCTGCTGCACCGCTCGATCCGCGACAACGTGCTGTATGGCAGGCCTGATGCTTCGGAAGAGCTGATGCGCCTGGCTGTGCAGAATGCGCAGGCGGAGGCATTCATCGAGGCGGCGTCCGATCCCAAGGGACGGCGCGGGTTCGATGCGCATGTGGGCGAGCGGGGCGTCAAGCTCTCGGGCGGCCAGCGCCAGCGTATCGCCATTGCCCGGGTCATGCTCAAGGACGCGCCGATTCTCATCATGGACGAGGCAACCTCCGCGCTTGATTCGGAAGTGGAAGCGGCCATCCAGGACAATCTTTACCGGCTGATGCAGGGAAAGACGGTCATTGCCATCGCGCACCGCCTGTCCACCATTGCGGCGCTCGACCGTCTCGTGGTGATGGACAAGGGCAGGATTGTGGAAAGCGGCAGCCATGAGGAATTGATTGCCGCCGACGGCATTTACGCCAACCTCTGGGCCCGGCAGTCCGGTGGATTCCTCGGGCTGGATGACGAGCAGGAAGCGGCGGAATAGCTGCCTTCAACAGTCCCGCTGCACCAATGCTTCCCGGTTTCGCCGGGGAGCATTTTTCTTTGCCGGGAAATATCTGAATGAACTTTAATTTGACCGGCGAGGGGACTCGCTCAAGAGTATTCTTTCAGTCGCGCGCTGCACGTCTGACCCTGAAAGGCTGCTGATCCGATGTGCACCGCATGAGAAATATCTTCCGTCTGTTCGAAAGCTGGATCGATCCTTACGCCGCACCGCCGGCAGATCATGTCCCGTCGCGGCCGTTCCCGTTCATCTGGTTCTATGTCCGGCAGGCCAAGGCCGCGTTCTTCGCGGTGCTGGTGCTGGGCGGGCTGGTCGCTTTGACGGAAGCGGGCCTGTTCTGGTTTCTCGGCGGGCTCGTCGATATTCTGGCATCGGTCAACCCGGCAAAGGGCTGGCAAGGCCTGATGCAGGATCACGGCACGCCGCTCCTGCTGATGCTGGCGGGTGTCCTGATCGCCCGGACGATCGTCCTGACGCTGTCTGCGCTGGTCGAGGAGCAGACTGTCGTGCCCGGTTTCTTCAATCTGGTGCGCTGGCAGGCGCATCTGCACACCTATCGCCAGAGCCTCGCCTTCTTCCAGAATGACTTTTCCGGCCGTATCGTCACCAAGGTCTGGGCGACCGGGCAGGCGGTCGGCGATTTCATGATGACGCTTCTGCAGGCCATCTGGATCTGCATCGTCTACAGCGTCACCACCATCGCGCTGATCGGCGACCTTGACTGGCGGCTGGCAACGATCGTCATCGTCTGGCTCGCTGTGTTCAGCCTGATCGCCCGCTATTTCCTGCCCCGTGTGCGCCGGGCCGCGGCGGAGACCGCCGAAGCGAGTTCCGTTGTCACCGGGCGGCTGGTCGATGGTTACAGCAATATCCAGACGCTCAAGCTGTTCGGCAGTGCGGAACGCGACGACGCCTATATGCGGCAGGGCATGCAGCGCTGGCTCGATGCCATCATTCCGCTGACGCGCGGCCTGAGCGGCATCCGCATTGCGCTCGGCGCAACCAGCGGTGTGATGATCTGCGCCGTGGCGATTGTTTCCATCGATCTGTGGTTGAAGTCGGAAATATCGCCCGGTGCAATCGCCTTCACCCTCGGCCTTGTCCTGCGGTTGAGCATGCTGCTGGGACGGACCATGGCCAACCTCAATGGCCTTTTGCGCAATTACGGTACCATCCAGAATTCGATGGAACTGCTGGCGCGGCCGGTCACCGTTGTCGACAAACCCGGTGCAGCACAGCTTGCGGTACCCGCAGGCGCCATCCGTTTCGACAATGTGCAGTTTCACTATGACCGCTCGAAGCCGGTCTTCGACAATCTGTCGCTGAACATTCTTCCCGGCGAAAAGGTCGGTCTCGTCGGACGTTCCGGTGCGGGCAAGTCCACCCTGGTCAACCTGCTCCTGCGCTTCTACGACGTTCAGGCCGGGCGCATTCTGATCGACGGACAGGACATTGCGGAGGTAACGCAGGACTCGCTGCGCGCGCATATCGGCATGGTAACCCAAGACACCTCGCTGCTGCATCGCTCCGTGCGCGACAACATCCTGTATGGCCGTCCCGAGGCATCCGATGAACTGATGCGGCAGGCCGTGGTGAATGCGCAGGCCGACACCTTCATTGCCGCCTTGACCGATCCCAAGGGCAGGCGGGGCTTCGATGCCCATGTGGGCGAGCGCGGCGTCAAGCTGTCCGGCGGCCAGCGGCAGCGCATCGCCATTGCGCGGGTCATGCTGAAGGACGCACCGATTCTCATTCTCGACGAGGCGACGTCGGCACTCGATTCGGAAGTGGAAGCCGCTATCCAGGACAATCTCTACCGGCTGATGCGCGGCAAAACCGTCATCGCCATCGCGCACCGCCTGTCGACCATCGCTGCGCTCGACCGGCTTGTGGTCATGGATGGCGGACGCATTGTCGAGAGCGGCAGCCACGACGCGCTGATCGCCGCCAACGGGCTCTACGCCGGACTTTGGGCGCGCCAATCCGGCGGCTTTATCGGGCGCCTGTGAGGCCGCTGCGAAAATGCAAACAGATTCATGGCCAAAGAGTGGAAAAGGTGTGGCGACTTATCCCTGCGACATCCTGCCCTTGTGGCTCTGTCAGGCTGGACAAGCTCATGCGACATGCTTAGAAACCACGCAATATGCTGGGGAATCCGCGAGGCTCATTCTATGGGCCAGTCGTGTATTGTGGTGACAAAGTGGACTCTCCTGCTGCGTTGTTATTCGGAAAGGAACAGGCCCCGTGAGCGCACACGATACGACCGAGCCGACACGGCGTGACTTCCTCTATATTGCGACAGGTATGGCCGGTGTGGTCGGAGCGGGAGCCTTTGCATGGCCCTTCATCGACCAGATGAGACCGGACGCATCCACGCTGGCAGTCTCGTCCATCGAAGTTGATGTTTCAGCGCTGACACCGGGCATGTCCCTGACGGTCAAATGGCGCGGTAAACCCGTTTTCATTCGCAATCGTACGCCGAAGGAAATCGAGGATGCCAAAAACGTCCAGCTGAGCCAGCTCAAGGATCCGATTGCGCGCAACGCCAATCTGCCGAGCGATGCCCAGGCGACCGATGCGGATCGCGGTGCAGGCAAAGGCAAGGAAAACTGGCTGGTCATGATCGGCGTGTGCACCCATCTGGGTTGCATTCCGCTCGGGCAGCAGGGTGATTTCGGCGGCTGGTTCTGCCCGTGCCACGGCTCGCAATACGATACTGCCGGGCGCATCCGTTCCGGTCCCGCACCGGAAAACCTGCCCGTCCCGCCACTTTCATTCATTTCCGACACCGTCATCAAGATCGGCTAAGGTTCCAGGGGGAGACACGACATGAGCGGTGGACATTCATCCTATACGCCGAACACAGGTATCGAAAAATGGGTCGATGCGCGACTTCCGTTGCCGCGTCTGATCTATGATTCATTCGTTGCCTATCCTGTTCCGCGCAATCTCAACTACGCCTATGCCTTCGGTGGCATTCTGGCGATCATGCTGGTGGCGCAGATCATCACCGGTGTCGTTCTGGCCATGCATTATGCGGCTGAGACGGGACTGGCATTCAACTCCGTTGAAAAGATCATGCGCGATGTGAATTCGGGCTGGCTGCTGCGCTACCTGCATTCCAACGGCGCATCGATGTTCTTCCTTGCGGTCTGGGTGCATATTTTCCGCGGGCTCTACTACGGTTCCTACAAGGCGCCGCGCGAGCTGTTGTGGATTCTCGGCGTGATCATCCTTCTCCTGATGATGGCGACCGCCTTCATGGGCTACGTCCTGCCCTGGGGCCAGATGTCCTTCTGGGGTGCAACCGTCATCACCGGCTTCTTCACGGCGTTTCCGATCATCGGCGACCCGATCCAGCAGCTGCTGCTCGGCGGTTTTGCCGTGGATAATCCGACCCTCAACCGCTTCTTCTCGCTGCATTACCTGCTGCCCTTCATGATTGCCGGTGTTGTTATCCTGCACGTCTGGGCCCTGCACGTGACCGGCCAGACCAACCCGACCGGTATTGAAGTCAAGTCGAAGACGGACACGGTGGCGTTCACACCCTATGCAACCATCAAGGATGCATTTGCGCTGTCGCTCTTCCTGATCCTCTTTGCCTATTTCGTCTTCTACATGCCGAACTACATGGGCCATCCGGACAACTACATTCCGGCTGACTCGCTGAAGACGCCAGCCCACATCGTTCCTGAATGGTACTTCCTGCCGTTCTACGCGATGCTGCGCGCCATCACCTTCAACATCGGACCGATCAACTCGAAGCTCGGCGGCGTTCTGACCATGTTCGGCTCGATCGCGATCCTGTTCGTTGTGCCATGGCTCGATACATCGAAGGTGCGTTCGGCCGTCTACCGTCCCTGGTACAAGCTGTTCTTCTGGATCTTCGTTGCCAATGCCATCATGCTCGGCTGGCTCGGTTCGCGTCCTGCCGAAGGCATCTACACGATCCTTTCGCAGCTCGGCACAGCCTTCTACTTCGGCTTCTTCATCATCATCATGCCGTTGCTCGGCCTGATCGAAACGCCGCGCCGCATACCAAACTCGATTACCGAAGCTGTGCTTGCCAAGACCAAGAGCGGCGGTCAGCCCGCGGGTGTTGCGGCGGCTCCGGAAACCAAAGGCTGAGAAACGTGAAGGACTCTCCGATGAAAAAAATCCTCCTCGGTCTCGCAGCTGCCGGTCTCGGTACCATGCTGGCTTTCGGCGGCGGTGCGTTTGCGGAAGAAGCAGCCCACAATGCTGCTGAGCCGACGCACTTCCCGATCAAGCATCCGGAACAGATGAAGTGGTCCTTCGCCGGCCCCTTCGGCACCTATGACAAGCAGCAGCTTCAGCGCGGTCTGAAGATCTACAAGGAAGTCTGCTCCGCCTGTCATTCGATGAAGCTGGTGGCTTTCCGTTCGCTTTCGGAACTTGGTTACAGCGAAGCGCAGGTCAAGGCATTCGCCGCGGAATATGAAGTGAAGGACGGCCCCAATGCGGAAGGTGAGATGTTCACCCGCAAGGCTATTCCGGCCGATCATTTCCCGGCGCCGTTCGCCAATGAACAGGCAGCGGCTGCCGCCAACAATGGTGCCGCTCCGCCCGACTTCTCGCTGATCGCCAAGGCCCGTGCTGTCGAGCGCGGCTTCCCGCAGTTCCTGATCGACATCTTCTGGGGGCAGTATCAGGAAGGCGGACCGGACTATATTCACGCGCTGCTGACCGGCTTCGGCGAAACACCGCCGGAAGGCATGAAGATCCCCGAGGGAACGCACTACAACCCTTACTTCATCGCCGCAAAGTCATTGGCCATGGCCCAGCCGTTGCAGGATGGCCAGGTGACCTATGATGACGGTTCGCCGCAGACACTGGCGCAGTATTCGAAGGACGTATCGGCATTCCTGATGTGGGCCGCTGAACCGCACCTGGAAGACCGCAAGAAGACCGGCTTCCGCGTCATGATCTTCCTTGTTCTGTTTGCGGGTCTCCTCTACGTCGCCAAGCGCCGTATCTGGGCCGACATCGAACATTGATCGGCTCTGACTATATCTGATCCGGAAAGGGCGCCTTGCGCCCTTTTCTTTTGCGGTGGTGGTCTATTAAACTGCACCGCTGTGCGCCTTGCAGGCACAAAGGAGTGACGACATGGATTCGACGCTGAAGCAGACGTTGGTGGATGCCATTCGGAACATCCCCGATTACCCCAAACCCGGCGTCATGTTTCGCGACATCACGACCCTGCTTGGCAATGCACGCGCCTTTCGTCGGGCCGTCGATGAACTGGTCCATCCCTATGCGGGCGGCAAGGTCGACAAGGTTGCCGGCGTGGAAGCGCGCGGCTTCATCATCGGTGGCGCCATGGCGCACCAGCTGTCCTCCGGTTTCGTGCCCATCCGCAAGAAGGGCAAGCTGCCGCATGACACGGTGCGCATTGCCTACAGCCTGGAATATGGCGTCGATGAAATGGAGATGCACCGGGATGCCATCGTGCCGGGCGAGAAGGTTATTCTCGTCGATGACCTGATCGCAACGGGCGGCACGGCCGAAGCTGCGGTGAAACTGCTGCAGCAGATGGGCGCTGATATTGTCAGCGCCTGCTTCATCATCGATCTGCCTGATCTGGGCGGGCGCAGGAAGCTCGAAGCGCTCGGCGTCAACGTGCGCACGCTCATCGCCTATGAAGGCGACTGAGGGCCTTCTGCGGCCCCTTACTAGGCTATTCCAATCAACGCGGCGCTGTTGAACTCCAGGACCTTCTGCTCGTTCTGGTTATAGGCCGCGGACGACATCTGCATCATCGCCCAGCCGGGGCGCGATTGCAGCGCGCGAAACCCGTTCAACGTCCGGGTGAAACGGATCGTGTCCCCGGCATAAACAGGCTTCAGCCATTTCAGGTTTTCAAAGCCGGGCGAGGGGCCGAATTGCGGCGGCGATTCGCCCCGCTCCATGGCTGCCTTGATCTGGCGTTTCATGTCCTCGACATTCAGCCGCATCCAAATGGCCGTCGTATGCCAGCCGGAGGCGCACAGTGCCCCGAAATTGCTGTGCCTGGCCGCTTCCGGATCGATGTGGAAACGCTGCGGATCGTACTTCCTGGCAAAGGTGACGATCTCTTCCGCGGTGAATGTGTGCGTGCCGAGATCGCGTTCAATCCCGATAAGGGCGGTGAGGGCTGCGCTCATGCTGCGGCGGGCTCCCGCAATGTGAACATGCCGGTGTTCTGCAGTTCGCAGACCACTTCGCCATGCTGGTTGGAGATGGCGTGGTGCAGCACGATGAAGCCGAGGTCCGGCTTGGATTTGGATACGCGCCGTTCGATGACCGTGCTCTTGCCGGTCAGCGTGTCCCCGGCAAGAACCGGCTTTTTCCACTTGGCGTAGTCGATGCCCGGCGCGCCCTGCGATGTGGAATCGAGGAGATAGGCATCGCACATCATGCGCATGAACATGGAAACCGTGTGCCAGCCGGAGGCGGCAAGGCCGCCAAGGATGCTGGCTTTTCCGGCAGCCTCGTCCAGATGGAAGGGCTGGGGATCGAACTGGGTGGCGAAATCGATGATTTCACCGGCTTCGACGGATTTCGCGGGGAGCAGCCATTCGCTGCCGACCGTGAAATCCTCATAGGCATATCGGGGATTGTAGTCGCTCATGCCACCATAATAGGCATGAGCGCATTTGGTTCAAGGGGCAGAAGCGCGTCTTATGTATTGAAACGGAACAGCATGATATCGCCGTCCTGCACCACATATTCCTTGCCTTCGTCGCGCGCCTTGCCGGCTTCCTTGGCGGCGACTTCGCCGCCGAGGGTGACATAGTCATTATAGGCGATGGTCTGCGCGCGGATGAAGCCGCGCTCGAAATCCGTGTGGATAACGCCGGCGGCCTGCGGTGCCTTGGATCCGCGTTCAACGGTCCAGGCGCGGGCTTCCTTCGGTCCCACGGTGAAATAGGTGATCAGGTGCAGGAGCTTGTAACCGGCACGGATCAGGCGATCGAGACCGGGCTCGTCCAGGTTCATCGCGTCCAGATATTCCTTGGCCTCTTCATCGGGCAACTGTGCAACCTCGGCTTCGATGGCAGCGGAGATCGTCACTGTCTCGGCGCCCTGGGCCGTTGCCATTTCCTCGACGGCTTCCGTGTGTTCGTTGCCGGTTGCCGCATCGCTTTCGGCGACGTTGCAGACGTAGAGCACGGGCTTTGAGGTCAGGAGATTGAGGCCCTGCAGAATGAGGAGGTCGTCAGGCGCAATGCCGTTCAGCATGAAGCGGACCGGCTTGCCGCCCTGGAGCAGGGACAGTGCCTGCTCCATTACGGGAAGAACAGTGAGTGCTTCCTTGTCCTTGACGCTTGCCCGCTAGCGGAGCTGCACGATGCGGCGCTCGAGACTGTCAAGGTCCGAAAGCATCAGTTCCGTCTCGACGGTTTCCGCGTCGGAAACGGGATCGATCCGGCCTTCCACGTGGGTGATGTCGTCATCTTCAAAGCAGCGCAGCACGTGCACCACGGCGTCAACTTCGCGGATGTTGGCGAGGAACTGGTTGCCGAGACCTTCGCCTTTGGACGCGCCGCGCACGAGGCCGGCGATATCGACAAAGCTGATGCGGGTCGGGACGATGTTGGCCGATTTGCCGATCTTGGCGATGGCCTGCAGGCGCGGATCAGGCACGGCAACTTCGCCGGTGTTCGGCTCGATGGTGCAGAACGGATAGTTCGCAGCCTGTGCGGCAGCTGTCTTGGTCAAGGCGTTGAAAAGCGTCGATTTGCCGACATTGGGCAAGCCAACGATGCCGCATTTGAAACCCATAATCTGCGATCCTTATTCTTTCTTGCCGAAGAGCTTGTTCAGCATGTCGGCCATCGGGCCGGTTTTTGGAATGTTGACGTTCGGCTTGGCCGGACGCGCCTGCCGGATATGGCTTTGACCCGCCGGTTTTGCAACCGGATTCGGCTCGCTCCTGTGGCCGCTGCCGGTGGCGAGCGCCACACGGTTCATGAACCCGGCATCGTCCTTGTTGACGAGCAAACCCGTATTGTCAGCGATAGCCCCGAGAATGGGTTCGACCCATTCCCCGTCCGCCTTGGAAAAATTGCCGAGGACATGGTGTGTCACCATCTCCTTGACGCCGGGATGACCGATCCCGACACGAATGCGCCGGTAGTCCTTGCCGCAATGGGCATCGATGGACTTGATGCCGTTGTGCCCGCCCGAACCGCCGCCCGTCTTCACGCGCAGCTTGCCCGGCGGCAGGTCCAGTTCGTCATAGATGACGACGAGATCGCCCAGCGCCAGCTTGTAGAAGCGCATGGCCTCGCCAACGGACTGGCCGGACAGATTCATGAACGTCTGGGGTTTGATCAGAATGACCTTTTCGCCGTCGATCGTGCCGTCGGCGATCAGGGCCTGGAACTTCTTGGTCCAGGGAGAAAAACGATGGCGACGGTGTATTTCATCCGCCGCCATGAAACCGATATTATGCCGGTTTGCAGCATATTGGGAGCCGGGATTGCCAAGACCTGCGATGAGCAGCACGGTGCCATAGCTCCCAATAGAGACGATTACTCGCCGTCTTTTTCTGCCGTTTCAGTGGTCTCGGCTGCTGCCTCAACGGTCTCGTCTTCTGCAGCGAGAACAGCCGGAGCGGCAATCGTGGCAATGGTGAAGTCACGATCGTGGATAACCGACGTTACGCCCTTCGGCAGTGTAACAGCGGAAATGTGGATCGAGTCACCGATCTGCAGGCCGGTCAGATCGATTTCGATCGCATCCGGAATTGCATTTGCCGGGGCATGCAGTTCGACATCGTGACGAACGATGTTGAGAACGCCGCCGCGCTTGATGCCTGGGGACAGTTCTTCGTTGAGGAAGTGAACAGGAACGTTCACGTTCACAACCGACTTTGCTGACACGCGCAGGAAGTCAACATGCACTGGCTTGTCGCTGACCGGATCGAGCTGGAAGTCCTTGGGAAGGACCTGAATGGTCTTGCCATCCAGCTGGATGTTCGCGATCGTCGTCTTGAAGCCGCCGCCGTGAATCTTGTAGTAGAGTGTCTTGTAGTCGAGGGTAATCGAGATTGGTGCCTGCTTGTCACCATAGATGACTGCTGGCACTTTACCGTTGCGGCGAATTTCCCGGGAGGACCCCTTACCAACCCGTTCGCGCGCCTCGGCCTTGAGCTCGTATGCTTCGCTCATGGCATTTCCTTTCGAGGTTCAAATCTGGAGTGTTTTCCGGGTTGTCTGCAAAGAAAGCCCAAAAAACATGAAGCGGTCGCATGGCCATCCGGAACCGGATGAAATGACCGCCCCATTCCGCGTTGCCTCCAAGGGTGTCTACGCGGATGGCGGCTCTATAACGGAAAGAGACGCCATGTGCAAGTTTGTTGCTTGACCGGTATGCCGGGAAAGTCTGTCATTCCACCGTCACAGGCGCTGTTTAGGGCGGGACAACAGAACAGGGACGGGCGATGGCCGGGACAATAGCGCTGGAACAGCAAAAAATCGAGGCGCGCGACGCGTTTTATACCTTCGGCAAGATCGGCCTTCTGTCCTTCGGCGGTCCGGCCGGACAGATCGCGATGATGCACCGCGTGCTGGTCGATGAAAAGCAGTGGATCAGTGAGGAACGCTTCCTGCATGCGTTGAATTTCTGCATGCTGCTGCCCGGTCCCGAAGCGATGCAGCTTGCCACCTATCTCGGCTGGCTGTTTCACGGGGTGAGGGGCGGTGTTGTCGCCGGGCTTCTGTTTATCCTGCCGGGCGCGTGCGTGATGCTGGCGCTGTCGGCGCTCTATGTCAGTTTCGGGCAGGTGCCCGTCGTCGAAGGGCTGCTGTTCGGTCTGAAAGCGGCCGTGCTGGCGATTGTGCTCGAGGCCCTGATCAAGGTCGGCAAGCGTGCCCTGACCGACTATCCCGCCTATGGCATCGCCGTTTGCGCATTTATCGCCATCGCCCTCATCAAGATGCCGTTTCCGCTGGTCATCCTGATCGCCGGGCTTTTCGGTTTTGCGCGCTATCGCCTGACCAACAGAGTGTCCCCGTCATTGCCGGACAGAACCATTGCCGAACCTGCGGCGCGCGGCGCTTTCCAGTCCGCCCTGGTGTGGACCATGCTCTGGCTGGGACCGCTTGCGCTCTTGCTGGCCGGGCTGGGGCAAAGCAATGTCTTTGCCGCCGAAGCAGCCTTCTTCTCCAAGATGGCCGTCGTCACCTTCGGCGGCGCCTATGCGGTGCTGGCTTATGTGGCGCAGCAGGCGGTGGACTATTATGGCTGGCTGAAGCCTGACGAAATGCTCACCGGGCTGGGGCTGGCTGAAACCACGCCCGGACCGCTCATCCTGGTGCTGGCCTTTGTCGGTTTCGTCGGCGGCGCGCGCCTGTCCGGCTTCGATCCGCTCACCGGCGGGCTGCTTGGCGGGCTGACGGCGCTGTGGTTCACCTTCGCACCATGTTTTCTCTGGATTTTTGCCGGTGCGCCGTTTGTCGAGCGGCTGCGCCATGTCGGCTGGCTGAAAGCCTCGATGGCGGCGCTCACCGCCGCCGTGGCCGGGGTCATCGCCAATCTTGCCGCATGGTTCGGCCTGCATGTGCTGTTTGGTGCGTTTCAGGAAAGGCTGGTTGGGCCGCTGCATCTGCCGGTACTGGACCTCGCCGCCTTTGACTGGGCGGCGGCAGCCATAGCGTCAGGAGCGGCAGTCGCACTGATTGCGCTGCGCGTCAATATGCTCGTCGTGCTGGGATTGGCGGCGCTGGCCGGGATCCTGCTCCACATCTAGTCGAACAGGCTGGAAACCGATTCTTCCGAGGCTGTGCGCGAAACCGCTTCACCGATCAGATCGGAAATCGACAGGACACGGATATTGTGCGCCGCTTCGATGGCCGGTGTCGGCTGGATGGAGTCGGTGATCACCAGTTCCTTCAGCTTCGAGCCGGCAATACGGGCGACCGCACCGCCGGAAAGCACGCCGTGGGTGATATAGGCGGTGACGCTGGTGGCACCCTTGGCAAGAAGCGCTTCGGCCGCGTTGCACAGCGTGCCGCCGGAATCGACGATATCGTCGAACAGCAGGCAATCCTTGCCGGTGACTTCACCGATAACGTTCATGACTTCCGATTCACCGGGACGGTCGCGGCGCTTGTCGACGATGGCAAGCTGCGCGTCGATGCGCTTGGCCAGCGAACGGGCACGAACCACACCGCCGACGTCGGGCGAGACGACCATGACATTCGATGTGCCGTAATGGGCGCGGACATCGCGGGCGATGACCGGAACGGCATAGAGATTGTCGGTCGGAATATCGAAGAAGCCCTGGATCTGGCCGGCGTGCAGATCGAGCGTCAGCACGCGGTTTGCACCGGCTTCGGTGATCAGATTGGCAACCAGCTTGGCGGAGATCGGGGTGCGCGGACCGGGCTTGCGGTCCTGGCGGGCATAGCCGAAATAGGGAAGGACTGCGGTGATGCGCTTTGCCGAGGACCGGCGGAAGGCATCGATCATGATGAGCAGTTCCATCAGGTGATCATTGGCCGGGAAGGACGTCGACTGCATGACGAAGACATCTTCGCCGCGCACGTTTTCCTGGATCTCGACAAATATCTCCTCGTCGGCGAAGCGCCGGACGCTGGCCTTTCCAAGCGGAATATTGAGATATTTGGCGACAGATTCAGCGAGAACGCGATTGGAATTGCCCGCGAATAGTTTCATGCCCGTATTTTCCCCGGTGCCAGCCAAGTGAAGGATATGCCGGGCCTTTTACTGTGCCTGACGCACATTGCAAGCGGGCAGGGCAGATTCATGCACAGTTCCTCGCTAATATCGCGTCAAACGCGTAAATATGTCACGTCTTGGCGCCGGATACCCATTTCAGATAGCCGTCGATTGCCTTGTCGGCGATTGATTCCATCACCTTCGGAGGCACGGTGCTCCAAGGGTCAGTTCCGTTGCCGGGGACGATTTCCTGTCCCTGGATACGGTGAAGCCGGGTTCCCGCGGGGTCGAGCACGTCCCAGACATAGATGATCGTCGTCTGGTTGCCGTCGGGCAGGGCGGAGAAGTAGCCCTTCATGATATGCGTGTTGTCGGTATCGGCGGCCGTACCCAGAACGATGCCCTTGGCCTTGGCCAGCGCCGAGAGCCGTTGCGACAAGGGTGTGGCGGCGGCAATCGGCGCCGCCCCCGGACGCAACAGCGTGCGCCAGTCACGCTGGTGACGATAACGGGAAATGAGCGCAACCGGGATAAGCGTGAGCAGGCTTCCGGTCATCAATAATGGCAGCTGCGTGAGCGCAACTTCCTGCGCCAGCCAGACCAGCATCAGCCACTCTGCGC
>OKVN01000510.1_pt1 | contig 14981 bp, 19 predicted proteins | sample 1606961 | NCBI WGS metagenome assembly OKVN01 (sample SAMN03281020, study PRJEB24777) | human gut metagenome | isolation source: fecal sample PR170 from 1 month old male Malay infant, vaginal delivered... | place: Singapore | collected 2005-12-29 | reverse complement strand
GGAACCCCGCCGGGCAACATTCGAGGAATAAGGGAAGGGGCAGGCGGTCGGGGTTGTGTAAGGGAATCAAAAGCATAGGCAGAAATCCGGGCAACAAAATAACTGTACATAAATGGGTCTTCCCTTGTTGTGGTGGCTGAATGCATGATAATGGCGTCTTAAATCGCGGTAATGACTCCAACTTACTGATAGTGTTTTATGTTCAGATAATGCCCGATGACCTTGTCATGCAGCTCCACCGATTTTGAGAACGACAGTGACTTCCGTCCCAGCCTTGCCAGATGTTATGATGGCGGCGTTGTTTATTTCATGTTCATAATTCCTCAGGTCAGTGTTAAGTCTTGCTGTTGCATCTACAAGTGAATCGCCACAGGTTTAACAGACACCTCAGAGTCATTTAAGATGGCTTAAAGAGAGGTGCCCATGAGCGGTAAGCGTTATCCCGAAGAGTTTAAAATTGAAGCAGTCAAACAGGTTGTTGATCGCGGTCATTCTGTTGCCAGCGTTGCAACACGTCTCGATATCACCACCCACAGCCTTTACGCCTGGATAAAGAAGTACGGTCCGGATTCTTCCGCTAATAAAGAACAGTCAGTTGCTCAGACCGAGATCCGCCGTCTCCAGAAAGAGCTGAAGCGGGTTACCGACGAACGGGACATATTAAAAAAAGCCGCGGCGTACTTCGCAAAGCTGTCCGACTGAGGTACGCCTTTATCCGTGACAACTCCTGTTGCTGGCCTGTTCGCCTGCTCTGTCGGGTGCTGGATGTTCATCCCAGTGGTTTTTACGCCTGGCTTCAGCAGCCGCATTCACAACGCCATCAGGCAGACCTGAGACTGACAGGACAGATTAAACAGTTCTGGCTGGAATCGGGATGCGTCTATGGTTATCGCAAAATCCATCTGGATCTGCGGGACAGCGGGCAACAGTGCGGAGTGAACAGAGTCTGGCGACTGATGAAACGTGTCGGGATAAAGGCTCAGGTCGGATACCGGAGCCCGCGGGCACGTAAAGGCGAGGCCAGTATCGTGTCGCCCAACAGGCTCCAGCGACAGTTCAATCCGGATGCTCCGGATGAGCGTTGGGTAACGGACATAACCTACATCAGGACCCACGAAGGCTGGCTGTATCTTGCCGTGGTTGTTGATCTGTTCTCACACAAAATTATCGGCTGGTCCATGCAATCCCGGATGACAAAGGACATTGTCCTGAACGCACTGCTGATGGCTGTATGGCGGCGTAATCCCCAAAAACAGGTGCTGGTTCATTCGGATCAGGGCAGTCAGTACACAAGCCATGAGTGGCAGTCGTTCCTGAAATCACACGGTCTGGAGGGCAGCATGAGCCGTCGCGGTAACTGCCATGATAATGCGGTTGCAGAAAGCTTTTTCCAGTTGTTGAAACGCGAACGGATAAAGAAAAAGATCTACGGAACGCGGGAAGAAGCCCGCAGCGATATTTTTGATTACATCGAAATGTTTTATAACAGTAAGCGTCGGCATGGTTCTAGCGATCAGATGTCACCGACAGAATATGAAAACCAGTATTATCAACGGCTCGGAAGTGTCTAGATTATCTGTGGCTATTCATATCATGCTCGTACACGCATATCAGATGAAAGAACAGGTGATACCTATGATTACAGCCGCCGCACTGATTTATACGGGCATTTCATATTAGCACCAGTTAATGCTCCAGAACATATCGTAAAAGACTCTACAGCATTATGGAATGAAGTTGAAAGAGTTGAGCGTCAAAGTAATGGACAAACAGCCCGTTATTTCGATGTTGCTATTCCTGCCGAGTTAAATAATGAAGACAAGAAAAAACTTGTTCTTGAATATTGTCAGAAAAATTATCGTTGATAAAGGGATGATTGCTGATATCGCTTTCCATGATCTTGATAGCGATAATCCTCATGCTCACGTTATGTTGACATTAAAAACCATAGGCCCGGAGGGTTTTGGTAAAAAAGAAAGAAGCTGGAATGACAAGAAGATAATGATCCAATGGCGTGAGTCGTGGGCCACAATGTCAAACAGCTACCTTGAAGCCGCAGGCAGTGAAGAACGTATCGATCACCGTTCTCTCAGGACACAATGTGCTGATGCCCTTGCCAAAGCAGAAGAAGCATTCAGCGCTGAAGAAAAAGCCTTCTGGCTTGCCAAGGCAACCGAAACCAATCGCCCTGCAATGCAGCGTGTTCATCGCGCTAAATGGCTTAGTAAGGCAGCTCATGAACAAAGAGCCAAAGAACAGGCTGTTCGTGATGCTGCCAAGCAAGAAGCCGTTGAAGTCTACAAAACATTCAGTGAACTTGACCTTGAAATCGTCGTTGATGTCAGAAGCTTTACTGTCTCCGTTCTTGCTGAACCAGAAGAGATTGTATTACCTAAAGCACGCTCCGGTTCTTCTGCCAGTGAACCGCAAAGACCTGTGCTGGTAGCCCCGGCACCTCATACTCGTATGCGTGGCGTTAAATCCTATCGTGATCAATACAAAGTCAGTAAGGTTGTTGCTGGTAAGAAACCATCGGTCAGTAATTCTGACTCTGGAACAAATACTATTCTGAAAACATCCTCCTCTCAAAACCCAAACAAGGCATCCAGAAGCGCCCCTGAACGTGTTAAGAGGAAACAGGCTACTCCACGGCAAGATAATATCTTTAAACGCTTTACAGCTCTTTTGGTTGATTTTATCAGGAATAAATTTATATGGGCTAAAACAGACAAAGCTAAAGTTGATCTTATCAGTGAAGAACATGATAAACGTATTGCTGAAAACTATGTCTTTGATGAAGTATTAGGTCATCATGTTTCTCGTTCTGAATATGAGAAAAAAGCCAAGTTTAACCAAGATGACTATAAGCCAACGTCTGATGAAATCAACCGTTTCCCAAACCGCCCTAAGAACGAACAGCCGGAAAGCGATCATCGCATGGATCTCATACCACATGCCAGCAAAGATAAAGCCACACGTATGAGGCCACCGAGATATAGAAAATAAAAGGCCAGATTTATGCCAATGAATTTAAATAAGAAACATCAAAGCCAATTTCCATCGGCTTTATTAAGTAATATAAATATATTTTACCAATCTTCTTTTTCTTTTTTCTCAAGAGCATCTCGATAACGCTGCTGCTCAACAATACTCAGATTGGGATCAGACAGAACACTCCGCCCCTTTACAGCAATATCGTAGTCAATTTGAGATTGTGTTTCATACTCTTTGGTCGGTTTGGAATAATCAGGTTGCGATGCAGATGACGGCGCAGAATAACCAGAATATGTTTTACTCCCAGAGCAACCGATATAAGCCAACAGACTTGCAAACAAGAAGAAAAATGTCCATGCGGTGTTGTATCCGTTAAGCGTATATCCACTTCCATACACATCTGAAAACACGGCATGAAATCTGGTGGCATAGACAATCAGGAATGATGAAAGGATAATAGCCCGACTTTTACCAACAGTTAAATTCTTACGCACGAATTTAACTGTTGATACCAGAGTAGCCATAAAAAGAGCGATAGCAACACATACCAGCCATATAGGAAACAGCCCGTATTTTTGCGTAATATTCTGCGAAACCGTCACCAATGACAGCACCAAGAAAGCGTTAAGTAGAAACAGTCTTACCGCCATCGATACCTTCACGCTCTTTTGTGTCTTTTTGAGAAAAAGCACCGGTGTAAGTGATGGTATGTTTAACAGAAGCCCCAAGAAAACCACTATTATTAACTGAATCATATATTCCTTCTATTTATGAGTGTGTTGAAGCTCCAGCCTATTAGCACTCCACTTCAGGTGCATGTTTATCCCAGAACCAGTAAGCATGCACCATGAAGTGTATATGTAAATAGCAGCTATCTAACTACGGTATCAAGAATAAGCTCATTGGTTTCAGGATCGTAAACGTTAACTTCATCCTTAATCACAGTCGTATGAATGGTATTGTCACTACCATCGACCTTAGAGATATGAAGATAAGATTTAACAAAGAAGCCAGCATTACCTCCTTGTCTACCTATGGCAGCAAGCTTAGCAGATACTTCGCGAGCTTTGTCATCCGGTACGCCAACTACACACCCACGTAAAGAATCATCTGTAGTGAAGCGGATTCCACGTCGTTCGATTGTTAAACCGCCGTTCATATTACATGAGGGCGCTTCATAGCTATAACCCTTCTTGGTCATGTCATAGCTATCACGTGTAGAAAACCAACTAGTAGAAGTTTCTATAGATTTTTCACCATTTTCTGTTTTGAGAGCATTTTTGTCTGCCAATTGCTGACTCAAATTAAAAGTTGAGTAAGACAATATGTTTTTTAGATTTTTAAATTGCTCAATTTTTTCTTTTATTTTAGGAAGCTCTTCTTTTTTAATATCTTCTTTGGCAAAGACATCAGTCGTATTGTTCCACTTAGAGCTAAAGAAACCCATCAATTCATCATCGCTGAACTTACGTGGTGCTTGCGCAAAGTAAATGTAATATATATCATTCTGTGAGATGACTTTATAATCAGAATCAGGAATATTCCTCAACACATCATCATCTGCATTAAGTTTCTCTTCATACTTATCACGCCACTCCTTTTGAGATACCGTAGGTTCACTTTTACTACGTGTTAGTCCTTCAAGAGAAAGTTTAATGTCAGTGACAAATTTATCGTTTTCTTTTTTTATATTGTAAGTGAAATTATCTGAAAATGAAATCCCATAGATTTTATCAGATGTGAACTCTATTTTAGCACTACATGATAAATCGTCTTTACCTGTGCCAGTTAGCCTTGCATTACTTACTTTAACTTTATCGGTAGTTCCGAATCCTTTTGAAAAATCATCCGCACTATATTTATAAGTAACATCAATCCTTGACGCTCTTCTATTGTCAGAAAGTTGTTCTACAGAGTTATATCTATCAATAAACGGGGAATAGTTTAATGGATTACGATTTAAGAATTCAACACTCCCCTTTCTGAAGCTATTTTCTATCTGTGTAATAACTTCTGGTCTTTTGCAAATACCATCTGCTTCTTCACTTGTAAGCTCAGAAATACTTTTATTTTCAACAGCTTTATCACAACCAATCAGAACAATAGTAAATCCTAGAACCAGTACTAATGACTTACGCATAATTATTCCTTTAAATGATACAGAAAATACCTTCAAGTATTTTCTTGATATAATTATTGTCTCGCTTTGACATTAGAAACCGCTAGCTTTCCAACCATTATTAGTTTTCACTAATATCGCAGTAGCGTTCTCAGATTTGTCAATGCCTTTGACCCCAGATCTGGCAAACGCGTCCTTATCAACCCAGTTTGGGATATCTGACAATTTCCATGTATATGATACCCGTGTTACTTTTTGACCACCAGCGTCGCTGGGTTCAGTCCACTCTTTTATTTCATCTACTGTTCTAGTACCTACGCAAGCCCCATGCTCCTTATCCCAAAATTTCGCTTTAGCACCTTTATCTGTTGCTGATAAGGCTGCAACACGGGTAAACCCTTGTTGTTCGAATTCAATATCGATTAAGCCCGATTTTTTAAGTCCTTCCAAGATAGGACTCACATCATTTCCTCGAACATTAACTCTGACGAAAACTCCGGGTTCGCTGAAGCTTTCATAAGCATCACTGTTATTTTCTTTTGTATTAAAAGAATAACAAACAGGCTCCTTACTGATTTCTTTATTTATCGTTTTCTCAAAATCTCCCTTATCTCCACAACCGACAAGAAAAATAGTCCCCACGGCCACTAACGATATTTTATGCATTTTATTAACCCTGTATTAATGATTGATAGTGCCATTTCTCAGAACAACCAGACGAACTGGCATATCGGCATTGTTGACGGTAGCAAAGCCACGAACTTCGAAGTTGTTGACTGTTCCAGTGACACTGACTTTCTGACCTTTTTTGTAAGTCAGAACCGCATCATAAAGGCCAGAATAGTAATCAATCCAGACCATACCACCACAATAGCTTGTATCGGCTGTTTTGAATAGCAGGTAATAGTTAGGGGTTGACATGGGCATTCCCGTCATCATGTCGCTGGCACTTCTGCCCTTTGTTACTTCAAGAACAGTGGCATTGGTGATAGAAATCCTTTTGCCAGTCCATTTCTTTTCTGCTGCCATCGCATTTTCTTCATAGTCTTTGCAGACAGCACCAAGGCCAGATACAGACGATACCGGGCCAAGGCTTTGAGTGGTGTCGGGGCTTTGTTGAATAAATCGAACTTTTGCTGAGTTGAAGGATCAGATCACGCATAATCCTGATAATGCAGGCAGTTCCGTGGCAAAGCAGAAGTTCAGAATCACCAACTGGTGCAACTATAACAAGGCCCTGATTAATCGTGGTTCCATCACTTTCTGGCTGGATGATGAGGCGATTCAGGCCTGGTATGAGTCAGCAACGCCCGCATCGCGCGGACGGCCTCAGCGCTATTCTGACCTTGCCATCACCACCGTTCTGGTGATTAAACGCGTATTCCGGCTGACCCTGCGAGCCGCTCAGGGCTTTATTGATTCCATTTTTTCCCTGATGGATGTCCCACTGCGTTGCCCGGACTACAGCAGTGTCAGCAAGCGGGCAAAGTCGGTGAATGTCAGCTTTAAAGCACCCACCCGGAGTGAAATCGCGCATCTGGTGATTGACTCCACCGGGCTGAAGGTCTTCGGTGAAGGCGAATGGAAAGTTAAAAAGCACGGCAAAGAGCGCCGCCGCATCTGGCGAAAGCTGCATCTTGCTGTTGATGGTAAAACACATGAAGTCATCTGCGCGGACCTGTCACTGAACAACGTAACAGACTCAGAAGCCTTCCCGGGTCTTATCCGGCAGACTCACAGAAAAATCAGAGCAGCAGTGGCCGACGGAGCTTACGATACGCGCCTGTGTCACGATGAACTGCGGCGTAAGAATATCAGAGCGCTTATCCCTCCCCGAAAGGGAGCGGGCTACTGGCCCGTTGAGTATGCAGACCGCAACCGTGCTGTTGCGAATCAGCGTCTGAGCGGAAGCAATGCGCGGTGGAAGTGGACAACAGATTACAACCGTCGCTCGATAGCGGAAACGGCGATGTATAGGATAAAGCAGCTGTTCGGAGGTTCACTGACACTGCGTGATTATGACGGGCAGGTGGCAGAGGCTCTGGCCATGGTTCGGGCGCTGAACAGGATGACAAAGGCAGGAATGCCGGAAAGCGTGCGTATTGCCTGAAAATCTGCCCTGCTACAGGGACACTCGCCCCGAATCTGATTTATTCAACAAAGCCTCGTTTTTAATACTGGCACTACGGATATCCCACATCATGAAAGAGTTTATCGGGTAGTCTCGCATGATGGAATCAAACAGCAGACATATCTGACTGCTGCTCCAGACGAACTTCCTCTGAATTGCAGGCAGAAGATAGTGGCGTAAATTAATTGAATCTATCGCTTGTTTTATCGTTATTGCTTTTTCATACTGGCCAGCCATCATAAACCTCATATGTTATATTAGCTGGCCTATTTTAATTTAATACGTGTCGGTAGTACAGTCTTTGTACAAACTAATTTATGCAATGGAAAAGCTGACGGCTCGGTTTGTGTTTTTCATTCGGGTAGACGCGCATTGCGGATGCACAAAGTGATGAAACCTGTCTTGCTATATTTTTACCGAAGTTAACAAGAAGGCCGTGCTTTATTTTTTCACCGTCTGCCCTGATACTGATGATAAAACTGGACTGGTATACCTTTATGTCTGTCAGGTCATTGCCAAACGTTACGCTTGCAGCCTTATTTATTTCAATTTCATAATCTCTCAGGTCAGTGTTAAGTCTTGCTGTTGCATCTACAAGTGCGTATTCTTTATCGATAATCATAACTTTCTCACTTATCATGTTAATGTGATTTAATCATCACTAATAATATGTTGTGATTTTAATTACGATTATTCGTCTGTTTGCTCCCGTAATGCATTATCTGATGAATAATGTCCATGTGGGGTAGGGCTTCCATAAAGTCAGACTGTTCAATCAGCGAAATGAGCGCGTCATCGATTTCAAATGTTGTATCCGGTAATACCTCAACCAGCCTGATTCGGGACAGGGAGATAACGAACACGCCCGGTGACGTACACCCGGCAAGAAACCACTCCGCATGGCTGCAAAGCAGACGATAGGGATGAACGGTATGGCTGACGTTTTTATCGGTTTTGATACGTACCTGGGTCTGGTTAAGTATGGCGAGCGTCAGTCTGCTGAAATCACCAAAGAGCGTGGGTTTCTGGCGCGGCTCCGGTAGCATAATCCTGTAGGGGGAAGGGTGCTCCCCGTCAAGCATCAGGCTCAGCAGCTTGGCATCCATCGCGGGTAACAGACGGTCAAGATGCAGCAGTCTCGCCAGTATCTTCATATCCCGTTCCGTGCGGCGACGAAAGTAATGGGAGGCAAGCTGATACACGCCGTTGCTCTGTTCAATATCAAGGTACGTCAGACGGACGTTGAAATCCCGTCGCAGCGTTCGCGTCGTCACCCCGAATTCTTCTGCCAGTGTTCCAATATGTAGCTTTTCACCCTGAAACAAACGGCTCAGGATGATGGAAAGGCGGGTTGCCAGTCTGTCATGTTCGTTTTCTTGTGTTATCAGCGTCATACATCGTTCCCGAATTTAGCCGGGAAATGATGCCAGCAGTAGCGGACAGGGTTTGTCCGCCCTCTGATGTTTTTTAAAGCCTGAAAACCTTAAATGCTAAGTGTTAAACGTCAGTACTCTCAGGTGAATAAAGATGCTTCTGGCGCATGTAGGCAATAAAAATACAGGATGGTAGCGTCACCCTGTATGCCGGACCGGCTAAATCTATCAGCAGCCAGAGAGAACTGAGCACCCAGCCCACGGGACCTGCAAAAGCGCCCATGGTACGCGTCAGCATGGCATTTCCTGCAACGGTCAGTCCTCTGCCTAACAGGGCTTTTGCCACGCCATTTGTGACCACAAGCGCCATCTGATAGGCCGCAAACCCGGATGTTTTTATTCCCGCCTGGATTGCCATGGTCAGCAGCTCCGGCGTGGGATTGCTGTAGCCCGTCTGCAACTCTTCTGCCACGGTCTTTAACTGGTCAGGCGTCATCTTCTCAAGGCTTTTCTCCAGGATCTTCATGAGCAGATTCATTTCAATCGTCTCGACGCTGGACTTGCTGTTGTAGTTCACCTTCATTTTATCGCAGGCATCGGTAAGAATTTCCCGGTACAGCACCCCTTTACCCCAGCGGAGCAGCGTGGCGAAGCTGTTCGCCCCAAATGTCTGAACCTCGGCGGCAATGGCATCCCAGTAGCGCGGATGGTTGGGCTTGTGTTTTTTATACTGAGGATCGTAAGTCAACGTTTCCGTGATACGTGCCAGTCCGTCTTTTGGATCGCAAATCAGCACAGAAACCAGTAAATCTAGATCGTCACGATGGCAGTGGCGCAGAAACTCAAGGTCAGGGTCGTGTCGGTAGGTCGCCATATTTCACCTCATAGCAGATATTGGACCTGACAGTTTAAGGATGTCCCCGGACAGGGCGTGTCCGGCTGAAAAAGAAAAAGTAAAAAAAAACCTGCCCCAAAGCAGGTTTTTGTTCACCGGTTATTTTGTTGTGGTTACTTTTTGCGCCATTCCTTTTCCACTTTATTCGCGAAGGCATCGCACTGACGCGCATATTCCGGGTTATAGAGCAGCTCCGACTGCGAAAGCTGCATGGCGGTCATGCTGCCACTACGCGCATTTGATTCGAGCCAGGTTCTGCCATAGGTTTTGTTCATCACCTGGAGCACCCGGTTGAATACCGGTCCGTTGAAGCGGGCATTGAGATTGACGCCTTTTACCTGAAGGCCGCTGTCACTGGTCTGGGTCAGGCGGGTGGAGTACATCGCGCAGAAGGTCGAGTTGGTAATCATCTGAGCGTCAGCCTGCTCATCGGCAAATGCACTGTGGCTGAAGACGGAAAGCAGAATGGTTGCGGTTAACAGTTTAAGAATTTTCATCATGTTCCCTTATGGATTGAAAAGCGGAGACAGCCTGCCACGCGGGGTGGTCAGGAGATGTCCGGCAGAGAAAAAAGTCAGGGTTTCAGCGAGGGAGCCAGTCGCCAGCGGTGAGGACCTGCGGATTCCAGCACAAAGGCCAGACAGGTGAGGTCCCGTCTTGCCGTGCGGGGAGAGACGTCAAACCGTCGGGTGATATAGCGTACCGATATTGTCTGACCGTAAAACAGCACCATGGTCAGCCGGATAAGCCGTTCTCCCTGTGCGGTAGCGTGTTGCCTGCGACGATTAACATTCATCGTTGCCATACGCGCCATCGGTCCCCTTTCTGAAATCTATCGAGGTGCCTGGCAAGCCAGATATCAGGGCATGAGTTGCCGGTAACGCAGCGGGCAGTAAAACGGTGGCAGTTAAAATCCAGCAGGCTGTAGGGATAGCGCTGACCCACTGCCGCCTTTGCCCGTTCAGCGGCCTGCGTACAGCCCTGTGGCGTTAAATCCATACAGTCGGTATACACCGAGATAGCGGAATTCCAGCCGTCGAGCCGGTCAAGAAACCCTTTAGCCTTACTTTTGATAACGGTTCCATCGCCATCAAGATGAACAATATCGCCGTTACCCACATAGATACCGCTGTGTGCGGCAAGGCCAAAAAGCAGTTCGCACTGCACGATACCACCGTAAGCCGGTTCATCGACGCAGGAGAGAATGCAGTTATCGATAAATGAATCCACGAAGTTCAGCAGCAGAAGCCGGTACATAACATTCAGTTCCTTACTATGGGGGAGAGGGGGGGATGCGTGGGAAACCGGGTGAATACTCAGCTTTCCCACAACGTACGGACCGTGAAAACCCCCATCTCGTGGTAAGCCATAAAGTTACGCTCCCACAGCGACCAGAACTCACGGGCGTCGGCATGAGAGATATCGCCGCAGCGGGAGAGCCACGTGTACTGTTGCGTCCAGCTCACATCGACATCTTTTTCAAGCTCAGGCCACGGATGTCCTGCATAGTGAAAATCGGTGACGTAATCGAGCTGCCAGTCTTCTCCGGCAGGGATGAGGCGTATTTCGACCGGATGCCAGCCACCCGTTTCCGGTGAGTATTCAGGGTCACGGAAGTTAATGGTTAATCCGGTGAGGGGGTGACGATGAGGCGGTTTTTGCGCGACGATATCCAGAAGCATTTGGGTGAATGACCGGGAGACAGGCAGCACATAGCCGCCCTGCAATATAGCGGGTGATGACATAGTGAATTTCCTGATTTTGGTTTAACGGAACACAGAAAAAGCGGGGTTAGTCCTGGCTGAGCACGGCAAGCTGCGTCAGACGATGCGGCCAGTCGGCGTAGCAGCGGTGCATAAAGAGCCTGCTGCTGTCCGCTTCGATAAGACAGATATCCGGGCTTCTCAGTACAGCGGCAAGAAACCCGGCGTTGTTGGTGCTGCCCTGACCAAACAGCGGGCGGAATACACGGGACGGAAAGCTGTCTTGCTGCTGTTCCAGAATGGCGTGAATCGCATCAAGCGCTATCCATTCACGGGAAAACAGACCCCCTTCGCCATTGGCGCTTAAGCGTAGGGCAAGGCTTCCGGTTTCATCCTCCTTACCCAGCTCATACGTCAGCAGGCCCTTACTGTGGGGGCTGATTTTCTCTGCTTCCCCGCTGTAGAACACGGTATAGCTTTCGGTGACAGCGGCTTCGGTAGCGCCTTTTTTCTTACTCATGGTTCAGCGCCTCAATCAGATTATGTAGCTCATTGATAACGGTCGTGTCCGGGAACACCAGATAGATGCCCTGTCCGTTATCGCAGACGATACCGAGCAGGAGATACCAGCCATCATCAAGTGCGGTGACGTATTCCGGGTTAGCCAGTGCCACTGCCAGCAGCGGGTCTTCGGGGAGCGTGTCATCGTGGTTGAGATGCCAGAGCAGGGTTCCCGTTTCATTCCAGAAATCGGTAAACAGGTCGAAATCATCGACGGGACCAAGGATTTCATTGCTGAGGGCTTCCAGCGCGGAGGCGGGCAGGTTGAGGAGAGGAAGACTGGTGGGGGTAGTAAGCTTAAACATGATTATCTCCATAACTAATTGATTCATATTGATAATATGTTTTTGAATGAGTCTCAGTTACATTATTGCGTGTGTTATAATTTTTCTGGTGTTTATGGATTTAAATTTAGTGATTGTCTGGCACTAAATCCTGATTTTGTTTGATTATCAGCATTTCATAAAGAAACTAGTATGTGCTGTTTTAACTGAAAATGAGAGAAGGCTTGTGCACAATTGCTATTGATTTTCTTACTTATTTTCTCAATCACAAAACGCCTTAAATAGTTTAAAAAATAATCAACACCCCATAATCGATATTATTTATGGGGAGAAACGACGTTTTAGCCTGAAAGTGGGGGAGTGGCACTTTCAGGAGATTAAGGGGGCAAACAGGCCTCTTTAACGCGTGTTTTTCTCACCAAAATGTCAGAGCCGGTGATTTGCACTTCAGTATTTCTGCCAATACTATTCGCTCCATGTGCTGGCCAGCATCTAACTCAATACCCTTAATCTGTATTAATTGAGCGAGATGTATGCATTATGAAACCCGATAGTTCTTTAAACCAAATAACGCAGGCAATGAAACGGAATGATGTTGATTCTGTGGATGATCGCTTTTGTGAGTCAGCGCAAAACATGAAAAACAGCGTTGACGTCGATAATTGCTGTGTTGAATCGATGACCCGACATCGCAGCCCAAAGAATCAAAGAGAGGCATTCACTAAAGCTTATTTTGATGAGTGTAAAGCCCGTGCAGTACAAACCGGCCGGACTATCGAAGCCAGCGATACAAAATGTACCGGGCTTAAGGCTATATTCCATTCGTCCGGACGCATTAAGTTTATTGTCCGCAAAAGTATTCGCGGAAAGAATGTTTACGTTTCCGTAGGAAGTTACCCTGAATTTTCCATTAATAACGCAAGGGAGCATGCCTTTAAAATAATTCAGGAGCTTAAGGCTTCCGTTGAGACTTATGGTGAGCGTTTTCTTACTCACAGTAAAATGACGTTTAATGAGCTTGTGGATGAGTATGAGAAAAGCGTACTCAGCACGGGCGTTAAGCGTTCAGCTAACACCGATCTTTCTAAGATCCGTAAATACCTGCGCCCTCTTCTCGGTGACAAAAAGCTGGCAGGTATGACGGAGGCAGATATTCTGAGCTATCTGCATAATCTCGATCTCAAGCCTGCCACCCGCAACCGCCATCTGGCGCTCATTAAAGCGGTGTTTACCTGGGCTATACGCATGGGATACACCAGCCGCTCTCCGGCGCTTTATATCAAAGCGCTGCCTGAAGTGACGTCAGATCGCCGCGCCATGGATGACTCCCAGCTTCAGCGCTGGATGGAAGTCTGTGAGCGCTGGCGTAATGGTAAACCCGATCATGAAGCCCTTGCTCTGCTCATGTTCCTTGCCCTGACGGGACTGCGTCTGGGGGAAACCCGTCATCTTCGCCTTGAGGATGTGGACTGGAGCCGGAAGGTTATCACCCTGCGCCATACCAAAAACGGCAAACTCCGCCGTGTACCGGTATGTGATAAGGCTTTCGTTCTTCTGACAGAACAGCGTCAGCATCTGGGGGATGAAGGCTGGGTATTTCCGGGCAAGGGGACCGACAATCCGGTTTCTGAGCCGCGTCGCCTGCAAAAACGGCTTTGTGAGGCTGCGGGTATTCCTCCGTTCACCATCCATGAGATGCGCCATACCTTTGCGACAAAGCTTATTGAGAGCGGGGCCGACATTCACACCATCAAAGACTTACTCGGTCACAGCACTATCAAAGTAACCGAAATATATGTTCATTCGAGCCCTGCGCGTTACCACGAAGTCGTTAACCGGGCGATGGGGTAACAACCTTCACTCAACGGTATGGTTTTTAACTATGGTTCTGATGCCACCCGTTTTCTGACGGTGGCGTAATTTGATGGTAATACACATGAATAAAAAAGTAACAACCAATGTTCCGAAGGTTTCCGGGGTTAAGCGTATTCGCGCTTTTGCTGACCGCGATAAAAATTTCAACAAAATGTCGGAAGCAATTATCAGGCGCGCTGAAAACACTGAGGTCGGTGAAGATGATATTGCTTCACTCGGTACTGGTGATGGGCTGCCACGGCATTATGTGAATACGGCTAATGGCCTTTTCTACATCGGTGGACAGAAACCTGTGCAGGTTTGCACCACGCCAGTTGTGCCTGTCGCCCTGTTTTGTGGAAAAGATAAGGCGTCCGGTCTTGGGATCAGCCTGATGACCGGTAACGGGCTGGGTAAGTATGTTAAGGCCCAGGTGAGCTTTGAGGATATTGTTCAGAGTGGTGCTCAGGTTATGGGCAGACTGGCAGGTCGTGGATTTTGTGTTGGCCCCTCTCCACAGCAGCTTGCTCTTTTTGACCGTTTTATTCAGTGCTGCCGGAGTTTACCGCTGCCTGTCTATCTGATGGCAGATGCAATGGGATTCGTTTCGGAGGATATGGCCTTTTTACATGGTCATGAGCCTGTTGTGACCTCTCTGACCGGGTTTGATTATCTGCTGCCGGGATTCCGCGTGCGTCCCGGACTGCACAAAGGTGGGGCTCTGGAGGAGTGGATTAACCTCATTCGGGAAAATGTCCATGGCTGGGCGCAGACCTTTGCGCTGAGTGCGTCCTTTGCTTCGATGCTTCTGGTTCCTGCCGGTATGGATGTGGGCATGTTTCATTTCCACGGCGTATCCACGACGGGTAAAACGCTTCTTCTGATGCTGGGCGCATCGGTTCATGGTGATGGCAGCGAGCCGGGCAGTGGGGGACAAGTGAATATTATTCGCTGGAATACCACGCCTAACGCGATGGAGCGCCTTCTCGCTGACTATTCCGGTCTGGTCGCCTGCGTCGATGAACTGGGTGCGAGTAATCATAAGCAACTTTCCTCACTGCTTTACA
>OKVN01000505.1_pt1 | contig 15029 bp, 13 predicted proteins | sample 1606961 | NCBI WGS metagenome assembly OKVN01 (sample SAMN03281020, study PRJEB24777) | human gut metagenome | isolation source: fecal sample PR170 from 1 month old male Malay infant, vaginal delivered... | place: Singapore | collected 2005-12-29 | reverse complement strand
ATATAGGCCACCACTTTTCGCTCGCCTGCCAGCCCAACCCAGGCGGCTGACATGACATTTTCGACGCCATCATATTTTGCGGAAATCATGGTGGTGGACCCGACCTGCAATAAACGATAGGCCTTACTTATTTCGACAGGCTGAACGGACATGGTTTTTCCTTTGTGCATGCTATTTAACGTAATGATTATCTGGATATTTATTGAGGGCATGTTCATTTTCGGGCCCTCTTTCGTAATCCACCGTGCAACGATACGCCAGGCGATTAAGCGTAAAAAGGTGCGTAAATTGTTTTCATTATTCATAATCCACGAATAATCATGCCGTCTGTCGGTAAGCTGCTCGCTACAGGAGAGAAAGAAGGTGGATCGTATTCAGGCTATGCAGATGTTTATGCGCGTCGCGGAGGCAGGAAGCTTCGTGCGTGCCGCGGAAACCCTTTCCCTGCCGGCCTCCACTGTCACCAGTACCATTAAAAACCTTGAGAAATACCTGAAGGTGCGGCTGCTGAACCGGACCACAAGGCGGGTGAGCCTTACCCCGGAAGGGATGCAGTATCTGGCGCAGTGCCGGGAAATTCTCGCCCTCATCGAACATAGTGAATCCACCCTGAGCGAGTCTGTCGCGCGGCCTCAGGGGCGCCTGCGGGTTGATATGCCCGCGGGCATCGCGCATTTCATCGTCATGCCGCATCTACCGGACTTTTACCGGCGCTATCCCGATATCTACCTGATGATCGGCGTCAGCGATCGCCAGGTCGATCTCATTCAGGAAGGCGTCGACTGCGTGATACGAACGGGAGAGCTGAACAACTCCAGCCTGGTGGCCCGCCCTCTGGGCCGCTTTCGCTGGGTCACCTGCGCGTCACCGGACTATCTCAGGGAATATGGTGTGCCGCCGTCACCGGAGGCGCTCTCTCAGCACCGGGCTGTGCATTATTTCTCTGGTCAGGCGAGGCGGGCCGATGAGTTCCGCTTCGTTCGCCATGGCGAGACCTTTTCTGTACCCGTCAGCGGCAACGCCGCGGTGAATGAAACGGGGCTCTATATAAAAATGTGCCTGGCAGGATTTGGGCTGGCGCAGCTGGCGGAGAATATCGTTGCTGACCACCTGCAGGAGGGGAGACTGGTGGAAGTGCTGACGGACTGGCAGCCGCCCCCGGTACCTGTCACATTGCTCTATCCGCACCAGCGCTTTCTCTCTCCCGCCGTGCGGGCGTTTGCTGAGTGGATGAGCGAGGTGGTTTGAGGGGAGTATTGCTTGCATTTAGCGCTTCGCGATGGAGGGTAGGGTTCCAGCAGAAATATCTGGTCTGCTGATGAATCGCTCGATATTCTGTAATGCTTTGTCTTTTTTGTGAACAGGAAAAAGTATGCTTAATACGCTAACCGATTTACACAGAAGTTTTGCAGAGCAACTGAAGCTTAAATTACAGTCTGATTCGCGGATCCACTCCCTTCTCGCTGGCGGCTCGTTTATCCATGGCGGGTTTGATCAATACTCCGATCTGGATTTCGTGGTGGTGGTCGACCCTCTCTATTATGACGAAATCATGGCTCAGCGTATGGCGTTCGCCGGAACGCTCGGCCATCTGCTACATGCTTTCACCGGGGAACACGTCGGTGAGCCTCGCCTGCTGATCTGCCTGTTTGGCCCGGAACTTCTGCATGTCGATCTGAAATTTATCACCCTGGACATGCTCACTCAGCGCGTTGAGGAGCCTGCCGTGCTATTTACCCGTGATAACGATGCTCTCAAGCGACAGCTGGCAAAATTTAGCGCGCACTGGCCGAACATGACGCCGGAGTGGTTTGAGTCCCGGGCCTGGATCTGGCTGCATTATGCCGTGGTTAAACTGGGCAGGGGGGAACTCTTCGAAGCGCTGGGGTGATCCTACCCGCGTAATATGGACACAACCCTAAGCGAGGTTCTGGTTTTCAAATTGTTCCGGACTGAGACCGCCACAGGCACTGTGACGACGCCACCGATTGTAATCACACTCGATATAATTAAACACTGCTGTCCGCATTATTTCCCGGCTGACAAAGTCCTCTACGTGGATACATTCCACCTTCAGCGTATGGAAGAAGCTTTCCGCACAGGCATTGTCGTAACAACAACCTCTGGCGCTCATACTCCCCCGCAGATTATGGCGTTTCAGTAAGCTCTGGTAATCCGTTGAACTGTACTGACCGCCTCTGTCTGTATGCACGATGACATTTTCCGGACGTTTACGCCGCCACAGCGCCATCTGTAACGCATCGCAGGCAAGCTGTGCTGTCATCCGCGAGGACATCGACCAGCCAATGACTGACCGCGACCACAGATCGATAACCACGGCCAGATAAAGCCAGCCTTCACCAGTGTGAAGATACGTGATGTCACCCACCCACTTCTGATTCGGGCCGCTGGCGTAAAAGTCCTGCTTCAGCAGATTCTCTAAGACTGGCAGACCATGTTCGCGGTAACTGACCGGACGGAACCGGCGCGAGGCTTTCGCCCGCAGTCCCTGCCGACGCAGGCTGGCCGCCACGGTTTTTATGTTATACACCCGTCCCTGAGCACGAAGCTCATCCGTCAGGCGTGGCGCACCATAGCGTTGTTTTGCGTCACTGAATGCTTCCCGGACGACGTTATCACAAACAAGGCGGAACTGCTGACGCCGGTTTATCTGATGACGACGCTGATGCCAGACGTACCAGCCGCTACGGGCAACCTGAAGTACACGGCACATGGCTTTGATACTGAACTCAGCCTGATGTTTTTCGATGAAGACATACTTCATTTCAGGCGCTTCGCGAAGTATGTCGCGGCCTTTTGGAGAATGGCCAGTTCCTCATCCCGTTCTGCCAGTTGACGTTTCAGACGGGCGATCTCAGCGGACATCTCCTGCTCGCGTTCAGAAGAAGAACGCTGATTTTGCTGTTTGCTTCGCCAGTTGTAGAGCTGTGATTCATACAGGTTAAGTTCGCGGGCGGCAGCGGCCACCCCAATGCGTTCAGCGAGTTTCAGGGCTTCCTGACGAAATTCAGGCGTGTGCTGCTTGCGTGGCTTTTTGGCGGTTGATGCTGGTTTTGTCATGTGAGTCACCTCTTACTTGAGAGTTTACTCACTTAGTCGCGTGTCCACTATTGCTGGGTAAGATCAATTGCCCCCAATTACGACTGGATCGCTTTTATGATGTACTCCTGGCTGCAATGCATAACGAACAACACCAGCGAAGCTCATACCCCTTTTGATCTTCTGCATACCCTTCATAGGGTTTGCTCCATATCTCAGCATTTAGCAGGTGCTGGCGAAGCTCTTGCAGTTGTCGTTTGACAGCGAAAAGCTCTGTATGAGTAAGCTGGCTATCTTTACTCTTACTGTCGATATGGAGAGAAATACGATTCAACTTTTGTGATATGTCAGACAATTTTTTCCAGGCTTCAGTATTAATTGTCGGTACTACTGGTGGCAGGTTTTGCAGAAATAACATGCGGAGCCATTCACCTTTACTTTTATTACCTCGTTTAATATTTAAAATCTGTAATTCATTGTTGTTGAGTCGAACACTTATGCAATGTATTCTAATTCTGTCATCTGATCTTAATTTAGCCATATAAGTTCCTTTTATATGATTTAATATGATTAATGATAGTTATTATTTCCCATTAGTCAATAGCAGAACGGTTTTGATATATGGGTTTAATGTGCTAAAAATAAATCCCTCTGAAATAAAGTATTCAAAGATTCCCTAAATTAAAGTTAAGGATGATCTATTGAAACAAACTTTTGACTAAACTCCAGCCATCTTGCATTATCAACATCCTTTACAAAAGCAATCAGACCTGCGACATGATTGTAAAAGCCAATTGGAGAGTCAAATTTTTCATGTCTTGCAACTTCTGATAGACCAAATTTTTTTATTGAGTAAAGGTGACGTTCAATACGTTTATAAGTTTGTTTAGACAATCGAGGGACATTGCCATCAACAAGTAATCCTAAAACTATTTTTTTTGAACCAGGTCCAGCTACTCTTATTTTGCTTACGTTTTCTTTGAAATGGTGCTTACGAATGATGCTGATAATGTTATTTTTTATTTTTCCAACCGAAACACCGTCGGGTAGAGTACCACCGCAGGATAATGTTAAATCATCAGCATATCGAGTATAAGTGAAGCCATATTTATTAGCATATTCAGATAGAGAAATATCTAACTTTACAGTGGCTAAATTACTAAGCATTGGGCTACTCGGTGCCCCTTGAGGTAGCACTCCTAACGGCCATGGTTCTGATATGTCCCAAAAAAGGTTCTTCTCTTTATTTTGTCCGTAAAGCTTATATTCCTTAGTTGAGTGCTTAGGAACAGAAATTAGAGATTGTAAATGTTGTGGTAAACGTATAGTTGTGCATAGCCTTGATAGTTCAAATGCTATTAATGGCCGATATCCAGCATTTTTAAAAACCATATAAACATCAGATTCATTTATTGAATAAAAGAAATCGGAAATGTCGAATTGGAAGAGCCATTTAGCACCACAATGCTGTTCGGCACATTTTCTGATGCCACCATTAGGATGGAAAGCAAAAGAAGTATTATGGGGAACTAACTTTTTTAATATTTCACTATTGATGAAATGCTGTACTTTAAATATCTCGCCAGTTACAGCATGAATATGGCGTCTTCCACCTGAACGTTTTTTTATAGCAAACATGCGATAATTTGCTGATTCACGGCGGCGTGATACAGTGGATCGTAGCAAGCGATAATCAACACCAGTAATTTTTGAAAGATGGCGTAATGTAAAAATTACAGGGAGATTATTTTTCTTCAGATTACTTGCATAATTTCTTAAATTTAGAGCCTGTGTCTTCCCTAAGGATGACTCTGCATTTTGATAAAGTTGGTGTGCTGACCAGATTTCCATTCACCTATCCTTTGAGCCCAGGGGGCCATCAGTGTCATACATTTTCCGAGTCCTCGATGGCCGTTAATGTATGACATTGAAGGGCGGCGTAGCCGCCTTTGCGTCAGATCTTTCCAGAGATGTTTCTCCAACATCCCCATCCGTTGTAACAAAAGCCACAACAGATTCTGTCAAACAAGCGGTGAATTTCACTCATCATTGTTTAACGGCTGAACGGAGTGCTGATCAGCACACCAAGACTCTGGAATGTAAAGACCAAAATCCCATACACTATCGTTTTTAACATGCCTAGAATTTAAAAGTTTGTCAAGTCCGAATTTAGATAGTCGTTTTTGAGTTGTCAATAGTCCTAATGTCTCTGCATATATGAGTAGTTTTTCTACATACGAACAATCAACATTCAAACGTAAGGCAATGCTTTTGTTATCTCTGACACCTCTTTTTATAAGTTTTAGTAAATTTATAATTTCGGGAGATAAAGATGAATGGGGGGATGTGTTATGCTTTGTTCCATTTTCTAACAAGGCAAGCAGCCATCCTGGAATTGCTCTATCAGGCATTAGTCCTTGCCATTTTTTATTAGAAAACCATAGTATTCCAGGAAGGTTATTAGGGACACTATGATAGAAAATTATATTAGATAAAACATTACCATAGCCAAGACGAGCCCATGAAGGAATTTTGGTTTGATTTTTACAAAGATTGATTATTTCATTATACTGCTCACCCCACCGAGTTTCTAACCAATTTTCATTATATACGATGTTACTTATGAAATTGATTTTTTCAGATTTTCTATATTTTCTTACTCCATGGTCTGAGCCGCGAATAGTATTGATTATTCTATTTTCAGAACCTAGTGTCCTGGCGAAAGAAATTAAAGTTAATCTTACTAATCCTAAACTCCACCAACTTAAAAAGGTAGGGTTATCGAGCATGGCATTAATAAATCCGGATACTCTATCACCACTACCAATCGAATCATCAATAAGTAAAAAATCGTTGACTTTAGATTTTTTCAGATCATTGAGAGATGGATGATCTAAAAACATAGTTTTATTAGACCGCACAAGGTTTGAAATAATTGAATATACTAAGTCTTCGCTACCTTGCGAATGACCTGGTCTATTAACAACATCACCATTAAGGTCCCATAATACTTGTTTGTCTGGATCTAATTTGCGAACTGAATAAAGGGCATAATTTTTATTTTTTGGTAAATCAGGAATGCTCTTTTGAAGCCATATGGTAAACTCATCTCTACTTACAAAAGTTAACTTGCTCAAGATGTTTTTTGCAATTGCTTTTTGGCTGCTATTAAATTGCATAAGCCATTGAGCTATTTCATGAGAGGATTCAATTTTTTCTACTGAAAGTATTTTAAATTTAGGTTTGTCTCTTGTTTTCATTTGTTTGACCACTATCAGTGCAATGGTCATTTCATAACATAAAAAGTAATGATGGTAAAGGTTTTGTTGTATCATTAACCTTCTATATAACTGAGTATACTAAGTTTGATAGTTTTATACGAAACTGAATGAGCGAAATATTAAAATGTAATGGCTGATATTTTTCAACCGAAGGGCGAAAAACAAGGGAACGCAAAGAAGCGGAGCTTCGATGAGTTAGCCCTTGCTTATTGACAAAAAACATAATTTTGATAAGAGGTTTGTAAGTGAAGATATTCGACTGATTTTAATATGGGGGAGTGGGTGACACAAGAAGAAATAAAAAAATTTATTAATGAATATGGATGCATAAATAATTCTGCGGGATTTATAAATAATCTAACAATTGGAAGCTTAGCTGATATAATAACATACTTAATACAGCAGGATGGGCTTGATAACATTAAAAGAGAAGTGCTTCCAAAAAAGAATGATGATTTGTTTAAAGAAACCGGTGAGTATCAGATTTTTGAGTGGGGAATATGTATTCCATACTCGACTAGAGATATTCGTCAAAAGTTGTATGAATTGAAGGCTCAATATGAACAAAATCAATTGGATAATATATTAGATAAACGATATATCAATAGTCTTAAAAAGAAATTAAAAAAATATCGCCTTTAATTTTACTCATTGATATTAATGGTCTGAAAGTATACAGTATCCCTTTTGAAAATGGGATGGCGAATGAACTCTTCATTAACTAACAAAGTTATTGATAACTACATACAATACTTCGATGGGCTAACACGAGTTGAGTTGAGCAAAATAGATAGTATTTATAGGGTCTCATGGTTGGCTAAGCCTACCTTCCCCAATGGTTGTTGGTTCGGAATAAGTGAAGCTTGTGCTTTATCATATAAATATTTTGGGGCTCAGAGTGAGCAAGCAAAATCTTTGACTCCGTATTTATATAAATGCAACCCAAAATTTAAACTTAAATTGCTAAAGTTTAAGGGGGGGCACATGGTAAAATTTGCTAGTTTTTATGAGTCTCCTCCAAATCATTTTACTATCAATCTTGATCTGATCAAATCTTTAAGTGAGCTGGATACAGAATTAGATGGTATTTATTTTGAAAAAGATGAACCTTCAAATTGTGAATTCTTCATAAGCAAACCTGATAAAACTTTAAATTTGTTAGAGTATAAAGTTGTGTGATTGATATTCATATAATGTTGTTATCATGCCCCCCAAATAGGGGGGGTAAATTAATTAAAGTTACTATTTATGATATTAAAAATATCCTTTTGCTCAATAAAGATCCCAAGCTCATCATATGGGTTTCCGTAAGCTGAGGCTGATAGCCAATTGAGACTCGTGATCAAAATGTTGTCATTGTCCCATGATAATATTTTTGCGTGAGAAATAGGATCTTTCTTCTTCTCTAAAGTAATTCCATTTTTTCTTAAAGAGTTACTCATGTCATCAAGTTGCTGTGTATTGATACCTCCACTAAGAGATGAGTAATACATGTTAATATTAAGACTGCTATTGGCTGTCATTGATGTTATCAAGGGAGTTAAAATAGGTCTTTCTGCATTATTACTAATTCTATGGCTCGCAATAAATATTGATTTTGTTGCTTTGTCTCTTGCATCTAAAACAAAATCATGATGCTCATTTTTTGTGATGATTTTAATTCTTACATTTTTGTTCGAGGAAGCTTCTGATGAAAAATGCTCACAAGCTTTTTTCAATTCGTATGAAATGGCTGAAATAGATTTGCTTAAGTTGTTTGATACTCTGGATTTTCCTTTAGAAATGATGCTCAAAATATCTAATACTTCAGTCGTTAAGGTATCATTTGTTACGAAAACAGAGCATTCATATCTATTAAATCCACTTGCTAACCAGTTACATGAACCAATAGTTGAACAATACCCGAACTCCATGGTATCGCATACTATAACCTTTGCATGAGAACCTGTCGGATCTGAATGTATTGTAAAAAGTGAAGTTAAACCAAGCTTTATAATTTCTTCTCTATAAGACTTAAGGCCCTCAAGAAATTGGTTATAACTTCCGATACTTCTCTCATCATCGGGTTCTTCTTGGCCCCATAAGATATCAACTTGAACTCCGCGTTTAGCAGCATCAGTTAATTTCTGAAAGATTGATTCAAAGTTTTTTAAGTGTATAAAAGTTGAATGGATAATTATTCTACTAACAGATTTATCGATCATCGCGATAAGATGATCTCGATGGCTTTCTGAACCTGATATTATTCGGAATTCAGTTTCATTAATATAATGTTCTTCAAATCTATTTTCAAAAGACTCGGTATTATAAGTGCTTATTTTTGAGTTCTGGCTAAGAGAGTCTATATTAGTATTTATTTCACTTCGTTTCATATTAGCTGCAGCGATAATATCTGCGGCTAATTCTTTTGAGATATCAGATGGAACACCCGTTATGTTATCTGCTTCATCAACTTGTGCTATAGCAAAAGTTCTATTTTGATAATAAGGTCTATCATTAGCTCTTTCCTCATACCCTATAACCTCTTCGTCAGTATCTTCAACACAATTTAGAATGTCTGATGTGAACGGTGAATGTTTGGGATTTTTAATTTTGAGTTCTGTTGATATCGAGTGTTTATTCTTAAGTAATTCATTTGCTCTTGATGTAGGATATATCTGATAGTTTTGATTTCTTGCATTTACTCGATAACATTTTGCTGTGATTGGATCTATTAAAAACTTCCGAGTAGATTCCAGTGGCTCTCTTTCATAAGGGAGTTCCTCACGATTAGCAACACTCCTTCCTTTGCTGGTAATCCTGAAGTTGTATTTAGAATTCAATTCAACTAATTCAACCCAACCCAATTTCATAAATGGCAATATTATTTCAATTATGAGCCGTTGTGGAAGATTAGATTTTAATGATAGCTCTTCTATAGGATAGGGTTGAAGGCTAATCTCTTGAAGTAAAAAATGATCCAAAGCTCCCCATCTATGGCCTTTAAATATTTTGAATTTATGAACTCCATAATGAAAAGGAATTTTAACATATATGTTTTTATTTTTCATTTTTATTTCCTTTGTTTGTTATAAAGTTTGATGTAATTAATGAAAGCTTTCTCTCATTTAAAGACAAATCCAGTTTATCAGTTAGTCTTGGAATAAAATCATATTCTTTTGAGTTCTCTCTGGATATACGATTAGACCAAGCCTTAAGGAGTTCATATGAACCGACTATGATCAATTTGTACTTTGCTCTACTAAGTAAAACATTTATACGGCGTTGATCTGATAAAAATCCTAATGCACTCTTAATTGTGCTTTTACCATTGTTTCGTACTAATGAAATTAAGACAATATCAGCTTCGCCACCTTGGAACGAATCAACAGTAAGGCAATAACCATCATTATCATCTGGTGGAATGTAATTATTTAAAAGTGTTTTGAATTGATTTTTCTTCTTTTCAATTTCAATATGCTTTGAAATTAATTTAACTTGATTTGAGTATGGAGAAAGAATTGCCAACTTTATTTTTTTTGTTGGGTTGGAGTTCTTGTCCAAATCTTTGAGAATATCTATGATTGCCTTACATTCACTTTCGTTTGACCAGATTGGTGTATGCTCTCCTGCTCTGTTACCTTTAGTTTTTTGTACATCTGGTTGACTAATCCATACCAGTGCTGGTGTATTTGTGAGGTGAGATTCCTCTTTTAAGTTAAGTACTGATTGAAAATCTTCTGTAAGATACTTCCTTTCTTTATCTTTATCGGTAACTAATTTGTTGTTATAAAAAACATTTGAAATCACTTCTGCAATATGAGGATGCATACGGTGCTGGACTGACAGCATTGAGGATAATTTATTGTTTCTTTTATAATCTTTTCCCTTTATTTTTTCATACATTACGTCTTGTCTTTCATCATCAATAATAAGAGATTCAAATAGATTTACATATTTGGCTGCCCGTAATCCTATTTCTCTTGCTTGATCATCGGTTATTGATGAAAAGTGACTATTACGCATTAGTTCATTTTTTAATTTAAAATTACTTATGCTGTCAACTTCTTCAAAGGTGTTTTTAAGTTTTGTATTATTGGTTAAAATGTTTCTTAACTCAATTGAACGATACGGTGGCAATTGATTGTGATCACCGATCATTAATCGTCGGTAGGATAATAAAAGTGGGCTTATTAATTCTATACCTGTAACCTTTCCACTTTCTTCCATGATCGACCAATCAAATTGTGCTCTTTCTTTTATCATTCTCTCTACATAATCTGAATTAGTTGTAGCAAATATTAAGCTTGCTGATTTAATTAGTTGATTAATTAGTGGGTATCTCTTTACTGGAGGAGCTTTAAGCAAACTGGAAATATTACTTTTTAAACTTTGATTGGAAGAGTTTTTGTATAAAGGGCTTTCTACGAACTTCCGCAAATATTCTAATCCAGTTTCATCGGCACTGTTTAATATTATATTATCTTCGCCAGATATTTTGTTGCATCTAATAATTATGGGATCATTTGTATGTTTGTTTTCAGTAAGTAAATCTTTGACAACTTCGTGATATAGATGTTGAACGGTTGCATGACTTTGTGCAGTAAAGAGTATCCTGCTAGTAGGTTCTTCTTTAAAGATAAATTTAGAAATTGCTTTGACTAAGTGAGTTTTACCTACTCCCGGTGGACCTTGTACAAGGTTCATTGGCAATGTTGATAATACTTTTGTAAAAACTCTTTGTTTAGATTCATCCAATGAGTCCATTATATCTTTTGCATTTATATCTTCATTGCTTACTGTGAGATTTGAATTAGGGGAAGTAATTACATTCATCAATTCGATATGATTTTCAAGCATATCCAATGTATTTGCATGTCTTGTTATTTGGCGCAGAGTTCCTTCAATCGAGTCGGGAACAATATAAAAATTCCTCCATTCTGGAAGAGGTTTTTTAGAGATGAAGCTATATATTTCTTGATTGTCTTGATCTGTTTCATAGCCATAAAACTCTAAAAGAATCTCTTCGTCAACTCTACTGAAATCATTATTGTCTACTAAACTCCAAGATACCTTATCGTTGTTTTCACTACTATTTATAATTTTTTCAAGCCTGACAGATGGTGAGTCAATACTTAGCGACTTAGACAGTTCCTCCGTTGTTTCGTCAAATTTGGGAATGAATTTAAAGATCCATGAGCTAATATTATCTGGTTCGCTTTCTTCACTGATGTTTTCTACAGGGAAAATTTCTGCTTTTGCATATGCGATATTTGTAATATGAACGGCAGTTAGGCCCTCCAATAATCGAAGATGTTCTTCATTTCTTTTGTTTTTAGTTTTACCTATATCTTTGAAAATCATTTCCCAAGACAGTAGGCTTAATGAGTTATCATTACTATTCAAAAATTTCCTGGCTTCGTAATGAGTATAACATGATATATTATTACTATTTAGTTCAATGTAATTATCTTTACCAAAGAATCTATTTGGCAACTCTAAATATGCATATTGTGAATAACCTAAATCCCATGTTTTGTCACTCGTTCGATGGTCAGGTTGAAATGGTGTTAGTACATAAAAAAGTTCTTTCCCTTTCAATACTACATCATATCGATTGTGTTCTGAGGTATTAACAAATAATACTGGTGAATCTGATAAATCTTCGCTTACGAAACTCTTTATTATATCAGAGTCATCTCTGGATATTGTGAATTCACTTTTCTCAAAGATTATTTTTTGTATGCAGTGAAATAGCTCTTTTTTATCTTTGGTATTATCAGATTGTTCATACTTAGTGTTTATTGCTAACCCATGAATAGTTTTCGTTTTTTTATAGAATTCAGTAAGCTCATCAATTATACCATCTAAAAACTGTAGAATATCTTTTTCACCAAGAAGTTCTTTTATAGCATTTTGCTGAATAGGTTGGATTCCTAATAGACTACGAATTATAGCTACTTCACTAATTGTCAGATCGTACTTAGAAATGAAGTATTCTGCTGGGAACTGCAGAGATTTAATTTCATTTATATCTATTTTTAAAAAGTTTGCTATTAAAATTCCTAAATCGATCCAATCTGTAGCAAAAGTTGATATTTTACCGTGTTCACCAACAGGCTCAATTTTAGCTCTGGTAAGTGTAGGCATTCGGATTGACCACTCGAAGCCGGTCAATTGAAAATCGTTATAATCATCTGATTCATAATCATATGTTAGAATTGAATTTTCATCTAAATGTCGATGTAACAACCCTTGCGCATGAAGCAAACCAATAGCATTTGTAATTCTACAGATATTTTTCCAGAATCTGATTCTAACTGCTGGATCTTTTAAACGGGTGAGCCAGTGGCTTTTTCTTGGGAGAGATAATGTTCTTTTATTCAATAAGTAAGAAGTAGGTACTCTTCCATCAGAATTTAAAACAAGATAGTACCCTTCATTTGTTTTTTTGATTCAACAGGATTTACTATATAATCTCCTACTCCAGGATATCCCTTTAACCTTTGTAGTTGTCGTAATTCATGTTGCCAAATACTTTCAAGAACTTGTTCATCACTTGAGGTATTTCTTGGCCAATGTTTGATAATGTAACTCTCTCCATCTTTAAGGGTAAGAATTACTTCAGGAATATTTTTATTTGATTCTGTTTTTAGTAGATTTCTTTCTATAATCTCATAATTATCAAACAGTTTATTTTCACTCATAGACCAACCTTATTCATAAATGCTGTGTGAACTTTACGGATGAGAATTGTACATTTAAATGCTACCGCCCCAACATATGCATGTATGCTGTACATTGTATTTATTGCTAACATAAAAAAGCAATATATACAATGAGTTAAGTAGTGTTGTTTGGTTTGGATCAAAAAAAAGCTTCTGAAATTATTTGACCAGCTATTGCTTAATCTCAGAAGCTAAAACAGGGCTTTAATTGGTTAATGCTGGGTGTATGGTTCTAAGTTGTTCGTTGAAAAATAGAGATGCAATTCTAGTAATTACATTTGTTTATTATGTGTTTTTTAATTATTAAGCTGCAATAGCTTTTAGCCTGTGAGCTTGCACATAGTCACTCCACCATTGCATGAGAACTACCCGTTCCGCGAGATACTCAGCACGATTGTAAGCTGCAGTTATTTCATCTTTCTTCGAGTGGGCAAGGGCCGCTTCTAAGACATCTGTCCTGAACTTACCAGACTCCTCTGCGGCCGTTCGTGCAATAGATCTCATTCCATGGGCTACAAGCTCTCCCCCAAAGCCCATACGGATTATGGCAGCATTAGCTGTTTGTTCATGCATATGGTTAAGAGGAGCCTTTATGCTGGGAAACACCCATTCACGATGCCCACTTATCGCTTTCATTGAATCCAATACTCGCAAAGCTTCTTTACTTAATGGGACCTTATGTGGCTTCTTCATTTTCATAAAATCGGATGGTATGTTCCACATTGAGTTGTCAGTATCTATATCGGCCCATCTTGCACGAACAGCTTCGCCGGGACGAACCCAGGTTAGTAACTGCCATTCAATCAGCAATCGTGTCTCCATACGGACTGAGGCGTTGTTTAACACTGTAAGGAAGCGGGGGAGTTCGGTTGGGGGCAGGGCTGGCATGTTCTGTTTCTTCGGCTTACTAAATCTCTGGGCAAGATTGTCAGCCGGATTGAATTCTATGAGTTCTTCTGTTGCTGCATAGCGGAAAATTTCATTCAGGCGGGATATGATGCGGCGAAGTGTTTCAAGGACACCTCGTTTTTCTATGGGGTCTAAATGCTGTTTAAGCATTTTAGGGCGAATCTCCTTAATGGGGGTATCACCCAACGTTGGAAAGATATTTCTCTCTAGACTTCTCCAGATGTCGTTAGCATGATCCTGGGAGATGCCTGACGTTTTGACTTTCTCATCAAGCCACTTCTTGGCTACTGCTTGAAATGTGTGTTCCGTGGCATCTTTCAGGGCATTGGCTTTCTGGGTGTTATGAACTTGTGGATTTATACCATTCGCAAGCAAGGAAAGGTATTCATCTCGCAAGGCTCTTGCTCTTGCCAGTGTGAGGTGAGGGTAGGTCCCAAGGCTCATTTTGGTCCTTTTCTTACTCACCGGCACTGCATACCTGAAATACCAATTCTTCTTCCCTCCTTTCGAGAGGGGAGCGATTCGTAGGATCAAACCATCACCGTCAAACAAGTTGATTTCTTTGTCAGTTGGCTTGGTGCTTTTGATTTCAGTGTCAGTAAGCTTCTTAGCGATTTTTGCCATTTTGGGACCCTCAAGTTTTGGACCCTTTATGTTGGGTCCCAAAAAGGGTGCCATAACGAGTAGCTTCTAGCAATTCTCGGTAGACTACCATAGACGTAAAAAAGCCCGCAGAGCTTGTGCTGTGCGGGCTTAGTAGACTTTACTGAACTTCAGTACATCAATATTTGGTGGAGCTGGCGGGAGTTGAACCCGCGTCCGAAATTCCTACATCCTCGGCACTACATGCTTAGTCAGTCTTTACATTCGCTTGCCAGCTGCGGACAGACACGCCACTAACAAACTAGCCTGATTAGATTTAACGCTTCAACCCCAGGCAGGGCATCCACGCGATCTCTTTTGGGTTTGACCTCTCTTTGATCCCCGTCTTAAGAGCGGAAGCTAGGGAGAGAGGGCTCAGAGCAGGTTATTAAGCTGCTAAAGCGTAGTTTTCGTCGTTTGCGACTATTTT
>OKVN01000503.1_pt1 | contig 15067 bp, 20 predicted proteins | sample 1606961 | NCBI WGS metagenome assembly OKVN01 (sample SAMN03281020, study PRJEB24777) | human gut metagenome | isolation source: fecal sample PR170 from 1 month old male Malay infant, vaginal delivered... | place: Singapore | collected 2005-12-29 | reverse complement strand
CTGGTCTGACGGCGCTTACTGCTGAATTCACTGTCGGCGAAGGTAAGTTGATGACTCATGATGAACCCTGTTCCATGGCTCCAGATGACAAACATGATCTCATATCAGGGACTTGTTCGCACCTTCCTTAGGCCAAACGAAATAGTGGGGATGATCTTGCAAAGGCTAGATTTCAGACACAAAAAAAGCCACCCTTAGGTAGCTAATTATTGCATCACTTGGTGCCGAAGGCCGGACTCGAACCGGCACGGGTTTAGGCGGCTTAGCTTGCTTCAAGAATCATTGTTAAATCATTGAACCAGCGAGACTAAAGCTCATAACCCCGGCACATTTCACAGACTGTTTAGCCATGAAAAAGCCCCGACAACATAACCGGGGTTTGTATGAGTTTCAAGAGAGATCGTTATCTAGTTTTAGATCCCTGCGGTAATTACCTCGTGCGGATAGCTATCCCCAGCTATATGCGTCACCTGTTCCAAGGGAAGCGCTACTTTATGAAAAGCACAGGGACACGCGACATACGGCAAGCGCGTTTGTTTCGCGATGCTATTGCTCTGGAATGGACTCGCTTACGGAATCTGCTAAAACCGCAAGGCGGCTCATCCGTCGATCAAATCATTGATGAGCTACGCCGTGTCAGTGTATATGCCAAGGAAGCCCCCGCATCATTTGGTGCATCGGTTCAGGCTTGCCCCTCCCTACTTAAAATGCGCGATCTGTATCTTCTCCAATACAGCGAGAAGAGAAAGCTAACAACGCTATCTAAGACCAACAAAGCCGTAGAGGTGCTGTTAACCCACCTGAAAAAGAAAGATGTTCAGTTGCGGGATATTAACCGAACCATAGTTACAGGCTGGTTAGATAAGCTCAAAACTGAGCGAGCGCCCCAAACTATTCAAAACTATATAAGCGCACTGGCGCAGATATGGGATCTGGCACGCAATCGCTATCACGATGCGCCACAAGACAATCCTTGGCGCGGTCATGCGCTCGAAGCAAAAAGCAGCAAGGTCAGCTATGAAGTCTTCGCACCGGGTGAGCTGGCAAAGGTCTATGCTTTGCTTGATGATGAGATGAAGGCGGTAACGGCTATTGGTGCATACAGCGGTATGCGGATCAATGAGATATGTACGCTACGTGAAAGCAGCATTAAAACTATCGAGGGGATATTGTGCTTTGAGATCACCGAGGGGAAAACTAAGAGCGCAGCGCGAATTGTCCCTGTACACAGCAAGTTAATCCCCCTCATGAAATCATTGCTCAAAACCACACATAGCGGTTTTCTGTTCTATCACGCATCTATTACAGACCGGGCCGATGGGAAGCGCTCAACGTGGCATACGCAACAATTCACGCGAGCAAAGCGTAAAGCTCTTGGCGAGCCTGCCGCAGAGAGAAAAGTGTTTCATTCACTCCGCCATGCGTTTGTGCAACAGCTCGACCGTGCTCAAGTGCCAGAGGATCGCATTGCCCTGCTCGTCGGCCATGAGCGAGGTAACACGGAGAGCTTCAAAACATATTCGAAAAACGCAGCAGCCCCAGCCGAACTATCACGCTACGTGGAGTTTGTGAACCATCAAATAGCCCTTTAAATTTAATGGATGTTTGAATCGTTCATCTGAGCCAGCTCATCGCTACAGCTCCCCGCAATCCGTTGCAATGACCCCCTCATCTGTTAAGATGCAGGGGCGTTTTCGCATGTCTTAATGATCAGCAATAGGTAAAAAATGTCCACACTTAAACCCGCCATCTTCTCTTTCTTTTCCGGCTCAGGCTTTTTAGACCTTGGCTTTGAAAACTCAGGCTACGAAGTGGTTTTTGTGAATGAATTTCACCCGCCGTTTATGGATGCTTACAAGCACTCGCGTGCGGTAATGAACAAGCCTATCCCTCGTTTTGGCTATGCCGAAAAGAGCATAGAGGAAGTTGATCACAAGCAGTTGAAAGACGCTATTAAAACACTCAAGAAAGAAAAAAGACTGATTGGCTTCATTGGTGGCCCACCTTGCCCCGACTTCTCCGTTGCGGGCAAAAACAAAGGGCGCGATGGGGAGAATGGTAAGCTGTCCCAAAGCTACATTGATATAATTGTAGAGATGAAACCTGACTTCTTCTTGTTCGAGAACGTGAAGGGGTTATATCGCACACTCAAGCATCGCGAGTTTTTTGAGCATCTCAAAGAGCAGTTGATGGATGTGGGTTACACTCTTCATGAAAGGTTGATTAATTCGATTGAATACGGTGCTCCGCAAGACCGAGAGCGCATTATTCTATTGGGTTTCCAAAGTAAGAGACTAGCCAAGTCATTTAATTGGAGTGGCAGATTATACCCGGATCGTAATGCCTTTAGTTACAGTTGGCCAACAACAAATGAATTTTCCGAGGACTCTACACTTGCAATGCCAGAGTCACTCCCACAAGAATTAACTGTTGATTACTGGTTTAAGAAAAATAATGTTTCTGAACATGTGAACGCGAAGCATGTATTTACGGCCAGAGCTGGATTAGTACGCTTCAAGGCTGTTGCAGAAGGTGACGATAGTAAAAAATCTTACAAGCGCCTCCACCGCTGGAGATATTCGCCGACTGCTGCTTATGGTAATAACGAGGTTCATTTACATCCATATAAGCCACGCAGAATAACAGTTGCAGAAGCGCTTGCCATTCAGTCTTTGCCGAAAGAGTTTGAATTGCCATCTTATATGACTCTTTCAAATATGTTCAAAACTGTTGGTAATGGTGTTCCTTACCTTGCAGCCTTCGGAATAGCAAAATCTATATTAGAGCATTTAGGGATAAAAGATGAATTTGACAGCAATGAATCTTGTGAATGCGATAGCCAACCTGCCCAAAAACAGGCAGTTTGATTATGTGAATGAAAGTAATGCTGGGAAGATTGTCGTCGACTCGATTAAGTCACCACAAGGCCCGATACGCTTTAAGCGTTTTAATCCGACCAAAGGCGAGACGCTTAAAGATGCAAAAATAGACAGCATCTCTAGCCAGATGCTTTGGCGTTTGGCTAATGCAATTCAAGAGGATGCACCTATCAATTTAGATAGAGTGCTTGGTGCAAGCTATAACTCCCGTTCCGTTATTGAGAGTTTACTTGCACACACACCGCAATTTTATTGGTGTAAACTCGACCGTTTAGAAGTTATTAACACTAAACAGACGGTAAAGAAAGGCCACAAGCATCTTGTGTACTTACCCAATTCGCCACACGAAAACGGTAAGCTCTCTGAATACAAAGCTAATATTGTAATATCAGAGATGAAAACAGAGGTTGTATATCAAAGCGTTGATCTGGAAACGATCCGCCCAGTTGAGGGCATGTCGATTGAAGAATCAAGAAGACATGCACAAATCCAGATTGCATTAGTAAAAATCGGCCACCACTTAGGCTACAGAACATGGGTGGCAGCTAATGATCGCGGACTTAAATATAACGGAAAAGTCATTGCTCAAATGGATGGGGTAATTGATAGCCTCTCAAATGAAAAGGTATTAAGCTCGTACAGCGAGGCCATTGACGGTGCAAAACTAATAGATTGCATTTGGTTTAGAAATGGAAAATTAATGCCCGCCGTGATGGAAATTGAGCACAGCACTGGGATTAAAAGCGGGTTAACCCGGATGAAGAATTTTTGTGACTATGCCCCACGGCTTCAAGATATCAGATGGACAATCGTAGCCCCCGATGAATATCGTGCTAAAGTCATTCAGTTTGCGAATATGCCGCAATTCCGAGAGCTGGACACAAAATTCTTCCCGTACTCAGCAGTCGAAGAATTGTATTCTCTTTGTGAACGACGCAAACCACAAGGAATTACAGATCAATTCCTTAATGCGTTTATGGAAAACTGCGTAACCCACTGACTAGTGGGCTAAACATCTTTTGTGCCGGGTGCAAACCCGGCGCAGCGAGAACTCATCACCCCGGATAAACAACGCCCAGCCCTTGGTTTTGTTGGCGGTAGCTCGCCAGCATCGCGTTCATGCTGCTAGGCGACAGCCCACACAAACGCCCAGCATGGTAGCCACCCTCAGCAGCGTTAGCAGAGCGATGCACCACAGCACGCACGCGCCCGGTTCGGTGGCAGTGATCTAATACGGCAGACGTAAGGCGCAGCGGCTTACCTGTCACCGCACAGCGGCGGTATTGATAATTCCACAAGAAGAAACGGACAGCGGCCACATCAGCACGACGCAGCTCCAGACGCCCGGAACCATTCAACAGGAAGCGATACACATCTTCGAATGCAGCAGTGTTTGTAATCCGTTCCGCCAACGGCATGTTGCCGAGGTGTTCCAGATAGCCCCGCATAGCTTTTCTTAGTAGCTGGTCTGTCCGTGTAACCATGATTCAAAGTCTCCATTGTCAGATGCAGCCCGCTTGCAGGCTTCGTATTCTTCGCGCTGCCGTTGCCGTACCAGAACATAAAGCTCATCAGCCATCGCATTAACGCGTTCGTCACTGATACCGTTGCGGCGCATTAACCCCAGCAGCTTACGAAATTCAGCTTCCAGCTCAGGCTCTCCGGTATCCATTACCCACACTTTCAGGTCAGCGAGTGCGCCAGCCATTGGCGGCGGATCGATGTACCGCCACCTTAATTTAATCGTGGTCATCATCTTCTTTATTCTCTCTGTAAGCCGAGCGCATTGCCCGATACTGTTCAATGGTCAAGCCTTCGCTGGCCGCCGTAAGCCGTTCCCGCTCCTTGCCAACCTGCCGCAAGGCGCTGTCTCTCCAGCAAAGCAGAAAGAAGACGGTCAGTACCTGCTTACTCAAGCCAGCCAGCAGATCGCCAAGTCCTTGCTCCAGCAGGCAGGTCCGCCATGCGGCGGCGTGCTCCGTCATAGTGCCGACTATCGGGACTGGTGCGCCAAGCATCGTCGCGAGCTGGCTCATTACGCTGTTAGCGTCTCCCGGATGCAACCGGGGGACAGTCATCCGGCCAGCCTGCGCCAACAGTTCGGCGTACCGCTGGCGACGTGGGTCATCATCTGGCAGCACTCGGATTGCTCTACCCTGCTTTTTAGTCCCCATAAACTACGTCTCCAAAGTTTAAGCAGCATTTAACAAATCGACTGGGGTCGAGGGATGGTATCTGGCTTTTGCTTTCAGGTAAGCAGCACGCGCCGCCGCTTCGCTAGTGAATAAGCCAAGGTGATGGCGTACACCATTAACGCGAATGTAAGCCTCCCATTTGCTACAGCCCTTATTCCAGCTACAACCCTTTGCCCTGCGTCGGTTCTGGTCGTTTTCCCGCTGCGTAACCAAGCGCAGATTGCATAGGCGGTTGTCGTCACGGATACCGTTGATGTGGTCAACTTGCAGACCATCAGGAATAGCGCCATGCGCAAAAATCCACGCCACGCGGTGGGCTTTTAGCTGGTACTGCTTGCCATCCAGTCGCAGGGCAACTTGACGATAGCCATCAGCTCGACGGGTGGAGTCAGCACAGGAGCCAGCCTTAACCCGGCGTCGGTTAGCTTTATGGTGCAGGCGACCTGTCACCGGGTCGTACAGGAAAAGGGATCGCAACAGCTCAGGGGCGTAAGTATCATTAACCATGACCCAGCCCCTCCAGTTACGCAGATTGTCGGAAATTGATAACGCAATCAGGACGACGCAGCCCAACGTTGAACAGGCGATATGAGTCCATCACCACCGTCATTTCGCGTTCATCATCCCACTGGCGATTGATGACGCTCTGTGCTTCGACCGTCAACAGTACCGAGGAGGGTTTAAACAGCGTCGCCCTCGTCAGCGCTTCCTCTGCGGTAACGTCATAATCAGCGCCCAGCTCATGCCCGGTAATGGCTTCCTGCGGGTAACTGTTCAGCTCAATGACTCGCACCCCGGCCACGTAACCGATGCGCCGCCACGCGTAATCGTTGCCACTATCCCGGCTATAACGGACGTTCATCAGCTTCTTGTGTTCCATCAGGATGCTGAACCAAGCCGGGTCGATGAGAAGACACAACTCCACCACCGGAATATCTTTCTCAGTCAGGAACCGATCAACAGCAGCTTTGATAGCGTGAACCAGCTCTTTTGCGGCGTCCTCTTCGCTCCCCGCTGTCAGGTCGAGCGAGACAACATTGCCCGTAAGCGGGTTAAACGTTGGTTGCAGTGTCGGCGGCGGTACAAAGTCAGTCGCTTTGATTAACTGGATGGTGTGCGCTTCGTCGTAAAACTTCGCATGGGCTGTCCCCATGTTGCGGCTCAGCTCGGCGCGAAAGGTGGGTGCAGTCCAGTCATCTTGATAATCAATCGGGATGCGGATATAGCTCAGAGTATCCACAGAGATGATCAGCTTGTCCGACTTAACGGCGGTAGGCTCCAGCGATTGCCCTGCGGTTCTGCCCTTCACCTCAAGATCACCACTCAGGCGATCAATGCGGTATTGGTTGCTGCCTTTCAGCGGCCTGTATGTAGACAGCCCCTCGGCCAGAAATACGGATTTGGACTCTAAACGGGTCTGGACATCCCGGTCATAAGCCTCGATGTGAATATCATTGTCGGATTCCACCCCGCCATAATGTGGGCGAAACAGATCGGGACTGTACGAAGTATCAGCCATAAACAAAACTCCTACGTAGGTTGATGAAGCCCGCGCCATCGTCATGGTGCAGGCGTGCGTAATCCTCCCGCCGTGGCAGGATTCAGAGAGATGGAAAATCAGGGTTAAAGCAGATTGATAGAAAAGTCTCCGAGTACCCGAAACTGGCTTTGCTAGGCCAGAATTGGCGCGGCTCTCAGCGATTAGTGGACAGTAAGTAGTTAATTCGCAGGGTCAGGTGTCCAGTCGGACTTGCAGCCCACAATGCACCGTCAGGCGCTGGCATCGGAATCAGGCAGCCCAGCGTTGCGCGGAATTCCGCTCAGTAAACCAAGCGACCATCGTCTGGCGCTTCTCTTCGCCAAGCATCCCGGCGCGGTACGCATCGTATTCAGCAACACCCCAGCCAAAAGTAACGAGGCATTCAGCGACACGCGTCAGATGGTCGGGGCTGGTGCTGGGGTATTTATCAAGCAGAATGGAAAGAATGCTATCGACCGAGTGAGATTGTTTCTCTACCTCGGTCAGGACTCGGATTCTATTCTCATCGTACATATGGAATTCTCCAGTTAGCGCCCGGCACGCTTCCCGGCGCTGCGTTGAGCAACCAGCGCATGATACTGCTGGTCGTATTCTCGCGTGCCAGCACCCCGGCCAGTCTGTGCAGCCCATTGATTCAGCGCATCGTACGCCGCGATGAATTCAGCGTGTGACATTCCGACAGGTTGCGCGGCGGGCTGACCATATGTGTTCCCCTGCGACGGGACATAACCAGTCGCAGTGCCTGCGGCCATCCTCTCTTGCAGGTACTGAACAGCCCGCTGCATCTGCGCAGGGTCGCCAGACATAACCATACGTTCAAGGGTGGATTGCGTCCCGGCGTCAAGCGTGCCCGCGTACTGCAACATAGCGTCAACTGTTCCGTGCCCGAGCTGGCTTTCTATAGACTGGTGAAACTGCCCCATCAATCCTTGCAGCTCGGCGGTGTACTCAATAGCTGTTCCATCCATCAGGGGAATAGTATCGCCCACCTGCGCCCCGGCGCTGTCCGCGTTCTGGTCTTGCTGATTAGCAATATTGCTATTATTCCATTGGCCGCCATCATTACCGTTAACGGGTTGGGTACGGAGGAAATCAGCATCAGCAGGCGCAGAGCTAAAGCGGGATGCCCCATTGTCAGCTCCAACAGGTGCAGCCATGTATGGCGATTGCTGCGATGCAGCATCAGCGCCAGCAGCGAGATAAGGGTTTTGATTGTCAGCCATAATTATGCAACCTCTTGTGATGTAACTCGGCGGTGCGCCAGTTCAAGTAAAAGCATGTGCGCATGTACGCATCGGGCAGGAATCATCTTCTGTCCGTGGTACGCTTTGCCGAGATCTTGTCTGTCGATCTGGTACACACGAGCCAAGTCGATTTGACGAAGATTCAAGGCGTCAGCAATGAATTTCAGTTGTTGCCCGCAATCAGCCGCGCGGCGTGGCTCCATTAAAATGATGGTGCTCATGAAATAATCCTCAGTTAAATAAGCCCGTGACGGCGTAGCCAACGGCGCTCGCCAGCGGAGCCACGCGGACGCTGGCGGCGTCCACGGGCGGTGACTGGCTGTTCGGGTGCGGCCTCACTTCGGAGATTCTGCGTCAGGATGTCCCACCCCTGCGGCTTAACAGGGGCGTAGCCTTCCCGCATCTCGTCAAGGTTGACGTATTGAGTCGGGTCAATTGCAGGGTGAATGATGTCGTTATCTTCCATCACTCGGCTCCCCATTTCGCATTAACATTTTCCAGAATGTCACCATACGGCCAGCGGCTCTTTAAGCAGCGGTTAACGAAAGCGATCACCTCTGGCGGAACGTCCAGCTTTTGGGCGATGTCAGCGACAGGCCAGCCAAAGCGCTCTAACTTGTGGATTTCATCCAAATCAGAAGGCACCAGCTTGCGCATGGCTTTCGCTTTCTCCGGCTTCACTTTAACGGCTTTCGGCGCAGGGTGAGTGTGGGCGTTCTGGAATCTGGAATGAGCGATAGCCAGCACGGTTTCAGGGCGAATCAGCGTATCGCGGGCAATCATAAATTCCGTATCACGGTGCAGCTTGCCGGGCTTATAGCGGCTGCGGATGGCGTTGTATTCAGCCAGAGTAATATCAGCATCGTCTTTCCACTGTTCGGCCAAGTCATCGACATAGACGCCACGGATTACACGGTCGATGTCGCTCGGGCTGAAACCAGTGCGAGAAGAGATTTCATCGTTGTTCAGGTGGTCAACAATACTCAGTTTATTGATAAGCTGAATATCGCGCAGGGTCAGGGTTGCGTTACTGGTGGTTGTCATACTGGAACTCTCCATCAAAGTTAATCGAATCTTCTACAAGGTCTTTAATCAAAGCGAGGCTGGATGCGGTATGGATACCACCGCCGCGCCGGGCGTTGTCGTACATGGCTTTGGCCTGCTTCTGGTACTTCTCAGGCAGCGAGTTAAACCACGCTCTAAACTGGTGCGGCGTCATTCGTTGTCATCCTCCGGGAACACGTTATTGAAAGATGCGTCCGGCGCATCGGCGGCATTTTGCTTGAGGAAGTTCACGCAGGATGACAGCTCGGCAGCAGCCATGCGGGATTCTCCAGCGGAGTCCTCTTTCAGGCGGCGGGTCAGCGCCTCCAGCAACAGGCACCGCATATCCCATGTCCCAGCTTCAAACTCGGTTTTGGTCATTAATGGTTATCTCCAACTGGTAACAGGCCAAGCGCCCGGATGTGCTGTATCACTTCTTGATGCACGGGCTTCGGCAGAAATAAACGGCGGGCAATGGCGGCGTAAACTTCATCAGGTGTCTTGCGCACTGGATGCACTCGACCATTAAAAACCCGCTCAGACAGGCGGACAGCTTTCCAGCAACGTGAGCCATCCGGCCTTTTCATGCGGTTCAGCACAGCGGCCAGACACTCCCACGGTTCGCAATCATTCAAAAGGCAATATCGCTCCAGCGGCGTGGACACCTCGCGAAGGATGGCCTCCCGGTTAAGGGTCTTGCGATGACGTTCGGCCAACCCATCAAATGAATACCCGTTCAGGGCGTAAGCGAGCTGCGCATTAATCAGGGCGTCAGAACGCCCCGCGCGTTGCCGCACGGTTTCATCAGGCATGTGGATTCTCCAGAGAGGAAATTAAACAGGCGAGCCAGTTAGCTCAGAGGAAGCGGGAGATGTAACCCCAGTTAGCATTGTGGGGCTGGTACAACGCCGCCAAATCATCAGGCGCATCCCCCAGCGCCAACGATGACCAGAGTATGAAAGCACGGGCAGGTTGACCATCGCGCCCGGCACGGCCAACCATTTGCACCAAATCGGGCAGGTCTTCCGGAACATAAGTGACAATTACGTTACGCACGTCAGAAATATCGGCTCCGAGGCCAAAGGCTTTGGTCGCCACCAGAACAGCGCCGGGCGTGCTGGAGAACCACTCTGCGTTGGCGTGCCGCTGATCGCGGCTCAGTCGCTCAACGTCAGAATGATAAGGCCGGGCACGGTCTCCCAGTTCGTTGAGATACGCATACAGCATCTTTATGCTGTCCACCATCACCAATGTCTTTTCATTCTCCGGCAGCGCATTGACCAGACCAACGGCAGCCCGGCGCGGAGTTACGCATTGCTGAGCAGGAATAAGCTGGATGTTTTCACGGGCAGCACTGGCGCGGTAGGTGAGGAACTCGCCACGACAGCCAAGCTCTTTCATCAAGCCAGACTCATCACCTTTTCGCAGGGTCGCAGTAAACGCGCACCGCTGAGCATCCGGGAAGGCATTTTGCAGGGTGTGCTTCATTGCAGGGAAAGCGTCCCGGAACTCCCATTCATCAACGGTGTGCACCTCGTCAATGATAAATCTGTCCGCACCAGCGGCCATCAGCGCGGCAAGCACCTGACTACCCGGCACCAGATGTTCAGGCGAAACGACTGCGACGCGGAAAGCACCAGCAGCCAACCCCGCAAGTTGCTGCGCATTACGCCGCTTCGGTAGTTTATCGCCAAATGCCACAGCGTGAACGCCAGCCTCCCTTAACTGCTGTAGCACCTGCTGCTTGATAGTGTTCGTCGGCACGACAATAACGGTCATACCTTCGCCAGCATCAGACTCAAAATGCAGGGCATAGGTGAATGCAGCCGTCTTTCCGTACCCGGTCGGCAGTACGGCCAACATATCGCGGTCACGGGCAAACACAGCGGCGGCCACGTCGAGTTGACCGGGTCGCCAGTCATGACCATCTGGCGGCGGTAACGGTACGAATGCCGGGCGGTCGCATTGCTCCAGCTCACGGAACCTGTACGGCGCTGTAACCAGAGGCGGGATGGACGGCGGCAGGTCAGCGCCGCCAACGTCACAGTGTTGGTTCTTCGTGTTGAAATTGTCCTTAGTGGATTTCAGCTCACTGCCCCATAGCTGGTGAAACTCCGGGCTATCCCCGAGGGTGTCAAAGTCAGCGTGGCGCATCGCCTCCAGCTTGCTCATGCCACGATTGATGCGGCGGATGGTCTTCTCATCACAAATCAGAAACTCGCGACAGGCTTTAAGAAAGGCGTTTTGCCCCGTGGTCGCTTCCGGGATGGCGTGCTCACGCGGTTTCAATGCGGCATCGTCTACGCGAACACCGGGGAAATCTGGTGGCAGCGGCTCGGCGTACCGGGCAGGCTTTTTGTTTAGCCACATCACCAGCTCAGCGCGGCGGCAGTGGATTGCATCGCCCGGCTGGATAATCTGGCGCAACCCTGCATCAGCGCGGCGGGCGTGTGTCTTGCGTCCGATTCCGTTAGCCTCTTTCCATTCTCGGAACGACATAACAGAATCGTCAGCGTTAAAGTAAAACTCTTGTGACTCCGTATTAAACGCAGCCTGTATGGGTTTACGCTTTACAGGACATTGCTTGTTACGCGATACAACTATCTTATCCGCAACCAGTTGCTGAGCATCCGCAGGCGCAGTGTTCAGCGGTTCGGCGTCAGCGGCCAGCGCAAGCAGGCGGTTCAATCTCGTGGGCATGTTTGAAATCTCCAGTCAAATAATCAAGCAGCTTTCCGCCAGATGTATCGGCGGTGGACACCTCTCTTTTTGGTCACGCCGTGCAGCTTTCGCCATGCGCGGAAGGTCATAACGGAACCATCGGGATTGTAGTAATACACACGCAGACGTTTGTGGAATGCTCCCTGTACCGTCTTGTCCGTGACAGCGCAGCGCACGTAATGCGGGATAACAGTTTCACTCCAGACCAGTTGTTGCGGCGTGGCGCTAATCGTGCTTAACGCTTCGGCGGCAGCAGTTGCCAGCTCCAGTTGCAGGCGTGAATTCATGTGGCGTAAATCAACCATGATGTAAGCTCCAGAAATTAAGGTGAGTTTAGAACGGGGCGCAGGACGGAAGCGCCGGAAGTGTGGCGGTGGCGGTTGAGGCGGCGTCGGTGTTCCGTCCCTCTTTAGTAGTGATCTTCATCCAGTGATTTGGATTTAACTCAGGCGCAACAGGCAATGCAGCGGGATAGCGCGAGGGCGGGCTTGTGGTCTCATCTTCCCACACTAGTAACCCTTATCGGTCGGTAGCCTTCCCAATATAGTAGCTTTCAAGTCAAGAATGCTATCCGGGGCTTGCCTTCCCTTTGTAGTCACTTTCATCCACGCATACCCCGGACAGCCCTTGTGGCGTCTGGTGCGACAGGCAATTTCAGGTAGGTGTATTAGGGATGTGAAATTGGTTCTTGGCGTAGCTCTTTCCTACAATATAGACACTTTTAAATTTATTAATAAATGCAGTCAGTTAAACGGTTATCTTTATTACCTATAACTTTCACAGATCAATAGATTAAAATTGATCGGAATTATCAGCTTTAAATTTCTTGACAGCTATTTGTATAATGGTTTTAAGAAGTTGTATCGGAGTGAGCGACTGGCAGTGAGCGTAGCGAACGGTAAGCCAGTCGGCGAAGAACGAAGAGTATGAGATGACTTGTCATCGAATACGATGAGTGATTGAGCGCTACGAACGAAGATACGCTGTATAACAGTTAGAACAGTTACCTAGCTGAATATGAATAATACATTTAATATTTATCTGGATTAGTATTTTCTATTTATTCTCCCTGTAATAATTCAATCCTTTCTTCTATTTCAATAATCATTACTATCTCAGCAATTAGCTGTTTAAGTAATACCGCTTTAAATTACCATCCCACTACATAACTCCCGACCTGTAGCCAGTACGGCGAGCGGGTAAGCGATGAGTACCGAGCATCGCATAGAGCAAAGCGAAAGAGAAGCACAGCAGCAGGCGGCGACTGATAAATGAGCCGAACAGGTGAGTGCAAGCAGGCGTAAGCACTGCACCGTTGAGAGGTGTGGAGACGGCGGAACGTCTCCGCGTTTAGGCAAAGCGGCATCACTGAGGCGCAGCACTTGCCATCTAGGAGATGACACCAGATAAGAACCTTCATAGATAATTTATTCAAGAATTATAAGTGGTACTTAATAAAGTTGATCTGGATAAGTAAACCTAATAATGATGAGTCTGTATAAATCTTAGTCAACCTAACCGCATCTTGAATAAATTAGCGTTGAATCCCTTCCCCGCCCCCAACCGGGAATTGTTCAGTGATAAATCACTTTCACAATCTGATCTCGATGCTCATCGTCTGGCACGGCTAAAGCCCCGCCACCTCTTCACATCGAGAGCCGCAAGTAATACGAAATACGTTATAAATCACAGCGTTACGACATTAGATATAACGTAACACTCTGAAATCAATACAAAAGCTGTAGGCCATCCATCTCCCACAGCCTAGTAACGGCCAGTCGTAGCACCTCGTTCGCTTGTAGGTCATCACCCCTCGCCCTTGTTCCAATGACGTTTAACGGTGCTCACGCTAATGCTAAGACGCTTCGCTACCTTCGATTGAGACAGCCCCTCACTCCGCAGCTCCTGCACCTTTTGAGTGGTGTCGGTGGCTTCCTTGCGTCCCAGCTTAACCCCATTGGCTTTCGCCTTCTCCAGCCCGTCCAGCGTCCTCTCACGGATACGGTTTCGCTCGAACTCCGCAAAGGCTCCGAACATGTGCCTGATTAACTTGCCCTCAGGTGAAGTCAGGTCGTGCGCAGGCAGGTCGAGCGACACCACCTTGACGCCACGTTCAAGCAACATGTTGATGGTCTGCTGCACATCGATGTTGTCACGTCCCAGCCTGTCCAGTTTCAGCACGACAAGCTGATCTCCCGTTTCCAGCTTGTGCTCAACCATCGCCCGAAACTTAGGGCGCTGCATAGCCTGAACGCTGCCAGAAATGTCCTCGCTGATTACCCTGCTCTCAGGCACCTTGTACCCGGCACGCTCAATAGCCAGCACCTGATTCTGCGTATCCTGCTCGCGTGTTGAAACGCGGCAGTAGATAAAAGTCCTCATGGTTCACCTCACCCGTCTGGTATCACAAAACGGTAGCATCATTGCATTAGTGGTAGCATTTAGTCAAACCCTAAATTGATGACACCAGATAGTAATCACTCAGGCAGGTAGCAAGAATCGAACGATTGATGACACCATCAAACGCTGGCAGTGTGCCCTCGGCAACACGCGCCTGCAACGGTTGCCTCGGATGAGCAAAATCTTAGGGTTTTCTCAGCGACCCCTGACGCGCGGGCACGCACATGTGCACGGGGGCGCGGGCGAGCTATAGAGTTGAGGGAGGGGCAACCATAAGCGTGCAATTTTTCAAGCCGGGGAGCCAGCTACTGACTAACGGTAGAATGCGGCTTGTAGAAGGTTGTGCGCACATACCCAGTACAACCGCATTGCTTCACGCGCACAAGCCACTGAGAGCCGCTTGGGATGGGATCTCCGAAGTGCCTTTATGCCCCTCTGCTAAGTAATCTGGCAATACCAACCATTAGCCCCGTTGGTGGTAAGACAACAAGCGGAGCCTCTGGCGACTTCATCAAGGTTATGTCAGTTAGTAAGGCTTATCAGGATGACCATGTACCCAAGGGGAGCGAGGCCGAACCGCTGGCAGAGCTTGCATATGGTCTGCAAGTACCGTGACCACCATAACCTGTTTATCCCCTGCGGCGTCTCGCGACGGCGACAGAACGGGGGCATCGGGCTAAAATGCGCTTCACTAAAAGTTTTTGGGATTGTTTAGAGACGGTGGCTACGTCATAGCTTTCAAGTTGAGTCAGTACGTGTTTGACGCTTGGAACTACACGCCGCTATGAGTTAACATCCCAATTACCACTATCAACCACAGCGGCTTTTTCAAGGGACATAACAGAGCATTTCTTACAGGCAAAAGAGACAGATTTTATTGTCTAACTAGCTGTATTGTAAGGAATTTAGTGACTTGGTGCCGAAGGCCGGACTCGAACCGGCACGTATTTCTACGGTTGATTTTGAATCAACTGCGTCTACCGATTTCGCCACTTCGGCACTGAAGGGGATGCGGAAACGTTGTGGATTATACCTGTCGCGCGC
>OKVN01000502.1_pt1 | contig 15092 bp, 15 predicted proteins | sample 1606961 | NCBI WGS metagenome assembly OKVN01 (sample SAMN03281020, study PRJEB24777) | human gut metagenome | isolation source: fecal sample PR170 from 1 month old male Malay infant, vaginal delivered... | place: Singapore | collected 2005-12-29 | reverse complement strand
GGTGTGCGGTGCGTCAGCGGTGTACTTGCCGTCGTCTTCGGCCGGGCGGCGCAGTGCGGTGTGCAGCACGGCGCGGTCTGCGGTGTTGTGGATGTGCACGACGGTGTACATTGCCTTGGTGCGCTCGTCGAGATTGACGGCCTTGGCAAGGTTGGCGAACAGCTGGAGGGTTTCCGGCTTGATCAGGTTCTTGGACAGGTCGAAGTGCAGGTCGCCCGCGTCGAAGCTCAGCTTCTCGACGCGCTCGGCGTCATCGGCGAACCACTGCTTGAGGCTGATGCCTTCGGACTGCAGCTCATCGTAGTGCTTCTGCAGTGCGGCCCACTCCGGGGTCTTGGTGGCGTCAACAGGAGGATTGATGGCCATGGTGTATAGGTCCTTTCATCATCACTATGAAGCGGATGCGATTGCGGCTTCTCTGCGGATTTCCGCGTGTCGCATTCCGTATCTCTTCACCTCACAAGATACTCACAAAAGAAGACAGAACAACACAAAAATATTTCCTGAGTTAACACATTCGCCAAGATTCGCAATATAGCGCGGTTCCGACAACCTTCCGTCTTCGACATGCGCATTTTCGACGATTACTGAAATCGTATGCATGGTTCCGGCGCAAGTCTTCGTAACACTTCCAAACATGTAATAAACGAAACGATCGCATTATGCAGTGAACGACAAGAAAACGGCACTGCAACTACCAGCAAGCAAGCATTCAACGACTTCGTGCTCTGCGGGGTCACAAACAATCTCCCGCACCCGGTAAAGATCTCCTTGCCGCTCTTATGCGAGCGCGACGAACAAGAAGTGAGCGCCGGTCATCAGCAGCAAACTGATAATCGCAGTAATCGACAGCGTAAAACCAGCAAGCTTCGCATTACCAAGCACCTTGTCGGTAAACAGCGTGGAAAACACTGCAATCGGCGCCAAACAACACATTGCAGCCGCCTCACGAATCTCAGCGCCAAACGGCAGCAGCAGCCAAGCCGCAGTAGCAAACGCAATACCAAACGGCAGTCGCCAGCCAATCACCTTCAACAACTGAAGCACATCCTGCTTGCCAGATGGCAAATCCATAAGCATGCCCACCATCAGCATTGCGCAGAACGAATTCGCGTTCGAAAGCGGCTGCACGAGCGCGGCAATAATGTCAGGAATCTTCACGTTAGCGAGCGTGAGAATAATCATCACCAAGTACGTGTCGAACGGAACCGAACCGAAGAAACCCTTGAACACGTTGCGGGACAACGCCTTGCGGGCAAGACGTTTGGCATCCTTGTCTTTCGGCTTCACATACGGGAGCGTGGGCGCATTGCCCTGATACTGTTCGGTAAGCGGCGTGCCAGGCTTGATGTGCAGCAGCGTTTGCGTCATCACATTCGTACCGGCGGCAACCATTACGCAATTGCCAATGTCGAACATGGCGGCGGGCACGATCGCGCCCGTGCCAAGAAACGCCTGCACCACCGGGAAACAGAAGCAGCCAACGTTGAAGCCGGAACCATTCAACATCATGAACGCACGGTTCTGCACCGGTCGGTGGCGGGACGTCAAGAAAACCACGACCGGCGGAATGAACGCAACAATCAGGCCGAACAGCGAAATCAACAGCATGCTGGAATCATGCGGATTCGTAGCAAACGAATAGACGATCGCGCCTGGCAGCACCAGATTGAAAATAATGGTCTGCATAATGCGGTAATCGCGATCTTCGAACAGGCCGGCACGTTTGAACAAGTATCCGGCGAGAATAATCAGCAGTAGCGCAACAGGCTGAATCAGCGCAGACACGACACTCCCCTAATCCCTAATCATCTCTTTCTCTTCCTACCCGAAGCCATCTTAGGAGCATCCCCTGCCACCAAGCCGCCCATCACCGTCCTGTTTCTTCCACCCACTGGAAGAAACACTCCGCTCACGCGCCCCTCAGCGTCCCAATTCCTCCACCCGCTGGAAGAATTCACCCGCAAATAAGCCTGCCAACGTCCCAAATCCTCCAGTCAGTGGAAGAATCCACCCGCAAACGAGCTCCCCAACGTCCCAAATCCTCCACCTACTGGAAGAATCCACCCGCAAACGAGCTCCCCAACGTCCCAAATCCTCCAGTCAGTGGAAGAATTGGGACGCAAACGGGCAAAATGTTTTCAACATGTTCTCAAAAAGGCTTATTGAGTGGACTACAATGACCAAGAACTGGCGGAATTCCGCCGTTTTCTGAAAGTGCGCGAGATGGGACTTGAACCCACACGTCAAAGACACAGGAACCTAAATCCTGCGCGTCTACCAATTCCGCCACTCGCGCAAGTAGCCATATCGGGGCGAAACGCTCCTGATACGCGAAACCCTAGATGCTTTCACATCTAGGGCGCTGGAGCCACTTGACAGAATCGAACTGTCGACCTGCTCATTACGAGTGAGCCGCTCTACCGACTGAGCTAAAGTGGCAATGCCCGGAAGCACACGCCATCCGCGCACAAGACATAAAGCGTACCAGAAAGTCTCACCCCACGCAAATCCGCGTCGCGCCAAGCATGGCTGAAACCCCCTAAAGCTAGTGGCGCAGGAGTTTGTGGGCCAAATCGCTCACGCCGTAGCGCAGCTTGCTCACCGGAAGCGTGAATTCGCCCGGCAGTTCCTCAACGTAGCCGTTGAAGCCCTGCTTGAACTCGAGCACGCCGCGTCCATCGTCTTCCGGATCGTCGAACACTCCCGAAATGCCATAGAAGTTGTACCGCGTCACTCCGCGTTCCAAGCAACGCGACATCATCTCATGCTGTAAGGCGGTGGGCGCGTAGAACTTGGCGTAACGATCGTCGGATCCGCTGGAGAAATACACCAGCTCGCGTTCATGCCACATGAACAGACCTACGGCGACCGGCACCACCTCGCCATCACGAGCGATGCGCTCGTTCGCATCCTCAATGCGGCGACGTGCGGACTCCACATTCTTCTGAGCCGTATCGAGCTTCTTGCGCACATCATCCGGGTACTTCGTATGCTCAAGCGAACGCTCCAAGCGTTCCACGTCTTTCGAGAACTTCGCCAGCTTTTCCTCCCAGGATTGCAAATAGCGGTCAAGATGCACTTCCGCCACCATGAACTCGGCCTTGTCTCCAAACGCATCATATACGCGTTCGAAGTAATCAAGGCTACGGTTGGCGAAATGCTGGCGTTCGCTACTCAGCTCGCAAATATCGTGGAACACGTTCAGCTCACTGCGATTCAGGCGTCGAACCTCCACGCCGCTGTTCCGCGCGATCTTGACGTTACGACGCGTGTTCTTCGCATACGAAGCGAGCAGCTCGCCGGCGTTCGAGAACTCTCTCAAGTCCTTGACGTAATTCCAACGGTTCATCAGGGCATCGTATCCACGGGTAAAGCCAGCATGCTTCCAACCCAGCCGCTCGTACTCCCGCACCATCTCATCATTGGGTTCGGCCATGGCCTTGCCTTGCGAATCACGAACGCAATACACCTGGTTGGGCCAGCACGTCAGGCTGATGGCGTGAACCCGTTCGGCAGCCTCGCGCAAACCTTCGGTCAACGCGGTCATCTGCTCTCTGTTATTCCCATTGCACAACGGGCCAAGCCATAACGAGCCCTCCACGCCGAAACGCCCTTGCGAAAAAGCCACCAACGCGCCAGCCACCGGAGCATCGTGCGAATCCACCAATCCAACGTATTGCGTTTGCATGCCGTCGGACTGAGCCAATGCCGCCATTTCGGAAGTCTGCTGGAATCCGCCGTATCTGCTCGCGGCGGAAAGCTCATCAAACTCACTACCGCTCAGCTCGCGCACATTCCATTCAGACGATTCTTGCTCTTGTTCCTCACTCGCATTCACTTCGCGCATCACGATCCGTAACTACCTTTCACTATCCCAACTGGCTAAAATCCCTTTTCACCAAAAGCGATAACCTAGTCCGGCCTACAGTCGCCGTCAACAGCGTTCACATAACCCTCGCGCACCTATAAGCCCCCACCCAGAATCCTCCAAGCGGAAGGTGAGCTAATAGCTAGTGGCGCAGGAGTTTGCGGAGGGCGGTCTTGAGTTTGAAGGTCAGCGGGCGTACGGGAAGCACGAATGAGCCCATGAGTTCCTCGACGTACCCGTTGAAGCCTTGCTTGAATTCGAGTACGCCACGACCCTCATCTTCCGGATCGTCGAACACTCCGTTGATGCCGTAGAAGTTGTAGCGGGTCACACCGCGTTCCACACACAAATGCAGCATGGCATCATGCTGAATGAGCGCGGAAGCGTAGAACGGCTTGTACTTTTCCACACTGCCTGAGAACAGATACACCGTTTCACGAGCGTGTTCCACGAATAGGGATGCTGCCGCCGGAAGCACGTCACCGTCTTTGGCGTACTCGGCCGCCTCGGTCAAACGTTTTTCCGCCGCCGCCAAGTTTCGGGACTCCTCCCCTAGCTGGCGTTCCGTTTTGGTGGTCGGATGCTCGTCGTACTTGGCCTGCAGCACATCGACCTTCTTCCGCAAGGCGTCACACTTGGATTCCATGTCGGCAATGTATTCGCCGATGTGAATCTGCGCCACCATGAAGTGCGCCTTACTGCCGTAAGCTTGCTTGAACTTGCGGAAGTAGGCTTCACCACGATATTCGAAATTACGGCGTTCGGCGGTGGCCTGCTCGATGTCGGCAAACACCTGCAGCTCGTCTTCGCCTAGCTCGCGCACATGCACGCCCATGGATGCGGCACGTTTCACGCTCCACTGCGTGCGCTTGTCATACGACTTGAGCAGTGACTTTTCGTCGGTAATGCCAGTCAGGTCTTTCAGGTAACGCCAGCGCGGCACCGCAGTGTAGCCGATGGTGAAGCCGTCATGCATGAAGCCGAGGTTTTTCAACGTTTCCACGGCATCATCAGCAGGAGCACCACCTTGGTCAGCTGGCAGTTCGCCGCCACGCGAGTCATGCAGGCAGTATGGCATTTCCGGCACGATTTCCATCTGTGCGGAACCTTTCGCCTTCGCGTGCTGCTTGAGTTGGGTCATGAAATATTCGGTCAATTCGCGATCGCGATAGTCACACAAGGGGCCGTCGTGCACCACACTGAAGGTGGAAAGGCGGCTGCGATGCGTTTCGAACAGCGCTCCCGCAACGATTGTGCCGTTTTCTTGAACGCCAAGGTATTCCACTTCGATCCCTTGGCCGGCACGCAGACGGCCTGCGGCAGAGGTCTGTTGAAAGTTGCCGTCCGCGTGATGTGCGGAAAAATCGTCAAACGCCTCCGGACTCAACGTAACCAGAGAAAATGCTCGCATGTAATCCTACCCCTTCATGCTGGTTGATTACGAGATTGATTGCCGTACGCAACCAGCATGATGGTAGCACGAGTCAAAGGACGGTGATTTCGGTAGGGATTACCGGGTCGCCCTTCATGAGGCTTTGCGCGCCGATCGGCAGTTCGGCCAGCGCCTGGGCGCGGTAATTATGCGCGTTGACGATGGCTTCGTGTCCCTGATAATCGGAGTTGATTTCGCCGTTGCTCACGTAGCCGACCAGCAGATCCTTCCAGCCTTCTTCCGGCTGATAGGCGGCCAGCTGCTCTTCGGAGCCGGAAATCACATGTTCGCAGTCGGCCAGCGCATACTCGTACGAACGGAAGGCGAGCTTGCGGCCCGGAACCGTGGCCTTGTCTTTCGACTTCTTGGCCACCGGCTGCATGTCACCAGCGGAATTCTCGCGTTCAGTCAGCTTGTACACCATCGCACAGGTCGGAGCGCCCGATCCGGTGACGAGCATGGTGCCCACGCCATACGAATCGACCGGCGCGGTCTGCAGCGAAGCGAGCGCATACTCGTCCAAATCGTTGGTAACGGTGATCTTCGTGTTGGTAGCGCCCAACGCATCCAGCTGGTTGCGCACGCGCTGCGCCAACGACGCCAGATCGCCGGAATCGATGCGCACGCCGCCCAATTCGGGTCCGGCCACTTCAACAGCTGTCTTCACGGCCTCTTCAATGTTGTACGTGTCAACCAACAGTGTGGTGTTCTTGCCGAGCGCGGCAATCTGCGATTCAAACGCGCTGCGCTCATCATCATGCACCAGCGTGAAGCAGTGCGCGGCCGTGCCGATGGCATTCAAGCCATACATTTGCGCGGCCAGCAGATTGGCCGTGCCCTTGAATCCGCCCACTACCGCAGCACGGGCAGCGGCAACGGCGGCCCACTCGTTCGTACGGCGTCCGCCCATATCCATGCACGGGCGATCCTTCGCGGCGCTGACCATGCGGGACGCGGCCGACGCAACCGCGGAATCGTAATTCAGAATGCTCAGCAACAGCGTTTCCAGCAGCGTGCACTCGCCGAACGTGCCTTCGACTTGCAGAATCGGCGAATTCGGGAAGAACATCTCACCTTCGCGATAGCCCTTGATCGAACCGGAAAAATGGAAATTCTCAAGCCATTTGATAGTTTCGGGGCCCACTACTTTGCGATCTGCAAGGAATTTCAGATCATTATCGTCAAGATGGAAATTTTCAAGCGCGTCAAGAATACGACCTTGGCCGGCGGCCACCCCATAGTGGCGGCCAAGCGGCAGATGACGGGTGAAAATCTCGAATACGCACTTGCGATTGGCGGTGCCGTCCCTCAGGCACGCGTCAAGCATGGTGTATTCGTACATGTCGGTCATGAGTGCAGGTGAATAATCCAGCATTTCCAAAGCCTTTCTGACTTTTGGTGAAACTGACCATAAGTGTAGGCCTCGCCGTGGCCAAGCACAGGTTTTCGTTCCATCATACGTGCTTGCATGCCTGTATTACGTGAGACAAACGTGAGATGCGCGCAAATTCGGGCACGACGCAAATTGGGATAGGCAAATTGAGGTGCAGCAAGAGGCGAGTTCAAGACGGAAAGACGGGTTTTCGGCTGGTGATACTGTTTTTTCGGAAAATACAAACGATTGTTGATCGTGTGATCAATCGAAAGCAGAGAAGTCAGCGATGGTAGCGATTAAAGACTTGTTGGGCGAAACGATGATTCGTACGGACGGACGCAAGGTGGATGAGCTGCGTCCGGTGCGCATCACCCGTCATTTCACGGATGTTCCGGAAGGATCCGTGCTTGTGGAATGCGGCAATACGCGAGTGATGTGCACGGCCACGTTCACCGCAGGCGTGCCACGTTGGCGCAAGGACTCCGGCTTGGGCTGGGTCACCGCGGAATATGCGATGCTGCCGCGAGCCACTGCAGACCGCACCGATCGTGAATCCGTGCGCGGCAAGATCGGCGGACGCACGCATGAGATCAGCCGACTGATCGGTCGCTGCCTGCGCGGTGTGGTCGATATGAAGGCACTCGGCGAAAACCAGGTGCAGATCGACTGCGACGTGCTGCAGGCCGACGGCGGCACCCGAACAGCGTCGATCACCGGCGCATATGTGGCGCTCGTGGACGCCATGCACTGGGCCGAGAAGCACAAGCACATCAGGTCCGCCGAGCGCGTGATCAAAGACAGCGTTTCCGCCGTGTCCGTAGGCGTGATCGATGGCACACCGATGCTTGACCTGCCGTACATCGAAGACAGCAAGGCCATGACCGACATGAACGTGGCCATGACCGGTTCCGGCGAATTCATTGAAATTCAGGGCACTGCCGAACACCGCCCGTTCAACCGCGCCGAGTTGAACGCGCTGCTTGACCTGGCGGAAAAGGGCAACAAGGAACTGCAGGCCGCACAGCAGTCCGCGCTCGCACAGGACTGAAGGCTGCAAGTCGGACGTAAGCCGACCGCAGGCTGGCCTCGCAAACCAATCGTAGGTTAGGCAAGTCAGGGCACGTCAAACGCACGTCAGGCAAGCCGACATCAACGAAGCAACGAACAGCAACGAAAGGAATCGGAACGTGAGAATCATCGTCGCAACGCATAACGAGGGCAAACTCGTTGAAATCAACCGCATTCTGGAAGATTGCCTGGGTGCGGACGCAGATCAGGTGGAGCTGGTGTCGGCCGGTTCGCTGAATCTGCCGGATCCGGTGGAAGATGGCGTGACCTTCCAAGAGAACGCGCTGCTCAAGGCCCGTGATGTGGCCGCACGTACGGGCTGCCCGGCAATCGCCGACGATTCCGGTCTGATTGTGGACGTGATGGGCAATGCCCCCGGCATTCTTTCCGCACGTTGGGCGGGCAAGCATGGCGATGACAAAGCCAACAACGCGCTGCTGCTCGCGCAGATCGCCGACATTCCGGATGCCAAGCGTACCGCGCGTTTCCGTTGAGCGGCCGCGCTGGTGGTGCAGCACACCGAAGCAGGCGCAGGCGCCGACGGCCGTTATGCGATCGCTCAGGAAATCGTGGAAACCGGCGAAATGCCGGGCGTGCTGCTGCATGAGCCTCATGGCGAGCATGGCTTCGGCTACGACCCGCTGTTCGTGCCCGACGATCAGCCGGCGCGTGCCGTCGAAGCCGGCGAGAAGCTCACGTCCGCGCAGATGGAACCGGCCGAAAAGAACGCCATCTCCCATCGCGGCAAGGCGTTGCGCGCCCTGCTGCCATCCGTGGCCACTCTGCTGAAGTAGGGCTGAAACGAGTCGCAGCAGTCTCTATTAGACGTTCTGCTAGGTGTTCTAAAGGTGCGGAACTGTAGTTTGCGGTTCCACACCTTTTATTTTCCGCTTTTTCGCCAACTGGGCGTCACCGCCCTTCGCCAACCAGTCTTCACTGATCTTCGTCAGTCCACCGAACTTCACCGATCGTCGGCGCGAAAATCCTTGCCATCATAATTCGCCCAATCCGGGTATGGCGCCCCCGTTTCGATGCTGTGCTGAATATCGCGATACAAGTGCAGTTTGCGCAACACATGCATGTACGCCTCTTCCAGCGCGGCCCGCTGTTTCAAAATCGCTTGATGCCGCGATTCCAACAATTCCAGCATGTCCGCAATGTGCGCACGCTCGTCTTTTTCGTATGCGAAGAAGCGTTTGAGTTCATCGATGCTCATGCCCGCATGTTTGAAGCAGGCGATCGCCTCGAGCCGCCCGATATGCGAGTCGGTGTACACGCGTCGCCCCGCATCGTCGCGCTCCACGTCGCACAGCAGCCCCTGATCCTCGTAATAGCGCAAGGTTGACGTCTGCACATGGAATCGTTGCGCGACTTCACGAATCGTATATGTTGCCATTCCCCTTCTCATTTCTACGATTTTCTAGGTTTTTCTAGCGATTTTGCGATTCCTTGCGATTGTCAATCATCGGAAAACACACTATCGACGATACTTGCATTCAAGTTTACTTGAAGTGCGACGATAGTATCGTCGACAAACTTACGACATGCGCCAACTCAAGCAACACAGCGCACAGCGGAATACGCAGAGTTTTCAAGGAGGAACCATGCTTGAACCGACCACCGTCTACACGCCGTCACCCGCTCGATACGATTCCATGACCTACAATCATGTGGGCGAGAGCGGCCTGAAACTTCCAGCGGTTTCGCTCGGCTTTTGGCATAATTTCGGCGATATCACGCCGTACGCCACTATGCGTGACATCGTGTTCACCGCATTCGACAACGGCATCACACATTTCGATCTCGCCAACAATTACGGTCCCGAGCCGGGCAGTGCGGAAAAGAACTGCGGCCGTCTGCTGCGCGAATATTTCCATCATCATCGCGACGAACTGATCATCAGCACCAAAGCCGGCTACGAAATGTGGCTCGGCCCCTACGGTGATCTCGGCAGCCGCAAATATCTACTCGCCTCGCTCGACCAAAGCCTCGAACGCCTCGGTCTCGACTATGTCGACATTTTCTACCATCACCACATGGATTCCTCCACGCCGCTCGAAGAAACCATGGGCGCGTTGGCAACCGCCGTGCAAAGCGGCAAGGCACTCTACGTGGGCCTGAGCAATTACGATGGTCCGACGCTGGAAAAGGCCACCGCGATCCTCGATGAGCTGCATGTGCCGTTCATCATCAACCAGAACCGTTACAGCATTTTCGACCGCACCGTGGAACGCAACGGATTGAAGAAAACCGCCAAAAAGCTTGGCAAAGGTCTTATCACGTTCTCGCCGCTCGAACAGGGTCTGCTCACGAACCGCTATCTCAACGGCGTGCCCGCAGACAGCCGCATCGCGCACGACGGTCGATTCCTGCAGGAAAGCGCGTTGACGCCGGAACGCCTGCAGCAGATCCGCGACCTGAACGATCTTGCCGCCGAACGCGGGCAGACGCTTGCCGAAATGGCGCTCGCCTGGCTGCTGCACGACGGTTACGTGACCTCCGTGCTTGTCGGCGCTTCCCGCCCGCAGCAGCTGCTCGACAATATCGGCGCGTTGAAGAACACCACGTTCAGCGATGAGGAATTGCGTCGCATCGACGAAATTTCGTTGCGCTAAACGCGGATATTTCAAAACGGCAAGCTGACAATAAAACGCGACAGCAATAAAAATCTGCCGAGACAATCTCAATCATCGAAAAATAATTTCGATATAGAGACCATCTCGGCAGATTTTTTATATGTAATCACTTTCGGCAATCTTCAGAAATTTCAACGAAATTCCAAGATCACCATACGATGAAAGAGATAAAAAACGATTAGAAATTGGAATTCATCATTTCGTCGTAGATACGCTTGCAATCCGGACATACCGGGAACTGCGAAGGATCACGCTTCGGCACCCACACCTTGCCGCACAACGCCACCACCGGTCGGCCGGTGCGACGGGACTCGGCAATGCGATCGCGCGACACATAATGCGCGAAACGATCCGCATCGCCGTTGCCGCCATCATCCAGCTTCGTCTCCTCTTCGGGGCGTTCCAACACCGCAGTGCCGGTACCCGCGTCGGGATTGGAAAGCGGCGAGACCGGGTCGGCCTCGTCAATGAAGCCGTCGCGATCATCGAATATCGAACATGCCATAATCAACTCCTCAAATACGCCGCAACCGCGGCACCACTGCCTCCATCATAGCCATGAAAACCCACATATTCGCCGACACTTCGCGTAATTTCACGCAATCGCGGTACGCTTGAAGCTATGACAATTGCAGTTTGCCCCGGGTCGTACGACCCAGTGACCGCCGGACATTTGGACGTCATCGAACGTTGCGCGCGTTTTTTCGATGAAGTGCATGTCGTAGTGGCGGTGAACGCGGCGAAAACACCGATGTTTTCCGAAGAGACCCGCGTTGAGATTATCCGTAAGGCGCTTGAAGAGCGGAATTGCCGCAATATCAAGGTTGCTTCAACAACCGGACTGATTACCGACTATTGCAAGAAGGTCGGTGCGACGGTTATCGTGAAGGGGCTTCGGCAGAATGGCGATTATGAAGCCGAGTTGGGTATGGCGCTGGTCAATCGCAAGCTTGCCGACGTGGAAACGCTGTTTTTGCCGGCGGCGCCCGATTTGGAACATATCTCCAGTTCGATCGTGAAAGATGTGGCACGTCACGGCGGCGACGTGACCGGCATGGTGCCCGATTGCGTGATTCCGCTACTCGGAGAAGCGCTCAATAATGAAAAGAGGGCATGATGGGTGAAGAAACGAATGCGTACGATCCGGGCGGCAGCCAGTTTGACGACGACGTGACCGCCGAACGCCCGACCGATCGGGCGGCCCAATCCGGTCAGAAGGCACAAGCCACGGCACGCGCCGCCGAGCCGGTCAAACCGTTGATTTCCATGTCTGATCTGCCGGATTTACGCAACACGTTCAATCCCAACGCGCCGCTGGACGATTCCAACGATTTGAGCCGCGACGAATTCACCACCGTGTACGACATTATCGACAAACTCGAATCGGCATTGGACGAAGCGAAACCGATACTGTTCTTCCCCGGCAGCGTGCGCGTCGACCGCGACGAATTCACCGAACAGCTCGACCAGTTGAAGAAAATGATGCCGGTGCAGCTGGAACGCGCCTCGGCGTTGATGCGTGAGTCGGAACGACGTTTGGAAAGCGCGCAAACGCAAGCCAACGCCATCGTCGCTTCGGCGCAATCGCGTGCGGCAGACACGATACGTGAGGCCAACGAGCAGGCGCAATTCCTCGCCGGGCAGGAAAACGTGACCGAACTGGCTCGGCAGAAGGCGCGTGCTATTCTCGACCAAGCGCAAGCCAGGGCCGACCATCTCACGCAGGGAGCTGACAAATACTGCACCACGGTGATGGAAACGCTGCAACAGCAGCTCGGCAAGCTTGGCAACGACGTGCAGGCGGGATTGAACGTACTGTATGATCGCCAGCGCGAAGCGAGCACGCATGTGCCGCATCTTGACGCAAACGACTATCCGGAAAGCTGAATGGAAGGCTGAACATGGCACGTATCGAAGATTCCCCGTGGGCGATTTCCGTGGCGCAAGTCGCCTCGCGAGCCGGGCAAAGCAAGGAAATCGACGCAACGTTCCCCGCACCGAGCGGCATCGGCGATGAGATCGTCGGCGTTGAGGAGGGTGCGGATGTGACCGTTGTCGGCTCGTTCGACTCCATTGTCGACGGCCTGATTTTCAACGCCCGCATCAGTGCCCCCGTGCACGCCGAATGCACCCGCTGTCTGAAACCGATCAAGCGCGATTGGACGGTGAACGTCACTTCGTTCTTCCCATATGAAGACAAGTCCGCAAGCGTTGCGTCCGGCAAGGGCGGCAAAAACGGCAAGGGCGGCGTCAAGGAAGAGGAAGTCGACATTATCGCCGGCGAAGACGAGTCGGAGGATTCGTATCCGCTGCTTGAAGGCGGATCCTGGGCCGATATTGAGACGCTTCTGCGCGACACGTTGGTCGAGGAACTGCCGTTGCAGCCGCTATGCAAGCCTGATTGCTTGGGATTGTGCTCTCAGTGCGGCGCCGATCTGAACGAGGATCCCGACCATCATCACGATGTGACCGATATTCGTTTCGCCGCTTTGGAAGGCTTGAAGGCCCGGCTGGAAGGCAACGAGTAAGGTTCATCCGGGTGCTGGCAGGGCTGATTTTGCTCGGTTTTTGCAATTTGTACGGAGCACAAGTTAAGATACTGAACGCTTAAGCTCAATCGTTCGAACGAAACAGAGGAAACACAATGGCACTGCCTAAGTACAAGACCTCGCGCGCGAATACTCATTCTCGCCGCGCAAACTGGAAGGCCAAGGCCGCCCAGACCGTTACCTGCCCGAACTGTGGCGCTCCGGCGCTGCCGCACATGGCCTGCCCGAGCTGCGGCGCCTACCGCGGCCGCGTGTACCGCGAGGCTGTCCGCTCCATCCACACCAAGTGAGTGGCTGCCGAGTAACGGCATGAAGCATTGAAACCCTGCCATCGACGGGTGGCAGGGTTTTGTATATTTCAGGCTGCGCACTTGGCCATATGCATTCGCATGCACCCGACCATCTCACCTCGCATCCGCCAAGTATCGCATCCACCTAGTATCCGCGCATTTCCCTGCATTTCCGCCTCGACATGGGTGGAGAGTAGACTGAACGGGATCGTTGTTTGCATAGCAATCGGCCAGATTCGCTGGCTTGTTGCCACGTACGCAACGTCCCGAACAGCGCGGCGAGCTTCGCCGTCGCATACCCACTACGAAACCGAGGACGATTATGACCCAGAACACCGCCGACGCATCCGCCGTTTCCGAAGGCGAGATGACCGCCAACGCACGGCTTGAAGCGCCCGGCACCACGCTCGAACCGGACCTGCTGGTCGACGCGCTGACGCACCGCTCCTTCTCGCACGAGAATCCGGGCGCAAAAAACTATGAACGTTTGGAATTCCTTGGCGACGCCGTGCTTGAGCTCGTCTCCACGGAAACCCTGTACAAGGCACACCCCGACATGAACGAGGGGCAGCTTGCGAAAATGCGCGCGAAAGCCGTTTCCGAGGAATCCTTGAGCAAAATCGCTCGCGAAAAGCTCAATGCAGGCCCGTACATTCTGCTCGGTCATGGCGAAAGCGATCAGGGCGGCGCTGATAAAAGCTCGATTCTGTGCGATATCGTCGAATCGTTGATCGGTGCGACGTTCATTCAGCATGGCATTGACGAGGCACGTCGCGTTGTGCATCATCTTGTTGACGAAACGCTTGCGGAAGTCGCGACGGAAGGCCCAGCCCTCGATTGGAAAACCTCGCTTACCGTCAAAGCGCATGGCATGGGCTTCGGCGAACCGCGCTACCAGATGTCGGTTTCCGGTCCGGAATATGCGCAAGTGTTCACTGCGAACGTCATGCTGGGCGAAAGCGACGAAATCATCAGCACCGGCACAGGCACCAGCAAACGCAAGGCGCAACTCGCCGCAGCCGAAGAAGGTTGGAAGGCACTGGACAATCGCAAGCCTGAAGCACAAAACGTCCGTAAGCATCGCAAACATCATCACAAGCACAGCGGCAACGAAAGTAACGGCAGCAACGGCGAAAACACCAGTAAGTAGTCGCAGGTAGATAACAAGCAGCTACGAATCCGCCCTCTCATACCGCCGCGGAACGCAATACGCCAGAATATGGCACGAATCCGGCATATTCTCCTGTCAGCCGATAGCATAGACTGATTACTAGCGAAGGATTGCGATTCGCAAGTCGCCACAAGCGATTGCGCCGCTTTCCGATGATGGGGTTCGGCTGATTGCGTGCACCGAAACGCGGCAGCATACCCCTGTAAGAAAGTTCCACGAGCGAATATGAGAGGGAACATGGTGTTACCTACGCCCCTGCAGGCATTCAGCGGCATGCCCAAGGCAGCCGCAACCACTGAAAAGCAGACCATTGTTGACGGCGAGAAGATGACCGGCGCCGAAGCGCTGGTACGTTCGCTGGAAGATCTGGGCGTCAAGGATGTTTTCGGCGTTCCAGGCGGCGCGATTCTGCCGGTATACGATGCAATCAATGATGAAACCAGCTTCCGTTTTGTGCTGATGCGCCACGAACAGGCCGCAGGTCATGCGGCTGAAGGCTATGCCGTATCGACCGGTCAGGTCGGCGTGTGCATCGTCACGTCCGGCCCGGGCGCCACGAACATGATCACCCCGATCGCCGACGCGAACATGGATTCCGTGCCGCTCGTCGTGATCACCGGTCAGGTGGGCGTGAACGCCATCGGCACCGACGCCTTCCAGGAGGCGGACATCGTTGGGGCGACCTATCCGGTCGTCAAGC
>OKVN01000501.1_pt1:5000-15111 | contig 15111 bp, 14 predicted proteins | sample 1606961 | NCBI WGS metagenome assembly OKVN01 (sample SAMN03281020, study PRJEB24777) | human gut metagenome | isolation source: fecal sample PR170 from 1 month old male Malay infant, vaginal delivered... | place: Singapore | collected 2005-12-29 | reverse complement strand
AGCCGACCGCATGGTCGATCGGATGTTCCGGCGTATCCCAGATTTCGACGATCGGAATACCAGCCCGCAGCATCATTTCATTGGCCGCCTTGGTGTGGGTGGTACCCGCAACCACAATCGCATCGGGCCGCCGGGCGAGCATGGCGCGGATGATTCGCTCTTCCTCCTCCAGCCGGTACATGGTGTAACCGATGAGGAGCTGATAATCGGCTGGCCGCATGGCCTCGGCAAGACCCTGCGCGGTATCGGCGAAATTGGAATTGGTCAGGGTCGGCAGAATCGCCGTGATAAAGTTGGTGCGCCGGGAGGAAAGGCTGCCCGCCACCCGGTCCGGCACGTAGCTCAGCTGCTCGATGGCCTTCATCACCCGGTTACGGGTTGATTCGGAAACGAGATCAGGGTCCGCCAGCACCCGCGAGACGGTCATCTTCGACACGCCGGCGAGGCGGGAGACGTCGTGCATGGTGGCTTTGGGCGAAGATGGCGGCACGGTTCGGTCCTGTCTGTTCCGAATCAGTTACTTCGGGGCGATCCTGTTGTAAACCACGTGGTAGAAACGGCCATCGAACATGCGCATCATTTCATCGGTGATGGCGCGGCCTTCGAGGCGCACCGGCGAGGCAAGGGCTTCCTTCACGGCTTCCATCGAGGGATAGTCGACCTCCTGGACCATGGCGATGGGGGGCGAATCAGGGTCCGAATCAACCGCGCGCATGACGCGCACCGCCTGGGCGTTCGGCATGCGCTTCCAGACAGGCAGCAATCGTTCCTCCACCATCTGAAAGAAGGCGTCTTCCTGGCCTTTATGAATCGTTCCCTCGAAAATGGCCGACCGGGTGAACATGGATCCTCCTTGCGCGTTGAGAGCGTGGCATTTTCGCCTTGCCACTTGTAATGATACCGATAACATGCTTGATTGGAAAAACAAGCAGCAAAATTGACAAGCCGTCAGGGAATGCTGCCGAATGGTTTGAATAGGCTGCGGCTTGATGCTTCTGGACGAAATACTGTCGAAGACTCGTAGCGCAGTATCGCGGAATCAACAGGCTGAATGGGAATGTTATCGAGAACAATTGATACACACTGAGACTGGCGGGTGATGCTCGGGAGGCATCGCCGGAATCATGGACAACACGACAAGTGGAGGAGACAAGAATGGGTATTTCAAAATCATTGCGTGTGATGGTCGCGGCCGTCGGCCTTGCCGCTGCAGGGCTGTTTTCGGCAGTCGATGCCAATGCGGTCACGCTGAACGACATCACCTCGCGCGGCACCGTCCGAATCGGCGTGCTCACCGGCGCGCCGCCGATGGGCATGGTCGACGAGAAGGGCAATCCGACGGGTTACGACGTCGATGTCGCCAACCTGATTGCCGGTTATCTCGGCGTGAAGGCAGAACTTGTGCCGCTGACGCCGCCATCGCGCATCCCGGCGCTGCAGACCGGCAAGGTCGATTTCCTCATTGCGACGCTTGCGCCAACGGGCGAGCGTGCCAAAACGGTGATGTTCACCCAGCCCTACAGCGCTTTCAACATGGTGATCGTTTCCGGCAAGGACCAGAAATTCGCGGCCCTCTCTGAACTCGGCGGCAAGCGCGTCGCGGTCAATCGCGGCTCGTCACAGGAAGCGGCCTTGCGCAAAGTCGCCGTTCCAGGGCTCGAACTCGTGGTCTACGAGGATGATTCGACCACGGCCCAGGCGCTGATCGCCGGACAGGTCGATGCCGTCGCGCTGCCATCGACGGTGGCCGACGCCGTGTTGAAGCAGCTGCCCGATGCGGGTCTACAGGTTGGTTTCGCCTTCTTCCGCCAGGGCAACTCCATGGCAACGGCGCTGCAGGATTTCGAGATGCGCCAGTGGCTCAATACGGCGATTTAGCTGATGAAGAACTCCGGCGAGCTCGATGCCATTTCGGTCAAGTGGACCGGCCAGCCCATGCCGCAGCTGCCATCGTTCTGATCTGCCGCTCAAACGGTTCACCGGGCAAAGTCTGCCCGGTGCCATTTTCCAATGGAGACCGGAGATGTCCTACACCTTCCAGTTTGGCGTCATCGCCCAGTACCAGAATGAAATTCTGGCCGGCATATGGATGACGATCAAGCTTTCCGTGGCGTCGATCATCCTTGGTTGTGCCGCCGGTATTGTCCTTGCGTCGATCCGCTCGATGAAAACAGGCATCGGCCGCATTCTCGTCGATGCCTATGTCGAGATCATCCGCAACACGCCGTTTCTCGTGCAGCTCTTCATTGTCTACTTCGGCCTGCCGGGGCTCGGATTGCGCGTCAGCGCGGTGACGGCTGCCCTGATCGGCATGACGATCAATCTCGCCGCCTATTCCACCGAGATCATCCGCGCCGGCATCGAATCCATTCACAAATCGCAGATCGAGGCGGGCGAGGCACTGGGCTTCACGCGGCTGCAGATTTACCGCCATGTCATCATCATGCCGGCCATTGCCAAGGTCTATCCGGCGCTGTGCAGCCAGTTTGTCCTGATGATGCTGGCATCGTCGGTGTGCTCGGCGATCTCGACGAAGGAGCTTGCAGCATCGGCCGCCTTCATCGAATCGCAGAGTTTCCGTTCCTTCGAAGTCTATATCGTCGTTACGCTCATCTATCTGGCGCTGGCGCTCGCCCTGCGCGGTGTGCTGGCCGTTATCGGGCTGTGGTTGTTCGGCCGCCGCGTGGCACGGCGAACCGCGGTCGCTCTTCCGGAGGTGCAGGCATGATTCTCCGTACCTTCGGTTTCAGCGAATTCGGCTTTCTTGTCTCGGCGCTGCTGTGGACAGTTGTCCTGACCATCATCGCGCTCAGCGGCGGCGGTATCGTCGGCTTCGTCATCGCGCTTGCCCGCACCTCCACCCACAAGTGGCTGCGGATCGCGGCCGCAACCTATATCCAGATCATCCAGGGCATCCCGGTGCTGATGATCCTGTTCCTGTCCTATTACGGGCTGAGCCTCGCCGGGCTGCAGCTGCCGCCTCTCGTGGCAGCGGGCGCTTCGATGACGATCTACGCGTCGGGCTATCTCGCCGAGATCTGGCGCGGCTGCATCCAGTCCGTGCCCAAGCCGCAAGGGGAGGCGTCCGAATCGCTCGCCATGACGCGCGTGCAGCAAGATCGCTACGTGATCCTGCCGCAGGCGCTGCGCATCTAGTTGCCGTCAACCGTCGGCTTTGCCGTGCAGGTGGTCAAGAATACGTCGATCACCTCGATCATCGGCTTTGTCGAACTCGCCCGTGCGGGCCAACTCATCAACAATGCGACGTTCCAGCCCTTCCGCGTGTTTCTTGCGGTCGCGGCGCTGTACTTCGTCGTCTGTTATCCGCTGTCCCAGCTGTCGCGTTGGCTGGAAAGGAGACTCCATGCCAGAAGTCATCGTTGAAAATGTCCATAAAAGCTTCGGCTCGGTCGAGGTGCTCAAAGGTGTCTCGCTGACGGTCGAGCGCGGCGAGGTGATCGCGCTGATCGGCCGGTCGGGTTCCGGCAAGAGCACGCTTTTGCGTTGCATCAACGGCCTGGAAAAGATCAATTCCGGCCGCATCGAGATTGCCGGCCACACGGTAAGCAGCGATCCCAGGCAGCTGCGGGAACTGCGCCGGGACGTCGGCATCGTCTTCCAGAGCTACAATCTTTTCCCGCATCTGAGTGTCGGCGACAACATCATGCTGGCGCCGAAGATCGTCAAGAATGTCGCCAGGGCACAGAGCCGCGAAACCGCGGAAAACGTGCTGAAGCTTGTCGGTCTCTCGGAAAAATTCGATGCCTATCCGGATGAGCTGTCCGGCGGCCAGCAGCAGCGCGTCGCCATTGCCCGCTCCCTCGCCATGCAGCCGAAAGTGATGCTGTTCGACGAGGTGACGTCTGCGCTCGATCCGGAGCTGACCGAGGAAGTGCTCAACGTCATGGAACAACTGGCACGGGACGGCATGACGATGATCCTCGTGACCCATGAAATGGCTTTTGCCCGCCGGGTCGCGACCAGAACCATTTTCATGCACCAGGGCAAGATCTGGGAGGAGGGGCCATCGAAACAGCTCTTCAGCGATCCCAAGACGCCGGAGTTGCGCCAGTTCGTCAAAGCCGATGTCAAGTAAATCCATCCATTAGGGAATCCCATGATCATGCCGATCGATATTCTGCAGCTATGCCCGCTGATGCCCGCACTCGAAGCGGATCTTGCCAGGCACTATACCGTGCATCGTTGGTTTGAGACGACGGACCAGCCGGGCTTCCTGAAATCGCATGCGGATCGAATCCGCGGTGTGGTGACGGGCGGGCATATCGGCATTCCGACCGAGCTTGCGGCTCAATTGCCCAAGCTGGAAATCGTTTCGATCAACGGTGTCGGTTACGACAAGATCGACCTGAACGCGGCGCGCCAGCGCGGCTATCGCGTCGCCAATACACCGGATGTTCTGACCGCCGACGTGGCCGACCTTGCGCTTGGGCTGATCATCAATCTGGCGCGGCAGCTTGTTCTGGCCGACAATCATGTTCGTGCAGGCAGCTGGCCAAAGAGCGAACTCGGCCTCGGGCACCGGGTAACGGGCCGGCGCTACGGCATTTTCGGGCTTGGCCGCATCGGCCAGGCCATCGCCAAACGCCTTGTCGCCTTTGACGGGCAGATTTCCTATTCGGGGCGCCGCAAGCTCGATGTTCCCTATACATTTTACCCGACGCTCGCGGAGCTTGCAGCCAATTGCGATGTGCTGATCATTGCGGCGGCCGCTTCGGCCGAGACCAGGCATGCGGTCAATGCCGATGTGCTGAAAGCTCTTGGGCCCAAAGGCAGCCTGATCAATATCGCCCGCGGTTCGCTTGTCGATGAAACCGCTCTCGTTGCAGCCTTGCAGCATGGTACCATTGCGGGAGCCGGGCTCGATGTGTTCGCGGACGAGCCGCGTGTGCCGGAGGCGCTGTTCGGCATGAAGAACGTCGTGCTTTCGCCGCATGTGGCCAGTGCCACCCACGAAACACGCCGGGCCATGGCCGATCTTGTGCTTGCCAATCTGGAAGCGCAATTTGCCGGCAAGCCGCTGCCGGCGGCGGTTGTTTGACAGATATCGCGATAGACAGGGGAAGAGCCGCCATGGCCGATGCATCCATGATTGCTATTATTGGCGCGGGGCTCATGGGCGCTGCGATTGCCACACGGCTCATCGAGACCGGCCATCCGGTCACGGTGTTTGACGTCGATGCGCAGAAGGTGGCGGCACTTGTGGCCAAAGGTGCCGTGGCGGCGCTTTCGGTTGCCGCGGCCACGGCGCAGAGCCGGTTCGTCATTCTGAGCCTCAACCATGCCGATATTGTCCGGGCGGTCGTGTTCGGCGCGGATGGCGTGGCTGCGGCCGCCGGAGCCGACAGGCTGCTGATCGACATGTCGTCGATTGATCCGAAGGAAACCGCTGACATGGCGGCAGTGCTGGCGGAATCAACGGGGATGAAATGGCTGGATTGCCCGTTGTCCGGCGGTGTTCCCGGTGCGCTTGCCGGGCGATTGACCGTGATGGCTGGCGGCGATGCCGCCGATTTCGAGCGCGGCCGAATCGTCATGCAGCATCTCTGCGCCAACTATACGTTGATGGGGCCGAGCGGGGCGGGGCAGACGACGAAGCTGATCAACCAGCTGTTTTGCGCCGTGGCGTTCCAGGCGGTTGCCGAGGCGGTGAAGCTGGCGGAAGCGGGTGGCGTTGATCCGGCGCTGATACCGCAGGCGCTGGCGGGTGGGCGGGCCGACAACCGGATCATGCAGGAATTCATGGCGAAGTTTGCCGCGCGCGACTACACGCCGACCGGGCGCATCGACAACATGCTCAAGGATCTCGATTCGCTGCAGGTCTTTGCGCTGAAGACGAAGACGCCGTTGCCGATGACCGGTCAGGTCGTTGAAATTCACCGGCTGCTGTGTGCAGCCGGTCTAGGGGCGCGCGATTCAGCCGAGATGATGCGGCTTCTCGATGGCTTTTCCGGCTAGAATCACAGTTCCTGCGCTCTCAGCCATGCCACACTGGCCTCGACGATCTGCGTGATCGGATGCGCGACATCCTGCGTGAACACGAGTGGTTCACCCGTTGGCGATTCCAGCGTCGCCAATTGGCTGTCGAGCATCGACAGCGGCATGAAATGCCCGGTGCGCTTGCCCATGTGATCGCGCAAGACGGCCAGGCTGCCGTCGAGAAAGACAAAGGCGAGGGTCCCGCCCGCTTCCCGGCGCAGCCGGTCGCGATACATTTTCTTCAATGCGGAGCAGGACACGACCACGCCTTTTTCGGCCTTGGCGAGTTCCGCGCCGATCTTGTCGAGCCACGGCCAGCGGTCCTCGTCGGTCAGCGGGATACCCACCGACATTTTCTTCACATTGCTTTCCGGATGCAGCACATCGCCTTCAATGAACGGCAGGGACAGTGCCGCCGCGATGCCCTCTCCAACTGAAGATTTGCCGGAGCCGCTCACGCCCATGACGATCAGCCTGATCATAGGGAAGCCGTGATGCCGCCATCGACATGGATGACCTGGCCGTTGACGAAGGACGATGCATCGCTGGCCAGAAACACCGCCGCACCGACCAGTTCCTCGACATTGCCCCATCGTCCCGCCGGGGTGCGCTTTTCCAGCCAGCCGGAGAATTCCGGATTGTCGATCAGCGCCTGATTGAGCGGCGTCTTGAAATAGCCGGGTGCGATGGCGTTGATCTGCAGGCCGTATTTGGCCCAGTCCGTGCACATGCCGCGCGTCAGGTTGCGGACAGCGCCCTTGGTTGCGGTGTACGGCGCGATGGAGGGCCGCGCCAGTTCGCTTTGCACGGAGGCGATATTGATGATTTTTCCGCGTCCACGCTTGATCATGTGCTTTGCCACGCTCTGTCCGGCATAAAAGACACTGGACACATTGGTCTGCAGCAGCAGCTGCCACTTGTCTTCGGGAAAGTCCTCGAGTGGCGTGCGGAACTGTATTCCGGCATTGTTGAACAGAATATCGATCGCGCCAATATTTGTCTCGATCGTGTCGACGCCGGCCTTGACGCTTTCCAGGCTGGTCACGTCGAACGCGGCCGCATGGGCTTTATGGCCCGCCGCCCTGAGTTCGGCAACGGCGGCATCGACCTTTGCCACATCGCGGCCATTGATGATGATTTCCGCGCCGTGTTCAGCCAATCCCTTGGCCAGGGCAAAGCCGATTCCCTGGCTTGATCCCGTAACGAGGGCGCGTTTTCCCTCCAGGCTGAACAATGGATAGGCCATTCTTTGTTTCCTCCGGTTCTGCGGAATTCCGATTGCGGGATGTCATCGCTTCCTTCTCCGCTTGACATAAATGTTATCGATAACATATGCAAGTATTCCGGTGTTATGGCGCTGAAATTGATCCCGGCCGTTGCGGCTGGAGGCTTGAAGCGCAAGGGGAGGAACGTATGAAGGCTGTTGTCATCCACGCGGCAAAGGACTTGCGCATCGAGGAGCGCGATCCCGGCATTCCCGAAGCCGGGCAAGTGGATATTGCCGTTGAGGCCGGCGGCATATGCGGCTCGGACCTGCACTATTACAATCATGGCGGGTTCGGCACGATCCGGCTGCGCGAACCCATGATCCTCGGCCACGAGATTGCCGGAACCATCAGGGCATTGGGGTCGGGGGTCAGTGGTCTTGCCGTCGGTGACCGGGTGGCGGTATCACCCAGCCGTCCCTGCAACCATTGCGATTATTGCCTGCAAGGGCTGCAGAATCATTGTCTCAACATGCGCTTTTACGGCAGCGCCATGCCCATGCCGCATATCCAGGGCGCATTCCGCCAGCGGCTGATTGCCGAAGCCTGGCAATGCCACCGGGTGGCGGATGGCGTTTCGATCAACGAGGCGGCCTTTGCCGAACCCTTTGCGGTGACGCTGCATGCGGTCAAGCGTGCCGGTTCATTGCTTGGCAAGCGTGTCCTTATTACCGGCTGCGGCCCCATCGGGGCGCTGACCATCCTGGCGGCGCGGGCGCATGGCGCCCGGGAGATTGTCGCGACCGATGTCATGGATGCGGTGCTGGTCAAGGCCCGGGAGATCGGGGCGGACCGGACCATCAATGTCGCCGACCATCCGGAACAACTGGCAGCCTATTCCGCCAACAAGGGTTCGTTCGATGTGATGTTCGAGGCATCCGGCAATGAACGGGCCCTGCGCGCCGGGCTCGACGTTCTGCGCCCGCGCGGCATTCTCATGCAGCTCGGCCTTGGTGGGGACATCGCCATTCCGCAGAACCTGATCGTCTCCAAGGAAATCGATCTGCGCGGCTCCTTCCGCTTCCACGAGGAGTTCGGCCTCGCGGTTGATCTGATCGGCCGGAAAATTGTCAATGTGAAGCCGCTGCTCACTGGCATCTTCAGCCTTGACGAGGCGGTGGAGGCCTTTGAGACCGCAGGCGATCGCAGCCGTTCGATGAAGGTGCAGCTCGCGTTTGCCTGACATTCGTGCCGGGAATGCCCCAAATGTCCATTGAAACCGCTTTTCCCTATGTTAAGGTCCGGCGCCGCTTCCCCTTTGACAGAGCGTTGATGCTTTCGGGTCTATCGCCGGGGGATTGTTCGGCATAAGCGTTTCGGGAGAAGGCCGGTCGACGGCTGCAGCGTGACGGCCCTTGTGCCGTCATCAGGAAGGACAGAACATATCATGACAGTGCACCAGAACCTGATCGACGGCGCGTGGATCGGTGGCGATGCGATCGCCAACATCAACCCCTCCAACACCAATGACGTCGTTGGTCAATATGCGCGGGCGACGGCCGAAGACACGCTGAACGCCATTGCCGCGGCAAAGGCGGCGTTCCCGGCCTGGTCGCGCTCCGGCATTCTTGAGCGTCACGCCATCCTGCGCAAGACCGCCGATGAGATCACCGCCCGCAAGGACGAGATCGGCCGGCTGTTGTCACGCGAGGAAGGCAAGACCCTGGCCGAAGGCATCGGCGAGACCGTGCGCGCCGCCCAGATTTTTGATTTCTTCGCCGGGGAAGTCCTGCGCCTGGCAGGCGAGGTTCTCCCCAGCGCCCGCCCGAACATCGGCGTGGAAGTAACCCGGGAAGCCGTGGGCGTGGTCGGCATCATCACGCCGTGGAATTTCCCCATCGCCATCCCCGCCTGGAAGATTGCGCCGGCATTGGCCTATGGCAATACGGTGGTTTTCAAGCCTGCGGATCTGGTTCCTGGCTGTTCCTGGGCGATTGTCGATATATTGCACCGCGCCGGATTGCCGAAGGGCGTGCTCAACCTCGTCATGGGCAAGGGTTCGGTTGTCGGCCAGACCATTCTGGACAGTGCCGATGTCAATGCCATCACCTTCACCGGTTCGGTGGGGACGGGCAAGCGCGTTGCTGCCGCCTCCATCGAACATATGCGCAAGTTCCAGCTGGAGATGGGCGGCAAGAACCCGTTTGTCGTGCTCGACGATGCGGATCTGACCGTGGCCGTGGAAGCCGCCGTCAACAGCGCCTTCTTCTCCACCGGCCAGCGTTGCACCGCGTCCTCGCGCATTATCGTCACCGAAGGCATTCACGACCGGTTCGTTGCGGCGGCAACCGAGCGCCTGAAGGGTGTCGTTGTCGATGACGCCCTGAAAGCCGGAACCCATATCGGGCCGGTGGTCGATCAGAGCCAGCTGAAGCAGGACGAGGACTATATCGCCATCGGCAAGACCGAGGGCGCCAGGCTGGCCTTCGGCGGCGAGCGGCTGACCCGCGATAATCCCGGTTTCTACCTGCAGCCGGCACTGTTCACCGAGGCGACCAACCAGATGCGGATTTCCCGCGAGGAAATTTTCGGCCCGGTCGCCAGTGTTATCCGGGTCAAGGATTATGAGGAAGCGCTGCATACCGCGAACGATACGCCGTTCGGCCTGTCCTCGGGCATTGCGACGACGAGCCTGAAACATGCCACGCATTTCAAGCGCAATGCCGAAGCCGGCATGGTCATGGTCAACCTGCCCACGGCAGGCGTGGATTTCCACGTGCCGTTCGGCGGCCGCAAGGGCTCCAGCTATGGTCCGCGCGAGCAGGGCAAATACGCTGCCGAATTCTATACGACCGTGAAGACGGCCTATACGCTGGCCTGACGGGCGCTTTCTCCATTTTCATGACAGA
>OKVN01000487.1_pt1 | contig 15398 bp, 20 predicted proteins | sample 1606961 | NCBI WGS metagenome assembly OKVN01 (sample SAMN03281020, study PRJEB24777) | human gut metagenome | isolation source: fecal sample PR170 from 1 month old male Malay infant, vaginal delivered... | place: Singapore | collected 2005-12-29 | reverse complement strand
CCGCCCCCGGCCTGACCGTTGCCGAACAGTCCGACAACAAGCAACCCGCCAATACGGAAACGGTTGTTGTCATTGCGCGCCGCGCGGTACCGCTGCCATCCCGCCTCACCGATTCGGAAAAGCAGGCGCACGACAAGCTGGTCGAGAAGATTGGCGAGAAAGCGATCTGGAACGAACGGATAGCAGCACGGTAAAAATCGCGGCAACAAAAAACCCGGGTCGAACCCGGGTTTTTGCTATCCAGTAGAACCGTTGGCTTAGCTGACCATCGACTTGGCTTGTTCTTCAGCCATGCACTGCTGGAACATCTGCGCAAAGTCGATCGGGTCTATCATCAGCGGCGGAAAGCCGCCATTGCGGGTTGCTTCCGCAATGATCTGACGTGCGAACGGGAAGAGCAGGCGCGGGCATTCGATGAAAAGCAGCGGCAGGAGATGTTCCTGCGGGAAGCCTTCCAGACGGAAAACGCCGCCATAGACGAGTTCCGCGTTGAACAGGACTTCCTTGCCTTCACCGGCACGGGCTGTGAGGGTCAGAACGACATCGAAATCGTTCTCGGCAATCGGATTGGCGTTGACATTCACGTTGATGCTGATGCCAGGAGCCTTGTCCCGCGGGCGCAGCGACAGAGGCGCGCCTGGGCTTTCGAAGGAAAGATCCTTCACGTACTGAGCAAGAATGTTCAGTGTCTGCTGCTGGACGCTCCCATTGCCATTGGTCGCTTCATTGCCGTTTTCGGCATTTTCATCAGGCTTTTGAGCCATTGTCTGGAAACCTTCTCTCGTTGCGTCCGCTTCGGCGGTTATCGAATGAATGATGGCTGGCTAGCATGAGAGCCCCAGCGAGGCAAGCCGGGAGGAACCATCCTGATGCACGCACGCTATTCTTTCGGGCTCCATGGCGAGTTGGGGTCGGATTTTCTGGAATAATCCTCCGGGTCAAGTTCAATGACGCGATCAGCGGAGCGACCCGGCCGGGAATGGCCCGTTGCTGCAGGATTGACCACGACCACGCGGCTCCGGACAAAACGCCAGCCAATATCGCGAATGGCGGGTATGAACAAAAGCAGGCCGATTATGTCCGTGATGAAGCCAGGAACGATCAACAGGAACGCCGCAAAGAACAGCATGACGCCGTGCACGAGTTCGCGGCTCGGCGTCCGGCCGGCGGCGGTTTCCGAGCGGATTTTCTGCAGGATGCCAAATCCCTGCAGGCGCAACAGAAAAACACCGAGGAACATCGACAGGATGATCAAGCCGAGCGTTGCCAGAACACCGATCTTGCTGCCAACCACAATGAAGCCGGCAATTTCAAGAAATGGCAGTGCAAGCAGGAACAGAGGCACAAGAGAGGATCGCAACTAATTTACCTTTCGAAGGACATATCCGGTTATAATCCATACCCGGCGTCAATTTCATGCCTATATAGGTATGAACATGAGCATTTGTATGATTGCCTTCAGCAATCTATATGTTTTGGTAATTCGACAAAAGCGCAATGGTCGTACAAAGAACGGCCGACTGAATTTAGGGATGAATGGCAGGCGACATGGAATATCTGGACTTCGGAACGATTTTCTTCTTCGTGGCAGCAGTGGTGATCTTTTTGCAGCTGCGCAAGGTCCTTGGTCGCCGCACCGGCAACGAGCGTCCGCCATTCAATCCGTATGCATCCTCGCGTACAGCCGAGGTCGAAGATAAGGCCAAACCCGGCGATAATGTCGTGTCGCTGCCGCGGCGCGGCGAGCCGAAGGAAAACCAGTTTGAAAAGGTGGATGCGCTGGCAAAACCCGGCACGCCGCTGAACGAAGGCCTTCGCACCATCCAGAACGCCGATCCGGCATTCGATCCGGCGAAGTTTCTTGAAGGCTCCAAGATGGCATATGAGATGATCGTCATGTCCTTTGCCGATGGTGATCGCAAGACGCTCAAATCGCTCCTGTCCCGCGAAGTATTTGATGGTTTCGTTTCAGCCATCGCCGATCGTGAATCGCGCGGCGAAAAGGTGCAATCCTCGTTCGTCGGCATCAACAAGGCCGACATTACCGGCGCTGAAATGAAGGGCACGGAAGCGCACGTAACAGTGCGCGTCGTCAGCGAGCTGATTTCGGCAACCCTGGACAAGGACGGCAACGTGATCGACGGCGACAAGGAAGCGGTGGCTGAAGTCAAGGATGTCTGCACCTATGCGCGGGAGTCCCGCTCGAAGGATCCGAACTGGAAACTCGTCGCGACCGAAGCCGAAGATTGAGGCTCCTGTCGCGAGCGCCAGACCATGCTTTCCCCTCTCTTCAAACCGGTGGCATTCACCGATTGCCCCGGTTGGGAGAATGACAACCAGGTTGAAGCGTTTCAAGCTTTTGTGCGTTCTGCCAGCAGGGTTCTGGAAAAGCCCTATAAAAGCGGATCACTGGGCATCTCCTTTGCGGCTTTAGCACCCATTTTCGCTGATTCACGTGAAACATTGGTCGAAAGTAACGAACAGGCACGGCGGTTTTTTGAAAAATGGTTCCGTCCGGCACGCCTGGAAAATCCCGAGACGGGACACGGTTTTGTCCAGGGTGTCTATGAACCCCAGGGGGTGGCTTCTCCCTTTTGAACGGAAAGCTTTACGGTTTCTTTTTTTAGCCGCACGAATGAACTGGGGGATGTGGATGACAGCAATCGGCCTGTGGGTTTTGATCCCTATTTCGCTTTTGCCCGGCAAACCCCGACAGGGATTGCCGAGTATTTTGACCGCGCTGCCATTGAGAGCGGTGCACTCGACGGGCAAAATCTGGAAATAGCCTTTGTCGAAAGTCCGGTCGATGCCTTCTTCATTCACGTTCAGGGCGCCGCCAGGTTGAAGATGACCGACGGTCGCCTGCGCCGCATCACCTACGCGGCGAAGACCGGCCACCGATTTACCGGCATCGGAAAAATCCTCTTGGATCGCGGTGAAATCCCGCTGGATAAAATGTCGATGCAGGCTATCCGCGCATGGCTTGCTGACAATTCTGATCAGGTTCAAAGCCTGTTGTGGAACAACCAATCCTATATTTTCTTTCGCGAAGCCGCGGTCGACGATGCCGCGCTGGGGCCGATTGCGGCTGCCAAGGTGCCGCTGACGGGCGGACGTTCCCTTGCTGTCGACCGGCTGCTGCATACCTTCGGTACGCCCTTCTATATCTCGGCACCTGCCTTGCAGGCTTTCGGCGGAGAAGGGTTTGCGCGGTTGATGATTGCGCAGGATACCGGGTCCGCCATCGTAGGGCCGGCACGCGGCGACCTTTTTGCCGGCTCCGGCGACGCGGCAGGTGACATCGCCGGCGGCATTCGTCATGACGCCGTTTTTTATGCGCTTGTACCCCGGTCATTGTTGGCGGATCGGGCATGAAGCGGTCCAGGGACGAGTTCACCAACATTGAAGACCGGATTCTATGGGAGAAAGTCGCAAAATCCACCCGGCCCCTGAAGGGGAAGGACAAGATGGAATTTCTGCTCGACGCGGTGCAGGATCAGCCGGCAGTCACGCCATCGGCACCCGAAAAGATCAAGTCGAAGGCAACGCCGGTGCCGGCTCCGGCAAAACCGGCGATACCTGCGCATCGGCTGCATCCGATCGACCGTCCGACCCACAAGAAGATATCGCGCGGACGGGCGGTCATCGAAGGCCGGATCGATTTGCACGGACTGACGCAAAGCGAGGCCTATGGCCTGCTTCTCGGCTTCCTTCGCCGCGCGCACCAGCGCGAGCTGCGCCACGTGCTTGTCATCACCGGCAAGGGATCGTCCATGGGAAGCGATGGGGTCCTGCGTCAGGCGGTTCCGCTCTGGTTCACCACGCCGCCGTTCCGCGTGCTGGTCAATGGCTATGAAGATGCCGCCCGCAATCATGGCGGGACGGGCGCCATCTATGTCCGCATTCGCCGGCTGCCGGAGGTGCCATGACGCCGTTTGGTGAAAAGCTGCGCCAGCTCAGGGACGAGCGCGGCATCTCCCAGAAAGAAATGGCGAAGGCCATCGGGGTTTCGGCCGCCTATCTCTCGGCGCTGGAGCACGGAAGGCGCGGGCAGCCGACATGGGACAAGCTGCAGCGCATCATCCAGTATTTCAACATCATCTGGGACGAGGCCGAGGAATTGCAGCGGCTGGCCATGATCTCGCATCCGCGCATCACGATTGACACCGCCGGCCTGCCGCCAGCATCGACGGAATTGGCCAACCTGGTTGCGGCGCATATTCGCGACCTCAAGGCGGATGTCGTTCAATCCCTGATTGGCGAGATAAAGCGATCCGCCGGCAAGCGGCGGCGTTGAGCCTTAAAACAGGGCTTTCAACTGATCGAGCTTGTTGTTGACGAGCCAGCCATAGTAGTTTTCTTCGGGAAGTTGCGGCGGCTGTCCGGTCGCGGCACGGCCAGCGTTGGTCTTGGCCAGAGCCCGTGCGCGTGCATCAGCGCCGCCCGTATTGTAGAGCGTCGCGGTGATTCCCGGATTTTTTGAAATATCGAAATCCGCCACCCGCCGGTAGACATCGATGGATTCCCTGATGGTTGCGGCCATGTAGGGAAGGGTGAAGTCCGGGTCCATGATTGTCTTGTAGACATCCGTGGCGTGGTCCGCATCCAGTTTCGGCAAACCCGAATAGCGATTGACCATGTCCGTCATCTGCAGTGCCGTCAGTGGGCTGAGCTGGCCAAGCCCAAAGGTCTGGCCGGCATAGAAGGGCTGGAAGAACACCGCAGCGAACCGGTTGTCGGGAAAGCGCTTGCCGCCGGCTGTCTTGCCGCGGAAGTCCGCTTCCCACACACCTTCGCGGCAGGTCCACAGACGCAGGCTGTCCTTGTACTGCGCGCAGGAGGAAAATTGCGGGCGCTTGATGAAGTCGCCAATGCTTTCACCCTGATAATCAAAGCTAAGCCCTTGCTTCACATAGGATATAGCCTTGACGTAGTAGGTCTGGAGACGGTCGTAAGCATCGACATTATAGGTGTGTTCGCCAACGAGCGCGCCAACGATATGAACCGGATCGATGCCATAGGTCCTGGCAACGCTCGATATCTTCGAACGCAGTTTCGGGTCCGATTTCAGCAGGTTGTAGATTTTCTGATACTTCGCTTCATGCGTTGTGTTCAGTTCGCCCGTCCGCTTGATCGAAGCGACGGGAATATTGGGCTGGGTCGCATTGCGATTGCCTTCCGGCACAACGGTCACGGCCGAGGCTGGGTGAAGGGCGGCGGACAGTGAAAGAAGGCAGGTGGTCGCGAAAAGGATCAGATGTCGTTTCATTGTCAGCCCAGAATTTCGATCAAGTCAGATGAACGGTGGCCCGCCCGGGGAGATGCTTAAGCACAACCTCCCTTAACAGGTTCCAGCCGGAGGTGCGCGAAAATAAAAAATGCCCCCTCGGAAGTCGAGGGGGCATCGGTAAATAAGCCCGGAGCGATGCTTATCTGTCACACGGTTAGAGGATGAACCGCGACAGGTCGCTGTTCTTGGCGAGATCGCCGACCGTTTCACGCACATACTTGGCGTCGATGGTATATTCGGCGCCGGCCTTGTCAGGGGCGTTGAACGAGATGTCGTCGAGCACACGCTCCATGACCGTCTGCAGGCGGCGTGCGCCGATATTCTCGACCGTTGAATTGAGATCAACGGCAATATCGGCCAGAGCATCGATCGCATCGTCGGTGATTTCAAGCTTCACCTCTTCCGTTGCCAGAAGAGCGATGTACTGCTTGAGCAGACTGGCTTCCGGCTCGGTGAGGATCCGGCGCATGTCATCGCGTGTCAGGGCGCTCAGTTCCACGCGGATCGGCAGACGGCCCTGCAATTCCGGCAGAAGGTCGGATGGCTTGGACACGTGGAAGGCACCGGATGCGATGAACAGGATATGATCCGTTTTGATCGGGCCGTATTTTGTTGCAACGGTTGTACCTTCAACAAGCGGCAGCAGATCACGCTGCACGCCTTCACGCGACACGCCGGCACCCATGCCGCCATCGCGGGCGGCAATCTTGTCGATCTCGTCGAGGAAGACGATGCCGTCATTTTCCGCAGAGCGCAGTGCTTCCTGCGTGATCTGGTCCTGATCGAGCAGCTTGTCGGACTCGTCATTGATCAGAACGCCGTAGGATTCCTTGACCGTTGTCTTGATGGTCTTGGTGCGTCCGCCCATGGCCTTGCCCAGCATGTCGCTCAAATTGAGCACGCCGATATTGGCGCCCGGCATGCCCGGCAGTTCGAAATTGGGCATGCCCGAACCGGTGTCAGCCACTTCGACTTCGATTTCCTTGTCATCGATCAGACCATCGCGCAGTTTCTTGCGGAACGAATCCCGGGTTGCCGGGCTGGCGGTCTTGCCGACGAGGGCATCGAGAACGCGTTCTTCCGCATTGAGGTGGGCTTTCGCCTTGACATCTTCGCGCTTCTTTTCGCGAACGAGGCCAATGGCAACCTCAACCAGATCGCGGATGATCTGTTCAACGTCGCGGCCGACATAACCGACCTCGGTGAATTTGGTGGCTTCCACCTTGATGAACGGCGCGCCGGCCAGACGGGCGAGGCGGCGGGAGATTTCCGTCTTGCCGACGCCGGTGGGTCCGATCATCAGAATGTTCTTGGGCATGACTTCTTCGCGCATCTGCCCTTCAAGCTGCTGGCGGCGCCAGCGGTTGCGCAGGGCAATGGCGACGGCACGTTTTGCGTCCTTCTGGCCGATAATGAACCGGTCGAGTTCAGAGACGATTTCGAGGGGAGAAAAGGTTGTCATCATGGTCTCATTTCATCTGGATTGTCCCGTGCCATCATCAGGGCAGGGCCGTAAATGGATGTGCGGGTATCGAAAGGGATAAAACCCGCCTTGGTATAGGCTTTGATCGCGCGCGCATTGGCCGGGTCCGGATCGAGGATCACGCGCGGCACACCTTCTTCGAAGAGCAGGGAAACAAACTCGTCGATCAGGCGCGACCCATGTCCTGCATTGAGCAGATCCGGTTCGCCAATGAACTGATCAAGGCCCAGCGTGCCTGTTGGCTGATCCTGATAGGGATGCTCATCTTCCAAATGCGGATCATAGGTTTGCAGGTAGCCGATGGGCCGTTCATCCAGCATGATGATGAATGGCTCGACGGATATGCTGTCCATATGCGCCGCAATGGCGTTGAACTCTTCCTTGGGATCATTGCCCCACCATTGCGCCACGTGCGGCTCAGCCAGCCAACCTGAAATCAGATCCAGATCGGCCGGCTCCAACGGCCTGAAGCGGTAGGATGGCTCACTCGGCATCGATCGTCTCGAGCGTTACACTCGTATTGGTGAAGATGCAGATATCCGCAGCTATCTCCATGGCCTTGCGGGCAATCTCTTCGGCGGTCTTGTCGGTGTCGACAAGCGCACGCGCGGCTGCCAGGGCATAGTTGCCGCCCGAGCCGATGGCCATGATACCGTGTTCCGGTTCAAGCACGTCGCCATTGCCGGTCAACGCAAGCGTGATGGATTTGTCGGCCACCAGCATCATCGCTTCGAGGCGGCGCAGATAACGATCGGTGCGCCAGTCCTTGGCAAGCTCGACACAGGCGCGCATCAACTGGTCGGGATACTGTTCGAGCTTGCTTTCAAGCCGTTCGAGCAGGGTGAAGGCATCGGCGGTCGCACCGGCAAATCCGGCAATGACATTGCCTTTGCCGATACGGCGCACTTTGCGCGCATTGCCTTTCATGACCGTATTGCCGAGGCTGACCTGGCCGTCGCCTGCGATGACCACTTTGCCGCCCTTGCGGACCGTGACGATCGTGGTGCCATACATGGTGGAAGGGTTGTGTTCTTGCATTCGATTCTCCTTCAAGCAGGTCCGACTATGCCCCAAATGGCAGCAGATCGAACCCCTTCTGTGCAACTTATGTATGATGCCGCTCTGGAATTGCAAATCTGGAGTTGAACCTGCGCCATCAAAGCATTTGGAGATTCGTCAATCCTGATCTAGAAGGCCAGCATTAATGCCGTTTTTGCGAAACCCAGACGACGGGAAACAGGGATGACCAGTGCCAGCATGCGGATTGCGAAAGTAGAGCGGACCACCAAGGAAACCAGTATTGCCGTTTCGGTCGATCTGGATGGAACGGGCTCGTTTGACATTTCCACCGGAGTGGGTTTTTTCGACCATATGCTGGAACAGCTGTCCCGCCATTCGCTGATCGATATGGACATCAAGGCCAAGGGGGATCTGCATATCGATGATCACCACACGGTCGAAGATACCGGCATTGCCATCGGCCAGGCGATTGCCAGGGCGCTTGGCGAGCGGCGCGGTATCAACCGCTATGCTTCGCTCGACCTTGCCATGGACGAAACACTGACGCGCGCGGCATTGGACGTCTCCGGCCGCCCTTTCCTGGTCTGGCAGGTGCAGTTTTCCGCTCCGAAGATCGGCACATTCGATACGGAGCTGGTGCGCGAGTTTTTCCAGGCGCTGGCGCAGAATGCGGGTATCACATTGCATGTGTCCAATCTCTATGGTGCCAACAACCACCATATCGCCGAAACCTGTTTCAAGGCGGTCGCACGCACCCTGCGCACGGCTATCGAGGCGGACCCGCGCCAGAAGGGCGTCATCCCTTCAACCAAGGGTTCGTTGAACGGCTGAGAAGAAGGGCTGGGATATGACCAGTTATATTGTTTTGGTACCGCCGTTGCAGGACAACCAGCGGCAAGATGACAAGACCGTCGTTATCCGCGACGGTTTTGCACTCATCGCGTTTTTCCTGCCGGTCCCCTGGCTGTTGTTCAATCGCCTGTGGTTCGAAGCGGCTCTGGTGTTTGCGGCTGTTGCAGCCATCTCCATTGTCGGTTCCTATACGGGGCACGGCAGCCTGGCGGAAATCGTCGCAGCGCTGCTTGCCCTGCTGGTGGCAAGCGAAGCCAACAATTGGCGGATAAGGGCCCTTGAACGGCGCGGTTTTGATCAGGCTGCGATCATCGATGCGCGCTCTGCTGCCGACGCCGAGACGGCCTATTTCCATGGTGAGGCGTTCGCGGCAGACCCTGAGCCGGTGCTGCCGGCAATCGATCTGGCTGTGCCTTCACCCGTCCCCGCGCGGGGAAAGCCGGTCGCCGGCGGCATGCTTGGGCTTGTCGGTTACCGGGGAGAGCGTTGACCATGCGTGTTGCCATCATAGATTACGGGTCGGGCAATCTCCGCTCTGCCACGAAAGCGTTTGAACGGGCGGCGCGGGAAAGCGGCATCGCCGCCACTATCGATTTGACCGCCGACGCTGAACGGGTCCGTACCGCCGATCGCATTGTTTTACCGGGGGTTGGCGCCTATGCGGATTGCCGCCGCGGGCTGCATGCGGTGCCGGGCATGCCTGAAGCGATCCATGAGGTTGCGGTGGAGAAGGCACGACCGTTTCTCGGCATCTGCGTCGGCATGCAGCTCATGTCGTCGCGCGGGCTGGAAAAGACCGTCTCTGCCGGTTTCGACTGGATCAAGGGCGATGTCCGCGAAATGGTCCCGTCCGATCCCACGCTGAAAATTCCGCAGATCGGCTGGAACACCCTTCGGCTCACCAGGCCGCACCCGCTGTTTGATGGAATCAGGACGGGCCCGGATGGGCTGCATGCCTATTTCGTGCATTCCTATTTTCTCGACGCTGAAATCGAGAATGATGTACTGGCAGTGACCGATTACGGCGGGCCGGGAAAGGCCCCCCCTTCCCATGACAATATGGGCGGCCCGCCGGTTTCTCCGGGAAAAAGCCCGGCTCTTTGGGGTGCTCTTATCGCCACTTTTTTTAGGGGGCCGGCCTGATTTTTTTTTCCCCGGCTGTTCTTTAAGATGGCCCCGGCCGGCGGCTGGAGCCCCGGGGTATTGGGCAGGGGGCCCGCTTCAACGAAAGTCCGGCCCCCCCCGCCAAAACCTTTGAAGATCAAGGGTTTGAATGGCTGCATGTGGTCGATCTGAATGGCGCTTTCGCCGGCCAGTCCGTCAACGGAGCGGCAGTTGAATCCATTCTCAAGGCAACGAAAAATCCCGTTCAGCTCGGCGGCGGCATCCGCACCCTGGACCACATCGAAAACTGGCTGGCCAAGGGGCTTTCCCGCGTCATTCTCGGGACGGTCGCGGTGCGCGACCCGGCGCTCGTGATCGAAGCGTGCAAGAGGTTCCCCGGAAAGGTGGCCGTTGGTATCGATGCCAAGGGCGGCAAGGTGGCTGTTGAGGGCTGGGCCGAAGCCTCCACCCTGGGTGTTGTCGAGTTGGCACGGAAATTCGAAGGGGCAGGGGTCGCGGCAATCATCTACACCGATATTGACCGCGATGGTGTCCTGGCTGGAATAAACTGGGAATCGACGCTGCAGCTGGCCGAAGCGGTGTCGATACCGGTGATTGCGTCAGGCGGTCTTGCTTCCATTGCCGATATCGTCCGGATGACCATGCCGGATGCCCGCAAGCTGGAGGGGGCCATTTCCGGGCGGGCGCTTTATGATGGGCGCATCGATCCGCATGAGGCCCTGTCGGTGTTGCGGGAAGCCAGGGAGCGCGCTGCATGACCCTCAAAGCCCGTATTATTCCCTGTCTCGACGTGAAGGACGGACGTGTCGTCAAAGGCGTGAACTTTGTCGATCTCATCGATGCCGGCGATCCCGTCGAAGCGGCCAGAGCCTATGACGCCGCCGGTGCCGACGAACTTTGCTTCCTCGACATCACGGCCTCGTCCGACAACCGCGAAACCATCTTTGACGTTGTCGCGCGCACGGCCGAACAGTGCTTCATGCCGCTGACCGTCGGCGGCGGTGTGCGCACCGTTGCCGACATCCGCAAGCTGCTGCTTGCCGGCGCGGACAAGGTCTCGATCAATACCGCAGCGGTGAAGAATCCTGAATTCATCGCCGAGGCTGCGGACAAGTTCGGCAACCAGTGCATTGTCGTGGCAATTGACGCCAAAAAAGTATCGAAGCCCGGTGAGACCGATCGCTGGGAGATTTTCACCCATGGCGGCCGGCAGGCAACCGGCATCGACGCGATTGAGTTTGCCCGCAAGGTGGTCGATCTCGGTGCCGGCGAAATCCTTCTGACATCGATGGATCGCGATGGTTCCAAGATCGGCTATGACATTCCGGTGACCCGGGCCGTCGCCGATGCGGTGCGTGTGCCCGTGATCGCGTCTGGGGGTGTCGGCAATCTCGACCACATGGTCCAAGGCATTCTCGAAGGTCATGCCACCGCCGTGCTCGCCGCATCCATCTTCCATTTTGGCACCTATACGATTGGCGAGGCGAAAGCCCATATGGCCGCGGCCGGCATTCCGATGCGGCTTGACCCCATTCGCCCATTCACTGGAGTTGCGTGATGACAAGCTTCACTCTTGCGGATCTGGAACGGATCGTCGCGCAACGCGCGGCGTCATCGGATACCAAATCCTATACCGCCAGCCTCTATGCCAAGGGCATCGGGAAGGCGAGTCAGAAGCTGGGCGAAGAGGCGGTTGAAACCGTTATCGCCGCCGTATCCGGCGACACGCAAGGGGTTGTTTCGGAAAGCGCCGATTTGCTCTATCATCTTCTTGTTGTTCTTGGACTTTCCGGCGTCAGGCTTGATGACGTCCTGGCGGAGCTCGAACGGCGTACGGCACAGACCGGACTTGAAGAAAAAGCCGCCCGTGGACATGGTTGAGCGCATCCATGTTTAAATCACAGGCGTTTGAACGGCAAAGGGATGGGGACGTCATGGATCAGTTGGCACCCAGCGAATTTTCACCCTACCGGTTTTTCAGCGCGGAGCGCTGGGCGGAGTTTCGTGCCGATACGCCGATGACGCTGACCTATGACGAGGTCAAGCGCCTGCGGTCGCTCGGCGACCCCATCGATCTTGATGAGGTGAACCGGATTTACCTCTCGCTGTCGCGGCTTTTGTCGGCCCATGTGGAGGCAAGCCAGCTGCTGTTCTATCAGCGGCGGCAGTTCCTCAACACCGGCGACGCTTTCAAGACGCCGTTCATCATCGGCATTGCCGGCTCCGTGGCCGTGGGAAAATCGACGACGGCCCGCATTCTGAAGGAACTGCTTGCCCGCTGGCCTTCGAGCCCCAAGGTCGATCTGGTGACAACGGACGGGTTTCTCTACCCGAACGAGGTTTTGCGCTCAAAGGGCCTGATGGAGCGCAAGGGTTTTCCCGAGAGCTATGATGTCGGCATGCTTTTGCGCTTCCTGTCGCAGATCAAGGCCGGGCAGCGCAATGTCAATGCGCCGCTCTACTCGCATCTGACCTATGATGTGCTGCAAGGCAAGTACCAGACCGTTGATGCACCCGACATCCTGATTTTCGAGGGTATCAATGTGCTGCAGGTCCGCGACCTGCCGGAAGACGGCAAGATGGTGCCGTTCGTTTCGGATTTCTTCGACTTCTCGATCTATATCGACGCGGACGAAAACCAGATCCACAAATGGTACATCAACCGTTTCATGCGGTTGCGCGAAACCGCGTTCAAGGATCCCAGCTCCTTCTTCCATCGCTATTCCACGATCTCTGATGATTCGGCCCTGGCGATTGCCGAAAACCTTTGGACCAGCATCAATCTGAAGAACCTGAAGGAAAACATCCTGCCGACCCGGCCGCGCGCTGACCTGATCTTGCGCAAGGGCGGCAATCACCTCATCGAGGAAGTGGCGCTCAGGAAGCTGTGACCCGCCTCAACGTCAGGTTGATCCGGCCCGGGGCTTTCAGCAGCGTCGACGTGCCGGGATAGATCCGGTCAACACCGTGGAAGGCCAGCCGGCCTTCGTCTCCCAGCACGATGACATCGCCGCTTTTCAAGCGGATGGATTGGGTCTTCTCGCTGCGTTGCACGCCGCCGAAGCGGAAGAGGCAGCTGTCTCCAAGGGATATGGAGACAACGGGGGCGGAGAAATTCTGCTCATCGCGGTCCTGATGCAATCCCATCTTCGCCGTTTCGGCGTAAAAATTCACGAGGCAGGCTTCCGGAGCCAGCGGGTAGTTTCCGACCCTCTCCCAGAGGGTCAGCAGGCGTGACGGAATGGCGGGCCAGGGTTTTTGCGTGACAGGGTGAACGGCCTGATAGCGGTAACCCCGTTCCTTGTCCGTTACCCAGCCGAGCGCGCCGCAATTGGTCATCCGCACGCTCATTTCCTTGCCGGTTCTCGGCATGGCGGGAATATAAAGCGGGGCCTCGGCAACGATGGACCTGATTTCGTCCACAAGGGCCGCCTGTTCGGTCAGGTCAAGATAGTCCGGGAAGTAGCGAATGCCGGGCGCAAGCTGGAGCATGACATAACCTGACGGGAGGGAGGCAAAGACCCGGACTTATGGACAAGCCGGGTCTTTGCATGAAACCGGCGCTATCAGTCGATGGACGGAATACGCAGAACCTGGCCGGGATAAATCTTGTCCGGGCTGGTCAGCATGGGTTTGTTGGCTTCGAAGATCGTAGTGTTCTTCACGCCCTTGCCTTTGCCATAGACCGCTTCCGCGATCTTCCACAAATTGTCGCCGCTCTTGACCGTGTAGAAGACGGGATCCTTGGCCACAGAACCGGTGGTTGTGTTGTCAACCGTCAATGCACCCGTGTCGACTTTGGAAATGCCCAGCGAATTGCCAACGGCAATGATGGCCTTCTCCAGAATTTCCTGGTTGGTAACGCTGCCCTTGAGGATAGCCTTGTCACCTTCGATGACGACGTCAACTTTGTCCGTTCGGAGATTGTGCGAATCGAGCTCTTTCTTCAAATCGCCCGCCTGTGGCTCGTCATTGCCGATGCCGACTTTCTTGCCGACTGATTTAACAAAATCGAATAGTCCCATGTCTGGCTCTCCTTGTTGATTGTTCAAACCGACGAATAGCGTTGTTACATTCCCCATCGATCTTGAAAAGCAAAGAATAACGACAGTCGCTCACGTTCTGTTCCTGACCCTAATCTCCTTTGACCCGTCCACGCATCTTTTTCACATCGGATCGTCCTGCTTTTACTTTGAGACGGCGCTCGACGGATCCCTTTGTCGGCCTGGTTTTCTTGCGCGGCGGCGGTGGCGGTTCTGCCGCTTTGGCGATCAATGCAACCATGCGCTCGCGCGCATCTTCCCGGTTGCGCTCCTGCGTGCGAAAGCGGCTGGCCTCGATAAGCACATCGCCGTCCTTGGTGCCTCTCTGCCCGGCCAGTTTCAGGAGCCGCGCCAGTACATCCTCGGGCAAACCAGCCCGTGCCGCAAAAAAACGCAGCTGCACGGCGGTTGAGACCTTGTTGACGTTCTGGCCGCCGGGACCTGCCGAACGAATAAAACTCTCCTCCAGATCATCCTCATAAATGAAGATCCGGTTGGTGATTTTGATTTGGTTGCGGTTCTCGTCCATAGGGGATTGGTACCCTAATCTTTTCCGGGCGGAAAGGTTCTTTCCAGGCATGGAAAAGCAAAAGGCCCCGCTGGTAAACAGCGGGGCCTCGATTGCGCAATGGGCATTGGATTATTCGGCAGCAACCGGCGTGTGCGGCGCGGCAGCGCGGATATCGCTATCGACGTGGCTTTCAAATTTGCCGAAATTGACGACGAACATGTCAACCAGTTTCTTGGCCTGCAAGTCATAGGCCTGCTTGTCTGCCCAGGTCGAGCGCGGATCGAGAATGGCTTCGTCCACGCCTGGAACAGCCACAGGCACGGCAAAACCGAAGTTCGGATCGGTGCAGAACTCGGCGCCTTTGAGCGAACCGTCGAGCGCTGCGGTCAGAAGCGCGCGGGTTGCCTTGATGGGCATGCGCTTGCCTGTTCCATAGGCGCCGCCGGTCCATCCGGTGTTTACCAGCCAGCAGTCAACGCCGTGTTCGGCGATGAGCTGACGCAGCAGATTGCCATATTCGGAGGGGTGGCGCGGCATGAACGGTGCGCCGAAGCAGGTCGAGAAGGTGGCTTCCGGTTCCGTTACACCGCGTTCAGTACCGGCGACCTTTGCGGTGTAGCCGGACAGGAAGTGGTACATGGCCTGCGCCGGTGTCAGCTTGGCAATGGGCGGCATTACGCCGAAAGCATCCGCCGTCAGCATGATGATGTTCTTCGGATGGCTTGCCTTGCCGGTCTTGGATGCATTCGGAATGAAATCCAGAGGATAGGCGCAGCGGGTGTTTTCAGTCAGGGAGCCATCGTTGAAATCCGGAACGCGGTTTTCATCAAGCACGACATTTTCGAGCACCGTACCGAAACGCTGCGTCGTTGCGTAGATTTCCGGTTCGGCTTCGGCCGAGAGCCGGATTGTCTGGGCATAGCAGCCGCCCTCGAAGTTGAAAACGCCGTGCTCGCCCCAGCCGTGTTCGTCATCGCCGATCAATGTCCGCGACGGATCAGCCGAAAGTGTCGTTTTGCCGGTGCCGGAAAGGCCGAAAAAGACGGCTGTATCGCCAGCCGGACCTTCATTGGC
>OKVN01000484.1_pt1 | contig 15411 bp, 16 predicted proteins | sample 1606961 | NCBI WGS metagenome assembly OKVN01 (sample SAMN03281020, study PRJEB24777) | human gut metagenome | isolation source: fecal sample PR170 from 1 month old male Malay infant, vaginal delivered... | place: Singapore | collected 2005-12-29 | reverse complement strand
CGTACCCGACGCCCCGGACCGTTCGCACATAGCCGTCGCCGATTTTCCGCCGCAAATTTCCCATATGCACGTCGAGCGCGTTGCTGAGGTTCTCTTTGTTGCCGAATATCCTTTCCTCCAGAAACCGCCGGGTCAGCACGCGGTCCGCGCGCAGCATCAACGTTTCCAGCAGCGCGTATTCACTGGCCGTTAAATCGATATGGCGCGCACTCACCGTCACGCGGCGCGTCGGGACATGAAGGGATAGCCCGCGAATTTCTATCACCTCATTCTCAAAACCGTAGCTGCGCCGCGCAAGGGCTCGCACTCGCGCCAGCAGCTCGGCGAGAATAAAGGGTTTGACGAGATAGTCGTCTGCACCGGCATCCAGGCCGCACAGGCGATCCTGCAATGTCCCTCGCGCCGTCAGGATGATGACGGGGATCCCCTTGAGCTGCTGGCGCAAACGCGTCATCAGGCTCATGCCATCGCCGTCGGGCAGCCCCAGGTCGAGCAAAATAAGTTCCGGCACGCAGACGTCAAGCTGATGCAACGCATCCTCTTTACGGCGAACCCATATGACGTCAAATCCTTGATCTGAGAGGGCGATACGTACGCCATTGCCGAGATCCAGGTCGTCTTCGATAAGTAGAATTTTCACATTGGTAACGGTATCAACCGTGAATGAAGAATAACTTAAGAAAAAAACGGTAGCAGGAAATCTGTCCGGATGACAGCACCTGCCCGCGCTTCAGTGTTTCTTCATTTTCGGCTCATAAGAACCTTAGGGTCACTCTTCTAAATGGGCGTTCCGGCGTTTAACCGCCTGCATCGTCATCATTTGAATCCATAAGGACTTCCTTAATGAGAAATATCGAACTGCGTCATACGTTCCCTCATTTACTTTCGGACCGCTGCCTGAAAAACCTCGTGCCGGGCGTCGTTCTGGCGTTACTGGCTACGCCTGTACTGGCGGAAGAACAGCGCCAGGGTAACGTCTTAACCCTGGGGGGCGGCGTGGATGTGGGGCCGCGCTACTCGGGTTCAGATAAAACCCGCGTCTCAGCGGCTCAGGTAGTGGATTATTCCATGGCAAATGGCTTCTTTATCGGCACCACGCGAGGGCTCGGTTACGGTAACAACATTGGCAACCTGGATTACAGCGCAGCGCTGAGCTATCGAACGGGCCGTAAAGATAAAGACGTGAGCAGCGATTCCATCAGCTCCGGCAGCGACGAGCTTCGGGGGATGGGTGAGATTAAAGGCTCGGCTATCGTGGTGCCCGGGCTGGGGTACAAGGTGACCGACTGGCTGAATCTGCAGCTGCAGGCTGAGGTTCCGGTGTCTGAGAGAGACAACGGAGAGGCAGTGCATTTCGGCTTGAGCAGCCCGCTCTATACCTCACCAACAAATGCGGTGACGCTGGCGCTGACCGGCAGTTGGGGATCCGATAAGTATATGCAGACGTACTATGGGGTCAGCGCCGCCCAGTCGGCCGCATCGGGCTTTGCACGACATGACGCCGGGGCCGGGATTTATGCCTGGTCGATGAACCTTGACTGGACCCACAAGCTCACCTCGCGCTGGAGCGTGCTTGCCTCAGCGGGCGTGACGCAGCTGACGGGGGATGCGGGCGATAGCCCGATTGTGCATCGAAAAACGTCGCCGACGGGGAGTTTGAAGGTGACATACAGTTTTTGAGCATGTGATAACGACGTATATAAGCCGCTCCGGTTAAGATGGCGGGGCGGTACTGCTGGGTGACGGGAAGAGTGATGGACTGTCTCAATCTCAGGGTGTGTAACAACCTGCTATCTATGCCAAAATGATTCAACATTAGCGATTAACGAGACTTACTGATAATGACCATTGTATTTATTCCATCACTTGCTTTCATCACGGTATCCGGCACGGCCAACCCCGGTTAAGCCTCAGTATCTGAACTACGTTTAACATCAGTCAGAATAATAAAAAAGTTAACGTTTTATTAGATTCGCAACAGTGTCGGCCTCCGTCCGGAGCATTTGAAAACCAGAACCTCACTAAGAAATGTGCCAACATGACGCGAGTAATATCTCTGTCCGGAGAATAACGTGTTCGGAAAACTGTTGTTAAACTACATGCCCGGTTTACAAAATTTGTTGGCCTACGATAAAAGCTGGCTAAAACATGATGTTAAAGCGGGGTTATCCGTTGCGGCCGTAGCGCTACCTGTTGCGATTGCTTACGCTGAGCTGGCGGGGGTGGGGGCAATTGTAGGGCTCTATTCCTGCGTTTTACCGATGATAGCTTACGCACTGTTTGGCTCTTCACGCCAGCTTATTGTGGGCCCAGATGCCACAACCTGCGCGGTGATTGCGGCCGTCGTATTTCCGCTTTCTGCAGGAAACCCCGAACTGCACTGGCAGCTGACGATCATCATGACATTGATGATGGGCGGGTGGTGTTTGCTTGCCAGTAAATTTCGGCTGGGCGCGCTCGCCGATCTGCTTTCTCATCCCATTCTTACCGGTTTACTTAATGGCGTAGCCGTGACGATTATTGTCGGGCAATTAGGCAAGGTGTTGGGGATTAAGCTTGATGAAGCGCAGGTTATTGAAAAAATAATCGCCTTGCCAGGTCGACTTTCAGATAGCCATTTATTAACCGTAGGAATATCCCTTTTTACGTTAATTATTTTAATGGTGATCAAAACGTATCGCAGCCAGTGGCCAGCACCTTTAATCGCCATTGTAATAACAACGGCACTGGTATGGGTGACCTCTGCACAACAGTATGGGATTGCCACGATTGGGGGAGAAGGCTTCCAGCCTGGTTTACCCATCGTTCACTGGGGGGCGTTCCAGCCGGGGCCGATGCGTGATTTGGTGATCCCGGCGCTGAACCTGGCGTTGGTCAGTTTTGTCAGTCTGATGCTGACCGCCCGCAGTTTCGCCGCAAAAAATGGCTACGAAATTAATGCTGATGCAGAGTTCCGGGCTCTGGGTATTGCGAACATTATGTCGGGGTTATCTCAGGGGTTTGCTATCAGTGGCGCCGATTCCCGGACCGCGGTGAATGATTCGGTTGGGGGAAAAAGCCAACTGGTTTCCGTGGTCGCCGCCTTGATCATCGGTATCGTCGTGGTGTTTTTCACTCAGCCATTACAATACATCCCGGTATCTGCGTTAGGGATTGTTCTAATGTACGCATCGTGGTCATTGATTGATTTACGTGGGCTATGGAACCTGAGGCGCAGAAATAAACAGGCCTTTCGCCTGGCCTTCTTCACGTTTGGCTGTGTTTTAATTATCGGCGTTATCCAGGGGATCGGCCTTGCGGTGTTGCTTGGCCTGTTGCAGTTCCTTCGTACGGTGTTTCGTCCCTCTGAGCACCTGCTGGGCACTGATGAAGAGGGAATGATTCACTCGTTAGGGAATACAACCGATATTAAAATGGTCCCGGGCGTGCTGATGTATCGATTTAACTCACCGTTGACCTATTTTAATGTGGCTTATTTTAAACGTCGGGTATTGAACCTGGTTGATGGGGCAGCCATACAACCTAAATGGGTGGTCATTGATGCCGTTGCCTGCTTCACGTATTCAGACATCAGCGTCCTGGCAACCATTAATGAGTTAAAGCGTGACCTGAAAGGCCGACAGATTAAATTAATCCTTGCGGGCAGGAAAACGGAGTTAACACGTTGGTTTAAAGACAGTCGGCCAACAATGAATGATGATGACATGATTCTGGCGCCAGACCTCTACCTGGCACTTCGGTTCATTCAAAGCAAAGAGAGTGCGAGTGAGGGGGAATCAGTCGGTGATACATAACCAAATAGTGGTGAAAGGCTTGTAACGCATGCTACTGGCAGGCAGGGAACACTCACAATTTCTACCACCGAGGCTCAGCTACTGTTGGCCTGGACAGTGAGATGTTCCTTGCCTGCCTTACTTTCTTCTGCCATCTATCTCAGTAAAACCTGAATCAGCTGAACAAAGATATACACTGCCGCCGCCACTCGTATTGCCTGCCAGCCCCATCTGAGATAGCGCCATTCATAGCGTTCTCTGGCATTAGCCTCTGCTATAGCGGAGTCATAACGCTTTTTTTTCTTTCTCCTGACTCCGTCTATTACCCACAGGATGAGAATAAAGATAATGATGGTTTTCTGAAATATGGGATTATCCACTAAAAATGACTCCGGCTTGCTCGCTGAAAAAGCAGAATAGAGGAACAGTCGTCACGTATCCACCACTAAATGTGGGGGTATGAATGAAATTTACCCTGATTCGATTTTGAGATGACCCTGCCCGTAGCCGGTTTCTCCGCTGTGAATGCGCAATCTCTGGTGCGACGTATCAGGCTGACGGCTATAAGCAAGGAGCGGGCCTTGAGCGCCATTCATTTTCACCGGAACGAAAATAGATAGGGTCGTGCCTACAAATAAATAAACTCATAATTCACAATGTAACTTCCAATATTATTCACACGGGCCGTTACCCACACCCCAGTCATTCCCTGCTTACGGTGGCTGTGCAGATATTCTTTGTTTGTACAAAGCTGAATCCATCTGTTGGTGTTCTGATCTTTTAACCAGAGACCCGCTTCACAATGGCCATGCTTACCTCTCGAAGGCCCCGGAAAGACGACTTCATATTCAGATTCATAGCCAATTATTTTGTCCGGGAAGAGATAGACATAAATATCATAACCATTTACGCTCAATACAAACCCAAGGCAAAAACCGCAAAAGAAAGTATTGGCAAAGTATTTTAAAGTTTGGTTAAAGGCGTGCACAAAAAAAGCACGTATAACCAAAAGCGCGCCAATCACGACTCCAACAGAAATATACGTGGTCAATTCAGGAATCGATTTTTGCAAAATGGTATAATTGGAGATGCTTGTTGTCCATGACATATACCAGATCCATGCACCTAAAATGGTAAATGTTATGGCTGTTGTAAGTAGTCTTTTAAACTTATTTTCGGAAGGGTGTTTTCCAGTCATTTTTTTATTTTGTATGTATCAACAGATAGCATCATTTTTTTAGGAAAGGCCATTATATATCATCAATCTTAACATGACTCATGTTTCGATATGAATTTTTAAACGCTATCTTCTGAGTGCTGCTTGCCCGCTACCCGCGAGCAAGCCACACCCCTTAGCGATACAGCGTCTTTTCCGCAACCGGAATAAGGAGCCCGGATCGCCATTCCGCGAGCGTCAGCTGCGCAAGGTTACCCAGCGCGGTATAAAACGGATGTCCGGCGTTGTCGACAAACACGGACAGGAAGCGGGTGCTCCACGGCAGCAGGTGCCACGCCAGAAGTTGAGCGCACTCCGCCTCGCGGCCGTTCTCGGCCAGCCATGCCGCCAGCAGCAGCAAAGTCCCGAAGTGATCTTCCGGTTCATTCTGCTGCATTTCAAATGCGATAGCGTTCTCCCGCATCCACTGGCGCAGCGCGAGGGTCGAGTCGCCAAACAGCACGGATTCGCGGTCCAGCCAGACGGAACCCCACGGTGGCGCGGGCAGGGCGTAAGGGCCAATAAACAGCCGTTGCCAGGCGTCCCTCAGCGGCTCATCGGCAGACGCGGCAAAGGTGTCAGCTACAGGCTGCAGCGTTTCCGGGGGCAGGGGCCAGTCCTGAACCCAATCCCCTGCGGTGAGGGCCTGCACCAGCGGCGCGGCCTGCTCACTGTCTGGCGAGAAATAAAACAGCGCGCCCAGCACCCGGGCGCTGAACGCGAACGATTCACGATGTGAGACATCTTTCATTACATCTTCCTTGTTCGCGCGGAGAGTGTCCGCGCGACTGTGTTAACCGATAATACAAATCATAGAATAAACCACGGCCACGCCATTCACTTGCTACACCTTCTCGATCTGCACCAGATTGGTGTGTTGCGGGTTGCCTTTTGCCAGTGGTGAAGGGCGGTGCGTGGTCAGGGTGTTGATGCATGAGCCGTGGTCGATGCGATCGCCACTCATATTGGCGTCGTGCCAGGCACCCTGGCCCATAGCGCTCACGCCGGGCATGATGCGCGGCGTCACTTTTGCTTCAATTCGCACCTCGCCGCGTTCGTTAAAGACGCGCACCGTATCGCCGTTCTTAATGCCGCGTTTTTCGGCATCGACAGGATTAAGCCAGACCTCCTAGCGACAGGCGGCTTTCAGCACGTCAACGTTACCGTAGCTCGAGTGGGTACGGGCCTTAAAGTGGAAACCAAACAGCTGCAGCGGGAACTGCGCGCGCTCGGGCGCATCCCAGCCGTCGAAGGTTGATGCGTAGACGGGCAGCGGACTGATGGTCTCATCTTTTTCCAGCTCCCAGGTGGCCGCAATCTCCGCCAGCTTGCTGGAGTATATTTCAATCTTACCCGATGGCGTTTTCAGCGGGTTGGCTTCCGGGTTTTCGCGGAATTTTTTATAGGCCACAAAATGGCCGTTCGGATCTTTACGCTTGTAAATACCCATTTTTTTCAGCTCGTCATAGGACGGCAGTTGAGGGTCTTTTTCGAGCATTTTGGCATACAGATACTGCAGCCACTGTTCCTGCGTCCGTCCTTCGGTGAATTTCTGATGGATATCCGGCCCGAGGCGTTTCGCCACTTCGCTCATGATCCAGTAGATGGGCTTGCGTTCAAATTTCGGCGCGGTCACGGGTTGAAGGAATATCAGGTAGCCCATGTTACCCGCATAATCGTTAGGAATGATGTCTTCCTGTTCGACGGTCATCAGGTCTGGCAACACGATATCGGCATACTTCGCTGACGACGTCATGAAGTTATCGATGACCACAATCATCTCGCACTTGCTTTCATCCTGCAGGATATCGTGGGTTTTATTGATATCGGAGTGCTGGTTGATGAGGGTATTGCCCGCGTAGTTCCAGATGAACTTAATCGGCACGTCCAGCTTATCCTTGCCGCGCACGCCGTCGCGCAGGGCGGTCATCTCCGGACCGCGGGTGATAGCGTCCGTCCAGCTGAAGCAGGAAATTTGCGTTTTGATCGGGTTATCCGGCAGCGGCATACGTTCGATGGTGATGGTGTAGGTGGACTCACGCGCGCCGCTGTTCCCGCCGTTGATCCCCACGTTTCCGGTGAGGATCGGCAGCATCGCGATGGCGCGGGACGTCAGCTCGCCGTTTGCCTGGCGCTGTGGTCCCCAGCCCTGACAGATGTAGGCCGGCTTCGCGGAGCCGATTTCGCGGGCAAGCTTAACGATGCGATCCGCCGGAATGCCGGTGATGCGTGAGGCCCACTCCGGCGTTTTCGCCGTGTGGTCATCACCCTGGCCGAGAATATACGCTTTGTAGTGACCGTTAGCGGGCGCGCCTTCCGGCAGCGTTTTTTCGTCATAGCCGACGCAGTATTTGTCGAGGAACGGCTGGTCGACCAGGTTTTCGTCGATTAATACCCAGGCAATACCCGCTACCAGCGCGGCATCGGTACCCGGACGGATTGGGATCCACTCATCTTCACGTCCGGCTGCCGTGTCGGTGTAGCGCGGATCGATAACAATCATGCGCGCGTTGGACCGCTCGCGAGCCTTTTCCAGATAGTACGTAATCCCGCCGCCGCTCATGCGCGTTTCTGCCGGGTTATTGCCGAACATGACTACCAGTTTGGTGTTTTCGATGTCCGAGGTGCTGTTGCCGTCGTTGCTGCCGTAGGTGTAGGGCATCGCGCAGGCAATTTGCGCCGTGCTGTAAGTGCCGTAGTGGCTCAGGAAACCGCCGTAGCAGTTCATCAGACGCGCCACCAGCGAAGCGTAAGGGGAGGAGCGGGTGATATTGCCCCCGACAATTCCGGAGGAGTAGTTGATATACACCGCTTCGTTGCCGTAGTCGGCCACCACGTCTTTCAGGCTGGCGGCGATCGTGTCGAGCGCTTCATCCCAGGTGATGCGTTCGAACTTACCTTCGCCGCGTTTGCCCACGCGCTTCATCGGGTAGTTCAGACGGTCAGGGTGATTGATTCGGCGGCGAATTGAACGTCCGCGCAGGCAGGCGCGCACCTGGTGATCGCCATACACATCCTCACCAGTGTTGTCCGTTTCGACCCAGTACACTTCGTTGTCACGCACGTGCAGACGCAGCGCACAGCGGCTGCCGCAGTTGACCGAGCAGGCGCCCCACACCACGGTATCTTCAGGCGGCTGGACGGCGTGCTTCACCGCCGCGGCGGCGTTTTTTAAACCAAAAGGCAGCGAGATCCCACCAGCGGCAAGCGCCAGAGAACCTATCGCCGTAGATTTCACGAGAGTTCGACGGCTAATTCCGCCGTGATGTTCAATATCGGACATGGCTCACCCCATCATTATAATTGCGTATTATTTTTCCCGAAATGATATCCGGGCTAATGATGGGGTGAGTGTTACTTATTTGGGGGTATTAAATCTTAATCCTCATCAAATCAAAGGGGATTGAGGGGTAATTACTGAGCTTCAGCTGCCGCACCACTGCCTGTGCGGGTGTATAAAATTTTGAAGGTGTCGTTGGCGCAGTGGCCCACCACCTGCGTGCCCGCCTGGTCGGCCTGGTCGTTCGGCACAATGCTCAGCGTAAACCCTGATTCAGGCACGCCGTTGTTGATAATCTTCTGCTGAATGTCGCTTTTCACGCGCTCGCAGGAATCCGGTGCCGCCAGCGCGGCTGTTGAGGCACTCATTAACACTAGGGCGGTAATCCAGGGTAACCGTTTCATCTGTAGCTCCTTTTCTCTGTGTAGAGATTAATTTTAGCAGGCTTCGTGTAAACAACTGTATTTGCTAATATGATTGAGAATAATCTCCCTGTACGGAAATGAATGTGAAGAAATATGCAGCGATAACGCTCCTGGCAGCAACACTGATGGGGTGCGACAACAGCTCCGCGCCGCTGTCGTTTACGCCCGAGATGGCGAGTTTTTCAAACGAGTTTGATTTTGATCCGCTGCGCGGACCGGTCAAAGACTTTACCCAGACGCTGTTCAACGAGAAGGGCGAAGTGTCAAAACGGGTCACTGGCACCGTCTCGACGGAAGGGTGTTTCGATACGCTTGAGTTGCACGACCTGGAGGCCAACACCGGCGTGGCGCTGGTGCTGGATGCCAATTACTATCTCGACGCAGAAACCCAGCAGCGCAAAGTGAAGCTGCAGGGGAAATGCCAGCTGGCCGAACTGCCGTCAGCCGGGGTGACGTGGGATACCGACGACAACGGTTTTGTGGTGGCGGCTCACGGCAAAGAGATGGAAGTGAAGTATCGCTACGACGCGGATGGCTACCCGCTGGGCAAAACCACCGTCTCCGGGGATCAGCATCTGTCCGTCCAGTCGACGCCGTCTAAAGATCTTCGCAAAAGAATGGATTACTCGGCAGTGAGCATGTTGAATGATAAGCCGCTGGGCAACGTAAAGCAGAGCTGCGATTACGACCGCCACAATAACCCGGTGAGCTGCGATCTGACGATCACGGACGACAGCGTCAAACCTGCCGTTGAGCGCAAGTACACCATCAAGAACACGATTGAATATTACTGAGAGTAACGTGCATTTTGTACGTTTCGCCCGGCGGCGCTACGCTTGCACGGGCCTACAATGAAGCACCCTGTAGGCCGGGTAAGCACAGCGCCACCCGGCAAGAAAGACAGCGCAATGGTTCATGACAAGGTTTGTCATCAATCTCACTGCGCGGTAGGTTTCAGCAGGCTGGCGCCTGACGGTTTGTGTCCGGCCAGGTGCTGATGCTGGAAAATGCACATGCGGATGGTGTTGCGGTATTCACCGTTAATAAAGAACTCGTGAATCAGCTCGCCTTCCACCATGAAGCCCAGCTTGCGGTAGATATGGATCGCTTTCTCGTTCTCTTTGTCCACAATCAGGTAAAGCTTGTAGAGATTCAGAACGTTGAATCCGTAATCCATTGCCAGCTTAGCCGCCCGTGACGCAAGGCCTTTTCCCTGATGCTCAGGGGAGATGATGATCTGAAACTCCGCCCGGCGGTGAACGTGGTTGATCTCAACCAGCTCAACAAGACCCGCTTTTTCACCTTCACACTCCACCACAAACCGACGTTCACTCTGATCGTGAATGTGCTTATCGTAGAGATCGGACAGCTCGACAAATGCCTCGTAAGGCTCTTCGAACCAGTAGCGCATCACACTGGCATTGTTGTCGAGCTGGTGGACAAAGCGCAGGTCCTCACGCTCCAGCGGACGGAGTTTAACGTCGCAGGACACCGACATTATGGGGCTACCGTGCGGCCAGTACGGCGATCCAGGCAGCGCAGGGTGTTTGGCTCCCAGTAGGCATTGACGTTTGCACTTTGCTGACACTTATCGCGCGCGTCAAAAGCGACATCTTCTTTGTCCCACTCTTTTTCAGCACGTTTGTTGACCTTCTGACGAAGGTTACGGGTGTCATTCCATTGTTCTTTGTCCATGGCGGCGTTCTGACGGCTTTGCGCGCTGTCACCAGACTCAATAATGAGCTTGCTGGTTTCCGCTGTCGCAGAGGCGGCAAAGGCGAACGATGACAGCGCCAGCAGGGCTGTCAGACAAAGGCGTTTGCTTAATGTGGTCATAGCGTTTCCTTTTAAATGGGTGCAGATAATCAAGTTACCCCGTACAGATTCTACACTAAAGCGAAATGACGGCATACCCGCGGAGCAAGTACGGAAAAGTAAAGGGCATCATCAGGTATGATGGTTAAATAAACCCTCACCTGACGTGAAAAATGCTTAAAACAACGCTGCTTTTTTTTGCCACCGCGCTATGTGAAATCATCGGTTGCTTCCTCCCCTGGCTCTGGCTGAAGAAGGGAGGATCCGCACTGTTGCTCATTCCTGCAAGCGTCGCGCTGGCCCTGTTTGTCTGGCTGTTAACGCTGCATCCGGCGGCCAGTGGGCGCGTTTACGCGGCCTACGGTGGCGTCTATGTCTGCACGGCGCTGCTGTGGTTACGCGTAGTGGACGGCGTCAAACTCAGCGCATACGACTGGGCCGGGGCGCTGATTGCCCTGTGCGGTATGCTGATTATTGTGGCGGGATGGGGGCGCGCGTGAGCCCCGGGTTTTGTGATCGTTAGCTTATTTTACGATCATTATACTTGTATGGTAGTAGGGTTGGCGGGTAAATTTCCAGCATCACAACGAACGATGTAAGGAAAGGAATTATGAAGATTGTCGCGGCTGACGTGTTTGTTACCTGCCCGGGGCGGAACTTTGTCACCCTTAAAATCACCACCGATGAGGGGATTGTCGGTCTCGGTGACGCTACGCTAAACGGACGCGAGCTCTCCGTGGCCTCTTACCTGAAGGATCACCTTTGCCCCCAGCTGATTGGCCGCGATGCGCACCGCATCGAAGACATCTGGCAGTTCTTTTATAAAGGCGCCTACTGGCGTCGCGGCCCGGTTACCATGTCGGCCATCTCCGCCGTGGATATGGCGCTGTGGGATATCAAAGCCAAAGCGGCCAACATGCCGCTCTACCAGCTGTTGGGCGGCGCCTCCCGGGAAGGGGTGATGGTCTACTGCCATACTACCGGCCACACCATTGACGACGTGCTGGAAGATTACGCCCGTCATAAAGAGATGGGCTTCAAGGCGATCCGCGTGCAGTGCGGCGTGCCGGGCATGAAAACCACCTACGGTATGGCCAAAGGGAAGGGGCTGGCCTATGAGCCTGCGACCAAAGGCGACTGGCCGGAAGAGCAGCTCTGGTCCACCGAAAAATACCTCGATTTCACGCCGAAGCTGTTCGACGCGGTGCGCAGTAAATTCGGCTTCAATGAGCACCTCCTGCACGACATGCACCACCGCCTGACGCCAATTGAAGCGGCGCGCTTCGGCAAGAGCATCGAAGCATTCCGCATGTTCTGGATGGAGGATCCAACGCCTGCGGAAAACCAGGCCTGCTTCCGCCTGATCCGCCAGCACACCGTCACCCCCATTGCGGTAGGCGAAGTGTTTAACAGCATCTGGGACTGCAAGCAGCTTATCGAAGAGCAGCTTATCGACTATATCCGCACCACCATTACCCACGCGGGCGGCATTACCGGGATGCGTCGCATCGCCGATTTTGCCTCGCTCTATCAGGTGCGTACCGGTTCACACGGTCCGTCGGATCTATCGCCCGTTTGCCATGCCGCCGCGCTGCATTTCGACCTGTGGGTACCGAACTTTGGTGTGCAGGAATACATGGGCTACTCCGAACAGATGCTGGAGGTTTTCCCGCACAGCTGGCGCTTTGATAACGGCTATATGCATCCGGGCGACAAGCCGGGGCTGGGCATCGAGTTTGATGAAAAACTGGCGGCGAAATACCCCTACGATCCGGCCTATCTGCCGGTGGCCCGTCTTGAAGACGGCACGCTGTGGAACTGGTAAGCGAGGAGCGAACGATGAAAAGCGTAGTGATTCAGCAGCCAAACCAACTGGTGATTGAAGAGCGGCCACGCCCGGAACCAGGCGCAGGCGAAGTCCGCGTGAAAATCACGCTGGCGGGTATCTGCGGGTCGGACAGCCACATCTATCGCGGCCATAATCCTTTTGCGAAATACCCACGCACGATCGGCCACGAGTTCTTTGGCGTGATTGACGCCACAGGCGAAGGGGTTGACGCTGCCCGCCTGGGCCAGCGCGTCGCGGTTGACCCGGTGATCAGCTGCGGACACTGCTACCCGTGCTCCGTGGGAAAACCGAACGTCTGCACCTCGCTGGTCGTGCTGGGGGTGCACCGTGACGGCGGCTTCAGTGAATATGCGGCAGTGCCCGTTCAAAATGCCTGGGCCATTCCGGATGACATTCCCGATCGACACGCCGTCATGGTTGAGCCCTTTACCATCGCCGCCAACGTAACGGGACAGGCGAAACCGACGGAACAGGACGTCGCGCTGATTTACGGCGCTGGCCCGATGGGGCTGGTCACCGTGCAGGCGCTGAAAAGCGTCTATCAGGTAAAGCAGGTTATCGTGGTTGACCGCATAGACGAGCGCCTGGCGATGGCCCGGCGCAGCGGCGCGGATTGGGTCTTTAATAACGGCGAGCAGTCGCTGCAGGCCGCGCTGGAGGAAAAAGGCATCAAACCGACGTTAATCATTGATGCCGCCTGCCATCCATCTATTTTGCAGGAAGCGATAACCCTGGCCTCGCCAGCGGCGCGCATCGTGCTGATGGGCTTTTCCAGCGAGCAGAGCCAGATTGTTCAGCAGGGCATTACCGGCAAAGAGCTGGCGATCTTCTCCTCGCGCCTGAATGCCAACAAATTCCCGCTCGTCATCGACTGGCTGAAGAGGGGGCTGATCGACCCGGAAAAACTGATCACCCATACTTTTGACTATCACCACGTAACAGACGCCATCGAACTGTTTGAGAAAGATCAGCGGCAGTGCTGCAAAGTCTTACTCACGTTCGGCCAATAATCATTTACGCGATTAAGAGCCTGCGCAGACAGGCTCTATGTGGTTCGCATCTTACCTTTCAGAGATAGCCATCATGACACAAGTACAACCGCAACGATCCACCGCCGATCTGGTGAAAGCCGCCGTTTCCGGCTGGCTTGGCACCGCTCTGGAGTTCATGGATTTCAAGTTTTATCAGGATTAACGTACTGAAACAGAAGGGAATTACACGGCTCTTAAAGCTGCGTGGGGCACTGATGGGGCAAACTCACTCAATTTTGAGTTCAGAAGCGCTACCTGCGCATCGTTATTTTCTGACATCCATTTTCCGTAAACCTGGAAAACCATCTGCGCATCGGCGTGACCCATTTGCGAAGCAATGAATGCAGGGTTTGCTCCAGCCGTCAATGACCAACAGGCGTAAGTGTGACGTGACTGATATGATTTCCTGTGACGAATGCCTGCGCGCTTGACTGCCGTATCCCAGATCTGCCTGACCGAATCTACCGTGAAGTGATCGCCACATAATCCCGTTCTTGAAGTTACGGATGGGAGAAAAACAAACGTGCATTTGTGCTTCTCTTTTTTACCGTACTCTCGAAGGTGAACATCAATCATGTGCTCTTTGCCAAGCCTGGTGATTTCCAACTGGCTTTTCAGCGCTTCTATTGCAGGCTCGATAAGGTGTATCACCCTGTTCGTTCCTGCCTGAGTCTTTGGAACGGTAAATTTATCCTGCGCCAGATTCCTCCTTATCATCATCGTGCCAGCCTTAAGGTCGATATCCTCCCACCCCAGAGCGCACAGCTCACCAGGCCTGATTCCTGTATAGACAGAAAGCGACCACATGTTTTTTGCTTGCTGGCTACGACACGCCTCAATAAGCCTGACAAACTCCTCCCTGGATAACGCCGGTGATGATTCTCCAGGTGGTGCAATCAACGTTATCGGTCGCCTGATGATTCGTAGCCAGTGGAACGATGACAAGGCCAAGCAGATTGAGTCTGTCGTCATGCGCCTGTACGAAGAAGATGGGCTGCGTGGAGATGCGCTCTATAAGAAAGCTCGCGAACTGGTCATCCCTCAATCATCGTTCAGCAACATCATCGCTCTCGCCAAAGAATCCGATGATGCTGCTTTCGTTGAACGTTTGATGGTCAAGACGTTTCACCGTGAAAGCCCCGTCCGCGATGTAGCTATTAAGCGATATTGCAATCGCAATTGCACGCAAGATATCGCCAGGCTGATGAATGCGGTTACCGGAATGGATATCCAATATTGCAGGAAGCGAGTTATCTGGTGCGAGAATGTTCTCGACTCGGAAATTTTCTACGCAATGAAGCGGGAGATAGAGAAAGAAATTCCATTAATAGCTGCGTGAGAAAAAATATTTTGTAAATATCTTGCTTTCGGGAAATGAAAGTAGTAAGTTTTCTGTATGCTCGGAGCAAAAGCGAACAGAGCAGCCAAACAAACAAGCCCTGAGGTTCAAGCCTCGGGGCTTTTTGCGTTTACGCTATGGCTAGACCGGCCAGTCGAAAAGCAGTATCGTCACTGCCTGCCATAGCGAACATTGACGAGCAACTAGACGAGGTTGTTATGCTGAATTATGACGCTTTTTTTAGCGGAGACATAAGGCGCTTAGGAAAAGTAAGCGACGAAGAGCTTAACTTCTGGGTGATGGTTGTAGAAAACGGATGGGAAAAACAAGCTCATCCTAATTGCTTAGAGCTAACCTTTCTTGGTGGAAATACCGCCCATTGGGATACAGAGGATGAAATCGATTCAATCCCTGACTATTGCCACAATCCCGATTTGATCAAACAAATGGCGAAAGAAAACCATATATCTACCAGAGTAGTCGAAGTGCACGGTAGTGAGCCTTTATGGGAGGCTACGTCGGCTTTAACTTATGGCGTGATGGACCGATATAAATCCAGTGACCTGCCCCCACGATTAGATACAACACTCAGTTAGTAACGTCGGAATCTTCATTCTCAGAATGACCCTTTCTCCAGCCCGCTGCAAATTCAGACGGTGTCTGATAATTCAGCGTGGAGTGCG
>OKVN01000477.1_pt1 | contig 15553 bp, 16 predicted proteins | sample 1606961 | NCBI WGS metagenome assembly OKVN01 (sample SAMN03281020, study PRJEB24777) | human gut metagenome | isolation source: fecal sample PR170 from 1 month old male Malay infant, vaginal delivered... | place: Singapore | collected 2005-12-29 | reverse complement strand
TATTTAAGGACACATCCTAAAAATCAAGGCTTAACGAAATCAGCAACACGTTCTATTATTAATGCTTTAAAAAAGAAATAGTAATTATATGAAAATAGATTTAGTAGTGTTCTCTTTAATCTGATTAGTGGTGCCTTTTATTATTGAATGGTACTTTCTGTTGTGAAAAAAGGAACATTGAGTGACTATTACACTATCCATAAACTTTTTATAAGTTTTCATCATTGATAAAAAAGGTAAGTAGCACAAACTACTTACCTTTATTCTTTATCATCACCTTGATACTTTTGCAAGCGTTCTTGGATGATGTTGAGTCGGGGTTCGAGGTCTTTTTTGAAGACGCGTTTTTTATAGTTGAGGTCTTGTTTGATGTCAGCGAGAACAAGGTTTTGTTCCTTGATGATGTCGAGGTTGCGTTTGATATTGTCCAGATCGTGAGAGATATTTTCTCGTGATTGGTTGAGGTCTAGGATTTCCTCTTTGATGTCTTCACGTCGTTTATAGGCGTAGTAGGCACCGTAGGCAAGAGTTCCAAGAGCTAGAAAGCGTCCGATTTTCATTCTGTTACCTCTTTAGCGATGCTGTCAGCAAGGTCGGCCAGGGCAGCGAAGTCTGGTTCGTGTTCGTCAAATCCCATGTGGATACCATCGTCTGCACCGTAACGAGGAACGAGATGAATATGAGCGTGGAAGACGGTTTGTCCAGCAACTTCTTCGTTGTTATTAAGGATATTCATGCCGATAGCTTTTGTTGCTTTTTGGACGGCACGGGCAATTTTAGGGACACGGCTAAAGACAGTCTCTGCGGTTTCAGCAGACATTTCTAAGATGTTACGAACGTGCTCTTTAGGAATAACCAGGGTATGTCCTTTTGTAGCTTGTGAAATATCGAGGAAGGCTAGAACCTTGTCGTCCTCGTAGACTTTTGATGAAGGGATTTCTCCAGATATAATTTTACAGAAAATACAATTATCCATAATAACGACCTTTCCATGAGTTTTTGTTATAATAGATTATATCATACCAAAGAGAGAAAAGATAATGCTTAAATTAGAAAAGGTGACGGGTGGTTACGCTAATATTCCCGTCCTAAAAGATGTGACTTTTGAGGTGGCTGATGGTGAATTGGTTGGTCTCATTGGTCTTAATGGTGCTGGGAAATCAACAACAATTAACGAGATTATTGGTCTCTTAACACCTTATGGGGGACAGATTGCCATTGATGGGTTAACTATTCAACAAGATCCAGCCAGCTATCGTCAGAGGATTGGTTACATCCCTGAAACGCCAAGCCTCTATGAAGAGTTGACGCTTCGTGAACATTTGGAAACGGTGTTGATGGCCTATGGTCTTGATGTGACTGAGGGGATGGCACGTGCGGACAAGTACCTCAAACTCTTTCGCTTAGATGAAAAGTTAGATTGGTTCCCGACTCAGTTTTCAAAGGGAATGAAGCAGAAGGTCATGATTATCTGTGCCTTTATTGTTAACCCCAGTCTTTTCATTGTTGATGAACCCTTCTTGGGTTTGGATCCCTTGGCAATCTCCGACCTAATTGAGCTTTTAGCTGAGGAAAAAGCTAAGGGCAAGGCGATTCTCATGTCTACCCACGTTTTGGATTCAGCTGAGAAGATGTGTGATAGCTTTGTGATTTTGCACCATGGACAGGTCTTAGCACAGGGGACTCTCGAGGAGCTCCGTCAGACTTTTGGCGACGATAGTGCTAGTCTTAACGATATCTACATGCAGTTAACTAAGGGAGAATTGTCATGATAGCTAAGCTATTTAAGGAGCGTAGCAAGCGATTCAATGCCCGCTGTGCTAAGTATAGTCGCTACGTGTTTAATGATCATTTTATCTTGGTTCTTCTCTTTTTGTTGGGTTTTGTCTTGGTCCAGTATAGCCAGCTGCTTCGACATTTTCCAAAAAATCCGTGGGCAATCATTCTTGGCTTGCTTATGCTTTGTCTGTTATTACCTTTCTGGGGGAATATTGCGACTTATCTAGAACCTGCGGACAAGCACTACCTTTTGGTTAAGGAAGAAGAGGTGCTAGACCATGTTAAGAAGGTAACAGGGCGTGCTTTTAGATTTTGGGTAATAGTACAAACCCTGATTTTTATTTTGGTTATTCCTCTCTTTTTAGCCTTGGGGCTTCCAGTTTGGGGAATTGTTCTCATTGTTGTGGCTATGGCTATTCTTAAGTATGTTATTTTCCAGAAAAAGGCTCAACCTTTTTATAAGCAGTCTGGACTGAATTGGACTGAAGCTATTGCAGGAGAAAATAAGCGTCAACAATCGATCTTGAAGTTCTTTTCACTCTTTACCAATGTTAAAGGGATTACGTCGAGTGTTAAACGTCGTGCCTATTTGGATGGTATTCTCAAACGTACAAAGAAAGACAAGGAAAATACCTGGTATAATCTTTACCTAAGAGCCTTCTTGCGTTCTGGAGATTACTTTGCCCTTAGCCTACGCCTGTTTGCCCTAACACTTCTAGTTATCTTTTTGGTTCCTGAAAAATGGTTGGCTATGGTGCTTGTGGTTGTTTTTGATTACCTCTTACTCTTCCAGCTCACAGCACTTAAATCGCACTTTGCTTATCAGAGAATGGCTAACCTTATGCCGGTTGGAAAAGACATGCAGGTAAGCAATCTTAAGCGCTTGATTAGCCAGATTGTACTTGTTTTGACTTTGGTACAGGCTGTTTGTCTCTTCGACCTTAAGTTTAGTCTGATTTTGGTTGGAATGATGCTAGTTCTGAGCCTTGTTTACCTACCAGCCAAGCTTAAGAAGATGATTGACTAACACCTATTAAATAAGTTAAAATAGAAACGAATGACTAAAGAAAAAGGAGATGCCTAGGTGACATCAACAGATAAAGATTTGAGCCTGACTCCTCTCAAAGGAAATAGTGGTAAGGCCTATATGGGAACTTACCCAAACGGAGATCGCGTCTTTGTGAAGATGAATACAACACCAATCTTGGCAGCTCTTGCCAAGGAACAGATTGCACCCCAGCTCTTGTGGGCTAAGCGTCTGGGAAATGGTGATATGATGAGTGCACAGGAGTGGCTTGATGGTCGTATTTTGACCAAACATGACATGAACAGTAAACAGATTATTCAAATTCTTGGTAATTTGCACCGCTCTAAACACTTGGTTAATCAACTCTTGCAGTTGGATTATCATATTGAAAATCCTTTCGATCTTCTACACGAGTGGGAGGAAAATGCCGCTTACCAATTGCGTGAGAATGGCTTCCTTCAAGATGTTGTTAGAGATTTGAAACGTCATCTTCCAGAGTTTCGTGCAGAGATTGCAACAATTGTTCACGGAGATGCTCGTCATAGTAACTTTGTCATCACAACCTCAGGATTGATTTATTTGGTTGATTGGGATTCTGTACGTCTAACAGATCGTATGTATGATGTGGCACAGATCCTCAGCCATTATATCCCATTGGCACATTGGCCACAGTGGTTGTCATACTATGGCTATAAGAACAACGACCTTGTGATGGACAAGATTTACTGGTATGGGCAGTTTTCATATTTGACACAGATTTCAAAATTCTTTGATAGTCGTGATATGGAACATGCCAACCGAGAAATTTATGAACTTCGTAAATTCAGAGAGACCTTGCACAGATATTAGAAAGTAGACATGCGAGTTAGAAAACGTAAAGGTGCAGAGGAACACCTAGCTAACCATCCTCAGTACGTTATCCTTGAGCCGGAGGCTGCTAAAGGTAAGTGGCATGAGCTTTTTGGTAATGACAATCCTATCCATATCGAGGTAGGATCTGGTAAAGGGGCCTTCATTACTGGTATGGCCCAACAAAACCCTGACATCAACTACATTGGTATTGATATTCAGCTGTCTGTATTGAGCTATGCCTTGGATAAGGTTTTGGCTTCGGGTGCTGAAAATGTCAAACTCTTGCGCGTGGATGGTTCAGCCTTGACCAATTATTTTGAAGATGGCGAAGTGGATATGATGTATCTGAATTTCTCAGATCCATGGCCTAAGAGTCGCCACGAGAAACGTCGTTTGACATACAAGACTTTCCTAGATACTTATAAGCAAATTTTGCCTGAAAATGGAGAGATTCACTTTAAGACAGACAATCGTGGACTTTTTGAATACAGTTTGGCGAGCTTTTCACAGTATGGAATGGTTCTCAACAAAGTTTGGTTGGACCTTCATGCCAGTGATTATGAAGGCAACGTCATGACTGAATACGAGCGTAAGTTCTCAGAAAAAGGTCAGGTCATCTATCGAGTAGAGGCCCAGTTTAAAGATTAACTCTTGAAAACTTGATTAAAAATAACGATTAGCCATTAATAGGCTAATCGTTTGATGTGGAGAGGTCGCATAGAGGCCGAGTGCGCACGCTTGGAAAGCGTGTAGTCCTTAACGGGGCTCGGGGGTTCGAATCCCCTCCTCTCCTTAAACATAAAGATTGTACTATTGCAAAGGCTAGAATATTATAAAAAATAAGGTTAGAAAGTAATGGATAAATTTCAAATGATTAAATATGGGGCATGCAAGGTTCTGAAAATTTTCAGCTATTTCTCTAGTTTCCTTATTTTTTTTCTTTTCCTATCATTTTATTTTGTGAATAAACTATTTTTTAAAATTGAAGTAGAGTTTAAGGATTGGTTATCTTTTTATGGTAGTGTATTTGGTAGCTTAGTAACGATAATTGGAGTTTGGCTTACATTGCAATTCGAATTAAAAAAGAGTCGTGAAGATAGATTGTTTGAAATAAACAAATACTCTGACGAAAAAGCTTTGGAGTTTAGACCAATTTTAAGTTTTTCTAGTGAAGAAATGTCTTCTCAACAATGTGATAATAAATTTATTCCCTCATACTTTTATTTAGCGACGGATGATTTTAATGAGGGAGTGCGACAAGGAACTCAATTTTATAAGCAACTAAACGAGATTGGTCGAGTGCTACGAAATGATATGATTCCAGATGGACCTAAAAAACAGTTGAGAATAAAGGAAAATGAACTCAAAACTAAATGGTGTGAATATATTCCAACCACTTCATATATGTCGCTTAAGATAGAAAATGTGGGAGATAAAAGTGCAATACTAAAAACGATAAGACTTGATAATACAAATGAAATTAATCCAAAATTTGGTACAATACTTTTGCATGCAGGGAAGACTAAGTCTGCTAATATTGAGTTGAAATCATTAAGAAAAGAAGAGTACTTGACTTTTAATATATTTATATCAGATTTATTAGAGAATAATTATGTTTACCCTCTTAGTGTGAAAATTATGGATCATTCTTATATAGGGGTGGAATACCGTGCTAAAATAAAAGTAGAAGAGGATTCTACCATAGTTATACCAATTCGTGTCCCTTAGTCCCAAGTGCTCTGAATGCCTGCTACCCAGCCGGTACAGAGGGCGCTTGTGATATTGAAGCCACCTGTATGGGCATTGATATCAAGAACCTCTCCTGCGAAATGTAGGTGAGGGACTTTTTTACTTTCTAGGGTCTTTGGATTGATTTCCTTAAGGTCAACGCCACCTTTAGTTACAAAGGATTTGGCGAGTGACATCTTGCCTGTGATTGGAATTTCCATGTCCTTAAGCTGACTAATAATGCTTTCCAAGTCTTTGGGGTGCAGTTGTTTAACCTTGCTGTCAGCCTTGTCTTCTGCTAGGAATTCAGCGACACTCTCAGGCACAAGCGCTTTGAGGGTGTTTTTGACAGATTTCTCACGGTTTTCCTCAAAGTAAGTCTTGAGATTTTCTTGGCTTTGGTTAGGAAGAAAGTCCAGATGAGCGATCTCACCACCCTTGACAAAGCTGGAAAGACGTAGGGCAGCTGGGCCAGATAGGCCAAAATGGGTGAAAAGAAGGTCGTGAGTAATCTTGTGTTTGCCATAGGACAGAGTGACATCGTCAAGAGAAATACCCTGTAAAGCCTTGTGAGGAAAGTCGGTTAGGAGTGGACTTTCCGCAGCTTCAAGATCAGTGACATGGAGCTTAAAATGGCGGGCAATATCATGTCCAAAACCAGTTGAACCAGTCGATGGGTAAGATTTTCCTCCAGTTGTGACGATGAGTTTATCACTGGTAAAAGTCTGGTCTGGAGACTTGACTTGGAATTGCTCATCAACTTTTTTGACGGAGACAACTTCTGTATTGGTAAGGATACTAGCACCCAGTTCCTGAATTTTATTTTCCAGAGCTTGAATGATGGTCCGTGATTTATCTGTCTTAGGGAAAACACGTCCGTGATCCTCAACCTTGAGTTTGACACCATTGTCCTCGAAAAAAGCAATGATATCGTGGTTATCAAATTGTGAAAAGACGCTATAGAGGAAACGTCCATTACCAGGAATGCCTGCTAGAAGATCGTCTAAAGTCCCGTTGTTAGTAACATTACAACGTCCACCACCAGTACCAGCCAGCTTCTTTCCGAGACGTTTGTTTTTTTCAATTAGGAGGGTTTGTTGGCCATAGAAGGCTGAGGCGATGGTCGCCATCATGCCAGCAGCCCCCCCACCAATAACGATAGTATCAAAATGTTTCATGCCTTTATTTTAGCATAATTTAAAAAGGGAGAATAGTTGGTAAATGGTCAGTTTTTTTAGACAATTTATGTTAGAATAGGAGTAGAAGTTTAAATTAGAATAGTTATTAACTATGGAGGAAAATATCGTGTCTGAAAATAACATGAAACACCGTTCATCTGTCTACGATAGCATGGTTAAATCACCTAACCGTGCCATGCTTCGTGCGACTGGGATGACGGATGATAGTTTTGAAAAGCCTCTTGTTGGGGTTATCTCAACTTGGGCTGAGAACACACCATGTAATATCCACTTGCACGGTTTTGGTCAAATTGCCAAAGAAGGTGTTAAAGACGCGGGTGCTTGGCCCGTTCAATTTGGTACGATTACCGTTGCCGATGGTATTGCCATGGGGACACCAGGGATGCGTTTCTCATTGACATCTCGTGATATCATTGCTGACTCAATCGAAGCAGCTATGGGTGGTCACAACGTCGATGCCTTTGTTGCAATCGGTGGTTGTGATAAGAACATGCCTGGTTCTATGATTGCCATTGCTAACATGGATATTCCAGCGATTTTTGCCTATGGTGGTACCATTGCACCAGGTAATCTTAACGGTAAGGATATCGACTTGGTTTCTGTTTTCGAAGGTATCGGTAAATGGAACCACGGTGATATGACTGCTGAAGAGGTTAAAGAACTTGAATGTAATGCCTGCCCTGGCCCTGGTGGTTGTGGTGGTATGTATACTGCCAATACAATGGCGACAGCCATCGAAGTAATGGGGATGAGTCTTCCAGGATCATCATCTCACCCTGCAGAATCAGCTGAGAAGAAAGCAGATATCGAAGAAGCAGGTCGTGCAGTTGTTAAGATGCTTGAACTAGGTCTTAAACCATCAGATATCTTGACACGTGAAGCCTTTGAAGATGCCATCACTGTCACAATGGCACTTGGTGGTTCAACAAATGCGACACTTCACTTGCTCGCCATTGCTCACGCAGCTAACGTTGATTTGACACTTGAAGATTTCAACGATTTCCAAGAGCGTGTGCCTCACTTGGCTGACTTGAAACCTTCAGGTCAATATGTCTTCCAAGACCTTTACAATGTCGGAGGTGTGCCAGCCGTTATGAAATACCTTCTTAAGAATGGTTTCCTTCACGGTGATCGTATCACATGTACTGGTAAGACTGTTGCTGAAAACTTGGAGGCTTTCGATGATTTGACACCAGGTCAAAAAGTCATCATGCCGCTTGAAAATCCTAAACGTGCTGATGGTCCATTGATTATCTTGAAAGGTAACTTGGCTCCAGAAGGTGCGGTTGCCAAAGTATCAGGGGTTAAAGTTCGTAACATTACTGGTCCTGCTAAAGTATTTGACTCAGAAGAAGATGCCATCGAAGCCGTTCTTTCTGATGAAATCGTTGATGGCGACGTAGTTGTTGTACGTTTTGTAGGTCCTAAGGGTGGTCCTGGTATGCCAGAAATGTTGTCATTGTCATCAATGATTGTTGGTAAGGGGCAAGGGGACAAGGTTGCCCTCTTGACAGACGGACGTTTCTCAGGCGGTACTTACGGACTCGTTGTTGGTCACATTGCTCCTGAAGCTCAGGTTGGTGGACCTATTGCCTACCTCCGTACAGGTGATATGGTTACAGTTGACCAAGATACTAAAGAAATTACTATGCACGTTTCAGACGAAGAGTTGGCGAAACGTAAAGCTGAGACTGAGTTGCCACCACTTTATAGCCGTGGTGTCCTCGGTAAGTATGCTCACATCGTTTCATCAGCATCTCGTGGTGCCGTTACCGACTTCTGGAACATGGATAAATCAGGTAAAGCCTAATTTAATGACATAAAAGAAATCACACCGGACATATGTGCGATGTGATTTTTATTACTTAAAAGAGAGAAATGATGTACGAAGATTATACGATTAAACCCTATATTTCCCCAGATAGAGACCCTAACGAAGTGGTTAAACCTGTTCCAAAGCGAAACATGGAGCCGTTGGCTGATGGACTCTTATCAGGTGACATCATCTTGCTCTGGCGAATTAACTTTGGTACTTTTACCAATGAAACTTGGTATCCAAAGTATTTTGAATATACATATGGTATTGATGGACCTAGCCACTTGACTCAATTGGTTGAAAATGGGTATGCTTATGAGGAATCTGCCTTTGCTTCTCTTGATCATCTCAATAGCAGTCAGAAGAAGGCCATTCTCAAAGAACGAGGAGTTAAGGGGCTTTCTAAGATGAAGGCGGCTGACTTGGATGAAGCCTTAGCTAACAGTCTATCTGAAGAAGAGTTAGGTCAGTACTTTACGGTACGAGGTATTGCCTTGACTCGAAAGGGAGAGGAAACTCTAGCCAATCATCAAGAGATTATCAATCGTCATCCAAAGAAAAAAATATAGCAAAAAACCGGTTGGAATGTCCAATCGGTTTTACTTTTATTTTCCGCCTCGAGGTGAGATACCAAGAGCAATGCGTCCATAACGACTGATACGTGTCATCTTCCAGACTGGTGAATATGTGGTCTCCACCTTGACAGAGTTAATGCCGTCAATGGATTTTAGCTTTTCAGCGATTTCATAAGGCATTGTCTCTTCACAGCCACAACCAGTATCAGTAAAGGTCATAAGGAAGTAGCAGTGGCCATTTTCATCGACGGTGATTTCATAAATCAAACCAAGGTTGTAAATATCTAGCTCAATCTCAGGGTCGAATACAGTGGTCATTTGTTCAACGATTGGCTCTAAGAAGGGCTGGGCCAAATCATTGACCTTAATATCATCACGGAAGTTTTTCATAGGACTCATTCTTTCTATTTTGCTTTTGTTTATTATGGCATAATTTAGGGCTTTTTTCAATCTCGGATGGCAATATGAGGCTTTAGTGAGCAAGTGGATTGACAATAAAAAAACTCCAACAGCCAAACCGTTGAAGATAATGTGATTTATGCTTCAATATCAAGCAGTTTTGCAACCAAGGTTGCTCGAATGCCACCCATAATTGGAGCAAGAATGAAAATCCCAAACCTTGTGGAATTGTTCCCACCATTCCTAGATACAACAGATCTGATACCGGCCAAACCTAATTTGGAAGTACCGATTGTTTAAGTCAAAGACTTTCCTTCTATATACATTTATACCCACACATAGTTTACCAAAAGCTTAGCTTCCTATCAAGTAAATTGTTTGAAGAGTGAAAGGAAAAAGAAATTTAAAAAGAGTTCTTCAGATATCCAGAATAACTAGTCAAATTGACAGAAAGGAGTGATTGTGATATTCTCATAGTAAGACATTTCAAGAGAAAATGAGGCTATTATGAGTATTGAAAAGACAGTCAGCGAGATTGCTGAAATCCTTGGCGTTAGTCGTCAAGCAGTCAATAATCGTGTCAAACAACTTCCAGAAGAAGATTTAGAAAAAAATGCTAAAGGGGTTACTGTCGTTAAGCGCAGTGGCTTGATTAAGTTGGAGGAAATCTACAAGAAAACCATCTTTGACGATGAGCCAATCGATGAAGAAACAAAGCAACGTGAGTTGTTGGAAATTCTTGTAGACGAGAAAAACTCTGAGATTGCCCGTCTTTATGCTCAGTTGAAGGCTAAGGATGAGCAGTTGTCTAACATGGATGATCAATTGCGTGTCAAAGACGTTCAAATCGCTGAAAAGGACAAGCAAATCGATCAACAGCAACAATTGACCTTGACTGCTATGAAGGACAAGGAAGAGCTTAAACTGGAACTCGATGAGGCTAAGGTTGAGGTTGACGAAGCCAAGGCTCAAGTGGAAGAAATCCAGACCAAACAAGAAGAAGCTTCTAAAAAAGGTTTCTTTGGACGTCTATTTGGAAAATAAAAAAGAAGCTGGGACTCAGTCTCAGCTTTAACTATTATAGGAGATAAAATGGAAAATTTAGAAACTTATATTGCCTTTGATTTGGAGTTCAACACAGTGGACGGGGTTAGCCATATTATCCAAGTATCGGCCGTTAAGATGGACCAGCATGAGGAAGTGGATCAGTTTGACTCTTTTGTCTATTCGGATGTTCCTTTGCAGTCCTTTATTAATGGTTTGACGGGAATTACAGCGGATAAGATTGCCAAGGCACCAAAGCTAGAGTCCGTTCTGACGGATTTTAAATCATTTGTTGGTGACACTCCACTTATCGGCTACAATGCTCTTAAGTCGGACTTACCTCTTTTGTTGGAAAATGGTTTGGACTTGGAAGAGCAATATGCTTTAGATGTTTTTGATGAGGCTTTTGACCGTCGTGCTTCGGATTTGAATGGTATTGTCAACCTCAAGCTAACCAGTGTGGCAGATTTCTTCGGAATCAAGGGACACGGGCATAACAGCTTGGAGGATGCTCGGATGACAGCTCAGATTTACGAGAAGTTTCTCGAATTAGATGAGAATGCCAAGCTTCTGGAGCAACAGGAGGAAGTCAGTAACAATCCTTTTGCTGCCTTAGGTTTGGGCGGTCTTTTCGACTAAAGCTTTACAAGAGCTGTAAAGGTTGTAAAGAGTGATAGCTAACTTTTTCTGTAAGAAAAGAAAATCCTCTAGGGTTATAGCTTGCATATTACCTTGCGTTATAAGGTAGAATCTAGGTATCAAAGGTGGTGAAAGACCTCCTTTGATAGAAAATCTTAAAAGGAGGTGACTGAGATGTCGCAGTTTTCAACAGGAGAGTTGGCTAAAGCAGCAGAAGTGTCTGTTAGGACTGTCCAGTACTATGATCAACGAGGGATCTTGACGCCATCTGAAGTCACAGAGGGTGGTCGGAGAATCTATCACGAATCAGACTTGGAACGCCTACAAGTCATTTGTTTCTTAAGAGATTTGGATTTCTCAATTAATCAAATCAAGAAACTCTTGCAAGAGGAGAATAGGGAACAGGTTTTAGAGCTTTTATTGACAGATCAAATTGAAAGCTTGGAAAAGTCTTCAGAGGAAATAGAGGTCAAACTAAAACGTGCACGTCACTTGCAAAAAGCAACTGCTAAACGACATCAACTTTCGCTGGAAGATTTGTCAGACATTTCACGTCTTATGGAAAATCAAAAATCATGGCGTCGCTTGCAGTTGAGAATATATGGGAGTGTCATTCTAACCTCCCTTCTTTATCTGATGAGCCTACTGGTTGTCATTTATTATTTTAAGGATCCCAGAGGTTTGTTTGTTGTCTGTCCTGCTTTTATTATAGTAATGAATTTAGTGATGTTTCACTATAGAAAGCAGTTTGAATACCTCTGTCCTAATTGTCATAGGACCTTTGATCCAAGTTTTAAAGAATTTGCCATTGCCGGACATACCCCAAGGACTCGTAAGCTGACTTGTCCTCATTGTCATGTAAAGTCCTACTGTCTAGAGTTGGCTAAGACTAAAACCAAATAATTTATCGAACTTAAAAAAACGCTTGAGAATTACTTCTCAGGCGTTTTTAGCTTATTCAACTGAGCTTAGGGCTTCAAGCATATTAAGTTTGGCAAGACGTTTGTTGACGACGAAGCCAAGGATAATAAGGATTATGCCGATAAGAACAGCTGGTAAAAGGTAGGTAGCCAATCCGAGAGATGGATCAAACATGATACGATCTGGCGGAATGATGCTTACCATATAATGGTGAAGTGCCTGTCCAAGACCGAACCCTACGAAGATACCGATGATTGAAAGGTAAATGGTTTCACGATAGATGTAGAGGGATACTTCGTTATTGTAGAAACCAAGAACCTTAACGGTTGAAAGTTCGTGGATACGTTCTGAAACGTTGATGTTAGTGAGGTTATGGAGAACAACCACAGCAAGGAGAATGGAAACCGTAATCAAGATACCAATAACCTGTGTCAAGGAATTGACCATAGTGCTGATTTGCAGTTTAAGGCTGTTGTTTTGAACAACACCATAAACATTTGGTAAGTTGATGAATTTGGCTGCCATATTTTCAACATTTTGCTTTGTTGGTTCAGCGAGAGTAACAAGGTTGGCATTATTCACTGAAGGTGTCCCAAAAGCTTTTTGGTAGTAGCTAGCATTCATAAAGAGGAAATGCCCCATGTACATTTCAGTGATACCAGCTATCTTAATCTTGACAGATTCATCCTGACTGTTTTGCACAGTAATGGTATCTCCAACCTTTAGGTTTAGGAGTTTTGCCATTTTTTCAGAGATAATAGCTCCGTCATTAGATAGCTTGAGAGTCTTATTACGGTCTCGGTCATGCAAGCTAACGTAACTATCAACGAGTTTATCGTCACGGTCGTTAAAGACAAGGGTTGAGATTTCTTGAGTGTCCTTGTTGCCACCGGCAATTTTTTGCAAGGTTTCAAAATGGACATTCAAGTATTCTTTAACGTCTTTGCTATCGAGGAGTTTAGTGAGTTCCTCATCCAAAGCACTTGACGTATTTGGTTGCTTGGCAACAATCATATCATAGTGAATGATATCTTCAAACTGTTGCTGGTTAAGGTTAGATACAGAAGATCGAATTCCTAAACCTGCGAAGAGCAGTGCAATAGAACCTGCGACACCAAAGAGGGTCATAAACATCCGTTGCTTATAGCGGAAAATATTACGCATGGTAACTTTTTCCGTGAAGCTGAGACGTTTCCAAAGAGGTGTGATGCGCTCTAGGACAATCTTAGCTCCTGCACGAGGTGGTTTTGGAAGGAGGAGTTGGGAAGGTTTTTCCCAGAGCTCTTTCTTGGCAACCGCAAAGGCAGGTAGCACAGCAGACAAGAGACCTAAAAGGAAGGCCAAAAGAGTAAGTCCTAGGTAGAAGTGCAATTCGAAAGCAGGAAGCTGCAAATCGCTCTTATAAGTATTGTGAATGAGAATCGGTAGTAGTGTATGACCGGTAATAACACCTGCGGTTGTACCAGTAATACTTGTTATCAAACCATAAATGACGAATTTATGGATAATTCGCGAATTACTGTAGCCTAGGGCGTTGAAGATACCAGCCTTACCACGTTCCTCTTCAACAAAGCGTCCCATGGTTACAAAGGTAACCAAAGCAGCCATAAAGTAGAGAGCGACAGGGAAGATGTTACTCACATCGTGAATGATGTTAATATTACTTTCATAAGCAACATATCCCTCAGAACCCGGAATCTCTCGACGAGAGTAGAATTGATAGCTAGGCGCTGGTAAATTATCAACCATTGCTTGACTTTCTTCGAGTTCTTTTTGCTTGGCTTCAATTTTGGTAGTAGCTTCTTTGACGCTAGCGGCTTCGGCTGGGTTGCTTGTAGCCATTTGCTGGGTCTGTGCGAGTGCCGTTTCAAGTTCTTGTTTAGCTTGAGTAATTTGAGCTTGAGACTGTGACTTGATTTCAGCGAGGCGTTTCTCAGGTTCGTCTTTAAAGAGTTCCTTGAGTTCAGTCTTTCGTTCAGAAATCTTATTTGCGTATTCCTCACTAAAAGGACTAACGTTTTCCAAATCCTTGTAGCGGATGCGGGCAATCATGTAATCATTAGAAGTGAAGTCCGTCTCTGGAACAATGGCATAGCCATCCAGTTTCCCCGTACCAGCACTGGCATTACCAAGGCGGTTCCTAGAGAGAAGTTCAGAGGAATTAACAAAACCAGTAATGGTATATGTTTGTTCCTTTAATTGTTTTTGCCCTGAGCTATCTACTGGCTCAGAAAAGTTAATCTTATCTCCGACGCTATATTCTTCTTTATAGGTTGAGGAAAGAGCGATTTCCCCGTCCTTAGTAGGAAGTTTCCCCTCAATAAGGTCATAAGTAGAGATTTTCTTAGGTTTAGAGAAAATACGAAATGCTGTATTCTTCCCCTTGATGACAGCATCTTTGAAATAACCATACTCGATGTCTACATTCTTTTTCTTAATCGAATTGAGAAGGTCCTGATCGGTTTGGTTGATACTGTAAGTGCTGATTAAGCTCAAGTCAGCTGTTTGATGCGTCTTGAAGAAGTGTTCCCCAGTTTTTTTCATATTAGGAGAAGTTACTTTAAGACCAATCAAGGCAAAGGATCCCAGTGCCATAAGTAAGGCAATAGAGAGCATACGCCCTTTAGAAGCTACAAAGGTTCGCCAAACATCTTTCCAATAAGTTGTTTTTTTCATGACGGTGCTCCTTTCTAGTATTCCAAGTCCTCGATTTTTTGTGGATTAGGATTAAGTTCCACACTCTTAATCTTGGCATCGTGCATTCGAATGACACGATCGGCAATTGGAGCTAGAGAAGCATTATGGGTCACGATAATAACAGTTGTTCCCTGTTTGCGAGCCATTTCTTGAAGGAGGGTCAGGATTTGTTTCCCTGTTTGATAATCCAGAGCCCCTGTTGGTTCATCACAAAGAAGGATCTTTGGATTTTTGGCAACGGCGCGTGCAATGGCAACACGCTGTTGCTCCCCACCAGATAGTTGTGATGGGAAGTTGTCTAAGCGGTCTCCCAAACCGACTTCGACGAGTGTTTGAGTAGCATCTTTAGCGTTTGGAACGATTTCAGATGCTAGTTCGACGTTTTCCCTGGCCGTAAGGTTTGAAACTAAGTTGTAAAATTGGAACACAAAGCCAACGTCCTCACGACGATATGTTGTCAGTTCTTTAGCTGTGTATTCAGAGATATCCTTACCATCAATAATGACGCGGCCTTCGTCATTGGTGTCCATACCACCCAAGATGTTAAGAACGGTTGATTTCCCTGCACCAGAGGCACCGAGAATGACGACAAGCTCCCCTTTTTCAATATCAAAGCTTACGTCGTTGTTTGCGATAATTTCCAGATCACCGGTTTTATAGCGTTTATAGCTATGCTTCATTTGAATATAAGCCATGAATTTCCCTTTCATACGAAAATAATGATGCTGATAATTACCTATCTTTCCGTACTCTATTGTAACGGATTTTCCTTGGAATATCTAGGTTTTGTAGCAAAAAAAGGTTTAAAAGACGATAAGATTTTCTTACATGTGACAGAAATTTGAGTGAAGCGTTTACACATGAGAAAAACCTATTC
>OKVN01000476.1_pt1 | contig 15647 bp, 13 predicted proteins | sample 1606961 | NCBI WGS metagenome assembly OKVN01 (sample SAMN03281020, study PRJEB24777) | human gut metagenome | isolation source: fecal sample PR170 from 1 month old male Malay infant, vaginal delivered... | place: Singapore | collected 2005-12-29 | reverse complement strand
GGACAGAGGGGGGTGCCTGACACATGCGCGCACTCGACCGTCTGCTCCGTCCCAAAACCATCGCTGTCTTCGGCGGCCTTCAGGCTGCCGAAGTCATCAAGCAATCGCAGAAAATGGGGTTCTCCGGCGAGATATGGCCGGTTCACCCCAAGCATGACGAAGTCCTTGGCCTCAAGGCCTACCGCTCCGTTGCCGATCTGCCCGGCAGTCCCGATGCCGCCTTTGTCGGCGTCAACCGCTTTCTGACCCTCGATATCGTCCGCCAATTGCGTGAACGCGGCGCGGGCGTGGCCGTCTGCTACGCCTCGGGGTTTCTCGAAGCGGGCGCCGACGACGCGGATGGCGCACGCCTGCAGGACGAGCTGATCGCGGCGGCGGGCGACATGCCCATCATCGGCCCGAACTGCTATGGCCTGATCAATTACTGCGATGGCGCCCTGCTCTGGCCGGACCAGCATGGCGGGCGCAGGCTTGCCGCCGATGAGCGCGGTGTCGCCATCATCACCCAATCCTCCAACATCGCCATCAACATGACGATGCAGACGCGCGGATTGCCGATTGCCCATGTCATGACGGCAGGCAACCAGGCACAGACCGGCCTGCCCGACATGGCCATCGCCCTGCTCGAGGATGAACGGGTCACGGCGCTGGGCCTGCACATCGAGGCGTTTCAGTCGGCAGCAAAGTTCGAAGCTTTGGCAAAGCGGGCGCGGGAACTGAACAAGCCCATCGTCGCCATGAAGGTCGGACGCTCCGCACAGGCGCGCGCCGCCACGGTGTCGCACACGGCCTCGCTGGCCGGATCGGATGCGGCGTCGGATGCATTCCTGAAACGGCTCGGCATTGCCCGTGTCAATTCCATCGCCTCGTTCCTCGAAACGCTGAAACTGCTGCATGTGCACGGACCGCTCGATGGCGATACGCTGTGTTCCATGAGCTGTTCCGGCGGCGAGGCCTCCGTCATGGCCGACAGCGCCGAGGAGCGGAGCATCCACTTTCCATCCCTCACGCCGGAGCATCGCGCCAAGGTCAAATCCACGCTGGGGCCGCTGGTCGCGGTCGCCAACCCGCTGGATTACCATACGTTCATCTGGAACAACGAACCGGCGCTGACCGAGACTTTCACCGCCATGGTATCCGGCGGTTTTGCCCTGAGCTGTCTCGTACTCGATTTTCCGCGCAAGGACCGCTGTTCCGATGTCGACTGGTGGTCGACGGTGCGCGGTCTTGAATCGGCCCTCAAAACCAACAGGGCCAAGGGCGCCATCGTCGCCTCGCTGCCGGAAAACATCCCGGAAGAGTACATGGCCGGGCTGATGGCGCAGGGCATTGCGCCGCTCTGCGGCATCACCGAGGCATTCGACGCGGCCGAGGCCGCCGCCTTCATCGGCACGGCATGGAAGACACCCCTTGCCCAGCCGGTCGTCTCCCCGGAAATCCGTGACACGGACGAACAGGCGCCCGACGAAGCCGCCGCAAAGGCTCTTCTGGCGAAGCACGGCCTGCCCGTGCCCTTGGGCTGGCGCTGCCAGACGGTCGACGCCGCGGTTGCGGCTGCGGAGGACCTGACGTTCCCGGTTGCGCTCAAGGCACTCGGCGTTGCGCACAAATCCGAGCACAATGCCGTGCGGCTCAATCTGCGCGATGTGGACGCCGTCCGCGCGGCAGCAACCGACCTGATTGCCATCGGCAGCGGCCTCTATGTCGAGCGCATGGTGACCGACGCCGTTGCGGAACTGATCGTCGGCATTGTCGATGATCCGCAGTTCGGGCCGCTGATGACCCTCGGGACCGGGGGCGTGCTGGTGGAACTGTTGCAGGACAGTGTCACGCTGCTGTTGCCCTCCAGCCGTGCGCAGATCGAAGCCGCCCTTCGCTCCCTGCGCATGTTTCCGCTGCTCGACGGTTATCGCGGCAAGCCGAAGGCTGATCTGGATGCGGCGCTGGATGCCATCCTTGGCATTGCCGGATTTGCGGTCAAGAATGCCGGCCGGATCGTTGAACTCGATATCAATCCGCTGCTTGTATGCCGCAGCGGCCAGGGCGCATGGATCGCCGATGCATTGTTGATCACCAGGGGAGAGCTGCATGAATGATGTTGTCAGGACGCGCCGCGAGGGCGGCATTCTCGAAGTCACGCTGGATCGTCCGAAGGCCAATGCCATCGACCTGAAAACCAGCCGCCTGCTCGGTGAAACGTTTCAAAAATTCCGGGACGATCCCGAGCTTCGGGTCGCGATTGTCCAGACCGAAGGTGACAAGTTTTTTTGCGCCGGCTGGGACCTCAAGGCCGCTGCGGGCGGTGATGCGGTGGACGGCGATTATGGTGTCGGCGGCTTTGGCGGCCTGCAGGAACTGCGCGACTTCAACAACCCTGTCATCGCCGCCGTCAATGGCATGGCGGTCGGCGGCGGGTTCGAGCTCGCCCTCTCCTGCGACCTCATCTATGCCTCCGACCATTCGAGTTTTGCCCTGCCGGAAATCCGCGCGGGCACGCTGGCCGACGCCGCCACGGTGAAACTGCCCAAGCGCATTCCCTATCATGTCGCCATGGACCTGCTTCTGACCGGCCGCTGGATGGATGTCGCCGAGGCGCACCGCTGGGGGCTCGTCAATGAGGTCCTGCCCAAGGACAAGCTGATGGAACGGGTGTGGGAGATCGCCCGGCTCCTGGAAAGCGGCCCGCCGCTGGTGTTCGCCGCCATCAAGGAAGTGGCGCGCGAAGCGGAAGACATGAGCTTCCAGGATGCCATGAACTGGATCACCAAGCGCAAATTCCGTACGGTTGACATGCTTTATGCTTCGGAAGACGGTCAGGAAGGCTTCAAAGCCTTTGCCGAAAAACGCGATCCCGTATGGAAGGGCAGATGAGCACGGATTATTCAGTCCTGATCGACGCGGAAACCTGGGCCTTCATCGAGCGGACGAACAGCTTTTATCCGCCCGATGCCGTCGACTATACCGTCGCGCAGCAGCGCGACGTCTACAACACCATGTGCAAGGCCTTCTTTGCCGGCTACCCCGCAGGCATCTCGGCAATGGATCGTTTCATCGAGGCCGATGGCCGCACGATTACGGTGCGCCTCTACGACAAGGCAGGCACGAGCCCGCAAGCGGTATGCCTCTATTTCCACGGCGGCGGTTTTGTCGTCGGCGGTCTCGACAGCCATGACGATGTCTGCGCCGAGATTTGCGAGGCCACCGGCTTTCACGTCATCGCGGTCGACTACCGCCTTGCGCCGGAACATGCGCATCCCGCCTCCTTCGAGGATTGCCTTGCGGCATTCGAACACGCGGCGGCAACATCCAGCCTGCCGATTGTCCTGTGCGGTGACAGCGCCGGCGGCAATCTGGTGGCAGCCGTGTCGCACCATGTGCGCCATAGCGATCGCGCGCCGATCGGCCAGGTCATGGTCTATCCGGGATTGGGCGGCGCGCAGGACCAGGGGTCTTACCTCACCCATGCGGAAGCACCGATGCTGACGACGCGCGACACCGCCTATTATGCAAAAATCCGAAGCGGCGGCCGCGACTGGTCGACCGACCCGCGCTTTGCCCCGCTGACCGATACGGATTTTTCCGGCCTGCCCGATACCGTCGTGATCTCGGCCGAATGCGATCCGCTTTCCGACGATGGCCGGCAGTATTGTCAGCGCATCTCTGCTGCGGGCGGCAGGGCGATCGGGAACAATGAGCCCGGCCGCGTGCCCGGTTATCTGCGTGCCCGCCACAGTGTTACACGCGCGCGCTCCAGTTTCCGTCGCATCTGCACCGCCGTGCATCTGCTGGGTCAGGGGCGCTGGCCGGGCCAGCTTTAGACCCGATTTTGCAGTTTGGCGGTGCAGATCAATTCCCTGCACTCGCCATGCGCCGGTTCTTGACCGCACCTTCCAGCCAGCCCAGCTCCATTTCCGGAACCGACGACAGCAGCAGGTCGGTATAGGCATCGAAGGGCGGCTTCAGCACCTGCGTTTTCGGACCGTAGCGCACCACCTCGCCGCGATACATCACTGCGATGGCGTCGGCGATGGATTTCACCGTCGCACGATCGTGGGTGATGAAGAGATAGGCGACATGTTCGTCCGCCTGCAAGTCGAGCAGCAGTTTCAGGATACCGTCGGCCACGAGCGGATCGAGCGCGCTGGTCACCTCGTCGCAGATGATCAGTTTCGGCTTGGCGGCGAGCGCCCGGGCGATGCAGACGCGCTGCTTCTGTCCGCCGGACAGTTCGGCGGGGTAGCGGTCGGCAAAGCCTTTGCCCATCTCGATCTTGTCGAGCAGTTCGGCAATGCGTGCATCGCGCTCCTTGCCGCGCATACCGAAATAGAATTCGAGCGGACGGCCGATGATGGTGCCGATGGTCTGGCGCGGGTTCATCGCCACGTCGGCCATCTGGTAGATCATCTGCAACTCGCGCAGATCGTTGCGGGTGCGGTTGGCAAGGCGCGGCGAAAGCGTGCGCCCGTCAAAGGTGATCGTGCCTTCCATCGGCGGCAACAGACCGGTGATGGCACGCGCCAGCGGGGGTTTGCCGGAGCCTGATTCGCCGACAACCGCCAGTGTCTGGCCGAGATGCAGATCCACGGAGACGTTCTTCAGCACTTTCACCAATCCACCACCATAGGCCGCGGTGATGTTCTTCACCGACAGGATCGGCGCGCTGTCGGACGTTTTTTCCTGATGCGGGATGTGATGCACCGATACCAGCTGGCGCGTATAGTCCTCGCGCGGTTCCTTGATGATCTGGCGCGTATCGCCATACTCCACCATCTTGCCGTGGCGCAGCACCATGATGTCGTCGGCGACCTGCGCCACCACGGCAAGGTCGTGGGTGATATAAAGCGCGGCGACGTTGGTGTCGCGGATGGCATCCTTGATCGAGGCAAGCACATCGATCTGCGTGGTCACGTCGAGCGCCGTTGTCGGTTCGTCGAACACGATCAGATCCGGCTCGGAACACAGCGCCATGGCGGTCATGGCCCGCTGCAATTGCCCGCCCGAGACCTGATGCGGAAAGCGCTGCCCGAAGGTTTCAGGGTTGGGCAGACCCAGTTTTTTGAACAGGCCGATGGCGCGTTTTTCCGCCTCGGCGCGCGTGGCGATCCTGTGCTGCAGCGCAGCTTCAACCACCTGGTCCATCAGCTTGCGCGCCGGATTGAAGGCGGCGGCGGCGGACTGCGCGACATAGCAGACCTCACGCCCGCGGATTTGCCGCAGGATGGTCGCACCGCTTTGGAGAATGTCGCGGCCGTTGAGCAATACCTCACCGCCGGTGATACGCACGCCGCCGCGGCCAAATCCCATGCCGGACAGGCCGATGGTGGATTTGCCGGCACCGGATTCGCCGATCAGGCCGAGCACCTTGCCGCGTTCAACCTTTACCGAGACATTGTCGACGATCACCACATTGCGCGGCGCTTCGCCGGGCGGATAGCTGGTGGCCTCGATCCGCAGATTGCGGATGTCGAGAAGAAGGCCGGTCTTGTCCTTCGCAGGCGCTTTAGCCATTGCCGCGTCCTCCCTTCAGGCTGGTGGTCCGGTTGAGAATCCAGTCGGCGACGAGATTGACCGAGATGGCGAGGATCGCGATGGCCGCCGCCGGGATCAGCGCGGCCGGAATGCCGAAGACGATGCCTTCCTTGTTTTCCTTGACCATGCCGCCCCAGTCCGCATCCGGTGGCTGGACGCCAAGGCCCAGAAAGGACAGCGCCGACAGGAACAGCACGGCAAAGATGAAACGCAGGCCGAGTTCGGCAACCAGCGGGGTCAGGGCGTTGGGCAGTATCTCGCGGAAAATGATCCAGATGCGCCCCTCGCCGCGCAGCTTTGCCGCCTCGACGAAATCCATGACATTGATGTCGACCGCCACGGCCCGCGCCAGCCGGTAGACGCGCGTGGCATCGAGCAGGCCCATGACGAGGATCAGCGTGGTGACATTGCCCGGCAGGACCGACAGCACCACAAGCGCGAAGATCAGCGTCGGGATCGCCATGATCAGATCGACGAAGCGCGACATCAGTTGGTCGAACCAGCCGCCGATGACGGCGGCGGCGAAACCCAGCACCGAGCCGAGTATGAACGACAGCGCCGTCGCCATGGCGGCGATGAAGATGGTGATGCGTGCGCCGTAAATCATGCGGGAAAGCAGGTCGCGGCCGAGATTGTCCGTGCCGAGCCAGTATTTCGCCGACATGGGCTCCCACACATCGCCAACGGTTTCGCCGACGGAATAAGGCGCAACCCACGGCGCAAAGATGGCCGCGAACAGAAAGACCGCCGTGATGATCAGGCCGATCCAGGCGCTGATGGGGATGTTCTTAACATTCAGCATGGCGCGGCCTCACTTGGGATGTCTGAGGCGGGGATTGGAAACAATCGCCACGATATCAGCAATGATGTTGAGGGTGATGTAAACAGCCGCGAAAACCAGTCCGCAGGCCTGCACGACCGGCACGTCGCGCTTGGCCACGTGATCGACCAGATACTGCCCCATGCCGGGATAGACGAAGATCACCTCGACCACGACGACACCGACGACAAGGAAGGCCAGGTTGAGCATCACCACATTGATGATCGGGGCAATGGCATTGGGGAACGCATGGCGGGCGATGATCTGGAACGGCGTCAGCCCCTTCAGCTCAGCCGTTTCGATATAGGCCGACTGCATGACGTTGAGAATGGCCGCCCGGGTCATGCGCATCATATGCGCCAGAACGACCAGCGTCAGCACCGTCACCGGCAGGGCGATGGCGCTCAGCCTTTCGCCAAGCGGCATGCCGTCATAAACGGTCGAGACGCTCGGAAACCATTGCAGGCGCACGGCGACGAAGTAGATCAGGAGATAACCGGTAAAGAACTCCGGCAACGACGTCGATGCGAGGCCGAGGCCGGAGATGATCTTGTCCACCCAGCCGTTGCGGTAGCGCACGGCCAGCAAACCCAGTCCGATGGCGAGCGGAATGGAAACCACCGCCGCCCAGAAGGCGAGGAACAGCGTGTTCCACAACCTCCCCTTGAGCGACGATGCGATGTCCTGCCCACTGGAAAGCGCCGTGCCGAGATCACCGGTCAATATGCCGCCGAGCCAATGCAGGTAGCGGATATAGGCCGGATCGTTCAGCCCCATGTCACGCCGCAGGTTTTCCAATGCCTCCGGTGTGGCCGACTGGCCGAGAATGGATTGCGCCACGTCTCCCGGCAATATCTGGGTGCCTGCGAAAATCAGCACCGAGACGGCAAGGAGAAGGAGAAGGCCCATCGCAATGCGCTGGGCCACCAGTTTGAGGACAGGACCGCTCATTCGCCCCGGCCTTAGGCGTTCAGCCAGCAGCGGGACAAGGCATAGCCGCCACTCATTTCCTGATTGCCGTCCTTCACCCAGCCGCCAACCTTGGCGCTGGTGGCGTCGATGAAGTCGTTGAACATCGGTACGATGACACCGCCCTCGTCGCGCACCGTGACCGACATGTCACGGTACATCTGCTTGCGCTTGACGGGATCGAGTTCGGCGCGCGCTGCAATCAATGTCTTGTCGAACTTTTCATTGAAGAAGCGCGTGTCGTTCCAGTCGGCTGTGGACAGATAGGCGGTCGAATACATCTGGTCCTGGGTCGGACGGCCGCCCCAATAGGATGTCGAGAATGGCTGCTTGTTCCAGACTTCCGACCAGTAGCCGTCGCCCGGTTCACGCTTGACCTCGATCTTGATGCCGGCCTTGGCCGCGCTCTGCTGGTACAGCTGGGCCGCATCGATGGCGCCGGGGAAGGCAACATCGGAGGTGCGCAGCAGTATTGCGCCGTCATGGCCGGATTTCTTGAAGTGGAAAGCCGCCTTGTCGGGATCGTAGGCGCGCTGCTCGATATCGTCCGAGAACAGCGGATAGGCCTTGTTGATCGGGAAATCATTGCCGATGGTGCCATAGCCACGCAGGATCTTCTGCACCATGTCTTCGCGGTTCATGGCGTATTTCAGCGCCAGACGCAGGTCGTTATTGTTGAACGGCGCCGTGTTACAATGGGCGATGAAGACGTAGTGTCCCTTGCCTGCCGCGTTCTGGATGGTCACACCCGGCACGCGCTTGACCAGATCGACGATCTTCGGCGCGACGCGGTTGATCATGTGCACCTGGCCGGACTGCAGGGCAGCCGTGCGGGCGGTGGCATCGTTGATGACGATGATTTCGATCTGCGCCGCATGGCCGCGCTTGTCGCCATCCCAGTAATTGGCGAATTTTTCGCCGATATGCCGTACGCCCGGTTCGTCCTTGACCACCTTGTACGGTCCGGTGCCGATACCGGCAGTGGGCTTGTCCTTGCCGCCGTTCGGCTGGATCATCAGATGGTAGTCATCCATCAGGAACGGCAAGTCTGCATTGGCTTCTTTCAATGTGAAAACAACGGTATCGCCGTCTTTCTTCACACTGTCGATGCCCTTCATGACGCCCAGGGCGCCGGACTTCGAATTGGCGTCGGAGTGGCGCTCCATCGTGGCCACGACGTCATCGGCCGTCATATCCTTGCCGTTGTGGAACTGCACGCCCTTGCGGATCTTGAAGGTCCAGACCTTGGCGTCGGGGGTTGATCCCCATTCGGTTGCCAGTTTTGGATTGAGCGTGCCGTCTGGCTGGATTTCGACAAGCTGCTCGCCCCACTGGCGGCCGAACTTGTACGGCACCTGGCTCTGCCATGTTGCGGGGTCCATGCTGTCGGTCGAGGCGCCGCCCTGCATGCCGGCTTTCAGCGTGCAGCCCTTGACCGGGCCTTCGGCGGGAGCCGCACTGGACAGAAGTGTATTGGCAAAAACGGTGGGGACTCCCCGGGCTGCTGCACGGCCGAGAAAGTCACGCCGCGACAGATGTCCGCGGGCGACCTTGCGGCTCAGATAATCGAGTTCTCTTGACATACCCATTCCCCTTTTGTTGCTTGGAACGCATGGCGTCCAAATTCGGTTTTTGTGAATTATGCGACTTGATACCCGTAAATTTCAACCGTTAACGTGACTGTCTAACGTTCTCCTCCAGCAATCAGATGTATTGACGCGCGATCGTCTCGGCGAAATTCCGCTCGAAAACCAGTTCGTCATTTTCGTAGGCTTCGATCCGGCCGGTCAGATGAAAATTGGCCTTGTCCGACCGCATCGTGGTGAACGTTTCCGTGCGCACGCGCCATTCGTCGCGGCCGGACAGTTCCGTCCAATGCGTCTCGCCATAGGCGGACAGCGGATCGTCTGCATGGATTTCCCAGCGTTCGCGCGCCACGCTGCCGTGGACGAGCCCATGTTCCTTGTCCCGCGCCTCGCCAAAATCATCCTCGATCGACAGGATGATCCTGCCGCTGACCTGGTCATGTTCGATCCGGCGGCTGTTGGTGCCCTTGCGCAGGATGTCGAGCTGCCAGGGCGATGCGGCCTCGGGCTCCGGAAAGGTCCATTCATCGCCGATGGCGAGATCGCGCGACGGCAGGTCGAGCGCGCCCGCATGCAGCGTCAGGCTGACCGCTTCCGGCGATGGCCAGACCATCGGCCAGTAGCTGGAGGAAACGGCGATGCGCAGCCGGTGCCCGGCGGGTACGCGATAGGCGATATCGTCGAGCTTGAAGCGGATTTTTACGGGTTCGCCCGGCGTGAGCGCTTGGGGTTTTTCATGGCTGTCGCGGTGACACAGGTTGAACACGCCATAGGTGATGCGCGTTGAAGCACCATCGGGATGCACGTCGCACAGGCGCACGGCAACCATGGCAACGGGCTTGTCGCTGGACACGGTCAGGCTGATTTCCGGCGCGCCGACAATATCAACCGCTTTTTCCAGGATATCGCCGTCATAATAGACGGACAGCGCATCATCGCGGCGCTGGTCGCCGGGAAGCTCCGGGCCGAGCCAGATGGCGCAATATTCGCCGCCCATCATGCCGCAATCCTGCGGCGAGGCGACGAGATGGGAAAACGCCCCGCCCCGTCTGGCGCTCAGGGACCTGTCGGCACCGAGCTGAAGAACCTCGCTGCGGATCGTCTTCGACGGCCATTGCGGCTCGGCAATCCAGTACCCCGGACGCTCCGTGTACCAGCTTTTCGGACGGACCGAATCCATGAGATAGCCGCGATAGGCCGGATCGTTCTCGACGCCCGTATCGATGTCCTTCAGCCAGCGGTCCCACCAGCGCAGTGCCTCCTGCAGGAAGCCGATGCGCGGTTCCGGCACGGCAAAATGCGGGTATTTGTGCACCCACGGCCCGACAATGCCTTTGACGGGTGCCGTTATGCCTTCCATCAGGCGTGGCACCGCGTTCTTGTAGGCATCGCCCCAGCCGCCGACGGCCAACGTGGCGGCTTTAACAGCCGAAAAATCTTCGCAGATCGAGCCGCGCTTCCAATAGGCGTCGCGCGTCTGGTGCGCCAGCCAGACGGCCGGCAGGAACGGTTCATGATCGAGCCTGTCCAGCCACATGTTGCGCCACTTGTCGCCGACCAGAGCCGGATCGGGCGAGCGGGAGGAATAGGCGAGCATGGTGGCGCCCCACCCCAGATTCTCGGTGAGCAGCTGCCCACCCTTGTAATGGATGTCGTCGGCATAGCGGTCGTCGGTGGAGCAGAGCGTGATGATGGCCTTCAGCGCTTCCGGCTGCAGGGCGGCCACCTGCAACGAATTGAACCCGCCCCAGGAAATGCCCATCATGCCGACCTTGCCTGTCGACCAGGGCTGCGCCGCGATCCATTCGATCACCGCGCAGGCATCGTTCAGTTCCTGAACCGAATATTCATCCTCCATCAGCCCTTCCGAATCGCCGTTGCCGCGCATGTCGACGCGCAGGCACGCATAACCATGCCCGGCGATATAGGGATGGGTGAGATTATCGCGCGCCGTCGTGCCGTCGCGCTTGCGATAGGGCAGAAATTCGAGAATCGCGGGAACCGGATTTTCCACGGCGTCCTCGGGCATCCAGACCCGGGCCGACAGGCGGCAGCCATCGGGCAAGACGATGCCCAGATCGGCGGTTTCTTTCACTTGGTGCTGAAATGTTTCGACTGTCCGCATTATCATCTTTCGTCCTCACAGCGGAGCTGAAAACAGATAACGCACACCGGGCAGAACACCCGGTGAAAACATCAATCCCATTTTCTCGTCTTTTGCGAGGTGTTCCTTTTTATCCTACTATGCGCATCTGTCCGGCTAAGCGGACCAAACACTTGCGACATATGTGCGGTCATTTGCGTCACGATGAAAAAGTCTCATCCGAGCCTCGATGGTATGAGCTTTTCCAGCCGCCGGAACAGGAAAACGATGATGCCGGTGATGACGAGATACCCGGCCGCCAGCAGCAGAAGCGGCTCATAGGTGATGTAGGTATCCTGCCTGACGCGCGAGGCCACGGAATAGAGATCGACGACCGTAATCGTTGCCACCAAAGGCGTGGATTTCAGCTGCAGGACCGCCTCGCCCGCCAGCGTCGGCAGAGCGCGGTGAATGGCCTGCGGCAGCCAGATGCGGCGGAAAATCGTAAAGCGGCGCATGCCGAAGGCGCGCGCGGATTCGAGCTGTCCCTTGGGCACACCGGCGAAGGCGCCGCGCATGACTTCGCCCTCATAGCCCGCATAGGACAGGGACAGCGCTAGAACGGCATAGGGCCATGCCTGCCTGAGATAAGGCCAGAGTTCGGAACTGCGTATCCACGGATATTGCGGAAACAGCGAGCCCAGCCCGTAGTAGAGCAGCCAGAGCTGCAGGAGCAGCGGCGTGCCGCGGATCACCGTGCAGAACACGCGCGCCGGCACCGCCACCACAGCGGGCCCGGCTGCCTGGCCCAGCCAAAGCGGAACCGCCAGCAGAAAGCCGATGATGACGGTGACGACCAGTATCCAGATCGTCCGCCACAGGCCCTGCAGGATCAGATCGCCGTAATTGGGCAGCCAGTCCCAGCGCATGAAGACAACAGCCGAGGCCACCAGCGCGAGGCCGATGAGGATGAGAACGATCCGGTGCGGCGGCAGTGCGCGCGCCTGACCGTTCGTGTCGCTGTCCTTGTGGATCGGGAATGTCTCGATCGGGGTTTCCAGCGGCGTCTCGGTCATTACCGCGCCTCCTTGACGGAAGGCATGCCGCGCCGCGCCCATTGCTCGACCTTGGCAAGGATGACATTGGAAAACAGCGTGATGGCGAGGTAGAGGATGCCGGCTGCGATGAAGAACAGGAAATACGCCTTTGTCGTGCCGGCCGCCTGCCGGGTGACGAGCGTCAACTCGCTGAAACCGACGACTGCCAGCAGCGCCGTATCCTTGGTCGAGATCACCCAGAGATTGGCAAGGCCCGGCAGCGCATGCGGCAGCATGGCCGGCAGGGTGATGCGGCGCATCATCAGAACAGGCGACATGCCGTAGGCCCGCGCCGCCTCGATTTCCCCCTGCGGAATGGCCTTGATGGCACCGCGCAGCACCTCGGTTGCATAGGCGCCCTGCACGAAGCCGAGAACCACGATCCCCGCCACCAGTCCGCTGATGTCGACGCGCTGATAGCCGAGACTCTCGAGCACCCGGTTGATCATGTCGGTACCGGCATAATAGAGCAACAGGATCAGCACCAGTTCAGGCACGGCGCGGACGATGGTGGTGTAGATGGCGGCGATGTCGCGCACGAGCGGGCCACCATAAAGCTTGCCATAGGCGCCGACCGTGCCGATGAGCAATCCCATGCCAAAGGCGCCGACGGCGATCTGCAGCGAATTCGCCAGACCGCGCAGGAGGTTGCCGCCCCAACCCGGCGGATTGGGCGACAGAAGGTCGAACATGCCGGCTATTGCGGCGGGAGCAATCGATGCGTCGGCCAAGCCGTCCTCGATTCAGAACAATGGAATGCGTTGCGTCAAACGGAAGGAACGGAGCAGGCCAAAGCCTGCTCCGAACAGCGGCCTAGCCGCCGTAAATATCGAAGTTGAAATATTTCTTCGAAATCTCGTCATACTTGCCGTTGGTGCGAATGTCCTTGATGGCCGCATTGATCTTGGTCTTCAGCTCCGTCTCGCCCTTGCGCAGACCGACACCGACACCGGGTCCAAGCACTTCCAGATCGGGCGCGACCTTGCCCTTGATCTCGCAGCAGGCCTTGCCCGCATCGGTCTGGGCAAAGGTCTCGAGCGCCAGCGAATCGGCCTGCGTGGCGTCGATACGCCCGGCAGCCAGATCCTGATTGGCTTCGTCCTGCGTCTGGTATTCCTTGATCTCGGCGGCGGTCGCGGCGAAATGCTTCTTCGCATAGGCCTGGTGGATGGTCGAAACCTGCACACCGAGCACCTTGCCCTTCAGGCCTTCCGGCGACGCGTCCATCTTGACGTCCTTCGAGCCGAGAATGACCGTGGGCGTGTTGTAATATTTGTCGGAGAAATCGATGGTCTTCTCGCGCTCCGGCGTGATCGACATGGAGGCGGCGATCACATCGATCTTCTTGGTGGTCAGCGCCGGAATGATGCCGTCCCACGACACGGGCGTGATGACGCAATCAAGCTTGGCCTGCGCGCAGATGGCAAGGGCGACATCGACTTCCCAGCCTTCCCACTTGCCCGAGGCATCCGGCGAGGCGAAGGGCGGATAGGGTTCGGCGGCAATGCCGACCTTGATCTGTTCGGCGCTGGCGACTCCCATTCCGGCAACCAGCACAGCGGCGGCAACCGCTGATTTCAAGAAAACTTTCATTCCTATCTCCATTTCTCTTTATTGTTCCCCAGGATTATTCCCTGTATTTTTTCATGCGACTTATGAAACAGTGCGGATAAACTGCTTCAAACGTTCGGATTTTGGTGATCCGAACAATTCTTCCGGCGGCCCCTCTTCTTCGACAATGCCGTTGTGCAGATACATGACATGGCTCGCCACTTCCCGGGCGAATTTCATCTCATGCGTGACCAGGAGCATCGTCCGCCCCTCCTTGGCGAGGTCACCGATAACTTTCAGGACTTCTCCAACCAGTTCCGGATCGAGCGCGGAGGTCGGCTCGTCAAACAGCATGACGCGCGGCTGGATGGCGAGCGCGCGGGCAATGGCACCGCGCTGCTGCTGGCCGCCGGAGAGAAAGGCGGGATAGACATCGCGCTTGGCGGAAAGCCCGACCCGCTCCAGCAATTGCTCGCCGATGGCCATGGCCTCGTCACGCTTCATCCCCAGCACGTGAACCGGCACTTCGATGACATTCTGGATCAGGGTCATGTGCTGCCAGAGATTGAAATTCTGGAACACCATGCCAAGCCGGCTGCGGATACGCTCAATCTGGCGCCGGTTGGCGGGATACTGGCCGCCCTCGCCGTCACTGACCATCTGCACGTCCTCGCCATTGATGCGGATGACGCCGCTCGTCGGGTTTTCGAGGAAATTGATACAGCGCAGGAAGGTAGACTTGCCCGAGCCGCTGCCGCCGATCATGGCAACCACGTCACCGTCTTTGGCTGTCAGCGAAACGCCCTTGAGAACCTCAAGGGCGCCGAACTTCTTGTGCAGGTTCCAGACGTGGATGGCTTCGGCCCGTTCGGCCGCACCGGGTTGGAGCGGGTCCGTGGCAACGGATGCGCGCAACGCCTCCGTCATTGCTGGGTTCCCATGGGTTGTCCTGCACCTGCTGTCATGACACCGTTCATTTCTGCCTGTTTTGTCAGCATGAGGCGAAACTGCCTAATTTAGGGCATCACACCACTTGCGCTCTAATTATGCAAGCGTATAAATACTCCCAGATGCAATTTTTACGAGAGAGCAGTCGCATGAGCGCATTCGGTTCCCAGTCCATGGCCCTTCCCCTGAAACGCGTCATCATGCGCATGCCTGACCGCGTCATGGCGGGCGCCGAACGCGACGTCTGGCATTACGGTCCGCAGTTCGACCCGCGCCGCGCGTCCGAACAGCTCCGCGTCTTTGCCGGTCTCGTGGCCCAGTCGGGCGCCGACATCACCTGGATCAAGGACGGCAATGACGGATTGTCGGATTCCGTGTTCACCCACGATCCCTCCCTCGTCACCGACAAGGGTGCGATCCTGCTGCGCATGGGCAAATCCCTGCGCCTCGACGAGACGGACCTGCACCATGAAACCTACAGCCAGATGGATGTGCCGGTGCTCGGCCGCATCGTCGCGCCGGGCACCGTCGAAGGCGGTGACTGCGTCTGGGTCGACAGCAAGACGCTCGCCATCGGCCGCGGCGTGCGCACCAATCAGGCCGGTATCGAGCAGATGGCCGCCATCCTCGAGCCGCTTGGCGTCACCGTCCTCGGGTTCGACCTGCCGCTGTGGCAGGGCGAAGAAGCCTGCCTGCATCTTATGTCGATCACTTCGCCGCTGGCCGAAGACCTGGCGCTGGGGCACCTGCCCCTGCTGCCCGCAGCCTTCTGCCAGCTTTTGAAGGAGCGTGGCAGCCGCCTGTTCGCCGCGCCGGAAGACGAATTTGCCGCCAGCAACGGCCTCAACCTCAACGTGCTGCCGACGGCGCCGTATGAAGTCATCGCCGTGGCGGGTTTCGAAAAGACCAAGGCCGCCATGGAAGCCGCCCGCTGCACCGTCACGACCTTCGAGGCGGGTGCGCTGGGCATTGCCCGCGAGGGCCGGCCGACCTCCCCCACCCGGCCGGGTTTTCGGCAATGAACGCACAAACCGCCACACGCAAAACCCTTCCCCGGGGAAGGG
>OKVN01000471.1_pt1 | contig 15695 bp, 16 predicted proteins | sample 1606961 | NCBI WGS metagenome assembly OKVN01 (sample SAMN03281020, study PRJEB24777) | human gut metagenome | isolation source: fecal sample PR170 from 1 month old male Malay infant, vaginal delivered... | place: Singapore | collected 2005-12-29 | reverse complement strand
TCCATGATCGCGTCAACAATGCACAGGCTCCTGCTCACCAGATGCAGTCTGCTGCGGCTCCTGTCGGGATCCAGGGGACTGCTCCTCGTATGACCGGTATGGACCAGCATGAACAGGCCATTATTGCTCATGAGACCATGACGAACGGCTCGGCGGATGCGCACCAGAAAATGGTGGAAAGTCATCAGAAGATGATGGGAAATAACACGGTATCCACGACCGTCCCGTCAACGTCTTACGCGGCGATGAATGAGCATGAAAGAGCAGCGGTTGCCCATGAATTCATGAATAACGGGCAATCCGGCCCACATCAGGCCATGGCCGAAGCGCACCGCCGCATGATCAATGCAGGCTGAATGCGACGGTAGTATCCGTGCTGTTACCTTTTCCCTGATAGATTTTCCTGAAACAACGTTGCTACATTTTTGCCCCCCGTCAGGGGGCTTTTTTGTCTGACTCAGCTACACTTAACCGGTACCTGTCTGAAAGGAATTATTATATGAAAATCAAAAACACCCTTTTTGTAATATTAATGTTATCCCTGCCAGCCATTTCTGCTGAACATTCGGAAATGAAAATGTCAGATATGCACTCATCGGCATCATCACAGGAATATATGGCTGGCATGAAAAATATGCATGAAAAAATGATGGCCGCCGTTAATGAATCCAATCCCGATAAGGCCTTTGCAAAAGGTATGATCGCACACCATGAAGGGGCAATCGCAATGGCTGAGACCGAGCTCAAATACGGAAAAGATCCCGAAATGAGAAAGCTTGCGCAGGACATCATTAAAGCTCAAAAAGGTGAAATTGAGCAGATGAATAAATGGCTTGACAGTCATAAATAATGAACACTGGAGTGTTGTCTTGCGCACCCTCTTAGGGTACCCCCGGACACGAAAATATATAGCACTTAACTAATTAAAAACCCGAATAATTTCGGGTTTTTAATGTAACTTTCTTTTCTGAACGGAAATAATAGTCATACAATTTAATTTTCTTGTAATTACTCCTACTTTTAATCAGGTACTGGACGATGGATAACGACTCCCGCCTGAGAGGGAAAATCCGTCTGGTTACCTGGCGCTATACTTAACCGGTGATGCTTCCAATTAGTAGAACATGTGTTTTTCAATAAACGTCCCGATGACTTTTTCGTGGATCTCTACTGAACGCGAGAAGCAGATTGTTTTACGAGCCAAGCGCTTAATGCGGGTGCGCAGCGTCAGGTTATTGCGCTCAATCCGTTGGGTGAATATTTTTCCGGTCAGATGCTTATCCTTCGGCACCTCCCGGCCATAGCTGCCCCAGTCGTCGCTGGTGATCATGCCGATGTTGAATGGCGTAAGCGGTGCCAGTAGTTCCCGGCAGGTTTCATCGGTACGGGGACCAAAAGTGTAGGCCAGTACACCCCCTGTTTTGGTGTTATACGCGTACCAGAGCCAGTGTTGCCGGGCTTTACTGCCAACGAAACTCCATTGCTCATCAAGTTCGCAGATAAGCGCCACATCAGCATGAGCAACGGGCGAAGACGTTATTCGCTTTGGCGTGAGTTTTTTAAAGTCCGGATGACGGTGTTAATGCCAATTTTCAGTGTTCTGGCGGTATCGCGAACCCCGGCGCCATTGAAGGCCATTTCAGTGATCAGCTCTTTAATGCCCGGCTTACGGGCCTCATAAGTGTAAGTGAGCTGAAAAACGCGGTGGCAGTCACGGCAGCGAAATCTGTCATGGCCTTTAGGGTTCTGACCATGGCGGTAGACCTGTGCAGACTGACAACGAGGACAATGAATGTTAACGCTGGCCATGAAAGAACCTCAAAAGCCCGCATTATACATCAGATTCAACTAATTAGAGGCATCACCCTCCTGCTGTATGTCGTGAAATTATTCCTATATTTGACCCTATATATCCAGATATTTTTACTCTCTTACGATTGCGATAGATTTCTGTGTATATATTCCTGTGTTGACTGATATCCCAGAGCACTATGCGGATGACGTTTGTTGTAATGAATGAACGCCACTGCGGAATTCATCACCGCAGCCTGGCTGTCCGGATTCGACATGATTCCGATGTAGTCCCGTTTTATCATCTTCACGAAGCTTTCTGCTATTTCGTTGATTTCCGGGCTGCTCACCACTGTTGTGCATGGCTCAAGATTCAACTCTCTGACGAACTGCGAACTTCCGCGTTTCATGTACAGTATACGCTGAACCATTATCCGTCAGCCACTGCACCGGTATGTCCGGTAACCTGTACGCGACGATAACCGTAACTCGGCATGTCACTGATGATATTGAGGATGTCAGACTGTATCCCTGCGTCAACTTCGTCATTACGCCGGGTACAGCATCTGCCCTGTCAGACGGCTGAATGGTTACCATGTTGGTGGGCTACGTAGGAGACATTCATACCCCTACTCCATCGTCTGCTGGATAATGGCGATTTTCTCCTGATGAGTCTGACACTTACGGGCTTATTGCCCTAACAAGATCTCGGTCACCTCAGAATTAGCACCTGTGTTACACATATATTCAACCTTATCTCTTATCTGGAGATACAACTACTGTCTGTTTAAGGGACTACATCACTGTCCGCTATCATCACTATTGGTAGACCAGGGATGTTTATATTAAAAGATTATTCATTCCAAATACCTATAAAGAAAATTCGACAGTGTCAACTATCGATCAATAGGATTAGCCTATTTTTTTACATCAAACAATAGGCTGTAATGGCATTTTTTTAAGAAAAATACGATTCAAACATGGGATAATAAATTCTGTCTATTTTTGGATTAGGGAGTCAATATGTCTGAAGGAGTTTCTAAAAATTCCAGATATGAAATCATTGCAATTCTGAGAGATGAACTCAGGATTCAATCTAAATTGTACTTCTATTGTAATGATATAAAACACCACTCAACCCTAAAAAAAATAGAAGGAAATTTTTTCTATGTAAAACCATCTACCTCTCATCCAGGCCTTCCTAAAGAGAGCATTTTTTATTTTATCATCCACAGCCCATTAGGAAAAATAGAATTCACAACCAACAATCGAATCACTGACAAAAGCAATTCAAACAATCTTCTATGCTTCATTATCCCTGAATCATTATCAATACTACAACGAAGGACATCACCAAGAATTAACGTTAGGTACGAAAGCCAGTTTTATTGCTCTGGAAGATACAGAAGTGGCACTATTTATAAATATCACTTGAATGATATATCTGAAGGTGGTTGCTCGTTTATATCCCTGGAACCTTTGCATAGTTTTATTAGAAATGGAAATAAACTTGAAAATTCAGCGTTAAATCTTGGGGAGTACGGACAAATCCTTGTTAATTTAAAGATAAAACATATATCCGAGGAAAGTAATCGCAAACAATGCGATGCAACAAGCTTCAGAGTATCTTGCATGTTTTATTACGAAAGTGAAGAAAAAAAAGAGAAGATAGAAAAAATAATTGTCAAATTGATAATTGATAGAAAAATAATAAACAGGCGAAGCCTAGTTTAATTCATTTGATGAAATATAATTTCAATAAAACACAACCACTTTAATCTAAAACACTATTAATTCAATAGCACACAAGACATTTTTTGATAACGATAGTCAACAGGAAAATTTAACACATTGAAAAACACATTACTTTATACTGACGACAATATCATCGGGCACTCAATCCATGATTATATGATTGATAACAAAAAAAACATCACCACTCTTAACTTCCAGGATATTGTTAAGGGGACCAGCGCGCCATCAACTACTACCATTATTGTCAACACTATCCATAAGGATATCTCTGCAGCCACAACGGTCGCATTGCTTAATACCCTGCGCAAGCGTCTTACGCACTGCGCTTTGCTGGTTTTAATTGTAAAAAGTGACCTCTCCAGACTGTTCCGGGAGCTGCTTTATATTGATAATATATTGATTTTGAATGAAAAATCTTCTTTATCAGATTTCTCAGCCATCATCAACAGACCTTTGACCGCCGATGGCTGCCAGCGGTTATGTACCCGGCGTAAGCTAACCGCTAGGGAGCTTCAGGTTCTGGAGCTAATCATTGCCTGTAACAACAATAAAAGAATCGCATTACTCCTCGATATTGATCACAAAACGGTACACAGTCATAAGGTACATATTATGAAGAAACTGGGGATGAATAACTCACGGATAATGAATAAAAGGATAGTCAATATGTATCGGTGCTAAATCCAAAAATATGTGGGTGACCAATCAAAAACCGATAATTGATTGGTAATCTGCCTTTAATAATCATTCCCATAGACATAAACCTGACCTATAATAAAGTTATCTTCTCTTTACCTCCGACCTGATTTTTGACGAGAGATAATGAACGCGACTCTGTTTTCCAATCATAATTTATCACGTAGCGATATATCCGTTCGTTATGTCTTTCAAAAGATGTTTTCCCCAAAAGGTACGCTCGTCGCCGTAGAGTGCCTGAGTCGTTTCGATAGCCTGTCTATCTCTCCAGAAAACTTCTTCCGCTATGCCAATGCGGGATTGCGCGAGAGCATATTCATGGAGCAACTGGCGCTTATTGAAAAACATAAACAGTGGTTTAATAAAAACGGCATCTCTGCAACAATCAATGTTGATGACCATATACTCAACATATTGCTAAGACCAGAGATTAAAAACCTCGTTGGCCACATTGGCTGCGTTCACTTTGAGGTAACAGAAAACTCGAATAAATTATTGAACAATGCTCTTGCAACCTGGAGCGATCCGCGAAGTACGACGCTCTGGCTCGATGATTTTGGCTCAGGCAATGCGGGTATTAGCGCGATTCGAGGCTACCATTTTGATTATGTCAAAATCGATAAAGACTTCTTCTGGCATTTAATGCAAAAAGATTCTGGCCGACCATTGATGGATGCGCTGATCACCTTTCTTTCCCGTAACCACCATAATGTGATTATTGAAGGCGTAGAAAGCGAAGCGCACAAGAAATGGTTACAGGGCATGGAGTGGTTTGCTATTCAGGGACACTACTGGAAGGAAGTCAGTATTGAACAACTGGTCAAAGAAGATATCAAGGTTTAAAAAAATGCCGGAGCATTCCGGCATCAATATTAACATTCGCGCAATAAAGTCAATCAATCACTCAATTATAAACTAACTCCCAGGTCGCCCAGCTGGTCAACGGACCGCTGGTCGCTTTTTCCGGCGCTGGCGTAACGTAGCCAATGTAATAAGTAAATATCCCGCCATCCACCGCCTTTTCGACCAGAGGCACCCGGTTTTGCTGCGGGTCAGCCGGGACAATTTTATTGCTCTTGTCCAGAGTATTATTGTCGTTAGTCGACAGCGCCAGGAAAATATGGCTGGCCCCATCCGCGCGCGTATTCGCCAGATAACCAGCGTTTTCATTGCTGACGGAATTAACCATAAACCCATCAATCCAGCGCACATTCACCATCCGAACTTCATCTTTATCCGCCGCGCCGCCATCATGACGAAGCTGGCAGTTTGAGAGTTCCAGCGTGAAAGGCTGTGGTTTCATAAATGCCCCCGCCCCGCGATCGTGTACTTCTGCCAGGCTGACCGGCGCCAGCCAGACGCTTCCACTCCCTGCATTATTGCCGCCGTTAAGCGCCACGCTACAGGAGATGTCGGTCACCCGTCCGGCAAAATCAACCCGCCCACGATCGTAATTCGTCTCGAATCCCCACGCCGAGGAGGCAATAAGCGTCCCGCTTATCAGGGCCAACTGAATGAGTCGTGTGCTATTTTTATACTTTGCTGAATCACTCATACCCGCCTCCCGCATTAATCGTACGTCAGGTTAAAGACCAGGTGCGACTCCACTTCACCGGTACTGGTAGTCGGCGCATATTGATAGAAGCGCGCATGGAGAGGCAGGGTGATATAACGAGTTTCCTGGCTTTGTAATGTACCAATATTATATTTTTTGTTGAATTCCAGAGGAGTGTTGTCCTTTATAACCTGCACACCAACGCCCTTAGCAGCAGAATTTCCGGTCTTTTCGTTTAGTAGAACACCTTGATTCGCTGATGTATTTGTAGCTAATGTTCCAGAAAATGAGGTGTTAATATTTGCATAACCACTGACACTGACTCCCCCACTACACTCCAGTTTAATATCAAATGGTGTACCGCCAGCCCAGGTCCCCACCCCTTTTAAATCAGCTCGTTTAATCGTGCCTATATCGACATTCATATTTTTGCCACCTAAAATGGTACAAGAAGGTGCAACAATTGTAATGGCATCAGCATTAAGGCTGGTTTTAAGGATTGTAAATCCTGGTCCGTACTCTGTATACGGCCCACTGGCTAAGGTTCCACTCCCTGTTGTGGCACTGGTCTTAATTATATCTAATGTGAATGTTGAACCTGCGAGTCTAAAGGAGGAACCTGTCGTGGTATAACTATCAGGGTAGATCATACTGATCGCCCCTGTACGTGAGAAACGTAAACCAATTCCAGGAATTGCAGTTGAATAGACTTTATTGGCCCCCTGAACCAAACCAGCAGCAACAACTTTCGCATCTGATTTCAGAGTAGTATTTCTATCACATGTAACATAAATCGTATTATTATCCGGCATTGTCCATGTTTTAGTTGCAATGACACTCCCTACTGGTAAGTCCGGGCTAACAACCACGCGCCCCATAGCCATATTAATTTCATAGGCACTATTAGATTGCCAACATGATGCCCATGCTGACGTTGTCCCCAGCGCCATTAAGCCAATAAAAAGCGTCAGTTTTTTCATTAGCGACATAGCGTTTCCTTTGTTTTTTCCTGACTTAATTCCACCGAGCACTGTCCGCCGCTCCACTTAACCGTGGCCTTCGGCGCGCTGGCGTCGCTGATAAACATCATGCTGCCCTGCCCCACCACGCCGATCTCTTTCCCGGACGGACCGAATATCGTGGCGGCAAACGGTAACGGCAGGCCATTAGCCTGGCGCGCCCGCAGAGTGATGTTGTTCTGCAGCGTGGTATCGAAGGAGACCTTGACCACGCTCCCTTCCCACGGCACCACCTGCGCCACGGTACTGCCGAAGGCGACATCGTCATTGCTGCCTTTCGGGTCAATTTCAACGGAATTTATCCGGTAAGGCCGCAGATACGGCAGAATGGCGTAGCCGTTGCTGTCGATGCGGGTACCCGGCGAACCGGGCAACATCGCGCCCGCGGCATCTTTCGCTTCGATCAGCGCCATAGTAGTGCCGGTTTCCGGCGAGAATACGACGCCGTGCTGATGCGCGATTAGCGTCCCGCTGGCGCCCACGCCGCTCTGGCGATAGCCTTCGCCCTGGCTATAGCTGCCGTTCAGCGTCGTCCACGGGGTACGGTAACTGCCGTTCAGCGCCACATCGTGCTGGCCGCCAGTGGCGGTGGTCGTCGACACGCCGTAGTTAAGGTTGTTTTCGCTATCCAGCGAACCGTTGACGCCAATCTGCGAGCTGGCGAAACGCGAATTGTTAAACGCGGTATTCGATGTCAGGTTAGCGGTGCGGTTTTCACCGAACCACAGCGGGTAGCTAAAGTTGAGAGACACGCGATCGTCGCGGCGGTGGCCGGAACTATCCGGGGTATAGACGCGCTGGGCGCTGACCGACCACGAGAGCCGACCGTACATGTTGTTGTAACTAAACTGATACTGCTTTTCCGTCCCAGAACGGTTCCAGTAATCCGCCACCCGACCGCTCAGATAAAAACCGCCCCAGCCGTCCGGCAGGTTCTGGTTGACGGTAAAGGTCATCCCGTTTTTCTGGCGCCACACGGTGTAGTTGCTGTTGTAGTTCTTCTCCTGATCGACGGCGTAGAGGGCGTCGTTCAGGTTGTAGTAGCCTTTGGTGGAGTAGCGATACGCCGCCAGCACGATGCTGGTCTGGGTTTCGGTAAACATGCGGTTAAAGGTGGCGCGATAGCTTTGACCGTGCTCGTCAAGGGTATCGCTCTTCAGCCGCGAGTGAGTCACGTCGAAGGAGAGCGCGCCGATGCCGGTGTTCATCCCGGTCCCCAGCAGGAACGCCTGATAGTCATCAAATCCGGTGACGCCGGTATAGCCGGTAAACAGGTTATTTAAACCATGCTGCCAGGTTCCCTGGTAGAGTATCGGTTTATTACGCAGCGAACTATCGTCGACTTTACCGGCGGAGAGCGCGTAGCGGGTCATCCCCGGACGCAGCAGCTGCGCTACCGAGGCGTAAGGTACGCTGAATACCTCGACCGAACCATCGCCCTCTTTAACCGACACTTCAAGGTCGCTACCGTAGCCGGAAGGATAGACATCCTGCAGGGTAAACGGCCCCGGCGGCACCGTGGTCTGATAGATAATATTGCTGCCCTGGCGCACCGTCACCAGGGCGTTGCTTTGCGCCACGCCGCGAATTTCAGGGGCGTAGGAGCGCATGCCGTCGGGAAACATATTGTCATCGGTCGCCAGGTTAACCCCGCGCAGGCCGATGGTGTCAAAGAACTCGCCGTTGGTAAAAATCTGCCCGCCGCTGACTATCGAGTTAATCTGCGGAATCGGCCGCTGCAGATAGGTCTGGTTGCTGTTCCAGTGCGCTTTCCCCTGCTGCTGCTGCCAGTTCAGGTTACCGATATGCTTGAGCAGCCAGCCGTCCCACGACAGGCCCGCGTTAACGCCAAGATACGCGCTGCTGTTATCGGAACCGTTGGCCGAGGAGATATGGCTGTTCCAGGCGTTGGCCATCCAGCCTAAATTCAGCGCCGCAACGCCTTTATCCCAGAATTGCGGGCTGACAAAGTTTTTCAGGCGCTGATCTTCGTAGATTTGCGGTACGGCAATATCCAGTCTCAGGGAGGACTGAATCAGCGTGTCTTTGACGTTATCTTCGTGACGCCACTCCTGCAGGCGTCCGCAGAAGCCCTCTTTTTCGCTGAGCCGCGGATTTAATTTTTCCGGCGAAATCCCATACTGCATCAGCATCGCTTTGGTATAGCAGACGCCCATTTTGCCGTCTTTACCGGCGGTGATTTTCAGGTCGTAGCGCCCTTTCCATTCGCCGTTGGTATAGACATCAAGGGAGTAGACGCCCTCGCTGATAGCGCTGGTCGAGAAGCGCGACAGGTCGACCTTTTCGCGACTGCCGACGATAAAACCATCGTTAAATTGATAGATCGTTCCCGGGTTTTCCTGTCCGCTGGAAAATGGCGGAAAGCAGCACAGCGCAACCGCAATAGCCGTGCTTAATCTTCCCGGGCAGATTGACCTCTGCTTCATGATCGTTTCCCTTATTTGACGGTAACTTTCACTGCGACATCTGCACCATAATCATTAATGTTGTTAACGGTCAGGGTCTCGCCTTTGCTCACCGCTGAAGAGAGGGCGATGGTCTGGCTGGACTGCGGGGCAAACATGACCGTTTTGCTGTTGAGCGCTTTGCCGCCGTTACGGGAGATACGGCTTACGGTGATATAAAAGGGCGTTGGGTTACTGACGGACAGGCTGCTGCCGTTAGCGGAGAGCGCCAGTTTTTCTGCCGCAGCGTCGCGATTGCCTAGCCCGGCAGGGCGATAAATAAACTTAAAGCGCGAACGAATCGCCAGCTGCAGAATATTTTGCCCTTCGTTTTTCTGGCTGGCCTCAACCGGCGGTATTTCCAGAAGGTTCAGCCACCACAGCGTCTCTTTATCTTTAGCCAGCCCTGCATTACTGCCGAGCTTAATACGCAGGGTTTGACCGCTTTTCGCATCAACGCGGGAAATAGGCGGCGTGATAATAAAGGGGGTCGTAATGGTATCCGGCGTCGCGTCGGCATTACCGTTATCCAGCCAGGCTTGCGCCAGCGCCGGACGGTCGGCGGTGTTAGAGAGCTGCACCGTTATTTCTTTTTCATTTCCTGGATAAATAAAGCGGGTACCGTTAACAATAATATTATTGGCATGGGCCGCAAAACTAAAAATGAAACAGAAAAAAAGGGCAATACGCTTCATGCTGACCTCAGAATAAAAAAAATAAGCGGCAGCAGTGGCCGCTTTATTATTGTTGTATACCCTGAATAATTCGAATTGCAGAAAGGCGGCCAGAGAGTGACTGGGGTGAGCAAACGTCGCCAACGCCTGTGCCATTCGAAGTATGACGGGTATAGACCGCCCCGGCGCGAGGCGGCTTTATCTCTCAGTCGATATTACTGATAAGTAATTTCGTAAGTCGCGTAGCTGTTAACCACACCGGTGGTAACCGTGGTCGGGGTGCTGGTCGCATAGCCGACGTAGTAAGTGAAGCGCGCGCCATCCTGAACGGCAGAGGCATCACCGGCCGCTTTAGGCTGGGTGCTGTCGCCCGGGATGATTTTGTTGGTCAGCGCGGTGGCGTTATCGGTGGAGAGAACCAGCTGGATATTCTGCGCGCCGGCGGCTTCGGTGTTAGCCAGGTAGCCCTGCTGTTTAGCGGTTGCGCCCGCCAGCAGGTTACCGCCGGTCCAGTTCACACCCAGTTTGCTCACATCATCCTGTTTGGTGCCATCAGCCGCCTGGCAGTCAGAAACATCGATGGTGAAAGATTTCGGTTTCAGATAGGTATCCGCCGCGGCAGCTTTAACTTCCGTTAAAGTCACTGGTGACAGATAAACGTTCGCATCGCTGCCCTGGCCGTTTACGGAAACAGTACAAGATACGTCGGTAACTTTACCGAAGAAATTAACCTGACCGCCGCCTACATTGGTATCAGCAGCATTTGCCGCAGCCATACCAAAAAACGCAGTTGCCATTGCAGCAGAGAGAAGAACCTTTTTCATTGCCATTTCCTTGTCAGAGTGAATTAAGTATCAATGAGCAAACAGTTAATACGCACAAAAGTCAGAAGCGATTTGCGATGCTCACTTGTGCAACTGTTAATAGAAACTTCGACTGACCGGAGTCCGCAATATTTAAGGCGTCAGGAACGAATTCAATGAAATAATTCGTCGAGGCTGTCGGCGTCAAAGAATGCTATTTCGAAATTAAACATACATTCTTTTACAACTTGATTGAGACTGTTTTATGGATTAGCGTCTATTAATAAACAAAAAACAATCAGCAATTCCAATCAAAGACATGTTGACTTTTGTCAAACATAACATAAAGCAAAGTAACACATTGATTTTTAGAGGTTATAATTACAATGCGCCAATGGCTATAATTTTAATGATGTTTAAAATCACAATGGCATGGGTAAGTCAGTTTATTCAAAGCGTACTGGTCGAAAAGAATTACTCCAGGCGGTGGCGAAGATTCCGGTCTGCCTGATTAGTGTCGAAGCGAGCACTGGGGCATTTTACTGGCAGCATGAGTCTGAAAAATAGGGACATAAAGTAAAAGTTATCAATCCTCAGTATGTAAAACACGTTACCCGCCCTGAAATCCGGGCGCGCTGTAGGTGATATCAGTCACCCAGACCTGATTGGGCTTTACCACGGTAAATTCACGCTGCACACGATTAGGGGCAACGACCGAAGGTCTGCCAGCCATCCGGCATGAAGCTTTATAGCCACGCACCGCTTTGATCCGGTTCAACAACGGTAGCGGCATAGAAAGCCACAGGAAGTAGCTGAGGACTCGCTGAAGAAGGTAATAGCAGCTTTCCCTCGCGCCATTGCTGGCGCGATTTGCCTGAGCGATATGGCCCAAGGAAGACCTTTTATAACCGTTTTAACCGATGTGTCAACGCCAAGATTACTGACCGTTTTTCGCCATTTTCATTGCCCGCACTCCCTGTTGGTCATTAACGTTGTCCGCTTTCCACCATTTCATCATCACTGATTGGCGTTGCGCTTTTTGCCAGCACTCCGGCTTTGCGTTTCTCTTTCAACCGATAGCTTTCTCCTTTTATGTTCAGCGTCGTTGAGTGATGCAGAAGACGATCCAGGATCGCCGTCGCCAGCACGTTATCACCGAACATTTCACCCCAGTCGGCGAACCCTTTGTTTGACGTCAGGATGATGCTCGCTTTTTCATACCGGCGGTTCAGCAGCCGGAAGAACAGACTCGCCTCCTCACGGTTCATTGGCAGATAACCTATTTCATCCAGGATAAGCACCCGCGCATAACTCAGTTGCTGCAGCTGACGTTCAAGACGATTTTCCTGCTTCGCCTTTATCCGTGACAACGCCCGTTGCTGGCCTGTTCGCCTGCTCTGTCGGGTGCTGGATGTTCATCCCAGTGGCTTTTACGCCTGGCTTCAGCAGCCGCATTCACAACGCCATCAGGCAGACCTGAGACTGACAGGACAGATTAAACAGTTCTGGCTGGAATCGGGATGCGTCTATGGTTATCGCAAGATCCATCTGGATCTGCGGGACAGCGGGCAACAGTGCGGAGTGAACAGAGTCTGGCGACTGATGAAACGTGTCGGGATAAAGGCTCAGGTCGGATACCGGAGCCCGCGGGCACGTAAAGGCGAGGCCAGTATCGTGTCGCCCAACAGGCTCCAGCGACAGTTCAATCCGGATGCTCCGGATGAGCGTTGGGTAACCGACATAACCTATATCAGGACCCACGAAGGCTGGCTGTATCTTGCCGTGGTTGTTGATCTGTTCTCACGCAAAATTATCGGCTGGTCCATGCAATCCCGGATGACAAAGGACATTGTCCTGAACGCACTGCTGATGGCTGTATGGCAGCGTAATCCCCAAAAACAGGTGCTGGTTCATTCGGATAGTAAGAATGTCTGTGTCAGTTCTCATCATCATGCTTGCTGTTTTGTTCGCGCGGTGAGATCACTGATGCAGTGAAGACTTTCCGGCTACCTGACTCACACTCTGATCGACCAGAAATGTGTCTTTCCCTGGACCCGTCGGTTGACGGAAAGTACTTCATGCGAGGCTTCTCCTCACCGATGCGCGTGACTCAAGAAGGGCCTGACGTCTTGTCTCCTTACTGTCCTGTCCGGGTTATCGTCAGGAGAAATGACGATAAGTTCCAGAAAGGATTAGGCTATGGCGAAGACTAAATCAGTTCGCCCACCGTTTGTCGTGGGCGGCGTTGATACGCATAAGGACCTGCACGTTGCTGCAGTAGTTGATGAAAACAACCGCGTTTTAGGCAGTGATTTTTTCGCGACAACCCGGCAGGGATATCGGCAGATGCTGACATGGATGGCATCTTTTGGAACGGTTGCCCGCATCGGAGTTGAATGTACCGGTTCTTACGGCGCTGGCTTGCTACGCCACCTGCAAAATGCCGGCATCACCGTGCTGGAAGTGACTGCTCCGGATAAAATGGAACGCCGCAGGCGTGGAAAAAGTGACACAATTGATGCTGAAAGTGCCGCCCACGCAGCTTTCTCATTGATACGCACTGTCACACCTAAAACACGAAGCGGGATGATTGAAGCACTCCGCGTTCTGAAAGTCTGCCGAAAAACAGCCGTTGCAGCACGTCGTATTGCGCTGCAAATGATCCAGATGAATATCGTTTCATCTCCGGATGAACTACGTGATCAATTACGTAATCTGACCCGGATGCAGCTGATTCGAACCCTGGCCGCATGGCGGCCGGATGTGACGGCGTATCGTAATGTTCAGGATGCTTATCGTATTGCCCTGAAATCGCTGGCTCGACGATATCTTGAACTTCACGATGAAATAGCAGACCTGGATATCATGATCGCGTCAATCGTTGATGAGCTGGCACCTGAGCTGATCAAGCGTAACGCTATCGGCTATGAATCCGCTTCTCAGCTGCTCATCACTGCGGGTGATAACCCTCAACGGCTGCAGTCTGAGCCTGGCTTCGCGGCCTTATGCGGAGTCAGTCCCGTTCCCGTCTCATCAGGAAAAACAAATCGCCACAGACTGAACCGTGGTGGAGATCGCGCAGCAAATAGCGCCCTGCATATCATCGCTATAGGCCGGTTACGTACAGATACGAAAACGCAGGAGTATGTCGCGAAAAGAGTCGCGGAAGGGCACTCAAAAATGGAAGCGCTGCGCTGCCTGAGACGTTATATCGCACGCGAGGTCTTCACACTGCTTCGCAATCAAAATCGGCAGATTAACAGCACTCAAATAACGACTTGACACTTAGAAGGGCGTCCAAGGCAGCCATTATACGAGCAGGCAGTTCCGGCAGTTACTGTGGCGATACCGGATCAGGCAGAGTATGAGTCGGCGTGGAAACTGCTGGGATAACAGCCCAATGGAGCGCTTCTTCAGGAGTCTGAAGAACGAATGGGTGCCGGCGACGGGCTATGTAAGCTTCAGCGATGCAGCTCACGCAATAACGGACTATATAGTTGGATATTACAGCGCACTAAGACCGCACGAATATAATGGTGGGTTACCGCCAAACGAATCAGAAAACCGATACTGGAAAAACTCTAACGCGGTGGCCAGTTTTTGTTGACCACTTCAAACAGGGTTCATCATGGGGTCAGTTTGGATATAGAGAATTATTGTACGGTAAGCCTGTTTTTTGAACAGACTTACCTATAGCAATAGGGTGTACTCCCGCGCTATACGGCATTTTCAGAGGTTTGACCTTAATCGGATAACCTAAATGCGATACTGCAAGAGCGACAACTTAAAAGCGATAGCCACTGACGCAAAATCAACCCCTTACGAACCAAGATTGGTTAAATAATGCGCTTAACGTACAAAAATTTCCGATCTCCAAACTGACCCCTACCAGCAAGTTACCCATTACCTCAGTCCACGTGCTCAACGAAACCGTACTGCCGTTCTTTGAAGAGCATGAGGCCAGGGTGCATACCATCTTGTCGGACAATGGTCGGGAGTTCTGTGGTCGTCCGGACCACCACCCCTACGAGCTGTTTTTGCAGCTAGAAGGGATAGAGCACCGAACCACGCAAGTACGACGGTCGCAGAGCAACGGCTTTATTGAACGGCTGCACCGCACGCTGCTGGATGAACACTTCCGTATCAAGGGAAGAACGACTTGGTATGAAACGGTGGAACAGATGCAGACAGACCTGGAAAGCTACTTTGACCACTACAACACCAAGCGGGAACATCAGGGTCGCATGATGGCGGGACAGACTCCCTACTGCATGTTTAAAAAGGGTCTGAAATTGATCCCCAAAGAACAGCGCGTTAAAGTCGCGTAACGAGACACCGGTTTGAGGCCGGTGTCAGGTGATTACTAGATCTGTACAGCAGGTGGCTTTTACTATATGGTTTTCAACGACTCTGCTATATCAATAATTATTCTGTCTGCTTCGCAAAGATCAAAATCTGTTTTGTGACGTTTTCTAACGCCTAGCTCATTTAACAATATATGCTTTGTAGGTGTTACATAGTGCTTAGCTAAACAACTTCTAACACATTGCAGAGAGCATCCATCGATGGCTATTATCGGTCGACCTGAGATCGCGATTCGAACTAAAGATTTGACGTTTCCACCGACCCCTGCAATACATGACATTTCTGCATCGCCCCGCCTGTCTAGCTGGATAGAAATATAGTTAGCCATTTGGGCTGCACTAGAACAACCGGAACAAGAATAAATTAACGGTAGAGATTTAGAATGCACGTTCATATATCACCTTCTAGAGGTTATCATGTTATAAGAATGTCTTTAACTAATAAGAGGCTTTGTTGAATAAATCGAACTTTTGCTGAGTTGAAGGATCAGATCACGCATCTTCCCGACAACGCAGACCGTTCCGTGGCAAAGCAAAAGTTCAAAATCACCAACTGGCCCACCTACAATAAAG
>OKVN01000470.1_pt1 | contig 15712 bp, 14 predicted proteins | sample 1606961 | NCBI WGS metagenome assembly OKVN01 (sample SAMN03281020, study PRJEB24777) | human gut metagenome | isolation source: fecal sample PR170 from 1 month old male Malay infant, vaginal delivered... | place: Singapore | collected 2005-12-29 | reverse complement strand
GAAATGCGCCTGGTAAGCAGAGTTTTTGAAACGTAAGGCCTTTGAATAAGACAAAAGGCTGCCTCATCGCTAACTTTGCAACAGTGCCTTTCATACCATACATTAGCGTTATGGGCATCGCCGTGAGCAACAACGACTCCATGATCTGCTAACCTCTGAGGGTCTAACTCACGACCAGCCTCTAAAAAGAGCTCTCGCAGACTTTTGTCATATGACACGCCATTTATACGCCAGTGGAGACTACTCAGTGTCTGCCAGTCCAACTGCATGTCACCAAGAATAAATTCCTGATTGACATAAAAGCTGGCTACACGACCACCAAGGCCGATGTCATGGCCAGGCGAAACTAGCCGATTCCAGAACAACTGATGAATGGGTTCAGATGCTACTTTCTCAGTTGACGCCATGCGCAAGGTCGGTAACGTATGGGATAAAATGTTGTGATCAGCATAACGTTGAGCTTCGATAACCGGTCCTATTTTCTCCCAGTCCGATTTGGTCTCAATCTCTCGGCAAACATCTGCTAGCCGCTTATCATCGCGAAGCTTATACAGTAGAATTTGGCGTCCAGGTTCTCCGCAGGCGTAGACGGGGATATCTACATCAAAACCGTGATCTCGCAAAAGTGCCGCCCGGTAATATTCTTGAATAGTCTGCTCTTCTCCCTCTTCATGATGATACTTAAAGAAAAAGGAACGGCCATTTACCAATGAAACACGCCCATTCAAAGAATTCAGACTATATTGGTCACGATTAATCTGCAGGCTTAATGTTTGTTCGCCAGTAACTTCGGTGATCAGTTGGCTGAGCTTTTCACTGGCCAACTCCCACTTGCCTTCCTGCGTCAACCTGCGCGCTTCCGCTGCATAGGGTGGGCGTAAAAGTTCAGTCATTCTTACTTCCCTTTAGCAAATCCTGGCGAATGTCCGAAACGGCTAAAGCATGCCCAGGGAATCCTTCATACTCTGCAAGGCGTTTAGCTTGCAGTGCCAGATCTTTGTAGCCACTTTTTGTTACATAGGCGATGGAGATTCTCTTGAGGTAATCAAAAACGGAGAGAGGACCAGACGTTTTCGCTGCGCTGTTTGTTGGCAGAACAGCATTAGGGCCAAGTACAAAATTACCCAGAGTGATTGGAGTATGTTCGCCAAGTAATATTTCACCGGCATTACGAATTTTCGTCATTACATCCATAGGTTCCTGTGCAAGTACCTCCAGGTGTTCAGGTGCGTACTGATTTACGAACTCAATAGCTGTAGAGAAATCCTTTGTCAGCACCACACCTCCGTGAGAGCCGCACAAAACTTTCTGGGAGAACTCTGCACGTTTTTCTCCAATTTGTTTCCAGTACATGGGTAATGCGGCAATAGCTTCTTCAGCTACACGAGGGCTAGAAGTTACCAAATAAGCTGATGAATCTGGGCCATGTTCGGATTCTATAAGAAGATCAAGCGCTGCCAGCGCACCATCGATAGAGTCATCAGCCAGAATCAGGCTCTCACTCGGCCCTGCTGGTATACCTGGATCAATTAGGCTTGATAACTGACGTTTCGCAGCCACTACCCATGGGCTGCCAGGTCCTACGATTTTGAGGCATTTTGGTACTGACTGAGTTCCAAACGCGACTGCAGCCACACCTTGTGCGCCACCACATTTATACACATTCTTGATACCAACAAGACGCGCAGCAATCAACGTTGCATCATCGACCTTCCCATCGGGGCCGGGAGGGGTGATTACGACCGGAAGCGGGACTCCCGCCACGATGGCTGGGACTGCAGTCATGATCAGTACGCTCGGGAATGAGCCTTTACCACGAGGAACATAGCAGGCAACAGCATCTATCGGAACATGGCGATCACCGGCAAAAGCCCCCGGTCTCATCTCCTTCCACCACATTTCTTCTGGTTTCTGTGCCTCATGAAATGCACGAACATTTTCGACGGAGAAACGAATTGATTCGATTACCTCCGGGTCAACGCGGGCAAATGCGTCTTCAAACTCTTGCTCTTCTGCCTTTATAGAAAAGGTCTCTGGTCGCACACCATCAAACTCACGAGCGAAACGGATTAGAGCCAGGTCGCCTTCTGACCTAACGGCCTCAATTATCGGCTTGACCTTTTCGATGAAAAATGACAAATCAGATTCTGTGCGTTTGAATAAATGGGTTGGCAGTACTTCGGAATTCGAAAGGTCATGAAATGTCGGAGACATGTTTAATCCTTAACAGTTAATTAGGAGTGTTGATGAATACGGTTCAGTACTTCATGCTGAAGTTCAATGAATTCTGGTTCACGATTTATACCCTCCTGTCGAGGGCGAGATAACTCAACATGGAAAGTGGTGTCTATATATCCTTGACCCATTACCACTATCCGATCGGAAAGCCTGACCGCCTCTTCGATATCATGAGTAACAAACATTACTGTGAGGCGGTGTTTCTCCCAGATTTCGATAAGTAGTTGCTGCATTTGATGGCGAGTCATGGCGTCAAGAGCACCAAACGGTTCATCCATCAGAAGAATCTTAGGTCGGTAGGAAAGTGCTCGAGCAATGGCAACACGTTGCTTCATTCCTCCGGAAAGTTCGCTGGGCCAGTGGTCTGCAGCATTGCCCAGTTTCACAAGTTCAAGATGTTCTTGAGCGATTTCACGGCATCTTCTGGCTGGTGTTCCTGCTGCTTTTAAAGCAAACTCAATATTGCCTCTAGCTGTCAGCCAGGGAAGCAGTGTGTATGACTGAAATACCACTCCACGGTCCAGTCCTGGGCCTGTTATTGATTCACCATCAACAAGAACATCACCCTTATCGAAATCCTCCAGACCTGCAGCTATTGACAGCATGGTACTTTTTCCACATCCAGATGAGCCGACAATAGAAACGAACTCGTTATCGTTGAGCGTGAGGTCAATGCCATGCAGAACCTGACGCCGGGTCTTGCCCAATGAGAAACTTTTTTCCAGTTTATTAAGCGTCAAAATTGCCATCAGGAACGTCTCCGGTTGTAACGGAAAAGTACATGCTCAGCTGCACGCATAATTTGATCAGTAATGAGCCCCAGGAAACCAAGCAGGAGTATGTAGCCGATGATCGTATCTGTCTGAAAATAGCGTTGAGAAACGACGATCCGATAGCCAAGCCCAGAAGTTGATGCTACAAGTTCAGCAAGAACAAGCCATGTCCATGCCCATCCAAGACTTATGCGTAATGCATCCCATATCGAGGGTAACGCGGAAGGAATGACAATCTGGAGGAGAGTTTTTCGGTCTGACAAGCCGAGTGTCCTGCCCAAACCGACAAAATCAGATGGAACACGTTTAATCGCATCAATCATCATCAGTACCTGTTGAAAAAAAGTACCGATCCAGATGACTAGAAATTTCTGTATATCATCAGTGCCTGTCCACAAGATGGTAAGGGGGACGAAAGCAACAACTGGCATATAGCGGATAAAGTCAACAAGCGGTTCAACAATCGCCTTGAATAACCCATAGCACCCAGCTAAAACACCAATGATAATTGCCATTAATGACGAAATAGTGAAAGCAATGATCATGCGATAAAGGCTGCTGGCAATATCACTCTGTAACGTTCCGTTTTGCGCAAGAGTTATCATCCGAAGCAGGACATTCTCGATTCCTGGCAGGAAAATGGGTTTAATGGTGCCGCTGGATGTCGCAAGCCACCATATAAGAAGGAGCAGCACGAAAACTGCTACAGAGATTGTGAGGAACTGAGAACGTGTAGGCTCTTTCCCTATGGTTAATAAGTTTGAATACCGCCTTTTTTTGGCATGGACATTTACTTTCTGAGTTTCGAGAGAACTCATAATTCCTCCGTGTGCAAGTCTTCACCACTTATAAAATCAGCGGACAGATCTTTAATGTGGTTATTGCGCATTTGCGAAACGAGTATCGATGGTTTGTTCAGTTGTAATGGGCTGCGTGATAATGCCCGCAGCAGTTGCTGCTTTAAGAATATGGGGGAACGTTTTCGTTGTGAAGTCGTGAGCCAGAAGTGCTTTGTTATCGCTTAGGGTAAAATATTTCACGCCATCGAATGCCGTATTTAAGTCTTCTGGAGTCGTGCCCACTGCTTTAGAGATAATAGCGCGACCTTCTGTCGTATTGGCATTGTAATAGTCTAGCGCTTTACCCCAGGTCTGAATAAGTGCCTTAATGGCATCAGGGTGAGTCTTGATGAAATCGTCACGTATTACCAGAACATCGCTGATCAATCCTGGATCAGAGGAACCACTGTATAGAATCTTAAGATTTGTATCGCTTTTTTGGGCCATGCTCAGATAGGGCTCATACGTCACAGCAACAGGAACCCGTCCTGCTATTATAGCATTCCCTGCTGAAGCGGCAGGCATGGGAACAGGTTTTATATCATTAAAGGATAATCCTTCAGATGCTATGGCACTTCTGAGTAAAATATCACTGGTTGTGCCTTCTTCGTAGGCGACCTGCTTACCTTTGAGATCCTTAATGCTTAAAATATCTTTAGTGGCCAGAATTGCATCTGCGCTATTGCTCTGGTCGAGTAATAGCACAATCTTCACTGGGAGACCTGCGGAAATCATTCCCATCGCGGTATGGGTAGCGATATTAGCTGCGTCTATCTGCCCACTCGCCAGTGCGGCATTAATATCTTTATCCTCAGCGAAATTAATGATCTCGACTTGTTTTAGACCTTCCTTTTCAAAAAGATTTTTAGCCGAGGCAATATGCCACTGACCATAACCCAGCCAAGGTTCAATCCCCATTTTCACATGCGTGGCTTCTTCCGCATGAACAGAGAGAGTTGTAACTGACATCATTCCTGCACAGAAAAACGCACTAATTGATTTTTTCACTGTATGGAGAGAATACATGGCTATTTCCTTCCGTTGTCATTGTGGCTACAGGCTGGAGGTTGTCCGAGGAAAACCAAGGGATGTATCATTACTTAGAATCTTCTATTGGCGAAATTAGTTATTTTCTATATCTAAGAGTTAAAAAAAATGTGATAAGTGTTTCTTATTGGTTGTTCTTTTGTAACTAAAAAAGCTTCAAAGATAAAAAAATGAGAAATTATTCCCTAAAATGGAAAAGGACCTTATGAAATTTGGGTGGACCAATCTCTCGACATCTGCTTGCTGATATACCTTATGCCGTGATCGGAATACGTTTTTTTTGAAACAGTCTTAAGATTTACCGGCCAATGATAATCCCCATCTGGGGATCTGAGTTCGTAAGTTGATTGATTGGACTGAGCCCATGCCCGTAGACAAATTCTATTCTCACGACGAGGCTTGCCCGAGCTCTAACCCAGAGCACACAGAGCAGTTTCGTCAGTTTGAAGTATACGGCCGCTGAGTAGCTCACTGCTGTCGGGCTGAGTGGAGGGATGCTGCCAGCTCCTTTCACCCCGCAGGAGGGGGGCTTCGGTGCTATGTGCTGACTGAAGGCAAGCTCCACACCGATGACATGCCCGTACCGGTGCTGTTGCCCGGTAATACGAAGATGAAGAGCGGGCAGTTGTGGACGTAGGTTCGTGTTAACCACAACGCAGGCTCAACACTAGCAACGGCTACGTTGTTGGTCTTCAAACCGGCAGAAAAGTCATCCACTCGCAGACCCATCTTGCAGGCTTAAACTGTGTATTGCAGACAAATGCGTAACCGGGTTCGACGAGTTTTAACACAATTGCCTGCGAAATTACACCATGTCGCACCGTATTACGAACCTGATAGGCCTAGCTCGCCAAAATGGTTCTCACTCTACGCTTACTCATATAGCAAGTGTAAAGGATCATAACGTACTTTCCGTCTTCTAACTTTCTGCAACTTCACACCTAAAAAAATAGGGTCTTATAATCGCCTGTGTAGATGTAGGCGGAACTGTACGTCGGTTAATTCCTTGCATGATGGAGCAGTCCAGAATGAAGTTCAGTGATATCGGTACAGCCCAACTGTGCCATTGTACGATCGATTTCAGCGATCAACGACTCTAGGGTGGCTGACACCAGCGCTTCGCCTCCTACAGCCACTGCGTATAATAGTGGACGTCCCAGTAATACTGCATTTGCGCCTAACGCCAGAGCTTTTACCACATCAGTACCGCGTCTGAAGCCGCTATCGAGTAACACGTTAAAGTTAGGGCCCACCGCCTTTCGGATGTCTGGCAAAACCAGCATTGGGCTAAATGTTCCATCTAACTGACGACCGCCGTGGTTAGATACTACAATACCTTCGGCCTTTAGTTGTTGTGCGGCTAATGCATCTTCAGTCGTCATTATACCTTTGATATACAACGGCCCCGGCCACAATTCGCGTATCCATTCCAGTGTTTGCCAGGTTAATGTAGGATCCATCTGTTGGGCGAAGTAGGTGGCCGCGCCCATACCGCGCTGAAACTCTGAGGGAAGGTAAGGTTTGAGGTTACCAAAGCCCGGCATCCCCGCAGGACGTAGTGTACGCCACACCCATCCAGGGTGCCGTGCTACATCTGCCAGCGCACGGAACGAAAGCTTCATCGGCCGTCGGTAGTGCGATTTATCGCGTTCACGGTTGCCGAAATGCACTGCATCTACCGACACTACCAACGCCGAGCAGCCTGAATGGCGCGCTCGCTCAATCAAGTTGGCTGTGACAGCGCGGTCCTTCAGAACATACAGTTGAAACCAGCGCGGCCCGCTGCTAACAGTTGCAGTCTCTTCCAGTGATGCCGTCGAAACGGTGCTCTGAATATAACCTATGCCGCTATGCGCGGCGGCTCGCGCTAGCATCTGATCGGCCTCATGACGCAGCATGCCATTGTAACCAGTTGGAGCTATCAGCAGCGGTGCAGCTAATAGGTCATTTCCAAGTGGTGTATGCAGACTGCGTACACTTGCATCCTTTAATACCGTTGGTTTAAACATCCAACGTTCAAAGACTTCTCTGTTATGTCTCAGAGTCTGCTCGTTGTCAGCGCCACCATCTACATAATCGAATGCAAAGCCCGGTAGCGCACGTTGCGCTGCCCGACGTAAGTTCTCACAGTTAATAACCATAATAACGTATGTTCCTCAGGCTTTATCACAAATAGATCAGATTCGTATCGTTGTGGATGTGGTTGATCTCAACAGCCCATACCATGGAGAGGAAAACATGCAGGAAGAGGGAACAAGAGCGATTTGAATTTGACGTTCATTCATGTTCACGAGGTTTCCTAAGTAAGTGACTTGGTTTATACACTTTATCGTTTATAAGAAACTATTGTCGTACGGCAAGAAACTATGTCATCCTTGAAGCCACTATCAGCAGCAGGTGAAATTTCAGAATGACGTTACATTACATAATGATTATCTTCCTAAAGGCAAGATCTAAGGCATGGCCAGTGTAAGTTACATTTTGATTTCTGCGCCAATATGGGGATTCAGTCAAACAAAAGCCAAGTCATTCATAACGACAGGTGTTAACTCTTACTCAAGACAAGGGGTAAAACTTTCTCGGTGACTTTCAATATTATGCACTTACTCATTCCTTTTGTACAAATATTAATTATATTGCTTCTGAATTAAAAAAAACTATAACAACATAAGACTTTTGCATATCTTAGATGAAGATTATAAGTTGTTATTAGGGATGATTCCCGAAGGGTAACAAATATTTTACAAGCTTCCTTGGTTGTATAAATACCAATTGATGAGTCTTGTTGTATGTGATAGTACTATAAAAGGCTAGAACATAACTCTATGTTTCCTAAAATTACCTTTTACCGAATTTGTAGTTTTCGGCAAGCCTCGCTGCTGTTAACTGCTCCTGTTTTGCATTCATTTCTTCCTCGCCAGACTCTATGGAATTTATCCGATCACGATAAAGAGTTTAGCATTGTAATCGTCATAAATACGCCATACTTCTTGTGTTTCAACCTCTTCCCTCCTCCCGTAAACTTTTCTGACTAATTCCCACAGAGCATTTATTCTGTACATTTAGTAACCGTACTCACGATTAAATACCAAAGGTAATGGCAATCCAGAACGATCAGCCTGAATAATCTCAATAGCCTGTTTTGCTTTAGCGGTGTTAGAAATCAACGATGCAACGTGACTGGTAATGATTATCCGGGGATGTGTCCACAAAGGATCTTCAGGCGGTAGGGGTTCCACTGGAAAAACATCCAACACAGCGCCGCTTAAATGTCCGTTGTTTAGCCCGACCAATAACGCATCATGATCCAATTGGTGGCCGCGTCCAACATTAATCAGTCCTGCATTCGGAGGTAATTGCTCTAGAAGTTCTGCATTGATGATGCCACGTGTTGCTATAGTGTCGGGAAGTAAATTAACTAAAATGTGACTTTCGCGAAGAAAAGCTGCTAACTGATCGTTTTCAGCGTAACATTGTACACCGTGGGCATTTTTCTCGGTACGCGACCAGCCTCGCACAGTGAAGCCATTGGCCAACAGTCGTTTAGCTACAGCAGTGCCTAGACGTCCCATACCCATTATACCTACTGACGTTTCGTTCACTAGTCTGCCTGTTAGCTTATTTTTCCAGCTCTGCCTTTTCTGCGCCTGCATCACCAGCGGAATCTGGCGTACAAGCAGGTAACATGCCATAGTCACATAATCAGCCATTCTGCTCTCAGTTTCTGGCGTAACCATGCGAGTGATTGGAATATTGGCGGGAACTGTCGAATCATTCAAAATATGATCCACTCCTGCTGCCTCGCTTAATATCACGCGTAAATTTGGGAATTGAGCAAGCTTGCCTCTCTCAGGCTCCCACACTAAAACATAGTGAACACTTTCAGGCTCAACTGAAGGGTCATCCCAGCTCGCGATACGCAAGTCAGGGAAATTAGGTAAAAAAAGATTTCGCCATTCGTCGATATCTTCGCGACTTACGAAGTTTATTAACAACGTTTGCTGGTATGTGGTTCTCATCTTAGTCTCTATAGCTATTTATGCGTTTCTGAATTAGGCTGTTCAGTGAGACTATTCGAGATGAGGGTGCCGGTAAAATAGTTTTAATGTGGCTTTTACATAGTAATTATTGAGGGGGTAATGTCAGAAACCAACATTTTTGCTACCCTGTATCTGCTAAATAGCTGCGCGGAATAGTAGATCACTGAAAGGAAACTCAGCCCGGATTGTGCGATCTGATCAATCGCCAAACCAACCAAAACCACCAACCGGACTGAGCGATGCCGATCATAGCACCAATACCCCGTGGCGAACGACGCCTGATGCAGAAAGCTATTCATAAAACGCGCGATAAAAATCATGCCCGCAGACTCACGGCCATGCTGATGCTTCATCGGGGTGAACGGGTCAGCGATGTTGCCAGAACTCTCTGTTGTGCCCGTTCATCCGTTGGTCGCTGGATTAACTGGTTTACGCACTCAGGTATTGAAGGCCTGAAATCCTTACCCGCAGGGCGCTCCCGACGCTGGCCTTTTGAACATATCTGCACCCTGTTACGTGAGCTGATAAAGCATTCTCCCGGCGATTTTGGTTATCAACGTTCACGCTGGAGCACCGAATTACTGGCAATAAAAATCAATGAGATAACCGGTTGCCAGTTACATGCAGGAACCGTTCGCCGCTGGTTGCCATCTGCGGGGCTTGTATGGCGCAGGGCCGCGCCAACTCTGCGTATCCGTGACCCACATAAAGATGAAAAGATGGCGGTAATCCACAAAGCGCTGGATGAATGCAGCGCAGAGCATCCGGTATTTTATGAAGATGAAGTGGATATCCACCTTAATCCTAAAATCGGTGCGGACTGGCAGTTGCGCGGACAGCAGAAACGGGTAGTGACGCCGGGGCAGAACGAAAAATACTATCTGGCCGGCGCACTGCACAGTGGCACGGGTAAAGTCAGCTACGTGGGCGGCAACAGCAAAAGTTCAGCGCTGTTTATCGCTCTGCTGAAGCACCTGAAAGCCACTTACCGGCGGGCGAAAACAATCACGCTGATCGTTGATAACTACATTATCCATAAAAGCCGCGAAACACAGCGCTGGTTGAAAGCAAATCCCAAGTTCAGGGTAATTTACCAGCCGGTTTACTCGCCGTGGGTGAATCATGTGGAACGGCTATGGCAGGCACTTCATGACACGATAACCCGTAATCATCAGTGCCGCTCAATGTGGCAGTTACTGAAAAAGGTCCGCCATTTTATGGAAACCGCCAGCCCATTCCCCGGAGGAAAACATGGTCAGGCAAAAGTGTAGCGGTATTAGGCGCAGCTATTTAGACCACTCGCCAATATGTCACATTAGGGTATACCAAAATGATACCATCGGCAGTTACTCAAAATTCTTGCTATGGTACTATTTATAAGTTACTGATATATTTAATACTACTTAAATGTTACCAATGGCGAAATAATGTACATTTACGCATACCTCCGGGCATCAACATTAGAGCAGGATGCCTTGCGCGCTAAAAACAGGCTTAAGGAATTCGCCGCTCATCATGGACAGCGTATTGCCGGATGGTACGTTGAGAATGCATCTGGAGCCTCGCTGGAGCGCCCAGAGCTGACACGTATGCTTTCTGATATGGAGTCCGGAGATGTCATTCTGATTGAACAGGTGGACCGGTTATCACGCCTCAGCGATGATGACTGGGATACGCTTAAACGCCGTATCCTTGAGAAAGATCTCTCCGTTATTAGTCTCGACCTGCCGACCAGCCATATAGCTCTCCCTCATGCAGCTTCAGATGAGTTCACCCGGAGCATGCTAAGAGCGGTTAACGGAATGATGCTCGACATGCTGGCAGCTATTGCGCGTAAGGATTACCAAGATCGCCGTCGGCGACAGAGAGAAGGCGTGGATAAAGCCATGCAGGAAGGAAAATATGCCGGACGCCAGCCAGATGTGGCCAAACATGAATTAATCAGGACATTACGCCTGCAGAACGGTAAATCCATTAATGAAACCGCGCGGCTTGCCGGGGTCTCCCGTATGACAGTTATTCGTGTGTGCAAAAATAATAAAACAGGGCAGGGTACTGCCTCAGCCGGGACCTGAGGTGACTGAGTTATGAAAATTACTTCGCATGATATAAAGATCTTTAACCGCCTTTTTGAAAGCACCCCAGGATACATCCTGGATTTCAGTGACAGAACCATGCGCGAGTTTTTTGAGGAGGAACTGACCATCAATATCGAAGATGAAGCTTATCTCGAGGATGGCACATCAAAAGCCAAAAGACTGCGCTGTTTAATTAAGAAAACGGACCGCGACACCGTACTCAAAGTTATAACCAGACTATGGGAATACCGGAAAACCATTCCTGGCGGTGTCATCACAGCTCAGGATGAAGCTGCGTATGGTGGGTTTATTGCAAAAATACAGGGGGCAGACAGCCAGGCTGCATACGGCATATCCCCTGCATTAATCGCTCCTGTCGGCATAGATAATGATTATTTTATCCGTGGTCTGGAATCTTTGCATAAACAACCACCCCATCAGAGGGGTTACAGCTTCGAGGTGTGGCTCAATGAACTATTCGCAGCCTTCTGGCTCTCCCCCAAAGGAGCATTCAGGCTAAAGGGCGAACAGATAGATGGCAGCTTTATGCTGAATAACGAGACGTATCTGGTCGAAGCAAAATGGCACAGCGCCAAAACCGGTAATGCCGATCTTCACGTCTTTCAGGGTAAGCTGGAACAGAAAGTTGCCTGGGCACGTGGCGTGTTCATCAGTTGGGCAGGTTTTACACGGGACGGTCTGGAAGCATGGGGGAAGGGAAAGCGGGTTATCTGCGTTAGCGGCTATGACCTTGTTCTAATGCTGAAAAATAACATTAGTTTCAGGATACTAATGGAAGAAAAAATTCGCCGAGCGGCTGAAACCGGAAGTTTATACGTTAAGATCGACGAAATTTATCCGGATATCATTAAATAAGGGGTTTGATGCTCAGCGTAACGATTTCTATCGTGAGATTTCGCTCGGCTAACATCCCCCCCTTAAGATATGAAGCAAATGATAAGGTAAGCCTGTGCCGTAAACAAGCTTGCCACTTACTTTTAGATATCTTCAGCGTCGTAGTATTCAGCCTGTTCAGTATCAGATACTACATTGGTAATTTCAAAATCCTCATCAATGAAGCTCCATTTTTCATCACGCCATAACAAACCTATGTTGGCGTCGACTTCAAATTCAGAACCTGAGTAGACATGATCTGGCAACTGCTCCCCTTGATAGAGGAAAGAGACCTTCAAGTTTAAAATGCCTTTATCTTCATCATAATGCGTTTCTGTCACAGTCAGGTCTTCCACAGTGAAGCCCCCTGCATTTGTGGAGGCAATCTCACCTGAAAGTTCGTGCTCTACTGCCATTTCAAATGCAGCATAAGGACCATCAGTATAAGTATCGTAGTAGTTATGGATTACATCCGCGAAATCAGAATCACCAAATGCAGCCATCAACAAACGAGGTTCCAGCGGTGCGTATTTTGCTACCCTGGTAAGTTCATGATAGTTTAAAAATTTTGACTGCCTGGCGATGATTTCTAACGCCTGACTGTGCGTGAGTACAGAACTGGCACGCGCCATCTTTTTGGCTTTAGTGCTGATGATTTTGAGACAAGAATATTGTGACATGGCCGTTCTCCAAATTTTAGACGCTTTTGGAAACCGATAGCCTGCTAACCGGACTCCGCGCGTCACAAATGTGGGCGAGCCAAGTATTGTGTGGGTAGAACCTAAAACTGATGGGCTATTGCTTTGCGAGACAGGCGCCAGGTGACCATCACCACCTGCCGCTATGATGGCAAAATCGTCTTGTTAAGTCAAACCAGACAATATTTTTGCAGAATGCAGAAAGAGAAAAGCCACCCATAGGGTGGCTTTTCCGGTACTAACTTTGGCGCTCAGGTCCGAAGAAGTCTGAGCCTTGATGGAGAAAATACTATGCTAATTTGACGTATACGTCAACCGTAATAAGATGGAGCAAAATAGCGGAGCCGTGTATGAACCTGGAAGACTACATCTCAGAAGAGCGTCTGAAAATCTATGAAAGCATTCTGAAGCTAAAAAAAGAAGAAACAATAGAAGCGTATAATTGGAACAAAGCATTAAGCAGCGCCATGCACCCCCTCATGCACTGCCTTGAGGTCACTCTAAGGAACAGTATTGACTATAGCATACGTCATACCCCACCTCCTGGAGCAGCTCCGGCAGGTGCGCCGGCACTGTATCGGACAGACAAAAACTGGATTTTTGACCTGTTTCGTTACCTGGGCGATAAACAATTCATCAGGCAGAATAAGCGCTATAAATTCGATTCGAACGGGAAAATACAGTATCTGGCAAATGGCTTTCCGGCGTATAAAACGACAACCTGGGAAGAGAAGACTATCAGGAAGGTATCCAAACGTATCGCCGATGCTGGTAAGCAGGTAACAGCTGAGCGTGTTATATCAGGGCTCGATTTTGGCTTTTGGACAAACTTACTTACAAGCTCATATGAAGACCCACGCACCAGAACATTACTATGGCCAAATCTTTTGACCGAGGTGTTTCCAGGTGCTCCCGCGGCCACTAAGCGGCATGTACTTGAGAATAAATTCAACCAGATAAGGGAGCTACGGAACAGGCTCTCTCATCACGAGGCAATCTGGAAGTTCCAATATGAAGATCCTCGTACTGGAAAACCAGATTACAACAATCCCGTGTTTGGTCTAAATGCATCGCTCATTTTGTTGTCAAAAAACTATGACAACATGCTGGAGTTACTTAAATGGTTAAGCCCGGACAGATATGAGTCATTTTTGGATAATGGACATGATTCCCGCTTTAGAATTCTATGTACAAAAGAAGGGTTATACAGCTTTGTCCGCCCAACAAAAATATTAGACTCGTTAGATATTGGTCAGAACCGACAGTTGCTCAAGCTACTTAAAAACCTGAAAAAGAACAAAGCGTATCGACTGATGGACAGGAAAAAACTGGTAGCCATAATCGGGCAGGATTATCTACGCCGCTAACTCAAAATCAGACAGCACCCGATACAGAGGTCGTCTAAACATCCCTCCCTGGCTCTCCCTGCCTGGCTATCAAAGTAAACAGATGGGGCAGGGAGGCATCCCCTTCAGGCTCTGCCAGCCAGCCACAGCGATTAAACAGCTTCATCACCCCCGCTACGTTCCCAGTCAGACGCGCTGTCAGCGGATTTATCTGTCGGCCGCTATCGTCAAAAGCAACATCGAGGTTGGCCCGTGAGAGATAAATGCCGTTCACGCCTGCATTGAGCGCCACAGCATTCCGGCCGGACCATTCCCGATCGCTCAGCAGACGGTAGTTCCAGTGCATATCTTTCGCTGTTTCCAGCGCATAGGTCAGCCGGAATAGGTCGTTCTGTTCAGTCAACTCGCCGGTACAGGAACGCCAGAGGTAATTCAACTTGCTGGCCAGATTAGCGCTGACGCCCAGTTGGCGTCCCTGTTGCAGGAGTCAGTTTGGAGATCGGAAAATTTTGTACGTTTAGCGCACTATTTAACCAAATCAACCCGTAAGGGATTGATTTAGTGATAGTGGCTATCGCTTTTAAATTAGCGCGTATTCAGTATCGCATTTAGGTTATCCGATTAGACAAAATCCACGGAAAACGCCGTATAGCGCAGAAGTACACCTCATTGCGATAGGTGAAGCCTGTTCAAAAAACAGGCTTACCGAATGGAAGGGACTTCCCCTGATTATGCGCCTGATTAACTCTTGTGCAATCATGGGGTAAACACAACCCCGGAGGGATTCGTTATGACCATTACTACTGTCGGTATCGATCTTGCTAAAAATGTGTTCGCTGTTCATTGCGTTGACCAGAATGGCAAAACCGTTCTGGTTAAATCCAGAGTAACCCGCGCAGCTCTTCCCGGGCTGATTGCTGGTTTGCCGCCCTGTGTTATCGGGATGGAGGCGTGCTCCGGGGCTCATTACTGGGCAAGACTGTTTCGGCAGTATGGTCATGAGCCGCGTCTGATGGCCGCTAAATTTGTATCGCCTTACCGCATGGCTGGTAAATCAGGGAAAAATGATGCAGCTGATGCTCAGGCTATCTGCGAGGCGGTTCGTCGCCCACATATGCGGTTTGTGCCGGTTAAGGATGAGAGCCAGCAGGCAATGCAGTGTCTGCATCGTACCCGACAGGGTTTTATCGAAGAGAAAACAGCAACATATAATCGTCTCCGGGGGTTGATATCTGAATTCGGCGTTATCGCCCCACAAAGTACAGATGCCCTGCGCCACATAGTTTTTGAGCAGAAGAATTCTTTACCACTTCAGGTTCAGCAATGTGTTGATGATTTGCTGGAGCACGTTGCTCGCATTGAAGATAACATCGCTGAATATGACCGAATTTTGTCCCGCATGGCCAAAACAGATCATCGCAGTCAGCGGCTGATGGAATTGAAGGGCGTTGGCCCCACAACGGCCTGTGCGCTGGTCGCCAGTATCGGTAATGCACATGATTTTAAGAATGGGCGCCAGCTGGCAGCCTGGCTGGGACTGACACCATCGCAGTACAGCAGCGGCGGAAAGTCGAAGCTTGGCAGGATAACGAAAGCTGGCGATTCGTATCTGAGAACACTTCTGGTTCAGGGGGCACTGTTGCAAATAGTCGGTGGTGATAAACTTATCATCCCCTTTTGCTGATGGAGCTGCACATGAACCCATTCAAAGGCCGGCATTTTCAGCGTGACATCATTCTGTGGGCCGTACGCTGGTACT
>OKVN01000469.1_pt1 | contig 15732 bp, 17 predicted proteins | sample 1606961 | NCBI WGS metagenome assembly OKVN01 (sample SAMN03281020, study PRJEB24777) | human gut metagenome | isolation source: fecal sample PR170 from 1 month old male Malay infant, vaginal delivered... | place: Singapore | collected 2005-12-29 | reverse complement strand
GTCAACGCTTCGCCCCATACCTCGCGGTATGCAACGCATGACTCGGGGACCTTGTGGATTGCTGGTCCTTCAATGGTCGGGGACTTTCACCCCTTGATCTCTACCGGTCTCCCGGCGCACACTGTATAAATAAACAGTATCATGTATCGATAAAAAGATGAAAGAAAAAAATTACACAACAAAAGGACGTATGTGCATGATATGGATATGAATTAGTTACAGTCTCAACTTAGTAACTGACGCTAACCCCGCGACTCGATTTAGGATTTGTCTGGCCTGCGCCCGGTGTGACGGTGCTGCTGGGAAAATTTCACCGGTTGATGAACCACGGCACCATTTGCCGTTTATGCAACTTTTGCCACCGGCCATCAGGTGCAGAGCCTCACCCCGGCTGATGGTTTCGCCGGTCGTGAGCTGAATCTCATCTATTGTTCTGTCGATGGCTGCGCCTTGTTTATCCGTTCCGTGGACAAAATTACGCCTGGTGATCCGTTTTTTGTCCCTGAGTCTGGTCGTTAGCCTCCGCCTTTCACCTCGACTCAACGGTTTGGATAAATCCAGCTCCGGTGGATCGCCTTCGCTTCCCGTACAGTTATTGACAGAACTCCGAGAGGGCGCAAGAGCGCCCTTAACGTCAACGGACAAATCAACGGCACGCTTCGGCACAATTTTCCACTGCGTGAGACGGGTCATAATTGGGGTATCGGCACCGATGGCAGAGTCGTAAACGCCACGAATACAGACGGTCTCCTCGCCGTACTGATTAAACTCGGTACGTGGTTCATACAACGTGCGTACCTGCAAATCGTCGCGGCGAACAAACGGCCCGCCCTGGGCGTTAACGTAACCAGCCCAGTCACCGGCATCAGCAGCATCATGCACAGCAGCAAACTCAACACTCAGACCATGCGCGGTCTCAGTATCGGCAAGGCGGCGTAGTTCGCGATAGACCGTCACTGGCGCACCACCGACAAATTGAAACTGACGAATATGCCAGCGCGCGGCCCAGGCAGAAACGGCGGGCGCGGTCTCTTTCAACAGTTCGCCGCTTTCGTCGTCGAGCTCGCCATCAAGCGCATAGCCATCGATGTTTTTGGAAATGTATTTAGCGACATAGCCAGTAGCGCTGCCCTTTTCCGGGTCGATGGCCTCGGCATGAAAGCGTGCTTTTTTGGCTTTATCGCTTCTCAGTTCGTGGCGGTCTTCCTCCCACGCATAATCACGGATGATGAGGCGTACGCGATCGACATCTTCCGGCAACATGAACATAAGCATGTGCCAGTGAGGTGTTCCATCGTGGTGGGGTTCTGCCACGCGGATCCCGAAAATGCGGACTTCTTCCCGGTGCAGCTTGGCGCGTATGCGCGCCCAAAGGCCAGTTAGATAGCTCTGCGTGTCCGACGGGCTGGCACCATTCCATTTGCTGTTACGGTAGCCCGCTTTGGTGGTGGCGTGATATTTAGACGGTGCTGTCAGGGTGTAAAACTCCCCGACATAACCGAGCTCATTACAGATATTTTCAAACCCACGAATGCGAGTCATCAGCTCGCACCGGCGTATTGCTGGATTAGCGACTGAGCCGTCGTATTTTTCGATAAGGCTGATGCGGTTGCCGTCTTCGTCTTCGAGATCCAGACCTTTAAGAAATTCACGCGTGCGGCGCTTCTGCTCGCGCCAGTCTGTCACGCAGTTTTTACTCGCGTAGGCGTGCTTTTTCTTGCTGACGTTGCCGACTGCAATTTGTAGATGTTCGCGCCATGCCGACGCGACACGACGCAGACGATTACGCCACCATGACTCAGTAAACATACGGATTACTGCGGGGGCGATATCATCTTTGTTGAAGTATTTATTTGCCACGCGCTCCCAATGGGGAGGGGTGACATTGAATTGCAGAGAAATAATTCCAGCGTGCATGTACCAGGTGTATAGCGTTTTGAGCTCACCAAAACCTGAGTCATCAATATTTGCCAGCTCAGAACGAATGAAATTAGCAATGTCACCGGCCAGCAAGTCAACATCGGCGCGCGACATGTCAGGGAGACGGTTATATCTGGCGACCAGATTAACCATACGTGACACCAGATATTGCATGAGTCTGGTGTCAAAATGACCACCGAAAACGGCGGTTGATACATTGCTGTTGATACCCGCGCTCTCGTATTTTTTTGCGACCAGTTCAAGACGTGGCAATGCCTTTTTGCAGAAGTTGATTAAAAAAGCATTGGCTCGTTGACTGCCTTGATTTTGTTCCAGCACAGTAGCTGTGCGATAAACGTCAAAACGTACGCACTCTGGCTGGAGAGAAAGCTCCTTTCTTGCACGCAGCAAAGCCGCAATCATTCGATCGCGGCGATGCTCTTCATCATAGGTAAGGTATGGGCTGGCTATTGCCGACCGTGGAGCATTCCACGGAAAAGCGAATTGAACAGCCAATTCATACCCCCCGATAGTGTTTTAATTTAAGTTCGGCGATTTGCTGGCAGGTCACGCAAAAGGCCACGCCCGGAATCGCAATACGGCGAGCTTCTGGGATTGGTGCGTCACATTCCTCACAGAGAAAGCGGGAAGGTGCAGCGATACGGCTGCGCGCATTGTTAATGTGGCGTTCGCGGTCTTCTTGCTCGCGCTGTTGTGCTAAATCCATTGCGTCGGCCATTAGTGGATCTCCATAGCCTGATGGCGGTAAATTTCGCTTTCCTGCAACAACAGCTCCAGTGCCTCGTTAATGTCGAGTTGGTTGGTTTTAATGTGGTTAGCCAAGTTAACCATGCGGCTTGCCATAACTTCCGCACGCGCGCGGCGCTCTTGCATCCGCGCGTCCGTGAGCAACTGGTTAAGGTCAGACTTATCTACTGTGGCTTTAGTGGTACGAGATGCGGTATTACGCATAATTAACTCTCCTGATTTCGGGCAATAAAAAGCCCGGCGGGTTTACGCCATTAATTACGGGTTTATTTAATTAGCTAAAAAGCATTCATGGATGGAAATATGCCGGGGCAAAATTCCACCCCAGCGGGAAATTTTGTTCATTGACACAATAATCAGCTTGCGTCGGTCCATGTCAAAATATTCATATGGTTTACCGACTTCATCAGAGCGAAATGCACCCGGATTATTTCTGTTAGCAAGCGTTAAAACCACAAACTTAAAATCTTCATCAAGCTTATTGAAATTACGCAGCGCCTTATTTTCGGTTGCTTTCATTTTTTGATGGAACCGTGCGAAACACTCTTCGCCAGTCATGGTCTTCGGTTGCTCAGTAGAACAATCAGCATTGCTAAAAAGCTTGCTCGCCTGGGTGTCATGAGATGAAACTCTTTCGTTCATTTTGCCCCCATTAATGCATTTAAAAGCCGCTTAACCGCAGAGACTTTTTTTGCTGTCAAGCCGTTCAACAATTCGGACTGAGAGCAGCAAGGGTGCCAGCGCTGGCCGTCGCTCCCCATTATCCAGCCGTGCCCATAGTGCATGGATGGACTACGTTTTTTTAGTAGAGACGCGAATGACGGTTCGTTAGTCAACATAAGCACCTCAAATCAAACCGAATGACGCGCCGATGCCGCTGACGGTATCGACGACACTCGTCATTGCCGGGTTAACCTGGAGCCGAGCCTGCAATGCCATTGCCGACAGCGACAGCATGCGAATACCCGCGTTTACGCTCGCAATCATGTTTTGCTTACGGGCTGGGGTAAGGCGATCGCCTGAAACGGCACCGCTCGCCAGTTCGCCGAGTTCACTCATGGCGCGCATGACGTAGGATTGCAGTTTTTCTTTTGCCAACTCGTTGACCGGCACGCATGGCAAACAATGGATCTGCGCCAGAAAACCATCGACAAGGGTCGAGTCTTCGGTCAGGTCTGTCAGCGTCCAGATTTCGCGCGGTGTTAACTGGTGCGGCTGTTCCGGATTGAGTTTGTTGTAAAGCGTATGCGGCTTGATACCGGCTTTATCCGCCAGTTCTTTCACGTTATGCGTAGCCGCGAATTTTCTACATGCATCATCAAAGTGTGCATGTGACGAAATGCGAAAATCTAACATGCTGCATCCTTAAAGTTCACATAAAGTGAATTACGCACCGATGACAAGTTGAAAACGGGAATGACCCAACGCCTTACGCATTTGATCCTCTTTCCAGCGGGCGTAGTAGATACGAACTTGACCGCCAGCACGTTTACAGCCCTTACGGATAACGCGAGGTTCGATAGGTAAACGTGGGTTATCTCCGGTAGTCCAGCGACGCGCGGTGCGGTATGAAACCCCCTCTAGTTCTGCAAACTGTTGCAGAGTAACGATGGGGGCAGGCACTTTGATGATTGCGATTTCAGAAGCCATGTTGCATGATTCCCTATTTGCCAAAGATTGCAATTAAAGGGCCACCGTTTACCAACATAGGGCCATCAATTGCATAGGTTTAGCCAAAATATACTTCCCAATTGAGAAGTAGTAAATAGGTTTTATCGAAATGAGAATAGATTCTTTAGGATGGAGCAACGTTGATGTACTGGATCGCATCTGCGAGGCTTACGGATTTACACAGAAAACTCAGCTAGCTAACCATTTCGACATTGCATCGAGCTCCCTCTCTAACAGATATACCCGTGGCGCTATTTCGTATGACTTTGCGACACATTGCGCTCTTGAAACAGGGGCTAATCTGCGCTGGTTACTTACGGGAGAGGGGCAACCGTTCACATCGTCTATAGTGGCCGAAGACTCAAAGAGCATCGAATTATTCACATTAAGTGAAGAAACACTCAAAAGTGATGGTTCTCTTAAAATCGACGCTCATTTTTTCACAAAGCCGATTGCTGATGCGATGGCTGTAAAAGCGGAAGGAAAACTCCATTTTATTGATAAGCAAGCATCACTTTCTGATGGCCTGTGGTTGGTAGACATAGAAGGTGGAATCAGCATTCGAGAATTATCAAAGCTTCCGGGCAGAAAATTGCACGTTACCGGTGGAAAAGTTCCCTTTGAATGCGGCATCGATGACATAAAAGTAGTGGGTCGCGTCGTGGGTGTATACAGCGAGGTTAACTAATGACCGTCCGTAAAAATCCGGCTGGCGGCTGGATATGTGAGCTCTACCCAAACGGTGCTAAAGGCAAACGTATCAGAAAAAAATTCGCTACTAAGGGCGAGGCTCTGGCATTTGAGCAGTACATCGTTCAAAACCCGTGGCAGGAAGAAAAGGAAGACAGGCGCACGTTAAAAGAGCTGGTTGATTCATGGTATAGCGCTCATGGCATTACACTGAAAGACGGCTTGAAACGCCAGTTAGCCATGCACCATGCTTTTGAGTGTATGGGCGAACCACTCGCACGTGATTTTGATGCGCAGATGTTTTCCCGCTACCGAGAAAAACGCTTAAAAGGTGAGTATGCCCGTTCAAACAGAGTGAAAGAGGTATCGCCTCGCACGCTTAATCTTGAGCTGGCCTACTTCCGGGCAGTGTTCAATGAGCTAAACCGCCTCGGAGAATGGAAGGGTGAAAACCCGCTGAAGAATATGCGCCCATTCCGCACAGAAGAAATGGAAATGGCTTGGCTAACTCACGACCAAATTTCGCAACTGCTCGGAGAATGTAAACGGCATGACCACCCTGATTTAGAAACTGTGGTAAGAATCTGTCTCGCCACTGGTGCACGGTGGTCTGAGGCTGAGAGTCTGAGAAAAAGCCAGCTCGCTAAATACAAAATCACATACACCAACACCAAAGGCAGAAAAAACCGCACCGTCCCAATCAGCAAAGATCTCTATGAGTCTCTGCCTGATGATAAAAAAGGCAGGTTGTTCAGTGATTGTTATGGGGCGTTCCGGTCAGCTCTGGAAAGAACAGGCATCGAACTACCGGCAGGACAACTTACCCACGTTTTGCGCCACACCTTTGCCAGTCACTTTATGATGAATGGTGGTAATATTCTGGTCTTACAGCGCGTGCTGGGTCATACCGACATAAAGATGACGATGCGATATGCACACTTTGCCCCTGACCACCTAGAAGATGCAGTAAAGTTAAATCCACTTTCATTCTCAAACCGGTAAGTAATGCTGCCTTACCGGCTTGATTGAATTACTCATAGTCAGGTTCGTAATCCATTTCCAACTCACCAAAATATACTGACCCAAGACCATCAATCATTTCAACACTATCAATTTCCAAGGCATCAACATTATCTTTGGCCTCATCAAAATCACCGCTTAATGTAATCAGCATATTAATATCAAAATCTTTACTGACACTTCTTTCCACAGAGCCCATACTGACATAATCACGATCTATTGAATCAAAATGGGATAATGAGAACATACCATTTATTTCCAATGAGATATTCAATGTGGCTTCAATAACAATAGTATCTTCAGTATCTCTGATAACCCTCAAGTTATCAGAGATAGAGTTCAGATTTATAAATTGTACCTCACATCCTTCAGGCTCCCAATAAAATGAAGAGTCAGCTTCTTGTATAACATCCACACCATCAAAGACGTAGCCTAAATGACCGGACAACTGGGTCATGAACGATAGACAGTTGCCAGAAGCGATACGAGATTCTAAGTTACTAACGACCGCATAGGGTTTGTGCGCACGGTTGAAGTGATTTAAGGCCTCAGAAAGATCTTCATAACAATCAATAAGTTCTTTCGATTTACAGTAAGAAGCCCAATCCTTATCACCAGATATCGCGTAAACCACCTGACCAGTTTTTCCGGCCCAATTGTTCAATGCGATTAACGAAATTGCATCAGGGAATTCTTTTTGCTTCTCACCTACAGCTGCAAATGGCGGTTCTTGAGAAAAATAACTAGTCGTAAGGTCTTTTACTGTTACATATTCGTTTGTATCAAGAATTATAGCACCAGTGGACTCAATAAATTGCGAAACCTTTTCTTTAGCTAATTCTATACAATCTTTTGCCGACCCCAGCTTATTCTTTAGAGATTCTACATCTGCACTTTCAACAATATTGTGCTCTCTAATACTATCCAATGATCTTTCGAGGGAAAGTTTGCTCTTTTTTATTCTTTCTTCAATATGACTGGTAATTTCGTTGACAACTACATCAGTCAAAACAAAAGTAGTCGGGGCAGTTTTGAATTGAACCATGCTAGCAAGTAAGCCTTTGTCCAGCCTCAATCCGTTCCCATCAAAAACAGTGGTGTCTAAAGTGATTGCAGTATACTTCTTCACGGTCATTTTTTATCCGATGAGTTGAACATAGAAATGGTTCAAGAAGTATAATCTACGAGTGATTATCATGACTCTGATAAGTATCACAAGTTTCCCTCATCCTTGTAACCGCATCCCTCTTGCCAGTGGCGATAAAGTGGCGGTAGAAATGGCTCAAACTGGCCCTTAGTTGGTATACAATGGCCCTTTATGCGCATGATTTATAAGGAAACCCATTGATTTTCGGTTATTCCTGTAGGAACTCATAATCGCTTGGTCGTTGGTTCAAACCCAACAGGGGCCACCAAATTTTAGCAGTAAATACATATAGTTAGGCCACTCGAAAGAGTGGCTTTTTTGTTTCTAAATTTTAGAATAGCGATAAAATGGCAACATAAGCCGTTGAGCAATGCGCGTGGTCAGCATTTTCTTGCCATTCCGCTAAGAGGATAAAAAAATCCGTTATCGCGAAAAGGAAAATTTACGCTTACGCTAAAATAGACAGTGCTCTATCCTGGCAAAAGTTTGCGCAGGCCATCTGCGTTGTCCACCTCCCGAAGCCAGTCCATCATTGCCGCGTTCCTGTTTACTCTGTCTTACTACGCAAGGTCGGCATAAAACACCTTTCATTCCCGCAACGCTGGAATTCATACTGCTCACGATAACTTTAACAATTCAGGCCAATTTCCGAAAAATACCCCTTCCCTTTACCAGCTGATCAAAATCAACACCCCCCTCCCGTCGCTCATATATACAACCCGCTGACTCACACAAAAGGATGAAAATATGAAAATACGGGATATATCAGTCAGTACCTGTCTGGCACTGTTATTAACGGGTTGCGTAGCTAAACCACCGATGGCGACGGAAAGCGAAATGAAAGAAGCCGCCGCTTTTGCCTTTAATGTCGATGTTTCGCAGGTGACCATTTCCGATGCGAAGCAGCAGGATGTGAAAACCAACTTTGTGGCGACCATCGGCAACACCCGCCATCGCTGCTATGTGACTAAAGCCGCCGAGCCGAAACTGTATGGACTGATCCCGCTGGGCGGCAGTAGCACCGTCTCGGATGCCATCTGTGCCGGCGCCAACCCGACGCCAGCGAGCAAAACCTGCGACGCCCTGTCGAAAAAAGCGGGCCGCTGCTGATCTTCGGCGCAGAAATTGGCCGCTAACTGCACGTTTAGTCACTTTTTCTGCCGCTTTACCGCGGTCGCTTAGTTCAGCGACCGCACCTGCTGATAAGAATTGAGCCGTTCCCGCAGCGAAGTCAGCCAGGCATCTGGCTCCTGACGGCAGATTTCGGTGAGGATCGGCGTCAGCACCAGCTCGGCTTCATGGAAGTCGGTCCACTCCGGCGGCTGCAGGGAAAAAGGATCGTTCATCAGCCAGATCACCATCGGCGTCCAGGTGCGCGGATCCAGCTGCAGATAATCCTGACAGCGCATCATATCGCGCGTCCGCGCCTCAGTGGTCGTCACGTCCTTTCCCACCGCGGCGTTACTTATTGCCAGGACGATTATTCCTGCCATCAGACGTTTCCAAGCCCATTTTCGCCAGAGGGGGCGCTTTGCTTTTACCATTGTTATTATTTTACCTGCCAGCTGTCACCGGACGATATTCCCGGCACCTCACCTTAAAAAGCGCAGATTAATCGTTTGCATTTTTTTTAACAGCAGACAGCGCTGAAGCAAGCGAACGCCTTTTCCTACAGCTGTCATCCCGATATGCAAATATATTCGGCAGGCACACATCCACAATATTTTCCCGGCCGAAAACGATTTGTGTTACAATTGCGCCTTATTACGGCACCGATAAAAATAACCCCCGCCGCACCTGCATCAGGCATCGCCCTCTTTTTTCATATCAGGATTTACGCCCCCATGAATGCGATAATCATTGACGATCATCCATTGGCACGTATCGCCATTCGCAACCTTCTCGACAGCAACGGCATTACCGTCGCAGCGGAACTCGACAGCGGCGCCCATGCGGTACAGACCGCCGAAACCATGCAGCCTGACCTGCTGATCGTCGACGTTGATATTCCGGAACTCAGCGGCATAGACGTTCTGGAGCAGCTGCGAAAACGCCGCTACCGGGGAAAAATCATCGTCATTTCCGCCAAGAATGAACTGTTTTACGGCAAACGTAGCGCCGACTGCGGGGCCAATGGTTTTGTGAGTAAAAAAGAGGGAATGAATAATATCCTCGCCGCGATCGACGCGGCCAATAATGGCTACAGCTATTTCCCTTTTTCACTGGAGCGCTTCTGCACCCACGGCATCACCGATCAGGACCGACTGGATACGCTGTCAACGCAGGAGATGAAGGTCTTCCGCTATATTCTCAGCGGCATCGACTACACCACCATCGGCAGCAAAATGAATATCAGCAATAAGACGGTAAGCACCTATAAGGTCCGTCTGATGGATAAATTAGGCTGCAGCTCCCTGCTTGAGCTTTATGACTTTGCGCAACGCAATAAAATAGGGTGATGGCATGGTCATTCGTCTTATTTTATCCCTGATTGTCGGGCTGGCGCTGAGTCTCTCTCCCTCCGCGTTTGCCATGAAGCAACTGGAGCTGAAAAGCCATGCCCACATTGCGGCGATCGACATTCCGCTCAACGATAAGGCAAAGGCCTGGCTGGCCGCCCAGCCAACGCTGATCGTCGGCACCTGGCTCCCTGAGATGACGCCCGTCGTCTACGACAGCGACGAAGAAAGCTATCAGGGGATTAACGCCGACTATCTGGCGCTGATGGCGCACAGCCTCGGGCTAAAGGTGGTTATCCGCCAATATGACACCGAGCAGCAGGCGCTGGCCGCCCTGGCCGACCGCCAGGTCGATACCCTGCTCACTCAGGTGGCGCACCGGGATGCGCTCGCCCCGGGCCTGGTTCAATCCGCACCGCTGATCAAAACCTGGCCGACGCTGGTCACCTCGCTAAAATCCCCCCTGCCGCCGCTAACCACCGACCGCCGCGTCAAGCTAGCCTGCACCCGCGATTGCGCCTTTTTCGATATTATTCAACAGGCGTTTCCCAACGCCAAAATCACCCTTTATGATAGCGACTATCAGGCCCTCGCCTCGGTGGTCAGCGGCGAGAATCAGTATTTCATCGGCAACAACATCACCACCGGCCACTGCATCTCGAAATATTTCTCGCAATCGCTGGTCATCACGCACTATTTTCGTCAGCAGGAGCAGCACAACCGCTTTGTCACCCGTGAAGATCGACCGGCGCTGCACCAGCTCCTTGACCGTTTTATCCACGCCATCGACAGCGATACCGCGATGCGGATCATGCAAAACTGGCTCAACCGCGGCGATCTGTCGTTTCTTAATACCCCGTTGCCTTTTACCGCTGAGGAGCAGCGCTGGCTGCGGAAGCATCGTCACATCCGCCTGCTGGTTAACCCCTACTTTCCACCTTTTACCCTGGTGGATGACGAAGATGAGCTGCGCGGCATCATGGCCGATATGCTGAATATTTTCTCACTACAGACCGGGCTGCAGTTTGACCCTATTCTGGTGCGCAATCGTCAGGATCTGGCAAAGCGCATGGAAAAAGAGGATTGGGCGATCATGCCCGCCGCGACCCTGACCCCGCAGCCGCAGGCCTACGTCACCCTCAGCGAGCCGCTCATTAACGTGGCCTTTGTGCTGGTCGCCCGCGGCAGCGCGCCCGACCCGCATCTGCTGACGCGCCCGGCACGGATCGCCCTGCCGGTGGGGCCGATCGCCGCCCACGACCTGAAAGCGCGCTTTCCGCAGGTTAACTGGGTGGAGACGGATAACGTTGGTGTCGCCATGAAGATGGTGGAGGAAGGCGAGGCGGATGCCGCCGTGGCCTCGGAGCTTTCCGCCCGCTATATGATCGATCACTACTATCCGCAAGATCTTCACTACACCCGCATCGATGGACTCCCGGTCGCCGCCATTCGGCTGGCGATCCCACGCGATGAACCGGTGCTGGCCGCCGTGCTCAACAAAGCGCTGCAGGCCATTCCGCCGCGGGATATTCTGCAGATGACCGAGAAGTGGTCGAAAATCTCCAGCCAGCAAATAGAGAACTGGAGCCAGTACAGCCGCCAGTTTTACCAGTTGATCGCCTTCGCGCTGGTGCTGATCGCCATCAGCCTCGGCTGGGGACTCTCCCTGTGCCGGGAAGTACGCAAACGCAAAGACTCTCAGCAGCGGCTGGAAGAGGAGCTGGCGCAGAAGGAAGCCCTCTCCTGCGCGCTGGAGCGGGAAAAAGACAAAGCGATTCAAGCGACAAAAGCCAAGAGTCGCTTTCTGGCCAGCATGAGCCACGAGCTGCGCACGCCGGTGAGCGCCATCGTCGGCTTTCTGGAACTGCTGGCGAAACCGGAGCTGAACGTCGGCCAGCGTAAAGAGGCGATCGAGCTGGCGGGGTCGACGGCGCAAACCCTGCTGGGACTTATCGGCAATATTCTCGATATCGACAAGATTGAGTCGGGAAAATACCAGATCACCCCACAGTGGAGCGATGTGGCGCAGGTGGTGTCGCAGCAGTGCCACACCTTCGGCGCGCTGGCGCAGCAGAAGGGGATCGCGCTGCATAGCCATCTCCCTCTGCAGGAGGGGATCGCGCTGTGGGTCGACCCTCAGGCGCTGCGGCAAATTCTCAATAATCTCATCGGCAATGCGCTGAAGTTTACCGCCGAGGGCGCGATTCAGATCTCCTGCCGGCTGGCGCAGGCGGATGAGACACAGGGAGAGCTGACCCTCATCGTTAGCGACAGCGGCTGCGGGATCAGTGAAGCAGAGCAGGCCACCCTCTTTCATCGCTATGCCCAGGCGCGCCAGGGACGCCAGCAGACCGGCTCCGGGCTGGGGCTGGTCATTTGCCAGGAGCTGGTTACGCTGATGCAAGGCCGGCTGGAGATGGTCAGCCGTCCGGGCGTGGGGACCACTTTCACCATCACGCTGCCGGTCAGGGTGAGTCGCTGCGCGATTCACGCGCCACAGGCGTTGCCCGCCAGGCCGCAGGCCCTGCCCGGGCTGTCGATATTGATAGCGGACGACCACCCCACCAACCGGCTGTTGCTCAAACGCCAGCTCAACACTATCGGCTACAGTGTCGATGAAGCCTGCGACGGTGAAGAAGCGGAGAATAAGCTCGCCGGCAAACATTACGATCTGCTGATCACGGACCTCAATATGCCGAAGAAAGATGGCCTGGCGCTGGCGGCGTCGTTACGCCGACGCTACCCGAGCCTGGTGATTTGGGGAGTGACCGCCAGCGCGCTGCCGCAGTCGCGGGAGGCATGTCTGGCCAGCGGCATGAATATGTGTCTGTTTAAGCCAGTGTCGGTTCAGACGCTGAGCCATGAGCTCAGCCGCTTAGCGGTGGGCCACGCATCACCTAACGCCGCCCGGCATCTGAAGCTCAGCGTGCTGACCGAAAATACGGGGGGAGACCAGGCGCTGATGGCTGAGATGCTGGAGACGTTCCGCGATGCGTCGGCCACAGATTTACAGGCCGCCGGACAGGCTATCGCCCGGCATGAACCGCAGACCTTTCTGCGGGCGCTGCACCGTCTGCACGGTTCAGCACAAATCCTGGGGATTACTGCGCTACAACAACTGTGCGCCCCTTTTGAGGCTAAGCGGCCTGATTCGCTGACGCCGGCAAGCTGTCTGGAGGTGGTACAGCGCATCACCGGCGTCATGCGCGAGATCGATGGCGAAATCGACGCCCTCATCGGCCGCTAGCCGTTCCGGTCGGGCAGTCCGCTGCCCGACCGTTAAGGGGACATCCTTGTCAGTCTCTTCCTCTGCGCTCTCTCAGGGTGGAACAGGTATCAGTTACCCGCCACCAGCATCTCGCTGTCCACCACGATGCCCTCTTCAGCGCCTTTCAGCACCAGATTCGCTTCGTAATACTTCCCGGCTTTCAGCAGTTTTTGCGCCTGCGCCACCGCCTTACGGGTCTGGTTAAGCGGCATCAGATACTGGTTCTCAATCACGCCAATACCGGCCAGACGCAGGGTATCGATAGCCCCTTTCTGATCGCCTTTCGCCAGTTTTTCGTTGGCAGATTTAATGGCACTCTCTTTTTCCGGGGTGGCCACATAGTCTTCAGACAAGGCGATGGTCGCATTGATCACCACATAGCGATCGGCGATCATTTTGGCTGTCGCGTCGGTTTTCACGAACTTCGCCCAGCTGGCGTCATCGGCGGCCAGCAGCGCGGCGGCGTCGTCTGTCAGTTTTTTGGCGCTCTCCGGCTGGCCGTGAAACAGCGCCAGACGGGCGAACTGGACGTCGCGCATCGCGTTCGCGCCCTGAACCGCCACCTGTAACACATCGGCGGCTTCTTTCTGCACCTGCGCTGTGGCTGCCGCGGCAGGCGCTGCCGTCGCGTTATCTGCTGCCCACACCGGAGAGGTCCCCATCATGGTTGCCAGCAGGCTCGCCAGAATGACTTTTTTCATCGTTAACTCCTGATTAAAATCGGTAAGCATCACCAAACGCAGCCAGCTTAAAAAATATCGTGGTTATTGAGAATCAGAGCCCGGAATCGATATTGCGGGCCTTGTCTGACAGCTGTCAGACAAGGCGTATAAAGTGACCTCAGCACTCTTATTTACGCCTGGCGATGGCACGGCCTACTATTTTCCTCAGACATTTCTTTTGGCCCGCTGAATAAAGCATAACGTATTTTATTCAGCGTCAGGCCGCCAACCGGATCTGCGGAGCAATTATGTTTATGTTTAGCCATTACACCTTAAATGCGTTTAGCCCACGCGTCTTCATTCGATATAAACGGCATGCCGGCATGATGGCCGCCCTGCTGTTTATCTGCGGAGCCTGTTGTCTGGCCTGGCCATTGGTCGCCGGCTGGTATCTCGCCACGGTGACCGGCATGTTGTTCATGATCTGCGGCTTCTATTCGCTATACAGCCTGATTGTTTTCCGTCAGCAGCACTGGAAATCACGCCTGGTGGCGCTGATCTTCGCCATCGCCTGGATCGTGCTCGGCCTGAGTTTTGTCGTCAATCCCCTCAACGGCATGAGCAGTCTGGCCTTTTTATTCGGCTTTTTATTTGTTCTCGGCGGTATTTCCCGCATCGTCAGCGGATGTAAAACCCGAAAACAAAGCGGCGCTGGCTGGAATATTTTTATCGGTCTGCTGGATTTAATTATCGCCTGCCTGTGGCTGGCAATGAACCCGCAGCAAAGCTGGTTATTTATTACCGCATTTATCGGCGTTGAAATGATATTTAGCGCCATCGGCTTTCTGGTCCTGAGAAATAAGATGAAGCATGCTCGGGCTTAAGCCGTATTTTATGACTGGAGAAGAAAATGAATTTACCTAAAGCACTCGTATTGACCGTGGCGGCGACCACATTCTGTCTGATGACCAGCCCGGCATTCGCGGTACAGGAAACCACACCGCAGAATATGACCTGTCAGGAATTTATGGATATGAACCCGAAAAGCATGACCCCGGTGGCCTTCTGGGTAGTGAATCGCAACACCGACTTCAGCGGCGGGGACTATGTCGACTGGCATGAAGGCGTGAACGTCTCGGGGCCGACAATGCAGCAACACTGCCAAAAAAACCCCCCCGCTAAAATTGGCGGCCGCAACTCCGGTATTAAAAAAATAACAATCCCCCCGCCCCCCCCCGGGAACAGTTATCTTATTACCCGCCGTTATGCGGCGGGCCCCGTCACACTCATCGCTAGCGCATTCGCACGGCAGAGGATGGCCAATTTGGCCCACTGCGCGACGCGCTCAAACGCTACAGCAATCGTCTGTCGGACGCCCTGTTCTCCATGGCGCGTATCGAGAAGACTAGGCCTGATGCTTGCGCTTGAACTGGCTGGCGTCGATATCGTACTGCTTCATTTTGCGCCACAGGGTGGTGCGGCCAATATTCAGCAGTTGCGACATCTCCTGCACCCGCCCGCTGGTCACCCGGGCAGCGTGAATGATGGCCTCTTTTTCGATGGCGCTAAAGGTCAGGCTGGCCGGCAGCAGCGATGAGCCGCTATCGACCCCCGGCCGATCGGAAAAGAGATATTCCGGCAGGTTGCTTAGCCGAATGTGGCCGTTGTCGCTGCTGATGGCAATGTTCTCTATCACGCTGTTAAGCTCAAAATCATTTCCCGGCCACGAGTAGGCCACCAGCTGGGCCAGCGCGTCATCGTCCACTTTCAGCCGCGAAGAGAAACGCTTCTCCAGGCTCTTCAGCCGGTTATGCACCAGCGACGGGATGCTGTTGCGCCGGGCGCGCAGCGGGGGGATGACAATCTCGAAGGAGTGCAGCGCATAGTACAGCTGGCGGCTAAAGCGGTTCTGTTCCACCAGGTTGGCCAGATCGACGGTGGTGGTGGCGATCACCTTCACATCCACCGGGATCAGGCGGCGGGCGTCGAGGCGGGTAAGCACTCCCTGCTTAATCACCTGCAGCAGGGCCGACTGCAGCTCCGGCGCCAGATACTCAATTTTTTCCAGAAACAGGGTGCCGCCATTGGCCAGCTCAAGGCGGCTCAGGCGGCCATTTTCATCGTCAG
>OKVN01000443.1_pt1 | contig 16546 bp, 33 predicted proteins | sample 1606961 | NCBI WGS metagenome assembly OKVN01 (sample SAMN03281020, study PRJEB24777) | human gut metagenome | isolation source: fecal sample PR170 from 1 month old male Malay infant, vaginal delivered... | place: Singapore | collected 2005-12-29 | reverse complement strand
GCGTCTTGCCAGCTACCTTCTTTGTGCCGAGCTGTTCCCGGAACTCTGCCCACGCCCACTGAGTTATCGCCACCTGGTATTCGAAGCGAATATTCTCGCTGTAGTTCCACAGCAGCCATGCTTTCTGATGGTCTTCCAGCGACAGGACAGCGCGGCGCCACGATGCAGTCACGAACTCTACCGGGCTGACCAGCGCGATAGACGATCCCTTGGCGCGGGACTGACTTCCACTCATCGCCGGGCCGTCCGGGTTAACTTTACGGCCGGTGACCGGGTCGGTTGTTTTCTTCCGTCCCCGACTGCGCGCCGTCGCGGTAAACTGAGCGTTTTCTGCGAAAGCTACCAGTTGCCCTTTCGTCGACCCGCTCAGATCTGAGGTCGCCACAATGAGCTGCTGACGTACGTATTCCAGTTGCTGACTGTTCATGCGGCTTCCTTCTGTGGCTGGTTGGTTTTGGTCTGGCTGTGCTTTGCTACTGGCGGCAGGTTGGCGCGCTTAACGCTTTCGGCCTGGTACCGCAGGAAATCGGCGTGGTTCATGCGGCCTCCTGTCGGCGTGCCCGGCGTTTTTCCAGCGCGCGGGCTTTGCGTGTGAAAATGGATTTGATGCGCTGCAGGTAAGGGGTATCGAACCGGCGGACTGAGTTATCGTTGTTTATCGCCTCGACTTTTTCGGCACCGATGCGCTCAATAAGGCCCTGTTCAAATGCCTTTTGCGCGCCGTCGCGATCCCGGTTGCAATAGACACACTGGGCTGCGGTATTGTGAAGGTTGAAAGCGAGGTGCGCCGCTGCGCCGCGGGTGCGGTAGTGGCCGCAGTCCATGGTTCCGCCAAACTTCTGCTCCGGCAGCCTGCCGCAGCTGATGCACGGCTTACCAGCATCCCTCAGACGGACGTACCGATTGAAAGCTGTCTGCGCTTCAGATCTCCACTGCGGTTTCGTTTTTAGCGCCACCTTTCTCGCTTTCAGGTCCCGGCGATCCGCCCGCTCTTTCTCTTTGCGCTCCTTGATGCGCTTAGCTGCGGCTTTCACCTTCTCCTTCTCGCGTTCTTCCATTGCGAGGATTGCTCCGTGTTCCGGGCTGCACCAGCGGATCCGGATGTCGTGGAATTTCGGCACGAAGTATTCACCGCATACTTTGCACTTACGGCGGGATGGTTTACGCATGGTTACCCTCCACGCCCTCTGCAAAGCATGTCTGCAGGAACGCATCCATTCTTCTCTCATTCCGATCAGCCCGGACCAGGCCAGCTGTTTTTCTGAGAAGTTTTGAACGTTTACATTTCGCAGGGATGCTCATGACCTCGTCATAACATTCGCACCAGACTGAATGACGTATGCGAGCTGAAGCGAATTCAGATTCACGACTCATGATGATTTCCTCCTCGCCGCGAGACGCAGCCATTTCTGATCCACCAGGCGGGCGGTGTAGCCTTTCAAGGTCGGGATGTCGGACGGCTTCACCGCGGGCTTGCGCAGGCGGCGCGCCGGAACGCGGAAGATGTGATTTGTGATGACGCGTGCGAGAGGGTTATTCATGCAAGCCTCCCGAAATAGTCGCCACGATAACGGACATCGCGAAGTTGGATGTTCTGGCTGACGACGAAAGCCTGGGTGTACTCAATCAGGCTGTTCATCCGTTTGATCCCCATCGATGAGGTGCTTTCGCGAATTGCCACCAATTCGCCCTCAAGCCCGGCGATAACCTTCCCCTGCCCGCCAGTGGCAATGGAGTGACCGGAAACCAGAATTGACTTCCATGACGGAAGTGACCACGCAGAGCCAGCCCACTCAATGCGATGCTTAGCCAGGTCGCCGCAAAGCGCGTGGAACAGTGAATTCTGAGGAAGAGTGCGCTTAGGGTCGGCAAAACTCACCACGAGCGGGAAATCTGCGTTTACAGGCTGCTTGTTGATGTAGTCGATGAGGTTGCGGCGAACCTGCTCGTCGCGGAGGTAGAATTTGATACTCATGCGCCACCTCCGAGAGGTAACGTAGAATGCAGAAAATCGCAGGTGCATTTCTGCATCTGTGACAAGGTGAGGAGTTCAGATTGTGGTCGCATTTAAGTCCCCTTAAATGCGCAGAAGTCACTGACGGGTGTTCAGGCCGTCAGTACAGATAGTATGGACGGTTGATTCAACAAAATCAACGCAAGAGAAAGGCCTCCGAAAAGGCCTGTTTCTTATGCGTCGGATGGGTTAGGCATCCGGCACCTTTAGCGCAGCTTCAGGAACGGTGTCAGCAATCCAACCGGAGCACTTCCTGCACCGAAAAACCGTTACACCATCCTGCGAATAAATAAACTGACCTATCACCTCGGGCTCTACATTCTCATCCGGATAAAACGGCCTCTTCCTGTCGGTGCGTCCGCATGACTTCGGATCGGCGTTTAACTCGATGCTGATTGGCTCGCCGCAGCTGCATGTACCCTGGATGATTTCCATCACTTCACCTCCTGCTGCGGTGCTGCTGGCTGAATTACCTCCTGCAGGGTGCGGCTTAATTGCTCTCGTAACTGCTGACATCCCTGATATTTAACTGCTGTATCACGGAGTCTATTCACCAGTTCTCTGAAAATATGCGGAGGCAACTTGTAAGCCGTCGTTACAGGTTCAACCATATTGTTGGAGCCACCGGAATGGTCAACCATAGCGAGCTTATCCTCGGTATGGTTGGTTATCGCTTCCTGAAAGCGTCCAAGCTCCACGTACTCCTGACATGACCAACCGCCATCAATAAAATCGCGTGCTTCAACAGCATCGAAAGTGAACGATGTTTCACTGCCAGTTGGTGAGGTTAAGCCGTACAGATCTGCCACCGGCTTAAACTGTGTGGCTGGAATATTTTCCGGAATATTTTGCGTTTCGTTTTGTGGTCGATCGGCACCCTGAAGCATGGCTGCGCGATAGGCGTTCCAGCCGACAGCTTTTCCGTGTTCAAACGAGCTGTCAAAGTCATCATCCATTTCCATCGCATCAGGTACAGATACCGGCGCTGGCGGGGCGGTGTAAAACTTCGTGCCAAGCGGCAACCGTTTCATCTTGCTAGCTCCCTTAATAATTCGGTGAGTTGATGCTCCACCGAGGTCTACCGTGCCGTCCATAACCAGTCCATCACGCTGCTCGGAAACCTCACCCACAGTCTCCGCTTCGAGCGATGCCAGCGCGATACGCGCCAACTCCAGCATGTGGTCTGGTGCGACAGTGATTAATTTACCCTTATCAAAGTCGCTAACCTGAATGAGCCTTGCTGCATTTGCGTATTGCTCTATCTGTTCTTTGGTAATAGTGCTCATGGGTTAGTCCTCCCCATTTCTGCGGCAATAAATCCAACTATAATCATTCCGCAATGACCAACGATCATTGCCCAAATAGGAACGTCAATTTTTGCAGCAGCCATGCTTACCGGTGTTGATGTTATGCCAATGAAGGCGATGAGTAGGTAAATTTTCCAGCGCTCTACCATGCTCACTCTCCTTTACCGGCTGCGGTGACGTTGATGCCAGCGTTATCACAGGCAATGCGGAATGCCGCCTGAAGCTCTCGCGCAACGTGTGGCACATAGCCGTCGAAGGTTGGCATTTCGACAGCCTTCTTCTCTGCGGCTTCCAGCTCATCTAGCAGTGCCAGCACGGTGACGGGGTCACATAACCTGAAGAACAGCTCATCCCCCAGGCTGTTATCACCAACAAACCCATAATCATCATGGTTGTCGGTTGAAAGAACCAAGGTTCCATCAGTACCTCTACAGGTGTATTTGATGCTTCCGTCTACGCGATCGCCAATACGACCCGGAGTAGCCTTCTCCGCTGCTTCCCGTAATGCGCGTTTGTCGATGTTGCTCATTGGGCGGCTCCTTCTGTGCGATACATCATGATTGTCAGATCGCCTTTAGTCGCCAGACGCACCGTTGTTCCTGGTTCGATGCTGGACAGGTCAAACGCATCGTAAAATTCATTTACTGCCTTCTGTCTACGAGATAGCTTTCTACGCTTATCCCACTGCTTTAGCGCAATGGAGATAAACCATTGGCCCGTTTTGAACATGATGAATAACCACCCACTCAGAGCGAGGCCAGTATTTAGAATGTCCAGAATGCTCATGACTGCACTCCTTTGCGAAGCTGGGCGGCGAAGTCACCGCAAATAGTTGCCGCTGCATCAAGGCCGACCTGTTCGTCCTGATAGCAATTAACAATTGCATTGCTAATTTTCAGGCAAACTTCATCTACTGCGGCGGCCCGCACTTCAGCCAGGAAAGCCTGGTACGCAGGAATCTGCAACACCGCCAGTGAACGAATCATTTTCTGCACTTCCGGCGGGCATTGCTCATAGTGTTCGTCTGTGATGAACACGGCGTCGTTGTGAATTGTTTCAACTGCACTCAGCTCCGCAGCCAGCGCCGCGCACTTGGCTTCGAGTTCGGCGACATGGCATCGTGCATCAACATCGTTGTTTTCTGCGGATTTGAGTTTTGCATCCAGACCTTCACGGCTCGCCTGCCATGATTGCCAGAGCTGTTTAGTAAACTGGCTTTTATATTCCCCTCTAAACAAGTCAAAACGGTCTTTTTTGAATGGGAAGTTAGAATCAACCCATGCTTCAAACGCTTCTCTGCTGCTCATACTGATGCTCTCCCGCCCCTGACAGAAGCCAGGCACTGATTGAATAGGTTGTTAAGAGGGTTGGCTGTGTCACGGTTGGGCTGCTTTGTAATCCGCTTCGGCCCGATAAATGGCCGGTCTTCCGGTCGAACAACGAAGTAGCGGTATCGCTTCTCGAAGCCCTCACGCCGCAGAGTTTTAACCCTGGTGAGTTCACATAACGCCGAAGCTATCGCCCCCTTCTGGATGGATGTGTCGCGTCGGATGTCAGACATGTAGCAACCGGGGTGTTTGGTTATGTACTGGATGATTTCAGCGTATTGGCTGGAGTGTTTCATGCCGCTTCCTCGCTAAATTCGATGACATCTTCTGCTGTGATATCCAGCTCGCGCATTTCGCGCCCCAGGGCCTTCTCCATCCGCTCTACGCATCCACGGATGCGGGTCATCTGCACTTCCGGGAACTGGCTGCGGGACATTTCGGTGAGCGTGTTGAACAGGTTCCGGTTCTTCGCCTGGCGAGCTTTCACCTTTGCGCAGGCCCGGAGTGATTCTCCAATCTTGCGACCGTCAGCCCGGGCAGTGGCGCGGCATAACTCCAGCGTCAGGAGGGTTTCAGGGAACTCGCGATAATCTGAGTTCATGATGATTTGCATTGCTGTGTTCATACGTCAGCCCCTTTCGTGTAGCGCTTGCTGGTAGATGGCTTGCTGGTTGAGATGCGGCGAACTTCGTCCTGATCGCATGGCATGAAGTGACCGTTAACGAATCGCTGGTAAACGGTTCCGAGCGTACCGAAGCGGTTTTTGGTGACGATGACCTCGGCATATGGCGCTGCCGGGGAATGCTCGTCGTACACGGCTTCGCGGTAGAGCATGATGATGCTGTCTGCGTCCTGCTCGATGCTGCCGGAGTCGCGCAGGTCGGCGTTGGTCGGGCGCTTGTTTGGGCGCTTCTCAACGTCACGGGAAAGCTGGCTCAGAGAGATGACCGGACACTTTAAATCCTTCGCCATCGCTTTCAGGCTGCCGGAGATATGGGCGATCGCCAGGTCGTTACGGTCGGCTTTCGGCTTGGATATCAGGCCGAGGTAGTCAACCAGGATCAGAGACAGTGCCGGATGCTCCTGCTTGTGCCGTTCGGCGATGCTGCGGATCTCCTCAACAGTCAGTTTCGACGCATCGACCATCCAGACATCGAGGTCTTTCAGGTGGCAGATAGCGTTGAATACCCGCGCCCAGCCTTCGTCACCCATGTTCGCCGGGTTACGCAGAACGCTGACGGACATATTTTCGCGCCCGGCAATGCTACGCTCGGCGATCTGCAGGTTGCTCATCTCCATGCTGAAAATCAGCACGCCGCGCAGGTTATCGGTGCCAGGCATCGGTCTGCTTGCCACGCCTTCGGCAATCTTCAGCGCCAGCTCAGTCTTACCCATGCCAGGGCGAGCCGCGATAATCACCAGGTCTTCCGCGTTCATCCCGCCAGTGATGGCGTCCAGCTCGTCGATCCCGGTTTTCAGAGTGTCGGACTCATCGCCGTTCTTCAGCCGGTTCTCCAGCGTGTCGGTGTAGTCGTCCAGCACATCACCGAGCCGTACCGGGGCAACCTCAGTTTTGGGCTTCCTGATGGTGCTCAGGCGACGCATAAGCTCGTCCATTGCCGAGGCTGCGTTATCCAGCGTTCCGTTGCTTACGTCGCCGCGCAGCTCGTCGATTGCGCTCAGGAACATGCGGCGCTGATGCTGATCGCTAAGCATCCCGGCGTATCCGCGCAGGTTGGCGGCGCTGGGGCATGACCTCGCAGTTTCCATGATGTCAGCGAAGTGCGCATCACCACACTCTTCGGCAACCATCAGGGCATCAATCAGTTTGCGGTTCCGGGCCTGTTTGCGGATCACCTCAAAGGCTTTCCGGTAGACCGGGATTGTGAATGCGTCCGCTTCCATCCGGGCGAGAACGTCACTTGCGGACGGGGTCAGCCCGCCGAGCAGCAGCCCGCCGATCACACTTGCTTCGATATCCTGTCTCATGCCATCCCCCTGTCAGCGAATTTTGCTTCCCGCACTCCGGTAAGCGTGTCGTCTCTCAGCAGAAAATCGAAGTCTGCTGTCCAGCCAGTGTTGTTATCCCCGAAGTAAAACGGCTTGGCCTGATGAACGAACGCCCGGACGTATGCCCTGAACCCTTCGACGTTTGGCGTCTTGAGCTGGGGAATGATTTTCTTCAGGCGGCGTTTGCGCTTCTCGTTGACTGCCACTGCGTGTGGGAGCCTTTCGCCTACTTCGGTGTTGTAGGCTGCCAGGAAGGATTCGTAGTCGATGCTGACTTTGGTTCTGGCTGTAAGTTTTTCACTTCCAGCGTCGCCCCCGTCAGGGGGTAAGGGGGTTTTATTTGTTTTATCTTTAGAGATATCTTTTGTGTGTTCCCTTTTGGTAACAGTCGCTGTAACCAATTTGGTAACGTTTTTTGTTCCCGATTTGGTAACAAAGTTATCAGCTTGGGAACACTCAGGAATTTCCCACTCATGGATGTTCTTGTTTGGTCCAATCATCCCGTTTTCTGAGATTAGAACCTTCATAGAAATCAACTCGTTCTTAGCTATGCAAGCCTTAGGGCGACTGATCCGGGCAATCTCTGCAATCTGGCTATCAGCAATACGGTCCATTTTCTTTTTGAAGCCGTAGGTTTTACGGCATACCGCATGTGCAACCTTAGCCTGATTGCGCGTCAGATTTGCTCCAATCAGCTCCTCATACAGCCTCATAGCGATCATGATGAACCCATCATCGAGATCAGCCACCTGGCGCTCCACGACCGCTTCTGCAGGTCTGTAATCTGCAAATTTAACGACGCCCATGCTTCACCCCTGACTTAGCCATTGCGATGCGGATAACCCCAATCAGGCGCTCTGCGAATGCCTGGTTCTTGGACGCTGCGACGATAAGACCGTCTGGTGAATCTGGATGGCGTCGCTCCTCTTTTTCCTGGTACTTTCTGCGCTTAACCATTAAACTGACTCCTGTTGGATGTGTTGACGTAACACAGTGTTGAGAAGGCCTTTGAAGTTACCGCTTCAAGGGCTTTCGCTTTTTTGGTAGTACCCATCACATAACTCCCGGCGCCATAGCGGCCAGACTTGTCACCACCGCAGCGATTGATTCAGTTGGCAGGAAGCGCAGCAGTGCTTCAGCAGCTTCTCTCACCTCTTTCTCAAGGCGTTGTATCGGCTGACCAAGTAACTTCGCCTGATGCGCTTCAGTGCACTCTTTCATGGCCTCGGCTATCAGTTCGGCCTCAGTCTTTGCGACAAGACCGAACTCTCTCGCCACTTTCTCGTTATCCCGCGCCATCACGTCGATAATGACGGGGATCAGTAGCATCAACCCCTTGTCGTTCTTCGGGCCCGGATCGTTAATCATCCGGAAGAAGTTCTGCTTCGTGTTGTGTTCAGAACCTGCCAGTAACAACCCCTTCCCGCCGCGCGCCAGCCACTCTTTCGCAACCAGCTGAGAAATGTGAACCTGAGACTGGCCCGGCGTAGCTTTTTGCCAGGCCTTAACTGCCTCCCGTATTCGAGTTAGCTTACGGTTATTACGCGGAACACTTTGATAAATCGAAATCAACGGACGTTGTTCAAGTCCGGTACTCTGTTGATACGCAAGTGAATGCATTGCTTTCCCTTTCGTGGTTAGGGCCGCCAATTAGGCGGCGTTGTTGCTGATTGGTGGAAAAACGTCATCAACGCTTACTGAAGCGCCATGCTTATTCAGAGCTGCAACAATCGCCCGGCACTGCTCAAGGCTTAAGCTGCGTTTATTTTTTTCGTAATGGCAAACCGCACCTGTCGACAGGTTCAGCTCTTCGGCAATCTGTCGCTGAGTCAAACCGATGTTTCTGCGGATTTTTCGGATATTGTTCATGTCGGGTCTCCTTTAAACAACTTAAATATACGTTTTGTATTCTTTGTTCGCAAGTAAAATATACGAATTGTGGCTCGCGCAAATATATACAACTTGTATCATTCGGGTATGACTATGAAATGGTACGACTTAGCTAAGACCCTGATGAAAAGTCAGGGCATCAATCAGGAACAGCTGGCGGAGCACCTCGGTATTACTAAAGGTGCGGTAAGTCATTGGCTGAACGCTCGGCGTGAGCCAAGCCTTTCCGAGATCGCAAAAATATTGCAGTTCCTTGGCAAAAAGAACTTCTCCGTAGGAGCTGGCGGTATGATCATTGACGACACGCTTAAGGGTGATGTGGAGTACGCTGGCCCCTACAATCCTGGTAACAAGTATCCAGTAATCAGCAGTGTCCAGGCTGGTTCATGGTGCGAAGCGGTTGAGCCATACACCCTAAAAGATATAGATCTGTGGCTTGAGTCGAATGCTCACATTCAGGGTGACGCGTTCTGGTTGCTCGTTGAGGGCGAGTCAATGACAGCCCCTACTGGCTTGAGCATACCTGAAGGAACCTATGTACTTTTCGACACCGGTAGAGATGCGGTAAATGGCAGTCTGGTTATAGCTAAGCTATCCGATTCGAACGAGGCAACATTTAAGAAGTTAGTGATCGACGGTGGGCAGAAGTACCTGAAGGGTCTAAACCCGCAATGGCCTCTTGTTCCGGTGAATGGTAACTGTCGAATTATCGGTGTTGCAGTAGAGACGAAGCTGCGGCTGGTTTAAGCTGGCACATAACTTCAATTAAAATAATAGGTGAAAAAAATGAGTCATCCTGTTGCTTTGAATCAATTCGATTTTAACGGTAATGCCGTAAGGACTATGACCGACGATGATTCAGAAGTGTGGTTTGTAGCTAAGGACGTTGCAGATATTCTTGGATATGCAGAAACCAGCAATATGACAGAAAGGCTGGATGATGATGAGAAGAGAAAACAGACCCTGCAAAATGGGCGAAACTATACAAATCAGACACTTATTAATGAGTCTGGGTTGTATAATGCCGTCATGGGGTCGCAGAAGGTAGAAGCAAAGCATTTTAAAAAATGGGTTACTTCAGAGGTGCTTCCATCTATCCGCAAAACAGGCGGCTATAAGATGGTTCCACAAACCTACGCTGATGCTCTTCGCCAACTTGCCGACCAGGCGGAAGCAGCAGAGCGTGCTCAGATGATGCTGGAAAAGAAAGATGGTCAGTTTAAATCTGTACGCGGCGCTTTCGGAAACCACGTCATGCAACATAACAAATACGTCCACAGTAAAGGCGAGGGGTTTAGGCATGCCACGATTGCGCATGTAAAGAGCGTAATTCCAGGAAAATATAGCTGGAAGACGTTGGCAAACTACTGCAGTTACCACAACTTATCCGTAGAAATCCTTACTCCGCATTATGAGTCAGTACCGTTGAACTCCTATCCTGCAGAGGCGTGGATGGCGGTGTATAACATAGACATATCGCAATTCTAATACCCATCTACACCCGGCCACCGCGCCGGGTTTTTTAATGCCTGAAAGCCCTTAGAACAGGTGATCTCCAAAGCCCTAGCTTTATGTTAAGATGTTTCCGATTGCAATCAAAGGAAACAAAAAATGAAAAAGGTTTTGGCTTTAGCTCTTGGGGTAATGATGTTAGCTGGGTGCAGCTCACGTGTAGCCGATCTGACTGTGGCTAGCACTAAAAACTACAATCTTAACTCAAACAATTTCGTCAAAGGCGCGCGCGTAACCGCAGAAGACTCAGCCCCGGTCGTGATTTTCCCTCTGGGCATCCCAAATGTAAAAACGGCTATCGACCGTGCAATTGAGAAGAACAAATGCTCTGTTGCTCTTTCTGATGTAGTTGTTACTCAGTTCAACCACTCCTTCCTGTTTGGTAAATTCGGATTTGTTATCGAAGGCACTGAAGTGATCGACCGCGGTCAACCTGGTTGTGAGAACGCCAGCTAAAAGTAGGCCCGGCCATTGAGCCGGGTTTTTTATTGCCCACCCATAAAGCTATCCGCCATTCTGCCGATAACTATTCAGCCTGAAGCTGATAACAATAACTATCGCAACACTACCTGCCCGCCCGTGCGGGCTTTTTTATTGCCCTTTCCGCACTATCTCATCCGCATCCCTGTTCACTCCCTTCCCTGTCACGTTTCCTGTTTCCTTCCGGTACTGCTCCAGCTTGTCGATGATGTTTTGCTGGGTCATAGGTAAATCTGCCAGTGACAACTCCATGACCGCCCGCCCCATCGCCTGAATTTTCATGCTTATACGCTCTTCATCCAGAACCATGCACATCCCTCCTGCTGTTTTTTTAAGCGTAGCACTGGTATTTAAAAAAATAAATCACCTTAGAATACAATTTGTTATCACAAAACCACCCACCAATTATACATTTCGTATTGCATGATAAGAATACGTTTTGTATATTCAACTCATCGAAACGAAACATCGACAGCTGAGCGAAGTTAGCCAGCGGCGAAGTGGAGATTCGGTCAGTCGAACGGCGCGACAGTAAACCATGCGTCGGACCATAGGCGGGCTCAGGAAGAGCGGCAATTATGGCTAAACGATTTACCAGCAGCTCTTTGCGAGGGGCTGACGGTAAACAAACAGAGAGGTGAGGGTATGTCTTCAACACGATTAACAAATGCTTTCCGGGAGCGCATCGCAAAGAACGCGCTGATCAAATCAGGTGTTATCGCAGAGCTTGAGGCTCTCCAGGTTAAGCGGCACGAGATTGCACGTGATGCCAGGGTGTTCGCGTTTGGCGGGAAAGAGAAAGCTGAAAAGCTTGATCGGCTTTACGAAAAGTTCGAGCGGCTCGAAAAGGAAATAACTGATTCAGGAGTTTCAATGTACAGCTCCGATGGCAAGAGCCAGAACATTTTTATCTCCATCGGTGGAAGGCGGCTTGGGTGGTGCTCATATGGCGATGACAGCGAGGGATCAGGCATCCAGCTTCTTACTCCAGCTCGAGATCGCTGCATGTTTGCGGCTGACCACGAGATTGCTACACGGTTCGATGAAGTTTTCGCGGCAGAGGCAAAACTGGAAGCTCGCAAAAAAGACATCGAAAGCACGGTATGGGCGGCACTGAACTCGGTCACCACCACCAAGCGTCTGATTGAAGTCTGGCCTGAGAGCAAAGAGCTGATCCCTGACGGCGTAGACACCGCCAAGCAAACACTCCCGGCGCTGAAGGTTGAAGACCTCAACCGTCTGATCGGGCTTCCTACAGAACAGGCTGCTTAACGCGGCCTTTTTTACGCGGGTAACGACAGAGGGTAAAGGTATGGAAGCACTGGCAGTTGAACGAAATGAAGATGGCCACTGGACGCATCCGATCTACTCCGCGCTTTTCGGTGATCGAGAAATTATTTCACGCGAAGAATTTCAGTCTTTCTGTGATTTACACGGTATCGAGTCTGCCGTTGTCGAGTTGGAGAATGACGATAATGAAGAGGTTAATTTCTCATATTTCGAAGATGGCAGCCCCGACATCAGCAAATGGCAGCCGAGCCAACCTGAAGGTGATGGATGGTTTATCGGTTCTATCCATGACACTGAAGATGGACCGCTTTGCGTTTGGTTCAGAAAGAAAAAATAGACCCGCTCCGGCGGGTTTTTTCATACCTCACCGTTCTCGATGAGTGCGGTTAGTTATGACAACCGGCGGCCATCCACCGCCCATTGAAACACTGAATAAATGCGTTGAAGTCTTGTATTAACCGTTCGGCGGCGCGGCCTTAAGCGCGGAGACAATTATGACTCTTATCGAATTGACCAAGAAGAAAATGGCAATTGAAGCCGAACTGGCTCAGTTGAAGGCGAAGTTTGTTGATGACACCTCACGCATCGGCAAGGAGTTGATTGCCGTGGCTGAAGGTATCAACCATGCCAATAAAGGCCTAACGGTTGAGATGGTTCGGCATGGCATGACGATCATTAACTTCGGAGACCCGAAACAAAGCACGGAACGGCGCGGGTGTGTTGAAGACGCGATTAACGACATTGCGTCGGGGTTCAACCGTCTGAGCGAGCGTTATTTTGGCACAAAAAACTACGCCCAATGGAGCGAGCAGCGTGAAGACCATCGCTATGGATATGGCCCTAAACACGGCTCTATCTGCTTCAAGATCGGTTTAACTGGCACCGCACTTAATAAGCTGGCAAGCGGCGGGTTGAGTGATTACGACGCTGAATGCGCTATCTACTGCCTGATGAACATTGACGCCATCAATGCGGCATATGCCAAAGCCAGGGAGGCATCATGACAGTCACCCACAACGGCAAGCAGTACACCGCCAAAAAGCTCAACGATAACGAGTGGCAGCTGACGTCGGTATCAAACCCGCGTGAGAAGCTGACGCTGAACCGCTGGCACATGAAGCTGGCAGGGCTCCTGGAACAGGTTGAGGTGAAGGTATGATTGGAATGCACTACGGCACCGCATCAGTGCCACGTAGCGAGGTTTTACCGGGCACAATGCTGCAACACCACGGCAAAACTTATCGCGCCTCTGCGAACGTTGAGAAAGGCCTGTACGCCTTCAACATCTTCGAAAAAACCATCATCAAAAGTGATTCTGTCGTTGTGCTGCTGAATGAGCGCGGCGAGCCAATGGTTCACTGATACCAACCACCCTATTCAACCGATCTGCCTGGCTATCTGCGGGCGGCATCTGTACATCCAAATTTCAGGAGTTCAGCCATGAACGCATACCTCACTTACGACCGAATCGAAGATCGGTGCTGGGTTGAGCAGCAGCTCACCGACGAGAAAGAGAAGTGGATCGACGACCGGGCGCAGAAAATCATCGACATGATGCCAAAAAAACCGTCCGGCCTCTTCCACTTCTCCGTACCTATTGACTCCAGCCCATACGAAGGACTTCACAGCGATATAGCTGGCGAAGCCTATAACGATTTCATTTCGGCAGTTGCTTACGCCCAGGCGGAATACGACTGGGAACACCGTACCGGCTGCCCGTTTTAATTTTTGAGGGGATTAACGATGGCAAACGAATTAACAATCACGGCGGGCGCGCTGCAGGAAAAAGGCATCGACGTCGCTACATGGAGCGCGCTGAAGAACAGTATCTATCCTGGCGCCAAAGACGAATCGGTAATGATGGCGCTCGATTACTGCCGTGCCCGCCAGTTGGATCCGTTGCTGAAGCCTGTTCACCTGGTGCCGATGAGCGTCAAAGACTCAAGAACGGGTAAAAGCGAATGGCGCGACGTGGTCATGCCGGGCATCGGGCTTTACCGCATTCAGGCGGACCGATCCGGCGATTATGCTGGTGCACGCGAACCAGAGTTCGGGCCAGACACGACTCAGACGCTCTCTGGTGTCGAAGTAACTTTCCCTCAGTGGTGCAAATACACCGTCTACAAGCGCATGCCCAGTGGCGAGATCGTCGAGTTCAGCGCCAAAGAATACTGGATTGAAAACTACGCCACCGGCGGCCGCGACACTACAGCGCCGAACGCGATGTGGAAAAAGCGTCCATACGGACAACTGGCGAAATGCGCAGAAGCCCAGGCGTTGCGTAAGGCATGGCCTGAGATTGGACAGCAGCCTACCGCCGAAGAAATGGAAGGCAAATCACTGGACGTTGATATCCGTGACGTCACGCCGCGCAGCACCACAGAAGCACTTCCACCAGCAGCAAGCGAAGAAACGCTTCAGGCGATCACCGATCTCTTAACGACCCTGGATAAAGATTGGGAGCAAGACTTCCTCCCACTCTGCAGCGACATCTTCAAGCGACCAATTCTTGTGGCTTCAGACCTCACTGAGGAAGAGGCGCAGAAAGGGTTTGGCTTCCTTCAGAAAAGGGCTAAGGCGGCAGCATGACACCAGAAATTATCCTGGCCCGGACCGGTATTGACGTAACCACTATCCAGCAAGGCGACGAGGCATGGCACCGGCTGCGCCTCGGCGTTATCACCGCCTCTGAAGTGCACAACGTCATCGCCAAGCCAAGATCGGGGAAGAAGTGGACTGACATGAAAATGTCCTACTTCCACACGCTGCTCGCCGAGGTATGCACCGGCGTCGCGCCAGAGGTTAACGCCAAGGCGCTGGCCTGGGGCAAGCAGTACGAGGAAGACGCCCGCACCCTCTTCGAGTTCACCACTGACGTGAAAGTCACGGAGTCTCCGATCCTGTTCCGTGACGAGAGCATGCGCACCGCGTGCTCCCCTGACGGCCTGTGCAGTAACGGGTTCGGCCTCGAATTGAAATGCCCGTTCACCTCCCGCGACTTCATGAAATTCCGCCTTGGCGGTTTCGAAGCCATCAAGTCTGCGTACATGGCCCAGGTGCAGTACAGCATGTGGGTAACCGGAAAAGACGCATGGTTCTTTGCCAACTACGACCCGCGCATGAAACGCGAAGGCATTCACCACGTCGTCGTTGAGCGGGATCCACAGTACATAACCAATTTCAACGAAATGGTGCCGGAGTTCATTGAGAAGATGGACGAGGCGCTGGCAGAGATCGGCTTCACGTTCGGGGAACAGTGGAAATGAAACGCACACCCTTTTACCGCCGGCCCGGGCGAACCGGGCAGTTCTCCGGCCTCCGTGAACGCGTGAAATGGATGATTCAGACGCGTGGCCGCCCGGTAACCGGCAGCGAAATCGCTGAGAAGTTTGGCGTAACGCTCATCGAGTTTAACCGGGTCGCCAACGGCATTACCCGCGGCTCCGGACAGATAGCTCAGATCGTTGAGTCGGAAAAATGGATCAACGAGGACGGCATCTGCGACCGGACATTCGACCTGGTCACGAAGCCAAAGGTCGTAACGCCGCAGGGTAAATCGCGGCTGTTCACCCGGCGCGCCATTGAGCAATCGCAGGAAGGTAGACGGCAGGAGTGCATAGCTCGTGCCGCCCGCCGTCGCCGCCTGATTGCTAAGGGCCTCTACATCGACGAAATGGAGTCAGTGCTATGAAAGCATGGTCCCTTGAAGAGCTGGCGCTGCTGTGGCGACATACAAACGCTGAAGTCGCAGCGATTTCCGGCCGCAGCATTGATGAAGTCGGAGATAAGCGGCTGCAAACAAATATTGAGCGTAATGGCTGGGATGTTAACGATCCGGAGCGGGAGGATGTATGACCGGAAAATACTCTCTTATCTACGCAGATCCGCCTTGGTCTTACGGCAACACCATCAGCAACGGCGCAGCCGCTGATCACTACTCCACCATGAAGCTGATTGACATCAAGCGCCTGCCGGTTTGGGAACTTGCTGCCGAAAACTCGGTGCTCGCGATGTGGTACACCGGCACGCATAACCAGGAGGCTATCGAACTGGCAGAGGCCTGGGGCTTTACAGTTCGCACGATGAAGGGCTTTACCTGGGTGAAGTTGAATCAGAACGCGGAACTGCGCATCAACAAGGCGCTGGCCGAGGGTGTAGTCACCGACTTTTACGACTTCCTCGATCTGCTTAACGCCGAGACGCGCATGAACGGCGGCAACCACACCCGAGCCAACACCGAAGACCTGTTGATTGCCACCCGCGGTGCCGGACTGGAACGAAAGCACGCAGGGATTAAGCAGGTGGTATACAGCCCGCTCGGAGCGCACAGCGAAAAGCCGTGGGAAGTGCGCCACCGGCTGGAGCTGCTTTACGGCGATGTGCCGCGCATTGAGCTGTTTAGCCGCTGCGCGGCTCCGGGCTGGCATCACTGGGGCAATCAGGCTGAATCACCGGATGTTGAGCTTTTCCCAGGTAACATCCAGCCCATCTTCAAAGACGGATGGAGGGCAGCTTGATGCACACGACTCCAGAAAAAGACAACGCCATCCGCGCCGCCTGCCGCCGCTGCACCGAAGAAATCCAGCAAGCCATGCGCAAGAAGCCAAAGCCTAACTGGAACGAAACGGTGCCTCCCATCATCAACAAGCATCACAAGAAAATTGAAGCTCTGGGAGTTAGCCTCCTGGAGTTCGTCGTATACACAGGGCGGCTTA
>OKVN01000442.1_pt1 | contig 16562 bp, 9 predicted proteins | sample 1606961 | NCBI WGS metagenome assembly OKVN01 (sample SAMN03281020, study PRJEB24777) | human gut metagenome | isolation source: fecal sample PR170 from 1 month old male Malay infant, vaginal delivered... | place: Singapore | collected 2005-12-29 | reverse complement strand
CACGCGAGCCGAGCGAATCACGCGGTCGCCGATACGGTAGCCGGCTTCCACCACGGTGTCGACGGTTTCCTTCTCGGCCTGCGGATCCGGCTTGTGCAGGATCGCGTCATGCTTGGTCGGGTCGAAATCCTCGCCTTTTTCGCCGAACTTCTCGACGCCGAACTTTTCGAACGCCTTGTCGATTTTGGCGGAAACGGCTTTGAAGGATTCGTCCATTTCGCTGTGTTCGCGAATGCGATCGATGTCATCAAGTGCCGGCAGCAGTGCGGTCAGCACGTCGATGATGCCGTGCTGGCGGAAGCGTTCCTGCTCCTTCTGCGAACGATTGCGGAAGTTGATGAATTCCGCACGTTCGCGCTGAAGGGCTTCCAAGTATTCCGCCGCTTCCTTCTTGGCCTGGCCAAGCGGAGTCAGCGTATCTTCACCATCTTGCGTCGCACCATCCGCAGCATCGCCGTTTTCTTGCGATTCGGAAGATGCTGCGCTCGCTGCAGTTGCTGCAGAATCTGCAGAATCGGAAGTTGCACTTGCTGCAGAATCGCCATTATTCTGCGATTCCTGCGATGCACCGGCTGCAGGGGCGGCCTGCCCGGACAGGTTGTCCATGTCGGGCAGGTCGTTCAGATATTCGTCCTTGTTGAAGTCGGACATGATTACTTGTTGTCCTTGTCGTCATCGTCCACGACTTCGGCGTCAACCACGTCGTCGTCAGCGGGAGCGGAACCGGCGGCACCTGCGGCGCCTGCGGCATCGGCGGCACCCTGCTGTGCGTAGAGGGCCTGGCCGATCTTCTGGGCGGAGGTCATCAGCTCGCTCTGGGCGGACTTGATCTTCTCAATGTCCTCACCCTTCAGGGCTTCCTTGAGCTCGTTGACCTTATCGGTGACTTCCTTGGCCACATCGTCGGAGAGCTTGTCTTTATTGTCGTTGACGAGCTTCTCGGTCTGATAGGCGAAGGATTCGGCCTGGTTGCGGGTTTCGGCGTCTTCCTTGCGCTTCTTGTCTTCGGCTTCGTGAGCTTCGGCTTCCTTGACCATGCGGTCGATTTCGTCCTTGCCCAGGCCGGAACCGCCGGTGATGGTCATGGACTGTTCCTTGCCGGTGCCCTTGTCCTTGGCGGACACGTGCACAATGCCGTTGGCGTCGATATCGAAGGTGACCTCGATCTGCGGAACGCCACGCGGAGCCGGAGCGATGCCGGTCAGCTCGAAGGTGCCCAGCGGCTTGTTGTCGCGAGCGAACTCACGCTCGCCCTGATAGACCTGGATGAGCACGGACGGCTGGTTGTCTTCAGCGGTGGAGAAGACCTCGGAACGCTTGGTCGGAATGGCGGTGTTGCGGTCGATGAGCTTGGTCATGATGCCACCCTTGGTCTCGATGCCGAGGGACAGCGGGGTCACGTCGATGAGCAGCACGTCCTTGCGGTCGCCCTTGATGACGCCGGACTGCACAGCGGCGCCGACGGCCACGACCTCATCCGGGTTCACGGACTGGTTCGCTTCCTTACCGCCGGTGAGCTCCTTGACGAGCTCCTTGACGGCCGGCATACGGGTGGAACCGCCGACGAGCACCACGTGGTCGATGTCGGAAACACCGATGCCAGCGTCGTGCAGCACGTTGTTGAACGGGGTGCGGCAGCGGCCCAGCAGGTCGGAGGTCATGCTCTCGAAGTGTGCGCGGGTCAGGGTTTCGTCCAGGTGCACCGGAGTGCCGTCAGGGGTCATGGCCAGGTACTGCATGGAGATGGAGGTGCTCGAGGAGGAGCTCAGCTCCTTCTTGGCCTGCTCTGCGGCTTCCTTCAGGCGCTGCAGGGCGATCTTGTCCTTGCTCAGGTCGATGCCGTACTTGTTCTTGACTTCGCCGACGAGCCAGTCGATGATCTTCTGATCCCAATCGTCGCCGCCCAGGTGGTTGTCGCCGTTGGTGGCCTGCACCTGAATGGTGGAGAAGCCGTCGTCGTCCTTGCCGATCTCCAGCAGGGACACATCGAAGGTGCCGCCACCGAGGTCGAAGACCAGGATGGTTTCGTCTTCCTTGCCTTTTTCGAGGCCGTAGGCCAGTGCGGCTGCGGTCGGCTCGTTGATGATACGCAGCACGTTCAGGCCTGCGATGGTGCCGGCGTCCTTGGTGGCCTGACGCTGGGCGTCGTTGAAGTATGCCGGGCAGGTGATCACGGCGTCGGTGACCGGTTCGCCGAGATAGGCTTCGGCGTCGCGCTTCAGCTTCATCAGCACCTGTGCGGAGATCTCCTGCGGAGTCCACTTCTTGCCGTCGATTTCAACGGTCCAGTCGGTGCCCATGTGGCGCTTGACGGAGCTGATGGTGCGGTCGACGTTGGTCACGGCCTGACGCTTGGCGACTTCGCCGACGAGGATCTCGCCGGACTTGCTGAATGCCACGACGGACGGCGTGGTGCGAGCGCCTTCAGCGTTCACGATAACGGTGGGCTGGCCACCTTCAAGAGTTGCGATGCAGGAATTAGTAGTACCCAGATCGATGCCAACTGCGCGTCCCATAACTTGTCTCCTTTGTAGATAGGTTCGCTATGCGTTTTCTGTTCTATTCGTTCTTTCGCCCGAGTTTCGGTTTGCCGCCTCCCGGACTTTCCAAAACTTGAGCCTACACCACTCAACTTTGAATCGCAAGCGATTATTCCCAAATCTACAAAAAAGTTGAGCTCCCTTCGCTCAACTTTTTATCAGACACAATCTCAAGACACGATTTCAAGGCGCGATCACCATCGAACATCAATCAAATCGCAATCTCAACAAAACCTGCCATCTCACCATCAGCAGGGCGCGAACGCAATCCGTCAACGTTTCAACTGCCTTTCGTTGACGAATCGCCACCTATCAGCTATCAGCGATCAATATCAGGCCAAATCAGGCCGCACCGGAACCCGCGTTCGGATTAGCCAGATTGGCGGCGACCGGCGCAAGAAGCACACGACCCGTACCGCGGTACACGTTGACCAAGCCCTCGCCGCTCGCAGCCGAACCGATCAGCGTCTTCGTGGAACGCTCGACCGTGAACTGCAGGCCGTTCGTCCACGCGATCGCGAAATTGCCGTCCACCTTCAGCTCGTCGTTCTCCAAATCGACGGTCACGATTTCGGAAGCGGGCACCGGCGACTCCAACGCAACCGTTCCCTGGCCCATCAGCGACAGGTTGAACAGGCCCTCGCCGCCGGCCACCATCGCGCTCGGACGCGAAACCATAACCGCATGCTGCTGAATCGTGGTTTCGCAAGCGTAGAACAGGCCGTCGTTCACGGTGATGGCGCCGCCCATCTGGCTCGGATCGAGCAGCAGCACATGACGGTAGGTCGGTTCGAGCACAACCACGCCATTGCCCACGTATTCCGGCTTGACCGCGGACTCGTTGGTGACCGCGCCACGCGCCAGCTTGCCGATGAAATCGCCAACGCCATTCACACCGGTCGTCACTTCGACATGGCCGACGGTCCACTGCATGGCGCCCGCCTGCACAACCGCGCCGGTCTTGCCATTGAGATTGCAGACCAGTTGACGGCGGCGCACGTTCATTTCGGACGCATAGTAGGCGTCCATGGCGCTGCCGTACGTCACGGAAAAATCGCGCTTCCACTCCATGACCTGGAAAATGCCCTGCTGCGCGACAATTGCGGCATCGTCATTATCCGTCAGATTGTAAATACGCACGAATGCTCCTTTGCTCTGTTGATACTTCGGTTTCGAGGGATTTGCCCTCGGTTTCGAGAGATAGATATCTCGAGATGAATATCTCATTTTTGAGATAGACACCTCGAGCAATATTGTCTCACAGCGACCGTTGCTTTGGACGCCCCATCTCAATTTGGATTTGCACGGATTACACGAAATATACAAGATCCGGACCACACTGTAATGAGTGCGATCCGGATCTTATCCGTAATCTTCAGTTGTTATCTTCAGTTATGACTCTCAGATTTCCAGAATTCTTAGAATTTCAGAATTCTTCCGATTTCCATCTTCAGATTCCCAGATTTTTCAGCGGCTGATCTTGGCGGTCTTGACGATCATCGCGATTGCGGCCAGCATGGCGATCGCAAGTGCGGCGATGGTGATCGCGGCACCGGTGTTGCCGAGCACACCGGACTTCGGATTGTTGCTCACCTTGCCGGAAGCGATCACGTCATTCTTACCGTCACCCGGCTTCTCATCTGAGGAATCGCGGGCCGGAGCTTGGAAGTCGACGGTCACGGTCTTGCCGGACTGGCGGCCGGTGACGGTGAGCGTGTACTCGTTGCCTTCAGCAACTTTGTCGAGCGCGATGCTGGTGGTCTGAGCGGTCTTGACGCGCACGCCGGAAACCGGAGTGGAGCTGTCGGAAGCGGCGAGAACGTTGCCGGACTTGTCCTTAAGCTCATAGGAGAGCACTGCGTCGCCGTTGAATCCGGTGGATTCGGCCACATACTTGCCGTCGGTGAGCTTCACTTCGGTCTTGGCGTCGTTGGAGAGCGACTTCTGATCGTCGGAGGTGGAGGCAAGGCCGAGGGTGTTGGCGATGGTGTAGAAGTTGTCGGTCTGGTCGGTCAGGCCAATCACGCGCTGGGCGCCAGGGCCGGAAGCGGCGATGCGCAGCTGGGTGCCGGTGTGAGCCATGTCGCCGCCGTTGTAGCCGCCGTCCTCATCGCGGGAGTCGGCTTCAGCGGTGCCGTAGGAGACGACCATATTGTTGCCGTCAGCGGTCTTGAGCACGGTGGAGAGTGCGTAGGCCGGCTGAGCGTTGAGGATCTGGGAAGTGTGGGCGTGGTCGGCGGTGACGATCACGAGGGTGTTGGTCAGGTCAACGTTCTTCATGGCGTAGGCGATGGCCTGATCGAAATCGTCGGTTTCACCGATCTGGCCGCAAGCGTTGCCAGCGTGGTCCTGCTTGTCGATGGAAGCGCCCTCAACCTGCAGGAAGTAGCCATTCGCGTCGCTGGCCGGGTTGGCTTCGAGCAGATCGAGCGCCTTCTTGGTCATGTCCTTGAGCGAGGAGCCCTGGTTGCCGAGCCACTTGTCGTTCATAGTGCACACGGTCGGGTTGGCGTCCTTGGCCGGATCCTGCGCGGTGGCCTTGGACGGGTTGAACTTGGTAGGCATGTTGCCGTCGCTCATCAGGGCGAGCACCGGTTGGCCCTCCTTGTATTCGAGCGCGTTCATTGCGGCCGAATCGTTTTCGACGGTCTGGTAGCCCATTTCCTTGGCCTGCTCCCACACGGTCTTGCCAGCGTATTCGCCGCCCTGCACGGTCTGGCGGAAGTACTTGGAGCCGCCGCCGATGGTCACGTCAGCGCGGGTATCGAGCAGCTGCTCGGAAATGGAACCGATGCCGCCGTTTTCCTTGAGCTGGTTGGCGAGGCAGCGCTTGAGCGCGTCGTTGGAGCTGCCGTCGGTCTTGCCCTGTGGGCCGTAGCAGCCACGCTCGGTGGAGTGCGATTCGAGCACGGCCGGGGTGGCGTCCTGGATTTCGGCGGTGGTCACATTGCCGGTGGCCTTGCCCGCCGCTTTGGCGAGTTCGAACAGGTTGAGCTGCGGGTTGCCGTACACGTCAACGTCCACGGCGTTGTTGTAGGTCTTGGTGCCGGTTGCCCATGCGGAGCCGGATGCGGAGGAATCGGTCACTGCGGTGAGCTTGCCCGGGTTCGGGTTGGCGTTGAGGCTGCCGTCGGAGTTCTTGCCGACTGCGCTGTCGCCGCTGTTGCCGCCCAGCGAGAAGGTGGTGTACTGGCCGGTGCCGGCGTTGGTGTCGCCGAGTTCTGCCGACTGGCCGACTGCATCGAGGCCTTCGAAGTGGCCGTTCGCACCCTTGAGATAATCGCGGGCGACGGTGATTTCGGAATCGCCCATGCCGTCACCGATGAACAGGATGACGTTCTTGGCGTTGCCGTTGCCGATGGCAGCAATGCGCTGTGCGCCGCCATGCTGAGCCAGTTCCGCAACGGACTTGCCGTTCAGGTTGTAGGTGGTGGTTTCGTCAGCGAGCGCCGGTGCCGCGAGTGCGCCGAGCGTTGCAACGGAAGCGATTGCTGCAATCGCTCCCTTGAGAGCCTTTCGATTGCTCATCTTGTTCTTCTTTCTTCAGCCTGTGCTGTATTGCGATTCCCACGCTAGGTTCCGCAAACCAACTTCCGAGGCGTTTTAGACGAACACAATATGAACTCTCGTCTTCACAAAGTGAACACTTATCTCAAATCCTCTTTCCGTCAACCATCATCCCCAATACCCCCTAAATGCTGAATTATGACTCATGCTTTTCCCGCATGAAGTGCAAACGGTCAGGCAGAGGCGCGGGCGGAACGAGTGGCCTTGACAGCTACGAAGAAGCTGCGGATCAGGAGCACGCACAGGTAGATGGCGAACATGATCGAGCCGACGCGGGGCGACACCGCGCCCGCAATCCATGTGCCGAATGGCGCGGTAACGGCAGCTACCAAGCCAATAATCAGCGCGGCCTTCACATGCACCAGCTTGCGCTTCAGGTTTGCCACGCTCGTGGTGATCGAGTTCGGGAACATGGCCAGCAGCGACGTGCCTCGCGCAATCAGATCAGAAGCGTTGAACAGCATCGACAGTGCGGGCACGGCGAGCGCCCCGCCGCCAATCCCCAGCAGTCCCGCCAAGATGCCAATCACCACGCCCAGCAGCACCAGGCAGACTCCGGTCAGCACGCTCATCGTAATGTGCTGGTCTCGCGACGGCACGAAACTTATCTGGTTCAACACCACAAACACGAGGAACACTACGAAAATCCACCGCAATACGAGTTCCGGCAATCGCGAAAGCAACCAACTGCCAATCTGCCCGCCTACGAACATGCCGCAAAACAGCAGCAGCGCGGCGAGCCAGTCCACGTTTCCGCAAGTCGCGTACGAAATGACGCCGGAAATCGAGGTCGGTACGATCGCAAGCATTGACGTCGCCGCCGCATTGCGTTGCGTCAAGCCGAGCCATACCAGCGCGGGCACGATCACCGTGCCGCCACCGATACCGAACATGCCGGACAATAGCCCCACTGCCACGCCGACGATCACCAGCACCGCAATGCCTCGCGCGGATTCGTCGAGTCCCACAGGATCCGCACCAAATAGCCGATCCGCTTTCTCGCCGAATTTCCCGCTCGGCTGCACACTCGATCGCACACTTTCTTCAGCGCGTTCAACACTTTCAGCATTCGAAATATTGGAAATATCCGATTTCTTCATCTCTCCCCTACCATCGCACTTTCTTCATCTTGCGATAATTGCGATAGTACATTCCCACACATCGCAGCGTCGCAAGACCGGCAGAATACGAGAAGGCAGACGAAAAACTACGCCCGTCTGCCGGACGAGTGGCGCCCGGCAGCCACGCGATCGGCTTTCACGATGCGCCCGCGCCGCCACAGCCGTGCCAGCCATACGCACGCGAATCCAATGATCGACACGAGCAGCCCAATCACAAGAGCCGCCACAGCCGTCATATACCCCGGCTCGTCGTACGTGGTCGCGTCCGGCACCTTCGGGTTCGGTATGCGATGCCCGCGCACGAGCAGCCTGTGCGAGTTCACCCCGTATGGCGTGCATGTGATCAGCGTCGCATAGTCTTTGCCGGATTCGATGTTGAGTTTGCTGATGTCGCTCGGCAGCACTACGGAAATTTGGTCAACCTGGTACGTGTAGGTTTCGTCGAGCACGTGGAATGCGAACGTGTCGCCTTTTTGCAGTTCGTCGAGACCGGTGAGCAGTTTCGCGCTGGGCAGTCCGGTATGCCCGGAAATCACCGCATGCGTGGTTTCGCCGCCTACGGGCAGTGACGTTCCCGCCAAATGCCCTGCCGCGATTTGCAGCACGCCTTCGCTGGTGCCATGGTAGACGGGCAGCTTCACTTTGATGCGCGGTATGGTCACGTATCCCATGATGCCGGTACCGGTTATGACGAGCGTGTTTTCATATGTTTGCCGCTGTTCGTCGGTAAGGTGCCAGCGGTCGCCGTTCGCCGCGAGCGCCTCGTTGTAGGCGTGCGCCGCGTCGAGCATGTGCTGTTTTTCTTCGCCGGAGAGATCTTCGGTTTGTTCCACGTAGCTTGCCACGGCGTACGACTGGTGCATGCGGTTCCACCAGTCGCTGAATGTTGGGTATGCGATGAGGCAGATCGCGCCGATCATGAATATTGCGGATATCGCGATTAATACGTCGAGCAGCGCGTTCGACTTTTTCTTCGGTTTCTTCGATTGTTCTGCAGTTTTTGAAGATTTTGAAGTTTTCAAAGATTCAGATGATTCTGAAGATTCAGCAGTTCCCGCAGATTCAGAAACTTCCGAAATTTCAAAAGATTCAAAAAACTCTGCAGAGGTATCAGCGGCATTTCGGCGCGCTTCAGCGTCCGGTTCTCCCGATTCGCTTCCGTTATACCGCCGTTTCACGCTACTGCTTGCCTTCCCGCTTTCTCGCAATCCTCACTACGCCTAAGAGTACCAATGCTGCGGCGCAGATGGCGGCTGCCATCCAGGCCACGCTCTGCACCGCCGAGCCGGTGTGTGCGGGCGGGGTTTCGGGTGGTGTGTGCGTGTTGGTGATGGTGGTGGTGTCGCCTTCCACGTCAGAGAGGGTGGTGTACCCGCTGGGTACGGAAGCTTCGACCACCGCCCACTGGTGTGCGGAGGAAAGTCCCGTCCACGAATGTGCCCACTTGTTGGAATCGTTGAGTTTCACTTCTTCGAATACCACGCCGTCACGCAATAATTTCACGGTGATGGCTTCGGGGCGCTTGCCGTCGGAGTCATTGCGATCGTTCCACACTTTGCGCACGGTGCGTTCCAGGGTCGGCTTGAGTTGGGTGGAGCATTCGGTTTTTGGTTCGATGGCGAGTTCGCGTGATCCGTTGGAGACGCCGTCTTGCGGCATGGCGACGAGCATGTTGGCGGAAGCGCACTGCCAGTAGGAGTCTTCGTCGGCCGTTCCGCCAACAGCAGCCGCGCCAGCAGCGCCTTCGACTTTCACGCTATCGGACACGACCAGATACAGCCCGTCTTCCACGCCGGCGAACGTGAGTCGCCCGGCTTTGTCGGTTTCGCCCGAGTCCACGGCTGCGGATTCGCTTGCCCCGTTCGCCGCGATGAGTCCGGCGAGCGTGTTGGCCACGTCACGGTACACTTGCGCGTCATATCCGGTTACTTTCGACCAGTCGATCGGGTATGCGGTGGAGTCGGTGAATGGTGCGACGGGTTCGAAGTTTGCGCCGGACGAGACTTGCCCGACTTTGTATAGGCGGAAGGTTGCTCCCGGAATGGCGAAGTCGCCCGTTCCAGCGGCTCCAGAATCGGAAGCGCCTCCCGCATTAGAGTCAGCCCCGTCATTGCTTTTGTGTTGATACGTAATGGCGATGCTGCCGCTGGCAGAGTCTGTTGGCGCCGCAACCGCATCGCGAGTGGTGAGTGCACAGATTGCGGCGGCACATGCGACGGCAGCTGCGCAGCATGTTGCGACGATGCGGCTTGCGATCGTGTGTTCCTTCATTGCCTGCCCCTCTTCTGTGGTTCTTTCTGTGAAAACTAGAAATATCAAGTCGCCCCCAACTTGCGACTTGGAAAAATTAGGGAGTCAGGCTGAATTCTCGTTAGTTTAGGCAGTTTACAAGGGATTTGAGGCAATCCAGCCTGACATATGTGGGTTCGGTTATTATTCAATTATTTTTAAATTATGTTGATTGTGATGATTCCGCTGTTGCCATGCGGAGGTAAGTGCATGGCAACAGCGGTTTCATGTGTAGTTATTTTCAGTTATGGTTTTTGATTTTCAGTTATGTTGACTGTGATCTGTGAGATCAGGCGTTGCGGCGACGCAGCGCCATGACCAGGGTTGCGCCAGCGAGCACGAACACTGCCACACCAGCCACATACAGCATCACCGTACCCATGCCACCAGTGGACGGCAGCGCGGAACCCTTGGTGTTGACGATATCCGCGGAAGCGGTGCCCTTAGTGTTCTCGATCTTGTTATCAGTCAGACCGGTGATTTCGAACTTGGTCAGTTCCGGCTTATCGGATTCATCGCTATGCATAGCGGAAATGGTGAATTCCTTCGGAGCAATCGGAGTGTAGCCAGCCGGAGCCTTGGTTTCGGTCAGACGGTAGGTACCATCATCCACGCGCTGGAACTTGGAGGTATAGCTGGTTCCGTTCTGAGTAGCTTCAAGCTCAGCGACCGTGACCCACTCGCCATTGGAGTTCTTCTTCTCGAGCAGGAAGGTAGCGCCTTCCAGCGCAACGCTGTCCTTGTCGACCTTGTTGATGTCAACTTCGTAGGTGAAGACGATGACCTTGTCCTCAGGGGTCTTGCCAGTGCCTTCGCCCTCGGCCTCCGGGTTGTTCTCGTACTCAAGGTAGGCACGGTTCGGGTTGCCCTCCGCGCCGATCTTGGACTGCTCGTTCAGCTGGCCGTAGTACTCGACAACGATCTTCGTGTTCTCATTGATGGTGATTGCAGTGCCTTTGGCATCCTCGGCAAGCTTCAAATCAGCGAACTTGACGTTGAAGGTCTCCTTGTTAGCAAGGCCAGTGGTCACGACATCGTAGCCCGTCTTGATCTCGGTCTTGGTCTCACCGTTCACCGCATAGACCTTGACCGGGTGATCCTTATCGTTCACGAAGGTCAGACCCTCCGACATCGTATCGTGGAAGGTGTAAGCGTAGGTCGTGTAGGCGGCGATGTTCTTCGGCATGGTGCCGGTCAGCTGGAACGGCACATAGTCGTTCACATCGTAATCGGCGGAATCCTGCCAGTCGGTCTTATCGCCGGTGGAGTCGTTGACATCCTTGACCTTCTTGGTCAGTTTCGGCACGTCACGCTTAAGCGTCACGGTCAGACCATTTTCACCAGCGTAGGCGGTGCTCACCACGGCCACGGAGTAGGCGTTGTCACTTGCAGCATTGGTCTGGATGATCATGTAGTAACCAGCCTGAATGTCGCTCACCGTAGCGGAAGTTGCACCTTCAGCCACAGTTGCAGTGTAATCAGCTGCGACTGCAGGGGTCTTGTCCTTGAGGTAATTGGTGTAGAAGATCTTCGCCCACTGATCCATATCACCGAAGCTGGTGATATCACCGGTAGAAGAATTGCCGTTCTTCTTGGCGCCCAGGAAATCGGTGACCGTCTTGGTAGCGGTTTCGATGGTAGCGGCATCGGCGACGTTGGCGTCCTTCTTCAGGCCATCGGTAATCGTCTTGGCGGTAGCTGCCACACCGGAATCAGCCGGAGCAGCGTCACGAGTATCGGTACGCAGGTAGTATGCGACCGCGTCTGCATCGCCAGTAGCGTTGAGCAGTCGGTAGATGTTGAACGTATCGCCTGCGGAAGCTCCGTTGATGGTCAGCTTGGTGGTGCCGCCAGCAGTTTGGGCTGCAGTGGCGCTGGCTGCGCCGGCGAAACCGGCGATGGCCATTGCTGCGGTGGCTGCCACAGCTACGAGGCCTTTGAGAACCTTGTTCATCGTTCTCCCTTTCTTTCCTTTTCCATAAACTTGTTGAAATCTTCGTTGTTTTCCAACGTTTTCAATTATTTTTCAGTTGTTGAGTTATTGCCCAGAAGGCAGCGGTCATTTGTTTTACGGACCATACCCTCCTCTTCTAGACGTGTTCATTGCCGACGCCTCCTGACTTTCAGGGCCAGTCCGGCCGTCGCAACGGATGCCATGGCCACAAGCAATCCCGTAGCCAAAGTCTTCATATTTCCGTCGCCGCCCGTCCCCGGCAACACCACCCCCGGCTGATTCTCAATCTTGTTGTCAGCGGGACCGGTTGCGCCGTCGACAGTGAGCGCAACGCTCCATGCGGAGCCGTTATACGAACTTGGACCGATGGTGAACTTGTAGACAACACCGCCGAGGTTGTACCCGTCGGGAGCCTTGTTCTCTTCCAACGTGTATTCACCCCAAGGCAAACCCGTCAGTTTGAACTTACCGGCACTGGAATCTTCGTCCGCAAAGCCTTCGCTCGAGCACGCATCCATGCAGTCAGTCACGAAGTACTCTTTAGAAGTGGCGAGCTTTTCAAACGTGCCGTTTACGCCATCGTTTCCGTACTTGAACTCGCTGGTCTGGGTGACTTTCCATTCCGATCCGGCAAGCAGCAAGGAATCATTTTCCGAGCTGACCTTTGACCAGCTCACTTCACCGAGCACACGAGGGTTCTCGATGATATTGCTGGCCGCGACGGTAAGGGCAGGGTCCTTGTACAAGGTGACGTCTCCGTTCGAATCAGTCAACCGGAAGTAGTACGTAGGTGTGCCTGCGTGGGCAGTCGGGTTGCGGGCTTCCTGAAGCTGGTAGATCTCGCCGTTCGTGTTGACCGGCAGACCGGAAACAGTGAACGCACCTGGATCGGCGTTTTCATCACCCATGCCATTGGCAACGCATGATGATGTGCAATCGGTCACTGTGATCGGCGTTCCGCCATTCGCCGTGAACGAACCATCGCTTACCTTGCCGGAAGCAATCGTCCAAGACGATCCTGCAATTTTCGCCTTGTCGGTGCCATCGATCTTATTCCACGTCACCTTGGTGCGAGTATCCGTGAACACAATCTCAATGGCGCCAACAGTTGTGCCCGTAGCATCATCCGCGTTCTCATGCCTCGTCACGGTTGTGACTTGACCGTCGCTAATTACGAATGTGTACCAAACGTCTGTCTTGGTGTATCCGGTTGGCGCTTCATGCTCTTTCAGCTTGTACGTGCCGTCCGCCAGATCCTTGACCTCGAACTTGCCCGCGTCAGCGTTGATATCGCACATTACGCCAAGCTGGTCGCCGTTCGGCTCAGACTTCATGCAGGCAGTCGTACGTGCAACAGTCTCGTTTGCGAGCACTACGTCAGCAGCGCCCTGCTCGTAATACACAGCGGCAGACACCTTGGCTTCAACGTTCTTTGCAGAAACGTTTGCCGCGCAACCACTCGGAGCTGTGGCATACACATTCGCGGAGGTATTCAGGCCGCTCGACTTCTGTACGGTAATCACCGCACTGTAGTCCGCGACATAGTTTCCACCACCACTCGGCCCATCCCAAGACGCAGTTCCGTTATCAGAACCGCTCTTGAACTTGAAAGTGATCTGCTTCCGGTCATCATTCTGAATTTTGACATAGCTCCAGTCGCCGCAATTATTACTGCTATAGTCCCTGGTCATTGCCGCCTCGCGCCAAGAGCCATCCGTGCCGTCAAGGCTGTACCACAGGTATGGGGTGCTCCATTTGCCAGGATTATTAAAGTAAATGACCGTATAATGCGTATCCTTAGGCACAGTAACAGTGAACGAAACGGAAAGGCTTCCTGCTTTTGCGGTAATCGTCGCCGTACCTGAAGCAACGGCGGTAACTTTGCCGTCGTTGTCCACCGTCGCAACGCTCTCAGCGCTCGACGTCCATGAAACCGCCGTATTAGCGGGATCAACAGTGGCAGTGAACCGCTGATAGTTTCCCTTTGACAAGCTGAACGATGCATTGTTCGCCACATCCATATTACCGGTTTTCACCGTCAGAGATGTCACCTGAACCGCAGTGACGGTGACCGTTATGGAATCGCTGATTGAATCGTCGCCAACAGGCTTGACCGTAATCACAGCAGTACCTGGGGCAATGCCGGTCACCGTTCCATCGCTAACGGTTGCGACAGTGGAATTGCTTGACTCCCACTTCACATCCTGTGCCGCATTCGCAGGCTGCACCTGCGCGGTCAAAGTAGCCGAACTATTCTGAGTAATACTCAGCGAATCACCAGCATCAACGCCATCCTTCAGAATGGTGACGCTGGAAACCTGCACCATATTGTCTTCAACGATGTAAGTTCTGCCATCGTTAGCAGTGATTTCCCAACTGGAATCTGCCAACGGTTTATCATCTTCACCATTCTTCGTCCAGGAAATCGACGCGGACTGCGGATAGTTCACAATCTTGTTGTCAGAAACCGAAGTCCAATTGGTTCCGTCTGCGCTCTCGTAAACATCTTGTACGAGAGAGCCTTGGTCGCCCGCAGTGATGCGGTACACCTTGCTGGAAATCTGATAGCCTTTTGGCGCTCCAAGTTCCTTCAGGTAGTAGTTGCTGTTGGTCTTGAGATTGCCGACCTGAATGGTGCCGTTATCAACACCGTCTTTGTCAGACAGCGCATTACCGTCAGTAACCGTCGTAATCGCCTCGCCACCGTTCGCGGCATCTGCGTAAGTCTTGTACACACCCCACGTGGTGCCAGCCAAGGCATTGTCGTTGTTGTCTACCTTGTTGATCTGAATGACCGCGCACTGGGTAGAGTACGAGCCGTTCCACGGCAGGTTGTGGCGTTCCTGATCCATATCAAGCGCGGAAGCCGAGTAGCTGCGCTCGTAGTTGAGGAACTTGTAGAAAGTACCGTTATTAGTATTGCCAACCGCATCCGGATTGTACATGGAGAAATCCCCGCCAACCCATACACGACCGTTGGTGCTCACGTGAGATTCGAAGCTGCCATTCGGCACGAGGATGCTGCCGAGCATGCCAGCGGCAGGATCATCCTTAGTCTCCATGGCAAACGACTTATCCCATACGCCATCAGCTTTTTCCAGATTGGAGTTTGCGTCCCTACGCGTCGTAGTGCCACTACCTTGGCCACCATGGATAACCACATTTGTAGCGTCAGCAAAATTCCACATGATCTGCTGCGCACGCTTAGCATACTCCGAGTCCGCATAAGAACCACCAAGCTCACGCTTGGTACCGCTTTCATCAGTCCACCAGAAACGCCAACCGTTATGGAAATCCACGTTCTTTCCGGTCACATTAATGACCACGGAAGCGCTATCGGGAATACCGGAAAAGTCGAAACTGACACCCGTATAGCTCGAAGAATCATTGAGAAAGCTTGCGGGAAGGTTGAACACCTGCATAGAGGCTTTCCCGTCACCCTGAAACTTAATTACCTTCTCATTGACGTTGTTAATCGTAAAAGTATAGCTACCGTTGCCGTACTCATTGACGTCATATTTCGTACGCTTCAAATTGTTATAGCTGTCCGAAGAATATGTCGCAGTGGTAACATATACGCTTCCGAACCCCTTCAGGGAAGACAAGTCGTTTGACAACTTCTTGATATATGTGTCAAAGTCCGAGAACTTTTCATTAGTCGAGCCGATCGTCTCATCAGTCTGTTTCCAGCTGACAGTACCCTCCATGCCGCCTGGCACATAGACGGAGTTCCTGGAGTCGTACCGATTGGTGTCGGTGTTCTTTGATCCATTTCCCAAAATCTGATTCGAAGAACCACCATATACCGTGGTGCTATCGCCCGTGATATTTGCGGAGTAGGACGGCTCAGTGTTCTTGTTCTTGCCAACCCAGCCAGCATTTCCCCAAGCTTGAGTGCCCTTAACCCAGCCAATGCTCGAATCGTTGCTGTCACCTTTAACGTCCAGCACAACAGAACCATCTTTAGGACGATACTGACCGCCAAAGCCCACGACACCGAAGCGGAAACCCCGGTAATCCTTTACATAGCCGTTCTTAGCACCGTCCGCATCGGTGAAATACGTGGCCCACGCACCTTTAAGCGGGTGCATCAAAAGCTTTCCTTTGACCGCGGTTAGGCCTTCGGCTTCCACAGCATACGACCCGCTTGGACCGTTAACATCTAGCATGTTTCCGCCGGTCTTCTTGCCAACGTACATGTCGCCGCCCACATATGTGGCGACGCCGGTATCTTCCGTACTGTGACCCGTATCAGTGCCCAAGGTTATGGATTGCGGGGTGCAGATACCGCCATTGTCTCCTGCCGCACCTTCGGCATTGGCGCTGTAGGTGGGGATGAAGGCGGTGACGGCTACGGAGGCCATCATGGCAACTGCGACTGCGGCGGCGGTCAGGGAGCGGGCATGAGAGAAGGCGCGGGCAGATACCACTCGCGCTCCCGAGTAATGCTGTGGCGCCGAGCTCCTCGCTCCGCCTCTGAGCAATCTCTTCATCATGTCCCCTAACTGCACGAATCAGACCCCCCTCAGACATTCCGACTCTAACACGACATCCTTTGCAATATGCCATCTACAGGAGTGACAACTACGCCACTCAACCTTTTTCTTTCTCCCGAGCCTTGTGGGTACGGCTCAAAATGATAACCTTTGCATTCATGAAAATCACTGAAACAAAAATACCCCCCCCCCGATATAAAGGTGGTAAAACCTTTGTTTTCCAGTACCGAAGCGTCTAATCCGTTCTGCCAACTGGAGTTTGAAATCGTTCGCAAAAACGCCGAGGTTACCCCTGCGATCAGTCTTTGTTAATCTAACCGATACCCTCCACGGCGTGTCGCGAAACAAATGATTGCAAACCGTTTCATTCATTGCAGAAATTTTCATGAAAATACCCCCTAGTACACCCGTGTACCACACCCCAATTTCCCCGCCCCCGCCGCCCATCGGGGACGTATGGTGTAAATGGACGATCACATCAACGTGCATCGTCGTGATATCGCCATGAATAACGTCAATTTGCGGTTTCATAAATCCCCTCTGCTTCCCGCCATTTTCTTAAGTGTATCGCAGAGGTACCCGAGAGAAAAAACTA
>OKVN01000416.1_pt1 | contig 17442 bp, 19 predicted proteins | sample 1606961 | NCBI WGS metagenome assembly OKVN01 (sample SAMN03281020, study PRJEB24777) | human gut metagenome | isolation source: fecal sample PR170 from 1 month old male Malay infant, vaginal delivered... | place: Singapore | collected 2005-12-29 | reverse complement strand
GGTCAGTAATAGTCAATAGTTTTTTTGACTTTTTTTGACCTTTGTTATCATTTTTTTGTAGCCAAGCTATAATTACCTTTTTACAATAATCTAGCTAATGCTACAAGACTTATAAGGAAGATAAATCCTTATGTAACTATCATACACCATTAGTCAGTAAAGGTCAATAGTTTTGTTTGATCTTTTTTGACCTTTTTGAGAATATTTTCCGAAAAGTAAAAAAGCCTACCAGAGGTAGACCTAATAATGATCTTTAAAAGATAGAAAAGCGACGCTCTTACCATCAATCATATAAATCAAACGATTTTCAGCATCAATTCGTCGAGACCAAGCTCCTTGAAAGTCATACTTTAAGGGTTCTGGCTTACCAATACCTGAAAAAGGATCCCGCTGAATATCTTTAATCAGCTTATTGATTCGCTTGAGGGTCTTCCTATCTTGATTTTGCCAATAACAATAATCTGTCCATGCATCTTCAGTAAAAGTGAGTAACATTTCCTACTCCTTTATTGCATGTTCTTGAGTCTCTCCAGCACGTACCTGAGCCATTCCTCTTAAAACCTTGTCTGATAGTTCTTTATTTTGAACAATATGCAATGTTTCTTGAATGCTATCCCATTCACTCTTTGAGACTACTACAATATCTTCATCAGGATTTTTATTGACTACAGCTAGAGGTTCAAATTCATCATTAACCTTTTTCATATAATCCTTTAAATGATTTCGAAACGTTGAATAGACGACTTCTTCCATTAGCATACCTCATTTTCCTCTTTTCTTTTATTATATACTAAAAGAACAAACTTGTCAGGAACTTGTACAAGTTTATCCTTTCTATTACATTTATTCGCAAAAGAAGTAAAAAAGCCTACCAAAGGTAGACCTTCTATAAAACTATTTTACTCTAATTGGTATGCGTCCGAAGTTTTGTTCGGAAAGCTCGGGATTACCTAATTGATAAACATTATCCGCTTGTTGTGTAAGCATATCCCAAGGCTCCCTTCCAATCCGAGCCACTATATCCACAGACTTTTTCACAGATTTGAGATGAGCCTGCCCTTTTTGAGAAAATCCAAGCACATGAATAGATTCAGGCAAAGGATTATCCACAGCTCCAACTAGGATATAGGTCAAAATACGACGTAACCGTGCTTTTGTATAGCGTTTGGTCGCCACCTTATCCACTAGTTCCTCTACAGAAGAAACCTCACGAATAGCAGCCTTTAAACGACTGGCAATCTCTTCATTCACCTGGAAAACACTAGTCAAATCAGGGTTTGTAAGAATCTGATAAACCAACAATTGGAAATAATTATCCCAAGAGACCTGTGGAGAAGTCTGAAAAAGTTTGCTATTTGGCATGAACTTATCCACAAAATCACTATCTTGCTTGTGGAGACGTAGACTGGTCGCTGAGGCGAAAGATACTTCCTTGTCTGAGGAATGATAGCCAGCCCCTTGTCTCTGGATAGGAGTCAACTTAATGCCCCTACCAGCACAAGCTTTGGCATAGGCTAAGCCTAGGATATGGTTGGGTGTATTGCCAGTAAAGTCCACACCAGCAAACTTTTCCCACATTTTTTGTGTCTTCTGTGGATAAGACAAATCACTAGGCAAACTTTCCACAAAGTCTTCCATTTCCTCGGATTTTTCAGCATAGACATCTGCTATCGCCTGGTAGTCTAGGACTTCTTCCGTGCCAAAAGTAAGGCTATCAATTCCCAGTCGGGACAAGATTTCGACGGCTCCAGCGGCAAAATAATCAGCAGACTGAACTGCCGTAAAGAAAGGCAACTCAACCACGAGGTCTGCCCCATTTTCCAAAGCCATCTGAGCTCTAGTCCACTTATCCACAATAGCTGGCTCACCTCGCTGAACAAAGTTCCCAGACATGGCAACAATTTTTACGCCTTCAGTCTGATCCAGGAGATACTTGTGCCCGTTATGAAAAGGATTGAACTCAGCAATAATACCTGTAACTGTCATAGTCTCTTACTTTTGGGCCACAAAGAACCAACGTGCACTAGTTTCAGTCGGCTCCTTATCCTCGAAATCAGCGTAAAGTTTGAAGGATTTGAAGCCAGCTTGCTCCAACAAGATATCATAAGTCAAGACCTCATAGGTACGCTCCTCATGGACCTCATCATGGCGGCTAAAACTTCCATCTTCCTCTTGGACAAAGAAGGTCAATTCATGAACAATGGAATGCGGTGCCGCATCCTCATAGGTATCCCAGAGCATAGCAAAATCTTCTGCATTTTCATGGTAGGAATAACCAGGGAAAACCTCATCCGTCTGATAGGTTGAGTGCACATCAAAGATGAAGACGCCATCTTCATTAAGGGCATTGTAAACCTCTTTGAAGACGTCTCCGACTTCTACTTCGTCCTGCATATAGCAGATTGAATCTGAGTAACAGGTCACAAAGTCATACTTGCCCGCTTGCGATAAATCCAACATGTTGCCTTCAATAAAGTCAATTTTCTGTTTGGCAGAAGCTGCTCGCTTCTCCGCAATCTTCAACATATCAGCACTCAAATCTAGTCCAGTTACATCGAAACCAGCTTGAGAAAAGCGTACAGACTGAATTCCAGTTCCACAAGCCAATTCAAGTAATTTCTTTTTATCCTTAGTCTTTGGCAAATGACGAAGGGAAAAATCCGTCCACAAATCGTAAAGACTATCATCCATAATAGCGTCGTAGACCGCCGCAAAAGTTTCATAAGTAGCCATAAATCAAGATACAAAGAGCGTCAAAAGCACAGAGAAAATAGGAAACTTTCTGCCGTATCGCCGGATACAAGGAAAGTTTATCTTTTTCTCACTGCTTTTAGCTCGTGTTCAGTTAACAAACCAACCAAACACAAGGCTCTATCCTTCCTATTAAATCTTTAGTTTAAGCAACAAAACCCAGTTGTCGCCAACTGAGTTCAATTTTTATGCCAAATAAGCTGACACATCCACCATTGGTGCTTCATGCCAGAGTTTTTCAAGGTTATAGTGAGCACGTTCATCTTCTGTAAAGATGTGAACAACGACGTCGTTAAGATCCAAAAGAATCCAACCACCCTTGTTGTCACCTTCCATGTGGCTAGCATCAAGGCCAGCTTCTTTCACTTTCTCACGGATGTTGTCAGCAATAGCTTCCAACTGACGGCTATTCATTGCACTCAAAATAACAAAGTAATCTGTTAGGCTTGTAAGGCCGTACAAATCAAGGGCAACAATGTCTTCAGCTCGCTTTTCATCAGCAGCTTTGACAACCAATTCAAGTAATTCTTCTTTCATTTAATCCTCTTTCATTAAAAAATCGTTTTGTAATCTAAGACATCCGCAAAACGCTCATCCCAAATGTTCTCGTAAAATTCATTAATTGTTTCTGCCGGAATATCATCTCCATCAAAGGTTGTAACAGCACCTTCAGGAATTACTAGCTTGTAGCCGTGTTCAAAAGCAACTTTAACGGATGTATCGACACAATATTCTGTTTGCATACCACACAAGACTAGTTGTTTAATTCCTTGTTGCTCCAAGTATTCTTTTAAACCTGTCTCTTTAAACATACTATTGTATTGCTTCTGAAATACCCTTTCATCAGGCTGTCTCTTTAATAGTGGCGATAATTGCCAATCTTCAGAGGTTAGAGACTCATTCGTTTCAATATGTTGAATATAGATGATTTCAATCTGCTGTTTTCTAGCCTGATCTTGTAAATAAGAGATCTTCTCTAACAGCTTTTTTGTTTCAAAACCTGTTTCTACTAAGATATTTTGTACATCAATAATGATAAAAGCAGTTTTCACTCATTGATCCTCTTTCAAGTACTTCACAAAAGCATTATAGGTTTCCAAGGTTTGCGGGAAAATCGGTAAGGCCTGATGAGCCAAGTGTTCCATGGTATGAACTGTCTCAAAAGCAACGGCCTTATCTAAGGATTGCTCTGCTACTTGTCTAGCTTCCTCTACCAAAGGGAAATTACGGTTATGCTCAATATAATCAGCCACATAGACTATCTTATCTAGGGTTGACATTTCATGGCTTCCGACGGTATGGACTTCAATACTGCGTAGAATCTCGGGATCAGTCAATCCCAAATCTTCTTGGATTTTGTAAATCCCAACCATGCCATGCCAGACATTGTTTCCCCATTGTTTCAATTCAGGATCAAGCTTATATTTATCAATAAGCCCCAAGAATTCCTGATCTGGGAGTTCCTTGGCATAATCATGAAGCAAACCAGCCAATCCGGCTTTCTCAGTATCATATCCGTACTTTTCAGCAAGAGCAATAGCAGCTCGCTCAACACCCAGGACATGATTAAAGCGTTTAGGGCTCATGACCGCTCGAATCTTTTCAAGAAGTTCTTCACGAGAATAGTCTAGATATTTTTCATAGGTCATTTATAGAGCCCCGCTTTCTTGATGTAGGCAAGTACAGACTGTGGCACCATAAAGTTAGGTGTGCGATCCTTCTTAATGTAAGCTCTGACTGCACTTGAACTAATATCCATAAGGGGAACATCCACCCAAATAACTGGGTAAGAGGTTCCAGCCTTATACTTAGGACGCTGAACACCAACAAATTGGACCATCTCGATAAGTTCATCAATACGATGCCACTTAGGTAGGTATTCGACCATATCCGCTCCAATAATAAAGTAATAATCCGTATCAGGATTAGCCTCTGTCAAGAGCTTCATGGTGTCATATGTATAGCTGATTCCCTTACGTTCCAACTCAATGGTTTCGATGTCCAATCCTTCGATACCGTTAATAGCCAACATAAGCATATTAAGGCGGTGTTTTTCATCAATGGTCTCTTTTTTATCGACATGAGGTGGCTCATATTCAGGCATGAGAAGAACTTCATCGAGACCTAACTGCTGACGTACCTGATCAGCAACAACCAAGTGGGCATTATGAACAGGATTGAAATTTCCACCTAATATTCCCACTTGCTTACGGCCTGTATCTTTGATTTCTTCCTCTAGTTGAACCTTTGTAAATGGGGTTACGAGATCTAGTGCCATGTACGCCTCCTCTTTCTCAAGCATTATACAACTGACTTAAGGCTAGCTTTAATGCTTCAAAAGTGTTCCTATACCTTAGTTTGTCCTTCACCAAGCAAAGTCGGCAACTATTTTTGGATTGCTTTGACCTTTGGTGACAACTTACGATTTTCTTTTTTAGCTGATTCTTTATAGAGAATCAAGATACGTCCAATCTTAAGAACAGTATCACAGCCAATTTCTTCTTCCAAGATTTCAGCAACCTCATGGATATCTTCCATAGTATTTTGGAGTAGGGTTACTTTAATCAATTCACGGGCATCAAGAGCGTTACGAACGCTAGTTTTGATATGGTCGTTAAGACCATTTTTCCCGATTTGTACAATAGGTTTGAGAGTGTGTGCTTCCGATTTGAGGAAGGCACGTTGTTTCGATGTTAATGACATGTTTATTCCTTTTAATTTTTTTGCTGTTTTTCTTGGGGGATACGGACGCTAGCAAACCTTCGGTTTCATAGCTAATTTTTGAGTCTAGGGTCTCAAAAATTCCGAATCCAAGTCACATTTTATATTGCTTGGACTATCACAGCGAAAAACACATCGTTTGCTTATGACGAGAATCTAGGCAAACTTCATGTTCATTGAAAAGACTCTTTTTATACTTTTAACTACTTTATTAAGTTTAAATAATCGCTTTTCGTACGACGACGCCAACACCTTCTGGTGCCCAAGCGGCAACGATGGTTGGTTGGTCAGCTTTTCCTTGGACACGAATCCAACCTAATCCCGAGAAGACAATGTCTGTCTTATCTTTGACAGTAAATTCGTGACGAACCAGTTTTGGAAAATCAGCCAGATCCTTTGGTCCAGGAGGCATGAGGAGACTTCCAACATGCTTGTCATAAAAGGCATCTGCGCCTTCAAGTTTGGTACGATGAAGCTTCAGGTTATTATCAAAGAAGGCTGTAAAACCTTGTTTATTCCCATCAATGAAGTCAAATCGTCCTAGTCCACCTAGGAATAGGGTTTGCTCTGCATTTAACTGATAAGTTTTTGGCTTGATTTCCTTCTTAGGACTAACGTATTTGAGGTCCTTAGCTGACAGATAGTGCGCCATCTGGTGGCGGTGAATAATTCCTGGTGTATCAAAAATATAGCTACCGTCATCCAATGGAATTTCAATCTTATCAAGGGTCGTTCCTGGGAAACGAGATGTCGTGATAATATCTTTATCACCTGTAATTTCCTTAATAATTGCATTAATTAATGTTGATTTACCAACATTCGTCACACCGACAACATAAACATCACGACCCTTACGGAGTTTTTCAATACGTTGAATCAACTCTTTAATGGCGTGGTGATTTTGGGCAGACGTCAACATGACATCCACGGGACGCATGCCTTCTTCGTGAGCACGTTCTGTCAACCATTGGGTTACCTTACCATCTTTAACAGATTTAGGTAGGATATCCTTTTTATTTCCGACCAGAAGCACATCATTACCAGAAACAAAGCGTGACAAGCCTGGAATGATTGATCCATTAAAATCGAAAATATCAACAACATTGACAACGAGGGCGTCACTGTCTCCAACTTCATGAAGCAATTTTAAAAACTCGTCATCTGTGATGTGGACGTCCACAATTTCATTGTAATGACGAAGGCGGAAACAACGTTGACAGTACAACTCACCTGTTTCTTCAGCTTTTTTTATAGAGCTAGCGGGTGTGTAACCAGCCTTTTCTTTATCTTCTGTTTGAATTTGGGCTCCACAGCCAATACAAAATAATTCTTCCATTAAATTCCTTTGTTAAAGGTCATTGGACCATATGCTTTTTCAATCTTTTTCCACATGCGACGCTCACGCCAACGATTAAACTTGGTTACCCAAGCATCTGATTGCACCAAGGGCTTAACCAAAATCGAGCGAATACCAGCTCGGTGGCTAGCTCTGATGTCAGTCATGAGCTGATCTCCAACCATAACGACCTCATCACGGTTAAAGTGGTAACGTTCAATCGCTTCATTAATCCCTTTCGTAAAAGGTTTCATGGCACGACTCACGAAATCCACATGGAAATTAGCTACCGCACGTTCCACACGTTCATGTTTGTTGTTAGAGACCACAACAACTGGAATATCAGCCTCTGTCATCTCATCTAACCAAGCACGTAGCTCAGGAGTCCCATCAGGGTTGTTCCAAGCAATCAAGGTATTATCCAAATCGACCAAGACAGCACGAATACCGTGTTCACGTAGCTGGTCAGGTTTCAAATCATAAACAGCCTCCACCATAAAATGGGGCCTGTAATCGTCTATACTCATTTTCTCTCCAAAATGTTAGTTTACCTCTTATTTTACCATATTTTTAAGGTTTATGTGTGGGACTTAAGTCCTATTTTTTAAGAACATCTTTGACACGACGGTATGGAAAAAGAGCCACAATCACTTGGGCTCTATCTTTATCTTTGGATTTTCTCTTGTTTTTTAAGGGCTACTAAATCCTTAAGCGAAATGAGGATAACAGCAAGAACAATTAAAATCATTCCAAGCACATCAATGGCAAAGAAGTGGTCACCCATGATTAAGACCGTTAAAATGACCGATGCCACCGGTTCTACCGATGCCAGGAGACTTCCTTTTACAGCACCAACCATGGTCGTTCCCTTAAGGAAAACTGTATAAGCAAAAACTGTCCCGATGAAGACCAACCCAAAAAGCGCTAAAAGATTTCCACCAGTCAAGGGTAACTCATACTTCCAGGCTTGGATAGCAATCGGAAAGACCAGACCACCGAGTAACATTCCTAGACCGATGACGATTAGACTGCCCCACTTTTCAATAGCCTTAGCAGGCAGTAAGATATAGAGCGCATAGGTCACTGCTGAAAAGAGGCCCCAGAACAAACCAATAGGTGTGATGGCTAGCTCTGTCACCTGACCATGCGTGGCGATGATAAAAGTTCCCGCAATAGCCATGATAATCGCCACTAACTCTGAGACGGTTGGAAATCTGCGGTTCTTAGCACACACAAAAGCCAGAATAAGGACTGGCGTGACATACTGTAAAACTGTCGCAGTTCCAGCATTGGTGTAGTGAATAGCACTGAGATAGGCATACTGATTCAAGACCAGACCAAAGAGAGCAAATAAGGCGATACTTACTAAGGTTTTCCTATCTTTAATAGCTTGTACTAATTTGTCTCGCTGCCTTAAAAAGACCGAGGCCGTTAGTAAAGTACCAGCCAGAATCAAACGTAAACTCGTCAAAAGATTGACATTAACCCCGTGAGCCATCAGGTATTGACCAGAAACCCCTGAGATCCCCCAGGCAATCCCAGCAGTTATGACCATCAGACTACCTTTTAATTGTTTAGACATGTGTTTTCCTCGATTATGATAATGCCTATTTATTATAACACAGGGAGTTGCCAGCCAAGCGATAACTTCAGAAAAATTAAACTGTTTTTCTTGAAGAATTTTCTAGCCACCAACCGACAATCCAGCCAAGGACTAAAAGATAATTCTCAAAAGCTCCAACAGCATTAACAGAGTGATGATATTGAAGATAGCTAAGGAAATGATTGGTTCCAATACCTAGACCTCCCAGAATCAAAGCAATCAGAACCGCTCTCAGATAAAACCAATCGTACTTGAGGTTAACGGCAAGGAGGATGACCAAAACCGCAACATTCCAAATACCAATCTCCCTCTGCCATCCAACTGAAATACCGTAACCCGAATGACTTCCCATATAGGTTGGGAAGAATAGCTGAAAAATAATGGCACCAGTCATGGCAAGGATGACTAGGATAAATAAGACTCTTAAGAATTTGTTCATTGGTTTGCTCCTAAAATCTTCTATAAAAATATTCCCAACTAGTCTAACACAAATATTGCAAAGAAAAAACCAACCTTTCGGCTGGTTCTTTATCTATTACTCTTCTTTTAACTTAGCCAATTCTTGGGCAAGTAACTTGAGGGCTACTTGTGGGTTGGCTTGGCCTTTGGTTGCTTTCATGAGGAAGCCGGTGAAGGCCTTGTCTGCGTTACGTTTACCTGACTTGAAGTCGGCTACGGCTGCTTCATTGTCTGCAAAGACTTGGTGGATGATTGGGATCAAGACTTCAGGATCTGAAATCTGTACCAAACCAGCTTTTTCTACGTATTCACGCGCACCGCCACCGTTTTTCGCTAAGTGAACGAAGACTTTCTTAGCAATCTTAGATGAAATGGTTCCATCTTCGATGATGGCAATCATTTCGACCAAGTTTTCTGGTGTCAATTGGATTTCTTCCAAAGTTTTACCTTCTGCGTTCAAGAATTGCGCGACTTCACCTTGGAGCCAGTTAGACACTTGTTTGGCATCGCCACCAAGGGCTACTGCTGCTTCAAAGAAGTCTGAAGTAACTTTCGTAGCTGTCAATTGGTTGGCATCATAGTCAGACAAGCCAAGCTCTGCCACATAGCGAGCACGACGGTCTTTTGGAAACTCTGGCAACTCAGTACGCATTTCCTCAATCCACTCATCTGAAATTTCAAACAATGGAAGGTCTGGTTCTGGGAAGTAACGGTAATCCGCTGCTCCTTCTTTGACACGCATAAGGATAGTGCTCTTATTAGCTTCATCATAACGGCGTGTTTCTTGACGAATGACACCACCTGAACGCAAGATTTTCGCTTGGCGTTGCACTTCGTATTCAAGACCTTTACGGACGTTTGAGAAAGAGTTCAAGTTTTTCAACTCAGTCTTGGTACCAAATTCCTCTTGACCGTATGGGCGAAGAGAAATGTTGGCATCCACACGCATAGATCCTTCTTCCATCTTGACGTCTGAAATACCAGTGTACTGGATAACTTCTTTCAAAGCTGTCAAATAAGCGTAGGCTTCTTCTGGAGAACGCATGTCCGCTTCAGATACGATTTCAATCAATGGAACCCCTTGACGATTAAGGTCTACGTAAGAGAATCCGTCTGTTCCATGGGTGTTCTTACCAGCATCTTCTTCCAAGTGGGCACGTTCAATCCCGATTTTCTTAGTTGAGCCGTCTTCCAATTGCACTTCAATCCAACCGTTATATCCGATTGGCTCGTCAAATTGCGAAATTTGGTAAGCCTTTGGATTATCAGGGTAGAAATAGTTCTTACGGTCAAAGTGCATGTGCTGATGGATATCCATATTCAGCGCCAAAGCAGCCTTGATACCAGCGTCCACAACACCCTTGTTCAAAACAGGAAGCACCCCTGGGAAAGACCAGTCAATCACATTGGTATTGGCATTTTGCTCGTTCCCAAAGTGAGCAGAGGTTGGTGAGAAAATTTTTGAGTTTGTATTCAATTCAACGTGGACTTCAAGTCCGATGACTGTTTCAAAGTTCATTAATTGTCACCTCCGAAAATAAGGGGTTGTTGCTTGTGGTAATCCGTCGTTGCTTCAAAAGCAGCTGCAGCTTGGTAGATGGTTTCTTCAGAATACTTAGGACCAATCAACTGCAAACCAACTGGAAGACCTTGAGCAAAACCTGCAGGAATCGAAATTCCTGGAAGACCTGCCAAGTTGACTGGAATGGTCAAGAGGTCAGCCAAGTACATGGCAACCGGATCATGGTTGAGCGAATCCAAATCAAAGGCAACGCTTGGAGCTGTTGGACCAAGGATGAGGTCGTAATCCGCAAAGACTTTTTCGAAGTCTTGGATAATGAGGGTACGAACTTGACCTGCTTTCTTGTAGTAGGCATCGTAGTAACCCGATGACAAACTAAAGGTACCAAGCATGATACGGCGTTTGACCTCATCGCCAAAGCCTTGGCTACGAGTGTTCACGTAGATATCATCCAAGTTTTTAGCATCTTCTGCACGGAAACCATAGCGAATCCCGTCGAAACGTTGCAAGTTTGAAGACGCTTCTGAAGAAGCGATGATATAGTAAACGGCAACCCCGTATTTAGAGTGTGGAAGGCTGACTTCTTCGACAGTTGCTCCCAATTTTTCAAAATGTTTAGCAGCATTGAGGATGGTTTCTTTGACTTCTGGGTCAATCCCTTCACCGAGGTATTCCTTAGGAAGGGCAATCTTCATGCCTTTGATGTCTTGACCAATCTTAGAAGTAAAGTCTGCTACACGAACAGGTGCAGATGTTGAATCCTTAGCATCTTCACTGGCAATGACATTAAGCAATTGGGCATTTTCCTTAACCGTTGGTGAGAAAGTACCAATTTGGTCAAGTGAACTACCAAAGGCAATGAGACCAAAACGTGAAACTGTTCCATAAGTAGGTTTGAGACCAACAATCCCGTTAAAAGCAGCCGGTTGACGGATAGAACCACCTGTATCTGAACCAAGGGACAAACGGACTTGCCCTGAAGCTACAGAAGCTGCTGAACCACTAGAAGATCCACCTGGCACCTTGCTGTGGTCCCAAGCATTTTTTGTCGCGCCATAGTATGAAGTTTCACCAGATCCACCCATGGCAAATTCATCCATGTTGGTCTTCCCGATGACAATCATATCTTTAGCTTTTGCATTGGCAACAGCTGTCGCATCAAAGATTGGCTCATAGTTATAGAGCATTTTTGAAGCCGCAGTGGTCAAGATGCCATCTGTTGAGATATTGTCTTTGACAGCGAGTGGAATCCCTGACAGGAGGTTGTCTTCATCGATTCCTTTTTCATCAATGGCCTTAGCTTGCGCAAGGGCAGCTTCTTCGGCCACCGTTACAAAGGCATTGACTGCTTCTTCACGCGCCTTGATATCGTCAAGCGTCGCTTGTGTCAATTCCGTTGCTGAAATTTCCTTAGAGACAAGGAGGTCGTGCAACTCTTCAATGGTTTTATTGTTGAATGACATTAGGCATCTCCTCCATCTTCTAGGATAGCTGGTACCTTGATGTAATAGTTATCTTTTTCAGGTACATTTTTAAACAAGCGGTCACGGTCAGTCCCTTTTTCAGCAACATCCGGACGCAATACGGTCTTGCGGTCAGCCATGGTCGTTGTTGGGGCAACACCTGTTGTGTCCACTTCTTCCAACAATTCCACCATGTCGACAATTTTAGACAAGGTTGTCGCAAACTCAGCTGTCTCTTCTGGAGAGAATTTCAATTTTGAAAGATTGGCAACGTGGGTTACCTCTTCTTGAGTAATTTTCATCTTGCTTCCTTTCGTGAAATGATGATTTTTCAATACCTTCTATTTTACCATAATTTAGCCTATTTTGCTTGGAGGATAAAAAAACTGTAGTAACTTTTTTGTCACTACAGTTTAGAGAGATAGAGCTTTTTCAAAACACTTATCGTATGGCTATCAAGAGCTTTCTCCAAGCCTCTAGAATTTCAAGTTTCAAATACTGTTTGGCCAACTCATATGAGGCTTGGTGCATAGACTCAAGATCACTTTCTAAAGCAAATACAATTTTGTCAGCCATCTGAGAAACAAGCAGGTCCTCATCCATAGTCTCGCTATAAGGAACCAGATAGCCATTCTCACCATCTTTGATGAAGGTTGGATTGCCATAACGGGCATCAAAACCAACCAGGGCTAAACCTGCTCCTACCGCTTCCATCAGAGTCAAACCAAAGGTCTCCCACTGAGAGGTAGTGACATAAAGTTCGTACTGTGGGTAGATGTCACGTAAATCCGCATGTCCTCTAAGTTTGATATAATCATTCGCCCCTAGAGTATCAATTAGATCTTGTAGATTCTCTTGCTCCCCACCTTTACCGTAGATGTCAAAGCGAAGGTTAGGCTCTTTTTGATGGGCAAGGGCAACGGCTCTTATAGCCAAATCCAAGCGTTTACGTGGGTCCAATCGCGAAGCAGTCATCAAACTAAGAGGCTTCCTCTGCTCCTCTGGAAAACTAAGCTTATCCAAATGTCCTACTGCTAGGGCATAAATAGCAGCGTCTGTGACACCTTGCTTTTGCAGAGTATTCTCTAAAACAGCCTTTTGTGCCTCAGTAGCTGTGATAAAGAAGTCAAAGCGTTGGGCGTACTTAAAGATGTAATAATACTCATAGTAGAGGTCACCATTTTCAAACTCATGCTCTGAATGAAAAACAAAGCCTAGTTTTGCAAGTGAATCCAGTTCATAAATCGGTCGCATAAACTCCATCAAGGAAGCCCTATCCAGCAACAAGGTATCCGCAGCTGTCAAAGGAAACCTTGCTAGAAAACGACGCATGACCTCTGTCTTGGTCACCAAAATCTCAGTGCCTAGCCTATATAACCAACTGGCTCCTTGCTTGAGTTCTTCAAAGGCGATGCGACCATCTTTATTGTGATAACTTCTCCTGATGATGATGCCTTTTTCAAAGTATTCTGTAACCAATTTACTTGTTCCATACCACTCACGCTTCAATAGCATACCATTAACGTGGTAGTCTACATACCGCACACTACCTTTTTGGTAGGGATCCATCTTGAAGACTAAAGAAGTTCCATCAGAACAGGTATAAACAGAGTCTGTTTCGCTTTGGCTTTTCAAATCTAGACGTGTCAACTTAAATTTTTGCTGCAAGGCCCCCACTGTCAAAGATGGAATATGACTGTCTTGATCTGTAAAGCTAAGATAGGCATGGAGGAGTTCCTCGTAGCAATGTCCCAAAGAAAGATAATAATCTAATTTATAGGGTTGCGGCCAGGTCGTAAAGACAAACTTAGCAGGCTCCTTTAATTCACGTAGCATCAAAGCTCTAGACGCCTGGGCCACATCCACACCATTAGGCTCATAACCCACCAATAGGTTAAAGGTGTAAATCGTCATCTTTTTCCCCCTCCAATCTAGTAAAGAAAGCTAAGATTTCTTCCCTCTCGGCAAGTTTCAAAACCTCTTTCTGACTTTCAAGAGCCTTAGGGTAAAACTCTGCTTGCTGTATGAGTTGTCGGAACCCCTGCTCTAGTTCCTCTAAGGAAGTATAGACCGTTGGTAAGTCCTTATAGTAGGGACGATGAACCGTTGATTCTAAACCAAAAAGCAACTGTCCATTTTCAATCGCATCCAAAGTTGCATCAGACACTTCACTTCCATAATTCAAGTCTAAATAAATGAAACAATTCCTAAGTAGCTCTTGATATTTCTCCTGACGAATTCCTGGATAAAGATTGACATTTCCCTTATCTTCGAGACAAGTCAATTTTGGCCCCATACTAGTTTGGGCTCCGATATGAAAGTCAATATCCGGAAAAGCATCAACCAAGTCAGCTAGCCCCTCAATATTTTCAGAAGCAGTCATCACCATGGCTTGAGGCACAAAAGTTTGAGAACCTTCTTGTTCCGTACCAGCTAAATAAATCATGCCTGACTTCCGTTCCTCTTGGGGATAATAATTAGTAATCAAAACATGATTCACTTGATTTTGAATATACTCAAGACCATCATGACTGTCGGAGCAATAGACCAGACGATTAGCATTCAAGGTCTGCAATGTCGGGATTAGATTGGAATCCATACAGATGATAGCTTCATCTGACTTCATAATTTGATTCAAAACAGCCTTAGTTAATTCTTCCCTACTCGAGAAAATCCTATCTCTTCCTTCAGACCCCTGATCAATCAAGTACCCATCTTGAATATAGTGAAGCAAGACCTCTTCTTGGTTACGATTAAAGTAAATATCCATAATGCCTTGCCCCTGATCATCCAGAAGACGCTGTTTGGTCCGCCAGCCATAGCGATTATAATCATCAACCGCAACAACTTTTTCCCCTTGTCCAAACCATTGGACTTGTTTGACCGTACGTTCCTTTAGATTGTCACGGAAAATGACACTGGCACGGCGGTCTTGACCATCAAAAATATAGGTCGTAATCCCTAAAGTCCACAATTCCCAGTATAAGGGAACTGACAAATCGTTAAAAAAGAGTGGTGTCCCTTGATAATCTTCCTCAGAGGAATAAATAAATGACGATGCTAAACTAATAGTGTCCTTATCAACATCCGTTTCAAAATTCGTGTAAAACACACGGGATTGGATACCAAAGGAGTCTAGTAATCTTCTCAGTTTTTCCGTTGCCTGACTAGGTTCTTGTGCAATAATAAGCATAGTTATCCTTTCTGACTAATCCAAGCAATAAATAGCTTAACCCTCGACCTTTATTGCTCCAAAAATCTCAAGTTAACCTGCGCCGTCTTATAGGTCTCAGTATCTTGAAGATTAGCTTCTTCCATTTTTTCAATCGCCCGTTTCAGACGTGTCTTATAAATATAACGGTGCCAGGTCAAATCATAGCCCAACATACCTAGTAAAGCTAGTTTTTCATTCTTGGCTTCCATCTCATCTAAGACACGCTTCTCTGTCCAGACCTGCGACAGCGTATCCTTACGACCCACTCGGTACCAGTAGATACATTTTTCAGTATGAACAACACGATTGGCCTTTAACAAGAGTTTGTACATAAGGAAATTGTCTTCGACATTCTTCCCAACAGGAAAACGAAGGTCCTCAAATAAGGAGATTTTATAGAGTTTCATCATAGCACATGCCCAGGCCATATCTCTTGTTTCTTGGATGGCATCCTGGTCTATAATATCTCTCCCCTCATAGAGGGTTTCAGAATAATCATTCTCCGTTACCTTAATCAAAAACTTACTGGTACTCTCGTTGAACAAGTTGTAGTTGGCAATAGAAACATCTGCCTCATACTTCTTAAGCTGAGTGTACAAGGTCTCCACATAATCCTCTGTTACCCAATCATCTGGGTCTACAAAAGTGATGTAATCACCTGTGGCTAGGTCAATTCCTGTATTTCGGGCTGCAGACAGGCCACCATTAACTTGTCGCACATAGCGAATACGCGAATCTCGCTTGAAAAACTCCTTGCAAATCTCCTCTGACTTATCAGGAGAGCCATCATTGACAAGAATGATTTCAAGGTTTGGATAAGTCTGATTCACTATCGTTTCCAAACACTGCTTTAAATAAGCTTCCACATTATAAATGGGAATAACAATACTAACTACTTCTTTATTTTCCATGGTCTATCTCTCAATCGTATCTATATAATCTCGAACAGCTTTTACCATTTGGTCTACTTGGTCATTCTTGAACACTTGATTTTTCCCAGTTTGGTCGTGATTTGTTCCTTCAAAAGAGAAAACGGGAAGGCCCAACTGATGAATCGTTTCTGTGATATGATCAACCTCGTCAAATGGGTTAATATCCAAATAGAAATCGATTTTTTCCAAAACCTTTCGACTAGTCAAGGGATCAAAGGATGGATAGAGAATAAGATTTGGATACTGCTCCAACTTCACCAAATTAAACCCGAAATGAGAATGAGCCAAAACATGAAAAGCTACATCTGGAAGAGCCTGCAGCAAATGTTCCAATTCAAAGATGTCTGCAGTATTAGTATAAATCGCCGTATGGTAAGGAAAATCACCTACCATATCACTAAAGCTAAGCTTTAAGGATGGCTTTCTCAATAAGATTTCTTCCCAAGACAGGGCATAATAAAACCACCAAATATCCCTGAAACGATTGAAGCGTTTCGACGTCCAAGGCTTATTGTGGGAAGTGTAATGAATAACTGCTGGTACCCCTTTAAATGCATTATACCATTCCAAATCCCCATAACCATACTGGTCCTTATCAGAACCCACTTGGAGATTATAGGTCCATGGGAGTTGATACCAAGCATCCTTGAAATAAAGATTCAAGATTCCTTGATCCCCATAAACATTTTGATGATGCTCTTTAGTCAAGTCAAAAAGAGACTCTGTCACCTCGTGTTGTCGCCACCAATCGGTATCAATAACCATCAAGCCAGCGTTAAAACCATCTGTTGTCGTCGGACGGTCCACCACCGCTCCAATACCAAATCCACCTAGATCCACTTCAAAAAGTGGTGACAAATCCTGCGTAAAAATCATATCGCAATCCAAATAGAGAACACGATTTTCTTGAACAAACTCAGGTATTGCATAACGGAAAAAAGTCGCATAATGAATATGCGTACTTGGAAGCGAAAATTGTTTAAAGCTTTCGGCAGACACACGACAATTGAGAATTTCAGAATCAATAGCCTCTAGGCGACAATTCATCAGCGTAAACCATTCTGTTGGTAAATTCTCATTTAGCACATAAATTTTCCACTGCCCTTTATGTGCACACAAAGATTTAAGAGCTACCTCTAACTTTTCCATGTAGGATAGCTCTGCTACAAATACAACTGATTTTTTACCCATGTTTTCTTCCTCTCAAACTCTAATAAGAATATCATTTTTTAGAAAACATTACAATTTCTATCCCTTACAAAAAAAAGCCAACCCTAAGGCTGACTTTAATTGGAGATCAATTTTATTTTAGTGCTCGTTAAACGCGTAAAATAGAATTCAGACTAGCACACGGCTTAAAACACCGAACACCTCTCAACTCATAGTGTCATGGGTCAAGACTCATACCCTATTCAACACAGGCACCGTGACTTGCGACAAC
>OKVN01000395.1_pt1 | contig 18077 bp, 7 predicted proteins | sample 1606961 | NCBI WGS metagenome assembly OKVN01 (sample SAMN03281020, study PRJEB24777) | human gut metagenome | isolation source: fecal sample PR170 from 1 month old male Malay infant, vaginal delivered... | place: Singapore | collected 2005-12-29 | reverse complement strand
TAGTAGACGAGTCCATAACCAATAAGGGCTAGGACTAGGGCAAGTTTAAATATAGCCCAAATAAGATTCCAAATAAATTGTAAAAGAAGTTTGGGAATATAGAAGATTACTCTGAATAATTTTTTCATTATTGAGCCTCCTTTTCGAAACTTCCCCTAGTATATCAAGCTCTAATAGTTCTGACAAGCAAAAAATACCACTTTAAGCTTTTATCATCTCTTTGATAAGATGTTACAAACTTGACCTATTAAGACAAACGTTCTTCTTTAACGTAATCAATAGGTAACCATTCTAAGTAGGCTTCTAGTTGTTTTTCCCAATAATACCACTCATGTCTTCCATGGTCTGTACGGTAGTCAATGTCTAAACCAAGGGCCTTCAAATCAGCAACTGCTTTATTTTGAGATTCAAAAAGGAAATCCTCAAGCCCACACCAGGCAAAGAATTTGGTTTTCTTGTCATGTTGTTTGGCTAGGTTAACCAATTTGTGCTGCTCAATGTCTTTTCCTTCCAAATCACCAAAGACACCTTGCCAGTATTCCTTAGACTCACTCGTCTCATCTGTAATCATCTCCACTGAGAGTCCAAGAGCACCAGAGAAGGAACCCGCACAAGCAAAGTTATTTGTCGTTAAGGCTAGTTTGAAAGAACCATAGCCACCCATAGAAAGTCCAGCGATAAAGGTCTTTTCACGCTTCTTAGTCATACTAGGGAAGAAACGTTGCATGACTTGAGGAAGCTCCTTAGCAATGGCATCGTAATACTTAACCCCGTAATTGGTATTTGTATACCAGCCATTTTCAGAGTTAGGCATAATAACAATGAGATTAGTCTTACGAAGGAGACGCTGAATATTGGTACGGAAGGCCCAAGAATTATGATTGCCCCCCATGCCATGAAGGAGATAGAGAACTGGGATGTCCGTATCACTTTCCGTATCAGCAATCTGATCATGATCTGGATAGATGACATCCACTTGGCGGTATTGTCCTAGAACATCTGATGAGTATTCAATTTGAAAAAAAGCCATTTGTATTTTCCTTTCTTAATGTTAGAAAAGCTGGGACACCCCAGCTTTTGATTTTAAAACAAAGTCTTGTTGAGACTTTCCTCAATGTCTATGGTGCAAGCGACACGCTCACACTCTTATGTTTTAGTCAGTTATTAGCGGACTTCCATAACTACTGGAAGGATAGCTGGGCGACGTTTGGTTTGGTCAAAGAGGAACTTAGCCACATCGTCGCGGACGGCTCCTTTAAGTTCACCCCAGTCGAAGCTGTCTCCTGCCAAGTAATTTTCAACGGTAGCATTGACAATGTCAGCAGCCTCACGGAGAATGTCACGGCTCTTCTTCACATAAACGAATCCACGTGTATTCACACGCGCTTTAGAGACAATCTTACGTTCCTTCTTGTTAACAGTGATAGCTACGATAAAGATACCATCTTCAGACAAGACCTTGCGGTCACGAAGGACGATATTACCCACATCACCAATGGCATTACCGTCAATCATAACATCACCAGCTGGAACAGCTCCTTCATGAAGGAAACCTTGATCTTCAGACAAGTGCATGATGTCACCGCGTTTAACGATATAAATATTTTCTGGAAGAATACCAACTTCCAAGGCTAACTCTGCATGTGCTTGAAGGTCACGGTACTCCCCTTGAATAGGGAAGAGATACTGTGGACGAAGGAGGTTAATCATCAACTGAAGTTCGCGAGCATTGGCATGTCCAGATACACGAAGGCTCTGCGTAATCATCTTAACAGTTCCACCAGCTTTATAGATAGCGTTGTTAACACGTGCCACTACAGCTTCCTTAGCAATGCTTGGAGTTGTAACGATATAAACCAAATCTCCATCCTTGATTTGAACGTAACGGTGACGACCAACAGCCATCTTTTGAAGGCCATCGATTGGTTCACCCATACGACCATTTTCGAGGATAATCAACTCGTGGTCTTCGAACTTGTTCATGTCTTTTGGTTTGACAATAAGTTTTTCATGCTCCACAGTCAATTTTTTGAGACGGATGGCTGTGCGGACAATATTTTCTACGTCAAAACCAGTAAGAACAACACGACGTCCGTGATCAGCAGCTGAATCAAAGACTTGTTGGATACGTACCAAGTTTGAGGCAACTGCAGCAACAATAACACGTCCTTCTGCATCAGCAATTACTTGGTCAATTTCTTGGCCAACTTCTGCTTCAGAAGCTGTTTGTTCAGTACTTGTCGCATTTGCTGAGTCTGACAAGAGGGCCAAAACACCTTCACGTCCGATTTCAGCCAAACGACCTAAATCAGTTTTGTAGTAAGGACGGGCAGCTTGATCAAACTTGAAGTCCCCAGTATAGACAATATTGCCTTGGTCAGTGCCAAGAACAATCCCCATTGATTCTGGAATTGAGTGAGTTGTCTTGAAGAATGAGACTTCAGCATCCTCAAATTCAATTTCAGTTTCTGCGTCAATAACATGGAAATTATTGAATTTCTTAACGCCAGCATTCTTGACAAAAAGTTTAGCTAACTCGATTGTGAGTGATGATCCAAAGACTGGTGCTTTGACTTCTTGCAAGATATAAGGTAGGGCACCAATGGCATCAGCGTGTCCGTGAGTTAAGAAAATCCCTTGGATACGATCTCTATTTTCAACCAAATAATCTAAGTTAGGGATGACAAAGTCAACACCTAGTTGTTCATTTTCAGGATACTTTAGACCAGCATCCAAGATAAAGATAGAGTCGTTAATCTCAACAATATAGAGGTTCTTAGCATTTTCACGTACTCCACCTAGGGCAATAATTTTAATATCGCTCATGCTTGTTTTTCTCCTTTTTAGTTTGACTCTCTTCTAGAGCCTATTTTTACAGACGGTCCAAGAAGCTGAACGTTCGTGCGAACAGTCTCCTTGTCGATTTACAGGCCACAACAAAAAGTTGCATACCCTTTAAGTATACAACTTTTTGGCTTATTTTACAATTTAGAGTCAGACTAGGCTTACTCAAACATAGCATAATAGTCTGTGATATCCAATTGCCCTTTTTCTTCCTTGGTAAGGTCTTTAATGATTTGACCATCCTTCATAACGATCAGACGATTGCCATATTTTAGGGCATCTTCCATGTGGTGGGTAATCATCAAAGCTGTAAGATGATCACCTGTTACAAACTCATCAGTCAACTCCATGAGGGCTACACTGGTCTTAGGATCCAGGGCTGCAGTGTGCTCGTCTAAGAGCAAGAGCTCAGGACGTTTAAGTGTCGCCATCAAAAGACTGAGAGCCTGACGCTGACCACCTGAAAGGAGACCTGCTGGTGTATCTAAGTGCTTTTCTAAACCATTACTGATGCGTTCAATCAGACCTTGGAACTCCTCTGTGTAGAGATGAATTTGGCGTGATTTAAGCCCTCGTTTTTCGCCACGGTATTTGGCAATCAAGAGGTTTTCTGCAACAGTCATACGAGGAGCTGTTCCCATTTTAGGATCTTGGAAGACCCGTGAGAGGTACTTGGCACGCTTCTCAGCAGGGAGAGCCGTAACATCCTCACCCATGATGAAAATCTGACCACTGGTCAACATGAGGGTCCCTGCAATGACGTTGAAGAGGGTTGATTTTCCGGCACCATTTCCACCAAGAATGGTAATAAAGTCACCTTCTCTAATGGTAAGATTAACATGGTCCAGGATGGTTTTTTCGGTGTCAAAACCGTTATTGACCTTAACAGTCGCATCTTTGAGTTCTACAATAGCTGTCATCGTGATAAGGTCACCCCCTTAAAGAATTTTCGACGTAGGACAGGCGAAATCAAGCAAATAGCCAGAACAATCGCACTAAAGAGTTTGAGGTAGTTCGTGTTAAAGCCAAGAGCGATAACTGCTGTCAAAAGGAACTGATAGAGGATTGAACCAATACAGATGGCAATCAAACGTTCCAACAGAGTCAAGTTAGTCGCATAGAGGACCTCACCAATGATAATGCTGGCAAGACCAATAACGATAACCCCAATCCCTTTAGAAACGTCGGCATAACCGTCCTGTTGGCTAATCAAGGCTCCAGAGAGGGCAATAATACCGTTTGAGATAACAAGACCCATCACTTCCATATTGTCTGTGTTGATACCAAAAGATTTGGCCATGTCTCTATTATCACCTGTGGCAATATAAGCTTGACCTAGGCGCGTGTTAAGAAAGGCAATCAAGGCAGTGATAACAATGGTTACCGCAATGAGACCAACAATCAAGAGGTTGTAGTCCTTGCTGAAAGGAAGCAAATCTTGGATAGTCTTGATATCAAGAAGTCCCAGGTTGGCCCTTCCCATAATCATAAGCATGACTGAGTTAAGAGAGGTCATGACCAAAATCCCTGCCAAAATAGTAGGAATTTCTCCCTTAGTATAGAGGAGACCAGTCACAAGTCCAGCTCCACAGCCGGCCAAGACGGCAACCAAGGTTGCTAAAATTGGGTTCCAACCAAAGTTCATAAGGGTTACTGCTACTGCCCCACCAAGAGGGAAGGAACCTTCTGTTGTCAAATCAGGAAAATCCAAGATACGGAAAGTCATGTAAATCCCAAGACCTAGGATTCCGTATAGAAGCCCCTGATAAATAGATGAAATAATCATAAGTCCTCCTTATTTATCAGCTTTTACAGCTATGTCTGACTGTTTAAGCACATCGTCAGGGATGGTAATGTTGAGGTCTTGAGCAACTTTAAGATTAAGCGTTGGTGTGCCATCATCGATAACATCTACAGGAACATCCTTAACTTTCTTACCTTTAAGAACCTTAACGGCACTACGAGCTGTAGCCTTTCCAAGTTCATATTGACTTTGAGCAACTGAAGCCAAACCGCCCTCTTTCACCATCGTATCAACCGTCGTATAAACTGGAATCTTAGCTTGGTTGGCTGATGAGATTACTGTTGAAAAGGCCGAGGCAATGGTATTATCTTGAGGCGTCCAGATGGCATCTACCTTACCAGTCATGACTGACATGGTTGTATTGATTTCATTGGTTGATGGTACGGCGTACTCGACCACATTGAGACCATCTTTTTCAGCGTACTTCTTAAAGCTTTCAACCTGTGATTTGGAATTGTCCTCACTTGAAGCATAGAGAATACCAATCGTTTTGGCATTTGGTGTCAGTGATTTGACCAATTCCACTGTTTGCTTAATCGGCACTTGGTTAGAGGTACCAGTAACATTGCCTTCCGGATGCTTGAGATTCTTAACCAATTTGGCCCCAACAGGGTCTGAGATAGCCCCCATAATGACTGGAATATCCTTGGTAGCTGCCGCTAGCCCCTGTGCTGCTGGTGTGGCAATACCGATAACAACATCGTTCTTGTCATTAACCAATTGTTTAGACATGGTTTGAATTTTAGACTGGTCTCCTTCGGCATTTAGGAGGGTGATTTTAACCTTGTCCCCCTTATAACCAGCTTCCTTAAGGCCATCCTCAATACCTTTCTCAATTTGATCCAGGGCATCGTGAGTCACGAACTGGAGGATTCCTACTTTGACGACCTTATTGGCATCTTGATGTTCTTTTTTGAAAAGATCTGTACCAATAGAACCGAGCGTCAAGATAGCTAAGAAAACCAAAGTCCAAATTAAACGCTTGTTTTTCATATGTGTCTCCTTATATAAATTCTACCTTTCTATTGTAAGTCATTTTCAGTCAATTAGCAATATTCTTAATTTATAAAAATCATCTTGCTCAAAGAAAAAGAATCGGAACATAAGGTCCGATTCTTTTTCTGATTTTTATGATTGATATTGTGTCAAATCTAACTTCATAATATAAAAGTAAAGGTCACCATATTGCCCTTTAAAGCCAATATCATGTCCGTTAATCGTCACCTTAGTGACTGGTGTTGCATCTGGTAAGGCAATCCAGCAAGCTTGCTGGGCTCTGACAAATTCATTGTAATCTTCAAAGGAAGTGTGTTTTTCTTGCTTGGCGGTATTTAAATAAGTTACTTCAATCATTGAGGGACCTCCTTATAATCCTTTACCTAAGGTCTAGATTACGCTTCCTAGAGAGCAAAGTCAATCATGACGACTTAAAAAACAGCAGGCTGGACCATACAAATAGACCCCATGGCAAATACCATGAGGTCTATTTTAATTGGAATCTGGATTCCTAAGGTCCTATACGACCGTTAAATCATTTTAACGTTTGCGTCGTTTTGTACCATAGAGTCCAAATCCAGCTAGAAGACTTGCCAAACCAAAGATTGCAAGGTTTGAATCTTCACTACCAGTTTCTGGAAGTTGAGCTGTCTTATCACTTGGATTGATAAAGTGAGCTTCTTCTTTTGTTTCTGGAAGTACTGGAGCCTTAGGCTCTTCTGTTTGTGGAGCTGGCTGTGGCTCTGGTGTCGGAGTTGTATCCGGCACTGGTGTTGGAGTCACAATTTGTTTGTAGATGTGTTGGGTATTACCATTTTCATCTACAACTGTCTTCACAAATTCATAACCAGGGATTTCTTTCTTAGGTTGTTGACCATCTTCAGTTGGATAACCAGGGATTGGAGTACCATTTTCATCTACATATGATGTCGTTACTTGCTCGTAGACATGTTCGATATCACCATTAGGTAATTTCTTAGTTTCTACGAAGCGGTAACCTGGGATCTCAACTTTTGGCTGTTCACCATCAACTGTCGGATATCCTGGGATTTCCTTACCTTCTTTATCAACAAACTTAGTGATTGGAAGGACAGTTGGTGTGTAGGTTGCTGAAGCCTTAGTTCCGTTAACATCTTCACGAACAACTGTTACTGCTGGGGCAGTTCCTGTAAATTCAGGTTCTGGTGTGAATGTTACAGTTCCGTCTGCTGCTACCGTGTATGTTCCAACACCTGAAATAGTCTTAGTAGTTGAGCCATCGTCAAAGGTTGCTGGAACTTGGTTATTCATTGGTACACGACTATCGCCTTCAGTGAAGCTTGGCTTACCTGTTTGCGTTTGACCCTTATTACCAATTGAAGTAACTGATTCTGCAGTTGGTGTTACTGGTGTAACGGTTGGAGTGTAGGTAGCTGTAATAGCTGTACCGTTCTTATCAACACGTTTCACTATTACGCCTGTACCTGTTCCTGTGAATGATTTTTCTGGAACAAAGGTTACGGTTCCATCTGGAGAAACGGTGTAAGTTCCTTCACCTGGAATAACTTTAGTTGTTAATCCATCTTCAAAGGTTGCTGGTACATCATCATCCATTGGCACACTTGGGTTACCAGGCGTAAAGCTTGGTTTACCTGTTTGCGTTTGACCTTGGATATCTGTAGATGTTGCTGGTTCAGCAGTTGGCGTTACCGGTGTTACAGTTGGTGTGTAAGTTGCTGAGGCTTTTGTGCCGTTAACATCTTCACGAACAACTGTCACTGCTGGGGCAGTTCCAACGAATGATTTTTCTGGTACAAATGTCACTGTACCGTCTGCGGCTACTGTGTAAGTACCAACGCCTTCTACTGTCTTCGTAGTTAATCCATCATCGAAGGTTGCTGGAACGTCATCGTTCATTGGCACACGGCTATCACCTTCAGTAAATTTAGGCTTACCAGTTTGAGTTTGACCTTGGATATCTGTCGATGCTGCTGGTTCAGCAGTTGGAGTTACTGGTGTCACAGTTGGTGTGTAAGTAGCAGAAACTTTAGTGCCGTTCTTATCTTCGCGAACAACTGTCACTGCTGGGGCTTCACCAACGAATGATTTCTCAGGTACGAATGTAACTGTTCCATCAGCCGCTACTGTGTAAGTACCAACACCTTCTACTGTCTTAGTCGTTGAGCCATCTTCGAAAGTAGCTGGTGTATCTTCGTCGATTGGAACATTTGGATCACCTTCGGTGAAGCTTGGTTTACCTGTTTGTGTTGCACCTTGGATATCGGTAGATGTGGCATCTTCAGATGTTGGAACAACTGGAGTAATCTTAGGTGTGTATGTTGTTTCTACTGTTGTTCCATTTGTATCAGCTGCTTGAACTTTAACTGGAACAACATCACCTGAATAAGATTTATCCGTTGGTGTGAAGGTTACGACACCTGTGTCTTTATCAACGGTGAATGTACCAATAATATTGCCCGCTGGTGATTTCGCAAACACTGCCGCTGCTGGTTGGCCATTTTCATCAAGAAGGGTAATGGTATCTTTGTCAATTGGAGCAACTGAATCTCCCTCAGTAAAGGTTACAGTTCCCGTCTGAACTACTCCTTGAGGTCCTGTTGATTCTGCCGGAGTTGCAGTCGGTGTGACTGGAGTTACGGTTGGTGTGTAGGTCGCTGAAGCCTTAGTGCCATTCATATCTTCACGAACAACTGTTACGGCTGGTGCTTCACCAGTGAATGATTTTTCTGGAACAAAGGTTACTGTTCCGTCCGCTGCTACTGTGTAGGTACCTACGCCGTCAACTGTCTTAGTTGTTGAACCATCTTCGAAGGTTGCTGGAACGTCATCGTTCATTGGCACACGGCTGTCGCCCTCAGTAAATTCAGGCTTACCTGTTTGAGTTTGACCTTGTTTACCTGTTGATGTTGTGTCTTCCGCAGTTGGTGTAACTGGGGTTACTGTTGGTGTATATGTTGCAGTAACTGGAGTACCGTTCTTATCAACACGTTTAACCGTTACGCCTGTACCTGTTCCTGTGAATGATTTTTCTGGGACGAAGGTTACAGTTCCGTTCGGAGCGACTGTGTAAGTTCCTTCTCCTGGAATTGTCTTCGTAGTTGAGCCATCTTCAAAGGTTGCTGGAACATCATCATCCATTGGGATTGCAGGGGTACCAGGTGTGAAGCTTGGTGTACCTGTTTGCGTTTGACCTTGGATGTCTGTAGATGTTGCTGGCTCAGCAGTTGGTACAACTGGAGTGATCTTAGGTGTGTAAGTTGTCTCAGCAACAGTTCCGTTTGTATCTTTACCTTGAACCTTAACTGGAACCACATCACCTGAGTAAGATTTATCCGTTGGTGTGAAGGTCACAACACCAGTTTCTTTATCAACAGTGAAGGTACCGATCACATCACCTGCTGGTGATTTCGCATCAACTGATGCTGCTGGCTGACCATTTTCGTCAAGAAGAGTAATGGTATCTTTGTCGATTGGTGCAACTGGGTCACCTTCTGTGAAGGTCACAGTTCCAGTTTGAACCACACCTTGAGGTGCTTCTGATTCTGCTGGAGTTGCTGTTGGAGTTACTGGTGTCACAGTTGGTGTGTACTTAGCAGTAACTGAAGTACCGTTCTTATCGACACGTTTAACCGTTACGCCTGTACCTTCTCCTGTGAATGATTTTTCTGGAACAAAGGTTACGGTTCCGTCTGGAGCAACAGTGTAAGTTCCTTCACCTGGAATGGTCTTCGTAGTTGAGCCATCTTCAAATGTTGCAGGTGTATCATCATCCATTGGAACATTTGGATTACCTGGAGTGAAGGTTGGTGTACCTGTTTGCGTTTGACCTTGTTTGTCAGTAGATGTTGTATCTTCTGCAGTTGGTGTAACTGGTGTTACAGTTGGTGTATATGTCGCAGAAGCTTTAGTTCCGTTCATATCTTCACGAACCACTGTTACAGCTGGTGCTGTTCCTGTAAACGATTTTTTTGGAACAAAGGTCACCGTACCATCTGAAGCTACTGTGTAAGTACCAACGCCGTCTACTGTCTTGGTAGTTGAGCCATCGTCAAATGTTGCTGGAACATCATCGTTCATAGGCACACGGCTGTCACCTTCAGTAAATTCAGGCTTACCAGTTTGTGTAGCACCTTGGATATCAGTTGATTCAGCTGGAGTTGCTGTTGGAGTTACTGGAGTTACGGTTGGTGTGTACTTAGCTGTGATTTCAGTACCATTCTTATCAACACGTTTCACTGTTACACCTGAAGCAGTTCCAGTGAATGATTTTTCTGGAACGAAGGTTACGGTTCCATCTGGAGAAACAGTGTAAGTTCCTTCGCCATCTACTGTCTTAGTTGTTGAACCATCTTCGAAGGTAGCTGGAGTATCTTCATCGATTGGAACATTTGGATTTCCTTCGGTGAAGGTTGGTTTACCAGATTGTGTTTGACCTTGAATATCTGTCGATGTAGCATCTTCAGAAGTTGGAACAACTGGAGTAATCTTCGGTGTATAAGTTGTTTCAACTGTAGTTCCATTTGCATCAGCTGCTTGAACCTTAACTGGGACAACATCACCTGAATAAGATTTATCTGTCGGTGTGAAAGTAACTACACCTGTATCTTTATCAACTGTGTATGTACCGATTACATCACCTGCTGGTGATTTCGCTTCTACTGATGCTGCTGGTTGACCATTTTCATCAAGAAGAGTGATCGAATCCTTGTTAATTGGAGCTACTTCATCACCTTCAGTGAAGGTTACAGTTCCAGTTTGAACAAGACCTTGAGGTCCAGTAGATTCAGCTGGTGTTGCTGTTGGAGTTACTGGAGTTACAGTTGGTGTGTAAGTTGCAGAAGCTTTAGTTCCGTTCTTATCTTCACGAACAACTGTTACGGCTGGTGCTTTACCTGTGAATGATTTTTCAGGGACAAAGGTTACAGTTCCGTCTGCTGCTACTGTGTAAGTACCAACGCCATCTACTGTCTTGGTAGTTGAGCCATCATCAAATGTTGCTGGAACGTCATCGTTCATTGGTACACGGCTGTCGCCTTCAGTAAATTCAGGCTTACCTGTTTGAGTTTGACCTTGTTTACCAGTTGATGTTGTATCTTCCGCAGTCGGAGTTACTGGTGTCACAGTTGGTGTGTATTTAGCTGTGATTTCAGTACCGTTCTTATCAACACATTTAACCGTTACGCCTGAAGCAGTTCCAGTGAATGATTTTTCTGGTACGAAGGTTACTGTTCCATCTGGAGAAACGGTGTATGTACCTTCTCCATCTACTGTCTTAGTTGTTGAACCATCTTCGAAAGTAGCTGGAGTATCCTCATCGATTGGAACATTTGGATCTCCCTCAGTGAAGGTTGGTTTACCTGTTTGAGTGGCACCTTGGATATCTGTTGATGTCGCATCTTCAGAAGTTGGGACAACTGGAGTAATCTTAGGTGTGTATGTTGTTTCTACTGTTGTTCCATTTGCATCAGCTGCCTGAACTTTAACTGGGACAACATCACCTGAATAAGATTTATCTGTTGGTGTGAATGTCACAACACCTGTTTCTTTATCGACGGTGAAAGTACCAATCACATCACCTGCTGGTGATTTCGCTTCTACTGAAGCAGCTGGCTGACCAGATTCATCAAGAAGGGTAATTGAATCCTTGTTAATTGGAGCAACTGGGTCGCCTTCAGTGAAGGTTACGGTTCCAGTTTGAACAAGACCTTGTGGTCCAGTAGATTCAGCTGGAGTTGCAGTTGGGTTAACCGGAGTTACTGTTGGTGTATAAGTTGCAGAAGCCTTAGTGCCATTCATATCTTCACGAACAACTGTTACGGCTGGTGCTTCACCAGTGAATGATTTCTCAGGAACAAAGGTTACTGTTCCGTCTGAGGCCACCGTGTATGTACCAACACCATCAACTGTCTTAGTTGTTGAACCATCTTCGAAGGTTGCTGGAACGTCATCGTTCATTGGTACACGGCTGTCACCTTCAGTAAATTTAGGCTTACCTGTTTGTGTTTGACCTTGTTTACCAGTTGATGTTGTATCTTCCGCAGTCGGAGTTACTGGTGTCACAGTTGGTGTGTATTTAGCTGTGATTTCAGTTCCGTTCTTATCCACGCGTTTCACTGTTACGCCTGAAGCAGTTCCAGTGAATGATTTTTCTGGAACGAAAGTTACGGTTCCATCTGGAGAAACGGTGTATGTACCTTCTCCATCTACTGTCTTGGTAGTTGAGCCATCTTCGAAAGTAGCTGAAGTATCTTCATCGATTGGAACATTTGGATCACCTTCTGTGAAGGTTGGTTTACCAGATTGTGTTTGGCCTTGGATATCTGTCGATGTGGCATCTTCAGATGTTGGAACAACTGGAGTAATCTTAGGTGTGTATGTTGTTTCTACTGTTGTTCCATTTGCATCAGCTGCTTGAACCTTAACCGGAACAACATCACCTGAGTAAGATTTATCCGTTGGTGTGAAGGTCACAACACCAGTTTCTTTATCAACAGTGAAGGTACCGATCACATCACCTGCTGGTGATTTCGCTTCTACCGATGCTGCTGGCTGACCATTTTCATCAAGAAGGGTAATTGAATCCTTGTTAATTGGAGCTACTTCATCACCTTCAGTGAAGGTTACTGTTCCAGTTTGCACCAAACCTTGAGGACCAGTTGATTCTGCTGGTGTTGCAGTTGGAATTACTGGGGTTACTGTTGGTGTGTACTTAGCTGAAGCCTTAGTGCCATTCATATCTTCGCGAACAACCGTTACGGCTGGTGCTTCACCAGTGAATGATTTTTCTGGAACAAATGTTACTGTTCCGTCTGCGGCTACTGTGTAGGTACCAACACCGTCAACAGTCTTAGTTGTTGAACCATCTTCGAAGGTTGCTGGAACGTCATCGTTCATTGGAACACGACTGTTACCCTCAGTAAATACAGGCTTACCTGTTTGAGTTTGACCTTGTTTACCAGTTGATGTTGTATCTTCCGCAGTCGGAGTTACTGGTGTCACAGTTGGTGTGTAAGTCGCTGAAGCTTTAGTACCGTTCATGTCTTCACGAACGACTGTGACTGCTGGTGCTGTGCCTGTAAATGATTTCTCAGGAACAAATGTCACAGTTCCGTCTGCTGCTACTGTGTAAGTACCAACGCCGTCAACTGTCTTAGTTGTTGAACCATCGTCGAAGGTTGCTGGAACAGCTTCATTGATAGCCACTGTTTTCTCAACACCATCAACAGTTACTGTTCCACCCTTGAATTCAGGTTTACCTGTTTGAGTGGCACCTTGGATATCTGTTGTTTCAGCTGGTGTTGCTGTCGGCGTTACCGGTACGATTTCAGGCGTGTAGGTTGTATCTACCTTAATACCGTTTGAACTTTCAGCTTGAACCTTGGCTGGTGTTACCACACCTGTGTATGATTTATCTGTCGGTGTGAAAGTGACTCGACCTGTAGCTGAATCGATTGAATATGTACCAATTTCAGTTGTACCATCAGCAGCATAAGCTGGTGTGCTTGTCACTTCATTGCCATCATTATCCAAAAGTGTGTAGCTATTATCTTTAATGGTAATAGCTTTATCTTCACCATTTACTTGAACAGTTGTTCCTGCAAAGGTTGGTGTACCTGTTTGAGTCGCACCTTGGATATCTTTAGATGTAGCTGGTTTAGCTGTTGGAATAGCTGCTACAACAGTTGGTGTATAAGTTGCATCAGATGTGATGGTTGCAGTCTTACCGTCAGCATTGGTAATAGTCGCAGTTGCCTGAACTGTTACACCTGTTGCAGTACCTACAAAGTCTTTTTCAGGTGTGAAGGTAACCGCTCCTGTAGTAGGATCAATCGTATATGTTCCTTCACCTGCTACTGTTACAGTAGTTTCATCAGTCGGTTGACCAGTTTCTGGATCCACCAATTTCTTGCTTGTGATTTCAGCAGTCTTATCGTTACTCAAATCAAAGGTCGGTGTTTGTGTTTGAGGAACATTTTGAACATCCTCAGATACCTTGTCTGTAGGAGTAATTGTAATTGGTGTTACTGATGGTGTGTAAGTCGCTGAAGCTTTAGTACCGTTCATGTCTTCACGAACGACTGTAACTGCTGGGGCTGTTCCTGTAAAGCTTGGTTCTGGAACAAATGTCACAGTTCCGTCTGCTGCTACTGTGTAGGTACCGACACCATCAACTGTCTTAGTTGTTGAGCCATCGTCAAATGTTGCGGCAACATCATCATTCATCGGCACACGACTGTTACCCTCAGTAAATACAGGCTTACCTGTTTGAGTGGCACCTTGAACATCTGTTGATTCAGCTGGAGCTGCAGTTGGCGTTACCGGAGTCACAGTTGGTGTGTAAGTCGCTGAAGCTTTAGTACCGTTCATGTCTTCACGAACGACTGTGACTGCTGGTGCTGTGCCTGTAAATGATTTCTCAGGAACAAATGTCACAGTTCCGTCTGCTGCTACTGTGTAAGTACCAACGCCGTCAACTGTCTTAGTTGTTGAACCATCGTCGAAGGTTGCTGGAACAGCTTCATTGATAGCCACTGTTTTCTCAACACCATCAACAGTTACTGTTCCACCCTTGAATTCAGGTTTACCTGTTTGAGTGGCACCTTGGATATCTGTTGTTTCAGCTGGTGTTGCTGTCGGCGTTACCGGTACGATTTCAGGCGTGTAGGTTGTATCTACCTTAATACCGTTTGAACTTTCAGCTTGAACCTTGGCTGGTGTTACCACACCTGTGTATGATTTATCTGTCGGTGTGAAAGTGACTCGACCTGTAGCTGAATCGATTGAATATGTACCAATTTCAGTTGTACCATCAGCAGCATAAGCTGGTGTGCTTGTCACTTCATTGCCATCATTATCCAAAAGTGTGTAGCTATTATCTTTAATGGTTATAGCTTTATCTTCACCATTTACTTGAACAGTTGTTCCTGCAAAGGTTGGTCTACCTGTTTGAGTCGCACCTTGGATATCTTTAGATGTAGCTGGTTTAGCTGTTGGAACAGCTGCTACAACAGTTGGTGTATAAGTTGCATCAGATGTGATAGTTGCAGTCTTACCGTTAGCATTTGTAATCGTAGCAGTTGCCTGAACAGTTACTCCTGCTGCAGTACCAACAAAGTCTTTCTCAGGTGTGAACGTAACTGCTCCAGTCGTTGGATCAATTGTATAGCTACCTTCACCTGCTACTGTTACAGTAGTTTCATCAGTCGGTTGACCAGTCGCTGGATCCACCAATTTCTTGCTTGTAATTTTTGCAGTCTTGTCACTACTCAAATCAAAAGTTGGTGTTTGTGTTTGAGGAACGTTTTGAACATCCGCAGAAACCTTATCTGTAGGAGTCACTGTGATAGGTGTTACAGTTGGTGTGTACTTAGCTGTTGCTGTCTTAACAGCATCAGCTGGCACATCTCCATCTTTATCGTAACCAACCCCTGCAGTAAGTGAAACAGTTACACCAGTAGCTGTTCCAGTAAAGCTTGGTTCTGGAGTGAAAGTCACTTGACCAGTTGTAGGATTGATTGTATATGTTCCTTCACCTGCTACTGTTACAGATGAATCATCAGTCACTTGACCAGTAGCTGGATCCACTAATTTTGCAGGATAAGTAAGACTAGGTGTGATAGAAATCTTTTCACCATTCGAGTTCGTAACTGTTGTATTAAAGGTAGGAGTTTCAGTTTGAGTTGCTCCTTGAACATCCGTTGATGTTTTATCAACCCCTTCAATATTACTTGGTGTAACAGTTGGAATATAGAGACCATCCATGGTATTTAAAACAGTATCTACGTTAGCTTCGTCAGCTGGGAATTTTGTTGACCAGCCAGTATCATAGCCATTGCTGTCTGTACGACGGATAGAGATGCCATCAGCTGTTCCAAGGAAGTGATCTTCTGGAATGAATTCCACATCCACGTCTGTACCATTACCAGTAATCTTGTATTTACCTTGACCAGGGACTACATAATAACCTTCAGAATCTAAAGTAGCTTTGTTACCATTTGAATCAACGATGTATGGTTCTACTGTTTCATCAATTTTAGCTGACTCAGTTCGGCTATATTTTTGCAAACCACGAGCAGTAAAGGCTACAGTTGCAGTTTGCTTCGCCCCTTGAGGACCACTTGTTTCCTTGAATTCCCCTTTTGGTGGGTGTGTAATTTGAGTTCTGAAGTCTTCCACTTCCCCTGATAAGGCCATACCAGTTGGGCTCTCAATCTCGTTAGCTTTCTTGGCAATACGAACACGAGCACCTAGTTCTTTAACGCTAGGGTCGATATAAGTCTTGCTATTTGCAAAGGTCAACTCAACGGTGCCGTCATTTGTGATTCTTGCAAGATTAGAGCGTTCATCTTCATCAAAGGTACCATTTTGGTTAAAGTCTATCCAACCGTAGATATAAGCTTCTGAAGCTCCATCTGTATGGGCTTCTATTGACAGCTTGTAGTTACCTGGGCGTGTACGATCCATCTTGATCATCTCATTGGTTGTACCTTTAAGCTCATCTGGAAGCAATTGGTCAATTCCTTCATCGGCCGTAGTTGCCTTATCATCACCGAACCAGTCAAGAACAGTATTCTCATCCATATCTGGGCTCACATTACCAATATATGGTTGATTTACTTTAGCACCAGTTACACCATCTACAGTTGCAATGGTATGCATAGCTTTTCCGTATGACTCAGGAGCGTCCCCTTCATCAATTGGGAAGAATCCTAGCATTGCTGACTGTTTACCACCTGAAGCGACATAAAGTCCAACTTCAGAGGCACCACGCGTCATAACGATTGGAACAGTATAATTACCTTCAGAAATGTTTGGTCCAAAGATACCAGTTCCTAGACCACCTGTAACTTGGTCAGGATTTCCAAAATACTTCCAAGCTACTAGTTTCTTTTCTGGTCCAACTTCAGTAGATCTACGAAGTTGGTTTAAGTTGGTATTATTAAATTTAGGATTAGGTCCAAAAAGATTTTCAGTATCTTGTGGTGAATATGTTACAGAAGTACTTGGTCTGGTAAACTTTTTCCATTCTCCAATATGCTGCCAACCTTCTCCATTGGTAGTAAACATAACTAATTCACCTGGGTTAGCAGACTCCCCATCAGCCATAACAATAGCTGGCTTAACTGTCTTACCACGGAAGGTTGCAGAGATTTCAAACTGAACTCCAATATTTCCACCATTCAAAGCTGAACTTATGGTAGTCTTCTTGGTTTTCGTATCAATATTCTCAAATCTGATTTCAGTCCAATTATTTTGGGCATCAGCGACGATTTTGGCCTCTTCACCATTGTTAAAAGCTTGCTTAGCAGCATTTGAAGTGACTCCACTTACATAACCATTTTTTGCATTTGGATCATAGGTTGCTTTTTCAGCTTCTGTAGCCCCTTGATTTTCCATCCGTTTCTTATAGATTTCAGTCGCTTGGAAAGGTTTCAAGGATTTGACTTTTACAGTAACTACATAACCAGGCATGATTTCCTTGGTATAGGTAGACCCAACTTGAAGAGCCAATTTTTCTTCTAAGTTCTCAGTTGGTTTAACTTCACTTTTAGGAACTAATACTGTAGTAGTTCCTGTCCAGTTAGCTACATCTCCAAAGTCCAACCATGAGATTTGGCTAGCCATAGATTTGGCATCAACATTTGTTGTAAAGCCTGGTTTTTCAACTTTTGGTGTTGAAGTTGCATCTTCAACATCATCACCAATCAAGTTTGGATCATTGGCATCACCAAGGGCACGACGAGTACGACGGCGACCAGAAGTTTCTGCTGTTACAACAGGTTGCACTACAGCAGACGCTTCGGCACCACTTGAAAGAGCATTCGTTGTAGAAGCTTCTGCTTGAACGTCCACACCTTGTGCTTCAGTTGCTGTTTCTGAAGCAGGTGTCTCAGATGATGCTGATGTAACAGAGGCTGTTGTTGAAACTCCCGTAGTATTGCCTACACTTGTAGAGCCAGCAACACTAGTGGTAGATGCTGCCGTACTTGCTGACGTTGATGTAGCTGCTTGAGATGTTGTCTCACTAGAAGCTTGTGTTGTCGACGTTTCAGAATTAGCTGAGCTAGCATTTGAAACAGTTTGAGACTGACTATTAGTCTCAGTACTAGATAAAATATTTGCGACTTCCGTTGAAGCTTGTGCAGCAACAGCAGTCTGTGAAGATGACTCATCACTCACTGTTGCAGTAGTGCTAGTTACATCTCCTGCTTGCACTTGGTTAGCTGTTTCATCGGCAGATACTTGACTAGTAGTACCAACCATAACAAGTGTTCCAAGCAAGACCGAACAAACGCCTACATTCAACTTACGAATCGAAAATCGACTTATACGATCATTAAATAAATCTTTACCCACTTTGGTAATCCTCCACACATATACAATTAATTATCTCACCCCTCAATGAGATTAAAAGTATTTAAAAATACTAATC